>Ga0255341_1000956_pt1 | contig 44425 bp, 50 predicted proteins | sample wastewater_treat_8_FD_192418 | JGI IMG/M metagenome (GOLD analysis project Ga0255341, IMG submission 192418) | Wastewater microbial communities from Lulu Island WWTP, Vancouver, Canada - plant12 | ecosystem: Engineered > WWTP > Wastewater > Unclassified | place: Canada: Vancouver, British... | reverse complement strand
CTTTCAGAAATCATTGCAACGGTTTTTTGTGAAATACTATAGCAAATATCCACGGGGTGGTATGAAAGATAGCTTTTTATGTTATACCTTTCCCTGATTACCATCATATTTCGCATATCGTAATCGTTGATTTCTTCAGGTATTTTTAAGGACTCTCTAAGCATTTCAAATACTTTTTTTGCTGAGTAATCATCAGTTTCTTCATCGAATTCTACATTGTTATTAATCCAGTTTTTCTTGTTTCGCAAGGGTGTGTATTCCCATTCGTTTATTGATATTGAAGGATTTACATATTTTAAAAGCTCTATTTGGGAATAATACTTTATGTTATCATCCGTAACCAAATTGTATAAGACATCATAATTTTTAAAAGCTATTTCTTTTACGAAATCATAGGCTGTAGTGCTGTATTCCATATGCTGTTGATTAAAATACTTGTTCCGGGTTTCTGTATCTGTATATTCAAATACTCCAAGTTCACCGTTTTCTACAAATTTAACCGGCAAGTCGGGATAAATTTCTTTCAGTCTTTCTATAAGAATTGCTCCGGGCATAATTTTTTCATTTCCCTGATATACTGTCTGAAGCAAATTATCTATAGAGTTTTTCATGGTCAAAATAACAAAATCATCTTTTGCCGATGTGTCCATAGTAATTTCTTCATTCAATGCATTTAAATCTCTTTTGATGTTTTCATATTCTTCGTCCTGTATAAATGAAAACTCGTTAAGCTTAATATTTTCTACTCCCTTTTGAATAATAAATTCATAGGAAAGTCTCCTTATTTTTGAATTGGAAAAAAGTGAAGATAAATATTTATTGTTGTTGACCAAAAGTTGTGCCACTGCTTCTTCAGCACTTATATTTTCTTTTAAATTATGTTCTGAAAGCCAAATTTGTATGGGAGTTTTTTGCTCAGTTGTTTCATTTTCTGCTTCAGTTAAATCCGAATCAGTTTGTATAAGCATTTCATCCTCATATTCAAATTTATCGCCCTCTAAGTTTATTGGTACATTATCGTTTATAATGGCTGCATGAACCCTTTGTTTGGGAGAAAAATTCTCACCGTATATAGAAATGCTGAAGTTCAGCCATTCATGAATATTTTCCTTGACTTTTTCTATTACTTTTTCTTCAGCGGTTCGGTAATAGTTTACTTCAATTTCTTCTTCAAGATTTAAATCGCTGTCAATTATTTCAACACTTTCATTTATATAATCAAATGTATCAAGCTCAATAGGAAAATCATCTATTGGTCTTTCCATATTTTCATCTAATATTTTTGACAGTTTATATGCTATCTCATTAAAATCTTCAGGTTTTATTTCATCCGTGTACATTTGCACGGTAAAGCTGGACACATTGTCGGCAAGAATTATGCCGTTTCTGTCAAAAATTTTCCCCCTGGGTGCTTTAACGGGGATATCCTTAATTTTCTTTATATCTGCAATTTGTCTGTATTCCTGTCCTTCAACAATGGTGAGTACAGCCATTCTAAAACCTAAAATGATAAGCAACAAAACTATTATCAAGTATAATATATTAAAGCGATTTTTAAAAAACTTTATCATTTCACCTCATGCCTTTACATTAAATCTATCAAAAATATATATAACAAATTTTAACACAAATATAACAAGCACAGCATTTAATGCTGTTTCAAAAAGTATATTTGGCAATATACTTTTTGCTAAATGTACTCTGAATCTTAAAAAGAATAAAATAAGAAATAATAATAAATGCATCACTACAGTTGAAATACCGGTTACGGCACTGTAAACAAGCTTATTTTCTCTGAGCATTTCATCGCTGAAGGCTCCTATTACTGCGCCTATAATAAAATAAATCAAAGTATATATTCCAAAGACATCATAAATCATGGCATCATGCAAAATCCCTGTCAGAATCCCCAGAACTCCTCCCTCTACCCCATCCGATAACATGGCAAATATCACCAATAAAATCAGCGGAATATTTGGAAGAATTTTAAAATAGTTAAAAAAGCCAATAAATGATGTTTGGAATACAAAACCTATAACTATTAAGGAAGACATAAGAATAAGCTTTTTCATTATTAAGCCTTTCTAATCATTATTTTGTAAGTACATATACTCTGCTTATCTTTGTAAAATCAACAGCAGGCTCCACAATAATTCTTAGGGTAGAAGCATCTGTTGTTTTAACAACATCTTTTACATCACCTATATAAATATCAGGAATATAAATTTCTCCTATTCCTGATGTAACGAGATTATCACCTTTTTCAGCACCGGCTTTGCTGTTGAAAAAGTATCCTGTTACATTGCCGTCAATACTTCCCTGTACAATTCCGCTCTCATCGTTTTCAATATTTTTGAAGCTTACCTTACAGCCCTCGTCTAAAAGTGTAATAACCTTAGCCCAATCGGATGAAGTTTGAGTAACAATGCCTAAAAGACCTATCTGTACTATGCCGTCATCCGTTTTCACTGCTTGTATAACTATGTCATTTTGTCGTATACCGTCATTTTCTCCCTTGTCGATTGTAAATCTGCTGAACCAATTAGAATCATCAATAGCGATTACTTGTCCAACAACATAGTCATAAGTAAGGTTCTTCCTCATTTCGTATTCCGTTTCCAAAGCTTCGGACTTATTGATAATATTCTCCAATATCCTTACTTGCTCCCTGAGTTTATAAATACTTTCAGTGAGCATTATATTTTCTTCACGCATTTTCACGATATCCTGTACGGAATAGAATGAATTTGTAAGTGTATTGCCTGTCTTATAGGTGAGCTTTTGAAAGCCTGCTATCAAGTTGCCGATAAAGCCTAAATCTGCTCCTTCAAATCGTCCGATTGATGACAGTCCTATCATTATTATCAATATGAAAATTGTAAGAAAAAATAATATTTTCTTGAAATGCTCTTTCAAAAAATTCATTTGCTCACCGCTTTCAAACATCAGAAGAAATTGCCACGCAATTTCTCGTTATAATTCTTCACTGATTTTGCCTGCACCCAAAGCAACACTTTGCAATGGATTATCTGCAATAAATACTTTTATTCCGGTTTCCTTTTCAAGATATATATCCAAGCCTTTTAACAACGCTCCCCCACCGCTTAAGTATATTCCATTAGTATAAATATCTGAAGATAATTCGGGAGGTGTTCTTTCAAGAACCCTTTTTATGGCATTAACAATTGAATTTACGGTTTCAAGAATAGCTTCTCTCACCTCATCGCTTGTTATTGTTATTTTTAACGGAAGTCCCGACACAATGTCCCTTCCCCTTATTTCCATTTGTTGAACATAATCGGTTTTTTTATTTTCTTTTTCATCTTTTTTTTCTTTTTTGTCTTTCTTGTCTTTTAAATCTTTTTTATCTTTATTATCTTCATTGATTTCAAAATCTTCATTGTCTTCATTTGCTTCTTTGCTGTCAATTCTTTCATCTGAATCTATGATTCTTTTATAATATTCCTTGCTTGCATTTCCTAATACTTTTTTGATATTTTCAGCAGTAACAATACCTATATCCATTTTATACTTATTTTTGATATATTCCTTAATATTAATATCGATATCATCTCCTGCAATCCTTAGAGAATCGCTTTCAACAATTCCTCCCAGTGATATTACTGCAATCTCGGTTGTACCCCCTCCTATATCAACAATCATATTGCCTATCGGCTGGTCTACATTAAGCCCGGCGCCAATTGCAGCTGCCATAGGTTCTTCAACAAGTTTTACCTTCCTTGCACCGGCATCATATGCTACTTCTTCCACTGCTCTTCTTTCAATTGAAGTAACTCCCACGGGAACACTTATTACTATATTTGATTTAATAAATCTTTTTTTGTTAAGAGCCTTTGTTATAAAGTATTTTATCATTGCCCTTGTGATTTCAAAGTCTGCAATTACTCCGTTTTGCAACGGTCTTATCGCCCTTATGGTCTTTGGAGTTCTCTCAAGCATTGCTTTTGCATCAAAACCGACTGCACATACCTCATATGACGTCGTGTTTATTGCAACCACTGATGGTTCATTTAAAGTAATTCCTTTATTGTTTACATATACTAAGGTGTTTGATGTTCCTAAATCTATTCCTATTTTCTGAGTAAAAAAATCAAATAGTCCCATTTATGTATCCTTTCATTTTAAATTAAGCCTTCTTCCTTAAAACTGAAATATACGCCGTCACCGATTATTATATGATCTAAAACTCTGATTCCCAAAATTTTGCCGCTTTCATCCAACCTGTTTGTTAAAACAATATCCTCATGGCTGGGCTCGCAATCTCCGCTGGGGTGATTGTGAACTAATATTATTGAAGAAGCCAAATTTACGACTGCTTCATAAAATACTTCCCGAGGATGGACAATTGAACTGTTTAAGCTTCCCACTGATATTTCAGAAACCTTTTTTACGTTGTTTTTGGTGTCTAAAAGCATTATTTTAAAATACTCTTTTTGATAATATCTCATTTCTTCCATCATCATCACAGCTGCATCATCAGGAGAAGAAATCTTTAATTTTTCAATTTTTAATGTGCTCATTCTTTTGCTTATTTCTGCAAGAGCCATAAGCTTTGCAGCCTTAGCGTCACTGATTCCCTTGTAGGATTTAAACTTTTCCAGACTTCCTTCTGCAATATTTCGAAGCCCTTTGCCGCCTTCCTTTAGAATCCTCTGAGACAGCATAACAACATTTTCTTCCCTCGTTCCTGTCCTTAAAATTACTGCAATAAGCTCTGAGTTAGACAATGCACCGGCTCCATATTTTAATAGTTTCTCCTGAGGCCTGTCATCTGCAGGCAATGATTTTATGGTATAATTAGTATTGTCCATTTTATCCCCCACTATGCAATATTTGATTACAGCAAGTCGTAAGAAAAATGTTTTGAAAGCAAATTATTCAGTTTTGCAATAGGCAGCCCTTTTACATTATTGTAGCATCCATGTATTTCTTTAACCAATAATTCTCCGTATCCTTGAATACCGTATGCTCCTGCTTTATCCAAATACTCATATGTTTTCAAGTATCTTTTAATTAATCCTTCTGTAAGCTCATTAAACACAACTTGAGTTTTCTCATAATCCACTATCTTTTTTGAGCTTTCTGTATCAATTATACAAATACCTGTAAACACATAGTGAGTTTTTCCTGAAAGCAGACTAAGCATTTTATAAGCTTCTGCTTCATCTTTTGGCTTGCCCATTATTTCGTCTAAATATACGATTGTATCTGCAGCTATAATCAGTGCATTTTCTTTATATTTTAAATAGACATTTAATGCCTTTTCAAAAGCTACCTTCATAACCGTTGTTTGGGGGTAATCAAAAGAATTTACCTTTTCTACGATATCAGGAATATAAGTTATTATGTCTACATATTTCTTCATCATTTCAATTCTTCTCGGAGAATTTGATGCCAATACTATTTTCTTCATATTAATCCTTATAGTTTTCTGAATATTATTATTCCTGCAATCAGACCGATTATTCCTGCAACAGTCAGTCTGGCGCTGAATCCGAATGTAATAGTGAAAATGTTCAAATCCAAAGTTGCAGGACCAAAACCAATTCCTTCGCCATAATTTAGTATGGGAAGCATATTTGAAAATGCCTTACCTAAAATTGTTCCTATAATTACAGATGTAAGTATGAGTAATATCAAATAAAAAGAATTGCCTTTTCTCATTACACGCCTCTCCTCCAAGTTTTAACAGTGGTTTCCAAGTTGTTTGTTACAAAAATTGCTGTATATCCTACAAAGCATCCGGTAAAAATACTTACCAATGACAATATGGGCAAATAATAATACAAGTTCACGGTAGTAAACAATATTGCAGCCACCGTTACCTGAGTTGTATTATGTGCCATTGCTCCCAAAACGCTAATCCCGATTAAACTAAAAATATTGCTTAAATACTTACATGCCAATGACATTACAATTGTGCTTACGATACCGCTCGCAATACTGTAAATAAATGTAATGGGATTTGTAGCAACAAGCATTAAAAGAATACTTCTTATTATAACAACAAGAAGAGCATCCTTAAAACCAAATACAACTACTGTCGATAGTATTACAATATTTGATAAACCTAACTTTGCTCCGGGAGCTATGTAAGGTAATGGCATCATACCTTCTATTATGCTAAGTATCAGCGCTGCCGCAGTCAAAAGCGATAAAAAAATATACCTATGGATTTTATTCATAATATTCTCTTTCTAATCAGCTATGAAATCAATTTCACTTTCGTCATTTTCGTCTACAATTTTTATAAACATTCTATTTGGAATACATACAATCATCTCGCCGTTTTTTGATATTTTGCCCTGATATATGCAAATTTTATCGGGACAGCTTGCTTCGTGTATCCAAATTTGTCCATTTTCAATATGCATTATATTATAACCTGTTTCAGATTCTATGTTAACTACATCCTTATAATCGTCGGTTAAAACATATTCTCCCACCAATTTATTGTTAGAATAAATATATGCTGTTTTGCTATTGCTGATCACGGCATCCCGACCGCCATACAAAATAAAGAAAAGACTAATAATTATTATAGATACTATAAGGCCAATATCATATTTGTTGATTTTCTTATTCATAGTATTCCTTCGTCATATTTAATAGATTATTTATTTTATCACCAATTAATTAATATTTCAAGAATGTATATGTTTATATATGTGTTTTTAATAATTATTTAAGAAACGCAAAAAAAGACTCTGAAAAATAGGGCTTGCAGGGAGAAGTATCGGTTAGGCAGTACTACTTTTCTATTACCATAAAATCAGTTACAAGCCGGGATAGTTTATTATTCTTGTCAAAACCGTAATAAGTAGGGAATGTTCCTTCATTCCAGCCGCTGGCAAAAACAATTATGTTTAGACCTTTTTCTTCATCCATAATTATATCTGCACATGAGCTGTCACTTTGTCGTACCGCATCCTTTACTTTTGTTTCATAATCATTTAATTCTTCTTCGCTCATAATATCAAGCATTTCCATGACCTTTTCATCCATGAAACATCCGAGCCCGTTTTCAACTTCATATCCCATAAATTCGTCGCTGCTGAACCCTTTTGCGGATTCACCTTCCAATAAAGCCATTTCCCATTTAACAGGCACATTTTCATTGATTCTCAGCTCGGCGGCAACAGTTTGTTTTTTTCTTTTTCCGCATTTTCCAACATATATATTGACAGTATATAATCCCGGCTTAACATGCTCCGAAAAACATTCATCATCATACAATAATACCGGGTCTGTGGTTATTATTCTGCCGGTCAACAATTTAAGTTTCCCTGCTTCAATTTTTTCAATATTCATCCTGCCAAATACGGAGTCTATGATATGTGTATTGCCGTTTGTAATATTAAGAACATCTAAGTTTATATACATCTTATCACCTTACTTTTTTCTTTCATTTAAAATTTTTGTTAATTCATCCATGAAAGTATCAATGTCTTTAAATTTTCTGTAAACTGATGCAAATCTTACATATGCCACATCATCCACATTTTGAAGTTCATTCATGACCAATTCCCCGATAATTTCGGTTGAAACTTCATTTTGAAATGTATTGTACAATTGTTTTTCAACCTTATCCGCAATTTTTTCAATTTGCTCAAGACTTACGGAGCGTTTATCGCAAGCACGGATAAGACCGTTTATTATTTTATCTCTGTTATAACCCTGCCTTGTTCCATCTCTTTTAATTACTACAATTTGAGTTTCTTCTATTTTTTCGTATGTAGTAAAACGATGTCCGCATTCTATGCATTCCCTTCGACGTCTTATTTTAAACCCATCATCGGTAGGTCTTGTATCAATAACCTTGCTCTCTGTATAATTACATTTTGGACATCTCATAAATTACTCCTTTTCATAGCAATGACAAATTATTTCAAATTACTCATGAATTTTTCATCATCAATAACAAATCTTTCGTGGGTTCCTTCTCCTATTTTTTTGTCTTCATCATAAGCTGTCACATTAAAAACCAATCTCCTTCTGTCTATTTCAATAAGCTCTGCTTCTGCCCACACTTTTTTGCCGACTCTTGTAGCACTCATGTGTTTTACATTAACTAAGGTTCCAACAGTTGAACAGCCCCTTGGCAAAAAATTTTTTACGGCATTCATGGAAGCTGCTTCCATTAGACCAATCATCATAGGCGTTGCAAAAACTTCAGCAGCACCGCTGCCGAAAACTTTTGCGGTATCATTTATTGTAACAGTTTTTTCTTCCTTGTATTTTAACCCAACTGATAGATTTAATTCCATTATTACCTCCAATACCTGTTCTTACCGTATTATACAATAAAATAATATAAAATAAAAGAGGTTTTGAAATTAAAACCTCATAGACATTGGTGCCAGGCACCGCCATGGTGCCTGGCACCGAGAAAAGCATGTCACCAAACGTTCTTACTGTCTTTTCAATGCTTCAACCGGCGGTAAATTTGAAGCATTTATTGCAGGATATACACCGAACAAAAGTCCGGAAGTCAGTGCAACAAATACTGCTATTCTGATCGAATCAAGACTTACAACTGCAGAAAGTCCGTATTTTGCCACAATACTTATTGCCCAAGCACCAAGAACAATTCCTGCAACACATCCGATTATGCTTACATAGACAGCTTCCAATAAAAACTGAATTAATAAATCTTCCTTCTTAGCTCCTAAAGCTCTTCTTACTCCTATCTCGCTTGTTCTTTCCGTCACTGCCACAAGCATTATGTTCATAATTCCTATACCGCCTACCAGAAGCGATACAGCAGCAATACCTCCAAGTAGTACCGTCATTATTCTGTTTGCCTGGTCAGCTTCCTTTACTAAATTATTTAAACTAGTAATTGTAAGCGGCTCTTCACCCTTTTCAAAGACATTTTCTTTTTCACCCGGTTCTTCCGGTTCTTCAGGAACAGGTTCAGGCATTGGCTCCTCTATTGGCATATCCATTCCTCCGCCTTCTCCCGGAGGCTGCTCGCCTTCCTCAGTACTCGGTTTAATATTGCTTCCTAAACCGACTTTCCTTTTATATATTCTTCCAAGCTGAACCATTGCAAGTTCCGCATCTTCGGCACTGTTGGATTTTGCCCATATTTCTAATATATCCTTTGTTTTTGCTATTTTCATAGCAGAAGTATAGGGTATTACAATTTTATCATCGATTCCGTCTCCCTTACCTTCTCCTTTTTCTCCCAGAACTCCTATTATTCTGTAGTTTATACCGTCAATTTTCATGGTATAGCCAACCGGACTTCTGCCGTTTAAAAGCGATTTAGCAACATTATAGCCCAAAACCACAACCGGAGACCTCTGTTTTACATGAAGGGATGAAAAAAAGTTTCCGCTGATTACGGGGTGGTCCTTTATTTGTGGATAACTTTCATTTACTCCCACAATATTCATTTCACTTTCATCTCTTCGCCACCTTACAGGTGTGTCTTCCGTATATATGACCGGAGTTGCATATTCAATCCCGGTTACTCTTTCCGGCAGTATTTCTGCTTCTTCTATTTCAAATTTTACATTATCAGCATTTGATTTAATAACAATAACATTTTCACCCAAGCTTTCAAATTGTGCTACTATAGATCTTCTCGCACCTTCACCGATGCCCATTAAGCTGATTACAGCTGCAACACCGATGGAAATACCAAGGACTGTTAAAAATGTTCTAAGCAAATTTGATGTTATGCCGTCTAATGCCATCATGGCAGAAAATTTCAACCTTACAAACAGGTTAGAAATATTCCCTCTTGCTTGCATTATCATCACCCCTTATTTGTTTGTACCGGGCAGTATTATATCGCTCTCAGGCACAGACTGACTGGGCATCAAATCTTTAGTGCTGCCGGTAACAACAAGCTGCCCTTCTTCTAATCCGCTTATAACCTCAACATACATATCATTCATTAAACCTGTTTCAATTTCAACTACCTCTACCTGGTTATCTTCCTTAAGAATTTCAACTTTTTGTTTTCCGTTTTCTTCGAAGACAGCTTCAATCGGTATTAAAAGTGTATCTAATGATTCTCCGGAGTCTACAAAACAGTTTGTATTCATACCGGGCCTTAATCCTTCTCGCCCCTCGACTCTAATTTGCACGTTATATACAGTTTCCCCGGTTCTGTAATCCGTATAGGAATCCAATCTCATTACTTTGCCATCGAAAGTTTCTCCGGGAAGTGCATCAACCGTTACTATAACAGGCGCATCCTGAGCTATGTAAAGAACATCCAAATCCGAAGCATTTGTGTAGATATACATTTCATCAGTATTATACACATCCATCAGCATCAAGGACCACTGGTCGCTTTGCTCGTTTGCTGTTATCTGGTCACCGACTCTGTAATTAACGTAAGCAACCATTCCGTCTGTGGGAGCCGTAACCATTAACTTTGATGTAAGCTCGGATATTTTATCTATTCTTCTGTAAATATTTTCTATTTCTTTGTATGCATTCGTTATTTCATCTATATCATTTTGAATAAGTTGAGTTACATCACTTCCAGCTATACGGACAAGCAGGTCTCCTTCTTCAACAAATTCATTTGTGCTTACATAAACTTCAGTAGCAATTACATTAGAATTTTCACCGCCATGAAGATAAGAATAAGTTACTTTCTTTTCATTTACGAATGAGTTTACTTCTCCTGTATATGATAAGGCAGTTACAGGAATTCCATTGTTTTCGGTATAAATAGAAACAGTCATTCCGGGTTGTACAAGACCGGGGTTTTCAGCTTCAATTGTACCTGTATGTACATATGTCATACCGTTGGGCACCTTATTCTTGTTCAATTTTTTTATAGTCCCGGGGTAGAAACCGTCAAAAGCAAGCTGGGAGCCATGTTCCGTTGTCTTTCTATACTGCAGCAATACTTTTTGACCTTCCTTCAAACTTTCAAACTCATATGTATTAACTTTGAAAGAAATTTTCACCATACTGTCATCAACAATAGTAGCAATATTGAAGTTTTCTACCTTTTCACCCTCTTCAACCGAAAGTTCTGTAATTCGTCCTCGAATAGGTGCTCTAAATACTATTCCATCATAAGCATTAACCTGACTTATATCTGTAACATCCTTATTTAATATTTTTTCTAAGTTAGATATTTTTGCCTGAATATCTTCCTGTTTCTTTTGAATGCTGTCGGTCAATTCAGTCAAAATGTCACCTAAGTTTACGGCAGATAAACGAACTAAATTATCTCCCTTTTTAATCATTTGGTTAGGCTCAACAAACACTTCTTCAACAGTATATGTTACCGATACGCTCATACCGTTTGAATCAGTTATACCTTCAGGTCTTGGTGCTGTTATTGAGCCTCCCCAGTTACCGCTAAGCTGCCCTGATAAATTAACTCCTTGTTTTATATCTCCTCTTTCAACTGCCTTTGTTGAATATCTTGGACCTGCAGATGCTTCCGTATCTTTAGGAATAAGCCACTTTGCCGTTAAATATCCGCCGAAAAATACTAATCCTAATACTATTGCTATCGATATAATTTTTTTATACATTTTTAACCTCCACTACATCATCAGATACTATTTGACCATCCACAAGTCTTATGATTCTTGAGCCGTATTCTGCAATAAATTCTTCGTGAGTTACCTGAACGACGGTCATTGAGTTTTTTTCATTTAATTCTACAAATAATTCCATAATCAATTCGCCTGATTTTGAATCTAATGCTCCTGTAGGCTCATCCGCTAATATAATTGACGGATTTCCTACGATAGCCCTGGCTATAGCTACCCTTTGCTGCTGGCCGCCCGACAATTGAGCAGGCAAATGTGTCATTCTGTCCTTCAGTCCTACCAGCTCCAATGCATTTTCGGCCAGCTCTCTTCGTTTTTTATCGCTCATTCCCCTATATATTAAAGGAATTTCAACATTTTTTATTGCAGTCATCCTTGGCAGCAAATGAAAGCTTTGAAATACAAATCCGATAAATTGGTTCCTTACATCTGACATTTTAGAATCGCTTAATTTGTCAACCTGATTTCCTGCTAATTCATATGTTCCGCTTGTAGGATGGTCTAAGCATCCCACTAAGTTTAACAGTGTTGATTTTCCCGAGCCGGAAGGTCCCATAATTGAAACAAATTCTTTTTCTTTAATATTGAAGGAAATGTTTTTTAAAGCTTCCACTTGAATTTGACCTGATTTATAAATTTTTGAAACACCTTGCATTCTGATTATATCCATCTTCCACCTCTCTTTTACACATCAGTCCATATATTAGACGTATAAACTTAAGAAAAAGTTCAGTAAACATTAATAATTTTGTAAAAAAAAGAACGACCGGGTCGTTCCAATAGTCAGTTTGATTAATTATTTGATTACGTCAATAAACAAGGAATCAATCCACACTTTATTTTCACCCTCATATTCCAAATAAATATACAAGACATCAGCTTCCGTTACATTAATAGGTACTGTAAACTGTGACCATATATCATCATATATATTAACCAATGAATGAAAATTTGACTTTATAACACCATCTTTATATGCTTCAAAAACTACCCGAGCTTGAGTATCATATTGTGATTTGATTTTTCCTGAAACCCCTATTTGTTTCATAAGCATATAGTTGAAATTATCATCTTTGAAATCAACAGCTGCAAACAGTGCTTTAACTTTATCCTGTCCACTATTGGCCACTGTTAAGGAAGAGCTTCCTTCCACATATATATCGGTATCTTTTTGTGCTTTTGCTCCTTCATATCCGATGCTCTCCAACAGCTCTTCACTGAAATGAATATCTGTTGACTCGTAAACAGGTTCTTCTTCAACCGGTGTTTCTGAAGGTGCCTCCTGCAAAGGTGGTTTAACGTTGTTAATTGCTTCGGCCTCATCATTTTTATTGAATTTTTTTATTATAAAATTACCCAAAAGAAGTACCATAACAACTGTAAGCAATGATACAGCGGCTCTTTTGATATCTTTATTTATAAGTGCTTTCTTTTTAGCTGGTTGATTATCTTCCAAATAAATATTGAGATAATCGTCCGATTCTTCATTGTGTATTACAAGAGACGGTTCCTCAGGTTGTTCAATATCCACAGTATTATTAATAATTTCTTCTCCAAAAAGCATATTAAAAATAGGCGACCTTTTTAATTCCACCAAAGCATCGTTTGGAAAAACATATTCTCTTGTAAGGCATCTTACTATTATTTTCAATATGTCAGGAGGTATTGAGTCGGATATGTTATAATCAATAATTTCTATTCCGGAAAAAATCATATGTATAATATTGCCCAATCTTTTAAATGTTTCATTGTCTGCTATATCATATTCCTGCTCAAATATCAGATTGCAGTCAACAATCAAATCATTATTATCATCGATGAACAATCGGTCTATATCCAAAATTTTCTGCTGTACTACATCGGTCATATTGTAAATATTTGAGGCTAAATTTATTGACTTTTCTGCAAGATTGAACTGTTGTTTCATGGTGAGGTTACTGTTTGCTAAATCTGTTAACTTTCTGCAATCTGTTTCTAAAGATTTTGTAAATATATAAATTCTATCCTCTGTATTGTAGCACTCTAATATATTGGATTTAATCTTTTTTAAATCGTTTATGTTTATTAAATTTATAACCTTTTTGCTTGTTATTATATTGGAGTAGAAAATTGCACCCGTATCATCGTCCTTGCATTCTAAAATTCTTTGAAAAGCATTTTCATAAATTGTACGGATAATCTTGTAATTATTATTCATATACAGACCTCCAAATATTATTAACTATATATTAACAAGTATTTCGACAAAAATAAAGACATTTTTGTATTATTTTACAAATAAATAAGGATGAGTTATTTCTCCTCATCCTCGTCAATTTCATATTCAACATTTTCTATAATATCTTTGTCTTCATGTCTTTTATCAAAATAATATTTCTTGGTTTTATCATAGACTATTGTTAATAAAAATCCAAGCATTACCAAATCGTCTACTATTCCGAGCCCCAATATTGGAAAAGGTATCAGATCCGCAGGACTCAATATGTAAATAAGAGGTATTATAACCCACCACTTTTCCCTTATGGGAATATTTTTATCAAATAAAAATTTTATTATATATAAAATTCTGCCCATATTCGCATCCTAGATTATGAACTCAACATTAGGAAGCTTCCTCTGCAGCTTAGCGATAAAATTGTTTGATGGATTGTTCGAGTGGCCCAATACAATATGAGTGCAATTTATTTCTTCCGCATATTCCACTATTGTCTTTATTACATCCTTGGATCTTTTAACAACTAGATTAGCAGCACCCACATCTTTAGTAATTTCAAATAAATATTCTAACGCATCTCCGTCGCTTAAACCATACAAAAACTTGTCATTTTCATTTACAACATGTATAACATTTAAACAGCTGCCAGCTTCTCCTTTTATCAGTTCCACTCCTTTTTTTATCAATTTTTCGCTTGTTTTCTGTCTTGTTACACATACCAAAACACAATTAGGCATAATTTATCTCCTTAATTTGGCGGGAATATGTGGGAATTGAACCCACCCAGGACGATTCCGCCCCGCAACTGATTTTGAAGACCAGGAGGCACACCAGCACCTATCTATCCCCATCACAAATATATTACCATATCCACCTGATAAATTCAAGCTGATTTTACTATCGTAATGACTGAATTAAAAAAAGCTGCATAATATGCAGCAGTATGGGCAGTACGAGGACATTTAATTCCTGTTTCTAAAATAATATCCTACTCCCCATTTTGTGAGTATATACTCATATGCCTTGTTTTTCGTTTCTATTTTTTCCCTCAATCTTCTAACATGGACATCAACGGTTCTCAAATCACCGTAGTATTCATAACCCCATATTATTTCTAAAAGTTCCTCCCTGGAAAATACTTTCCCGGGGTTTGTTATTAATAAAAGCAACAAATCAAATTCTTTCGCGGTAAGATTTATTTCCTGCTTATGAAGACTTACTTTCCTGCCTAAGGCATTAATTATAAAATCATCCACCACCAAAGTCTGTTCATTTGCTTTTTGGCTCGTACCTCTTGTCCTTCTTAAAATTGCTTTCATTCGTGCTTTAAGCTCTAAAATATTAAAGGGCTTGGTAATATAATCATCAGCACCATATTCCAATCCTAAGATTTTGCTCATATCATCATTGTTTGCTGACAAAATCAAAATCGGAACATTCGATATTTCTCTAATTTTTTGACAAACTTCTAAACCATTTGTTTGAGGAAGCACTAAATCAAGTATTATAATATCGTAATCAGTCGTTGTAATTTTTTTTAAAGCTTCATTGCTGTCACCGGTAGATTCCACTTCATAATTATCCTGCTCGAAACTATATTTAAGATTCTTAATGGTTAAAAGTTCATCATCAACAATCAAGACTTTCATTTATTACGCTCCTTAAATTTGATTGTTACAAAAAATTAAACTTTTAATAATCTTACATAAAAAAACTTATTTTGTCAAGAAAAATATTAATTTTATGTCAAATTTAGTAGTATTCTATCATTTTCTATTCTTTTTGTAAGTTTTAACATATCGAAGTGTTCCAAAAGAGCTATTGCAGTCTTCCTGTTGGTATTAATCAAATCCCTGTACTGAGCTGCACTTATTTTTTTGTTTTTATTTAAAAATTCAACTAATATGTTTTTTGCTTCTTCATATAATTCTCTTGTTGTAACCAAATCATTTATTCTTACTAAATCCTTTTCTGTTAACATTAAAGAAAGAACATCATCTGTCATGGGATGGTTAATTTTTTCTGCCAGTTCATCGATTTTCAATAATTCGAACTTAACTTCATCTAAAATCATTAGTACCCTTTCTTTAATCTTTCTGTAATCCTCATCATATTCAATTGTAAAATAATTAAGTGATATAAATTCATCACTTTGTTTTATTAAACCCTTTTCTACAAAAGCCTGAATGATTACATCAAACAATAATTGTTTAAGATTGGGGAAAAATTTGCTTTTAATTTCAGATTTCTTTGCTCCTGTTGCATATTTGTTTTCTTTATGATAATTAAACAAATATTTTTCTAATTTTTCTTCAATTTCGATTTCAAAGCTTTTATGCCATACATACATGTCATTCTTCACTTTGAATAGAGTTATTTTTTCTTCCTGTTCCAATATTTCAATATTGTCTTGAACTTCTGTTTCTGTCAGGGCAGTTGTTTTTGCCAAACCCGAAACAGAGAGTAAATACTTTGTGTCCTTAATTATTTTTTCTATAACATCGGCACCTGTTCCCTTTTCTTTAATTTTAAGCTCTTCGATAAGGTTCTCATCAAATCTTTTTCTTTTTAAAGGCAAAGGCTCGATAATTTCTCCTCCTCCGATTGTTTCTAAAGGAGAATAAAACCTTACAATAAATTTGTCTCCCCTTCTCACGGCAATTTCTTCTTCTAATCTGAGCTGAGCATAGCAGCTTTCTCCCGGTGTTAATTCATCTCTGTCGAGAAGCACTACCCGTGTAAGAATTTCGCTGGTTCCGGTGTAAAGGTGAAGTCTTGAACGGTTTATTACCACTCGCTTGGAGCTTTTTAGCAAATTAAGCTTAACATCCAGCATCATGGTATTTTTCATTGAATTAACAGGAGCAATAACACATCCCCTGTAAATTTCATTCTTTTTAACATTTGACAAGTTTATTGCGGTTCTTTGACCGGCATAAGCCTTTTCCACATCAGAGGAATGAACCTGAATATTTCTTATCCTGCAAATTTTATTAACAGGATAAATTTCTACTTCTTCTCCCTTTTTTAGTATGCCTGTAATCAAAGTTCCTGTTATTACAGTGCCAAAACCTTGTATGGAAAAAACTCTGTCTATGGGAAGCCTTGGAATTGTGTTTAATTCTCTCTCCTTTACTGCCTTATCGGCAATATTAATGATTTCTTGAATAAGCTTTTCTATACCTTGACCTGTCTTGGATGATACTTCAACTATCGGTGCCCCTTCTAAAAATGTGGAGCTAATGGTTTCAGTTATATCTTCCTTAACTAGGCTTATCCATTCTTGGTCAACAATATCGCATTTAGTAATAACAACAATTCCATTTTCCACGCCTAACAAGTTTAAAATATTTAAATGCTCAGTGGTCTGCGGCATAATTCCTTCATCGGCTGCAATAACCAAAAGCACCATGTCCATTCCCACTACTCCGGCAAGCATGTTTTTAATAAATTTCTCATGACCCGGCACATCTATTATACCGGCCTTGTTACCATCGGGAAGGTCAAAATAAGTAAATCCTAAATCAATGGTTATTCCCCTTCTCTTTTCTTCTTCCCATCTGTCTGTTTCTCTTCCGGTTAGTGCTTTAATTAATGTGGTTTTACCATGGTCTATATGTCCGGCTGTACCAATAATAATATTTCTCATAATACCTCCAGAGTATTATTTGAATAAATTCTTAATCTCGTCATAAATTATCTGCTCTTCACCTTCTAATACAGTTCGTAAATCTATATAGAAAGTATCATTTACAACTCTTCCTATAATCGGAACCTCAGAATTTCTTAATTCTCTTTCAAACTTTGCACTGCTCATTGTTTTTGGTTTTATGGAAACAGCATAGCTTTTCATTCTTTCTAAAGGAAGTGCTCCCCCTCCTATTTGAGACAAGCATTCTTCTATTCCAATATCCAAATACTCAAACATATCTTCAAGCTTAGCCAAAAGCTTTTCTGCACGTACTTTTAAGTCTTCGATATTCATGTTTATCATTTTTAATACAGGGATGTTTTTTATTGCTCTTTTTTCGTCAATATACTCATGAAATATACTTTCCAATACTGCCGCCGTAAATTTGTCGATCCTCAAGGCCCTGTTTAAGGGATGTTTTTTTATTTTATCTATATATTGTTTTTTCCCTGCAATAATGCCTGCCTGAGGACCTCCCAAAAGTTTGTCTCCGCTGAAACATACTATGTCAACTCCTGCTTTTATTGAGTTTTGTACCGTGGGCTCATATGTTAAACCGTAACTGCTTAAATCAGCCAACACTCCGCTCCCGATATCTTCAATAACAGGAATACTATATTTTTTACCTAAATCGGATAATTCCTCGACTAAAACACTTTCCGTAAAACCCACAATTTTATAATTGCTGGTATGCACCTTTAATAAAGCTGCAGTTTCGGAAGAAATTTTCTCTTCATAATCATGTAAGCGGGTTTTATTTGTGGTACCCACTTCAATTAAATTCACGCCGCTTTGCTTCATTACATCCGGTATTCTAAAGGAGCCTCCTATTTCTACCAATTCTCCTCTTGATACAATTACGTCCTTATCCTTAGCCAATGAAGATAAAATCAAAAGCACGGCAGCTGCGTTGTTATTAACCGCCATTGCTGCCTCTGCTCCGGTAATTTTCGAGATGATTTTTTCAAAATGTGAATATCTGGAGCCCCTTTTCCCTGATTCTAAATCAAATTCAAGATTTGAATATCCGGTTACAATATCCATAGCTCTTTTTGCTGCATCTTTTGATATCGGTGCTCTTCCCAAATTTGTATGAAGAATTGTCCCTGTCCCGTTTACAACTTTTTTCATATTAAAGGCGAGCAGATTATGTACCAGTGAAGTAATTTTATTTATTATATTTTTTATTTCCACATTTATTTTTTCTTCATTATTTGGGTTGTCATTTATAAAGATTCTTAACTCTTCAGTAGCTCTTCTTGCACATTCCAAAACCGATTCTCTGCTTGTAATTTTTAATAATTCCTTAATTTTTTCATTTTCCATTATTGAATCTACCTTAGGAATGTTCCTATAATACTTATTCGCATCCATTTTTCTCTCCTATTTTAATTTATCAAACCGGTTACTTATCATAATATAAACGTTTGTCAGTAAATATTTTAGTTTACCGTTATTAATTCTTTTAACTTTTCAAAAGTTTTGTCTCCGATTCCTTCGATATTTTTAATTTCTTCAATGGAACTGAATTGTTTTTTATTTCTGTAATCAATAATTCTATTTGCATAAACTTCTCCGATTCCGGGAAGAGACATTAAAACATCAACTGAAGCAGTGTTGAGATTAATCAGATTATTGGGATGTAATCTTTCGGCTTCCTCATCGCCTTCTAAATATATGTAAATCTTTTCTCCATCAACCAGTTTCCTCGCCTTGTTTAAATTTTGCGTAAATGCTTTTTCCTTAAGGCCTCCTGCTAAATTAATTGCATCAATAACCCTGCTTCCTTCAATTAACTTATAAACCCCGGGACTAACCACGGCTCCGTCAATGTCAACAAAAATATATCTTTCTGTCTCTTTTGGTTCTTCATTTTCTTCATTTGTATTTGAATAGTCTGCAAAAAAAACTTCTTTTTCCTTGCCGGAAAGTTTAATTCCCAAAACAGCCATAATAATTATAACAATGATTAAAACAACGGCAAGTCCTTTCTTATAGATGCTGTTGTTCATAATACCCCCTAGTATTATAAATATATCCCCTTCATTTGCGGGTAGCTACCCTTTCCTATATTATACATTATTAATCTAAAAAATCAAAATTTTTGATTACAAATATTAATTTTTCTGCTATACTATTATTTGATTTATATGGGGCAATCGATAACCATAAATATCCCAATCGGGGATACTTCTCTTGCCCCTTAGACTATCCTGTAAAGGTGACACCTGTTTTGGGGACATTCCTTCATAGCTTGACCCCAAAGACTTACCCTTAATGAAGGTATATCCATACAATATAAACAAGGAGTTACAAATGAAAAAACGAATAGCATTCTATATATTAGTCTTTATGTGTTTGTTGGTTAATTTCAACATTGTATATGCGACACCTGCGATACTCAGCGAATCAGCAGTTTTAATCGATGCATCCTCCGGTACTATTTTGGCGCAAAAAAACGCGGACAAAAAAATGTATCCGGCAAGTTTAACCAAGATTATGACGGCAATCCTCGCCATAGAATTAGGAGAGTTAACTGATGTTATTACTGTGGATGATGATACTCCCTTTGAAATCGAAGGAAGCCACATAGCATTAGAGCCCGGAGAAATTCTGACATTAAAAGATTTACTGTATGCATTGATGCTGCCTTCGGCAAATGATGCAGCTTCTGTAATTGCAAAGCACTATGGAGGAAGTTTGGAGAATTTTGTAAAAATGATGAATCAAAAAGCAAAAGAATTAGGAGCATATAATACTAATTTTACAAATCCTCACGGGCTTCACGATACAAATCATTACTCAACCGCAGCCGACTTAGCTTTAATAACCAAGTATACAATGGAAAATGACACTTTCAGAAAAATTGTATCAACAACGAAGTATGAAATACAAACAACCAATAAAAAGGATGAGCCAAGATATTTTACAACCTTGAATAAATTAATATATAATACAAGTTACAATCAAATTTATGTAGATGGTGCATATATAAGCCCTTACTATGAATATGCCACGGGAGCAAAGACAGGCTACACTCCTCAAGCCGGAAACTGTTTAGTCGCAACTGCAAAAAAGGACGGGACAGAGCTCATTGCAGTTACAATGAAGGGGATTTCTCTTGAAATGTATCAAGATGCTCATAATCTTTTTAATTATGGGTTTGAAGAATATGAATCTGCCACATTGGTTGGCAAAAATACCTTTATAAAAAATATAAAAATTCCCAGCGGAGATTCTAAGGAAATATCTTTGATTACTGAAAGTGATTTGACTGCTCTTATCAAAAAAGACACACTTGATGATATTAAATCAAATGTATATATAGACGATATAACTCTGCCTATCGAAAAAAACAGTGTAATCGGGAAAATCGAATATACTCTAGACAATAAAGTTATAGGTGCCGTGAATTTAATTTCTCCAATATCGGTAAAAAGTACTGCACAGGAAGGCCAAGGGAACATTTTTCTTACAATTGTAAAGTTTATCGGTTTTCTTATATTATTTGCTGCAGTTTCAATATTGCTTTTAAAAATTTACAACGATATAAGAATTCGTATCAACAGAAAGAAAAGACGAAGCAGATACAATAATTACTAAAAGTTGCAGTTTCCTGCAACTTTTAGTAATACAGCTACATTCCTTCACGGATCCCAACGACCCTAATTTGGGGACATCTCCTATCCCATAAAGACTATCCATGACAAAAAAAGGTGTGTCCCCCCAATTTGGGGACATTCCTCCTATCCCTCAGAGACTATCCATAAAAAAAAGAGGTGTGTCCCCACACCTTTAAACAACTGCTATTGCATCAATTTCTACATTTCCGTCCTTAGGAAGTCTGGCCACTTCTACACAAACTCTTGCCGGTTTTGTATCTTGGAATACTTCAGCATAAGCTTCATTAATTAGTCCGAATTGATTCATATCCTTGATAAATACCGTGCATTTAACAACATCCATCAATGTTGCTCCTGCTTCTTCCAAAATAGCTTTCACATTCATTAAGGACATTCTTGTTTCTTCTTTAATGTCACCGCCTTTGTACAGCTCCCCTGTTGCCGGATTTATTGCAAGCTGTCCGGAAACATATATTGTGTTGCCGGCTTTTATTCCTTGAGAATAAGGGCCTACTGCTGCCGGTGCATTGTTAGTATGAATAACACTATTCATAATTACCTCCTATTTCCAATTTTTTATTCCATATTGTTCAACATCCAATGAATTGTTATCATACCACAAAGATTCCAGGTCATAAATTTCCCTTTCATCCTTGTGAAAAATATGAACAATAATGTCATCAGTTTCTAATAAAATCCATCTTCCGGTTTCAAAACCTTCCTTATAGTAAAAATCTATTCCTTCCTTTGCTCCTTTTTCCAACACTTCTTCAGCAATTGCAACTGTCTGTTTCTCGTTGTTCCCGCTGCAAATGATGAAGTAATCCGTAATCGAGCTGGTTTTAGACACATTTAAAACAACAAAGTTATAGGCTTTTTTATTATCGCAAGCTTTTAAAATAGTTTCAATATTTTTTTGAACTTCTATCATTTACCCTCCTTTAAATAATTCAGTGTATTTACTGATTCCATATCAAGAACCAAATTCCTGTTTTTAACGTATTCAATTGTGTTTTCCAAAGATTTTATTATTGCTTCATCAAGTCTAGTATATGCTTTATTTCTAATTTCTTCAACACCTTCATAATTCCTGTTTGGCTCAATTTTATCTGCAATATATATTATTTTTTCCAAAAGAGACATATTTACTTTTCCCGTTGTATGAAACATTATTGCATTGAGTATATCATTGTCTTTTACTCCATACTTTACCCCGGCAAGCTCTGCACTTTTTTTTGCATGTTTCAAATTGTCGCTGCATATTCTTTTTCCGCAGTCATGCAATAATCCTGCAATTATTGCCTTTGAAACATCACAACCATAAACCGAAGCAAGTTTTTCAGCTTCTTCCATTGTACCGATGCTGTGGCGGTACAGCTTTTCACCTAATTCAATTTTTAATTCTTTTTTCATTTCTTCAATATGCATTTTACTCTCCGCTGTCTAAATAATGTGATATCCTTCACTTTTCTTGCCCCTTTTTATATAACCCGTTCTTAATTATATATTGCTCCACAGAATCAGGTAACAGATATTTTATGGAAACACCCATCTTGATTCTATTTCTTATATCGGAAGAAGATATTTGAAGCATGGGAACCTGTAAAATTTCTATATTTCCGCCAAACATTCTTTTTATTTCATTTATCTTTGTGTTGACTTCCTCAATACTAATCCCCGGTCTTGTAGCTGCAATAAACCTGCAAAGCTTTAGAACTTCTTCAGGCTGGTGCCAGCTTGGAAGATTTAAAACAGCATCAGTACCGGTTATAAAATAAAATTCTGTGTTTTTATACAGCTTGTGTAATTCCCTTAAAGTACTCAAGGTATAACTTTTGCTCGGGTTTTTAATTTCAATATCCGATACACTGAATTTGTCATTAGTCAGCACTGCCAAATTAACCATTAACAATCTGTGAAATGATTCAGCATTAGGATAATCTTTATGCGGCGGGTCACCTGTCGGAATAAAAATAATTTCATCTAATTTATATATATTTAATGCTTCATTTGCTGCAACTAAGTGTCCCATATGTATAGGATCAAAAGAGCCGCCCATTATTCCAACTTTTTTTTTCATTGCTCTCCCCTTTTTCTAATAAACATAATAACAGCTGCAAATAAAATAATACTCAATGTAAATATATCTTCATAGGGTCTTATGTTGTTAAAAAGCAATTTGCTTATTGAAAATCCTAATATTCCCGAAAAAATATAAGGAAAATATAATTTTATCTTGCTTTGTTTAACATCTTTTATTCTTTGAAGCATACTTTCTCTTCCCTGAAAGTAACCATTCATAAAACCGTTGTAAGAAATAAAAAGTATAAAGACTGACAGGATAATTACAGGTATAAACGCCAAATAAAAACTACCGTCTAAACAAAGCATAACAGACATGGATATGAAAAGCGGTGCCAAAATTGCCTGAGTGAAAGAATCCCCCAATCCTGCCGATATTCCCATCATACCTTTTTTTATGTAGGAAATATCCTCAAAACTTTGATTGTTTAACATTCTTTCTTCCTCCAATGAAATTATATATCCATGTATTGGAGTACCCATATTAGGCTCAGTATTAAAAAATTCAGTGTGATTGTGTATTGCCTCTGCTATTTCATGTTCATCTGCATATAATTTTCTAATTATATTTTTCATACTGTGGGCAAACGCTAATCCCATAAGTCTTTCATAGCTGTAGCATGAATGAGAATAATTCATCCATATAAACCATGAATAAACCAAGTCTCCTCTTTTTAATTTACCGTTAAAACTATTCCTGACAATGCTCACTTTCTTCTCTGACAAATATAAAAGGCTCAATACTATAAGAATAAACAGTATATATGCTCTCATATCTAATACTAAGGCTGCCAAAAAAACAGAAATAAAAATTGCATAATTATATTTAATCTTAATTTTGTATAAAACATTTGAAACGGAAAAAATAACCAGTATTATCCCTATATAATAAAGCAATACGCTAATACTGTTAAAATGTATTAATTTATTGAATAAAAACATTAAATAGAATGCCGTTATAATAACCGCCAAACTCATCATAAATAACAGCAGCTGCGGAAAAAGTCCGTTGTACAAACTTATGTCGGGAGCTTTGTTCTCTTTATATTTCTTCTCGTAAATATGTACAAAAATATTATTTATTTTCAACCTGTATTTCCATATCAATATCCCTAAAAACCCGAAGGGAAAAGCTGCTGCTGCTGCTTCAAGAGGATTAAGCTTAAATATTATTGAAGCTGCTGCCGCCAATATAGCAGTTAGACATTGATCTCCTTTCAATGAACCCCCGGTAGAAATAAAGTCAATAAAAATAATATTAACTACTGCGCCTGCCAACATGCCTGTTTTTATATCAGCAAGAATTAAACCTGCAGCCATTCCTGCCATTATAGGCCTGTATATTGTATAATAACCGATACCTACGGAAAATGCAGTACTGCTTGCCCAAAAATAAAAAATGCTAAGTAAACAATAATCAGAAAAAGTCATGTCAATTACCTTTTATTATGATAGCCTTATCCTTTGGAAGGATTCTTATTTCAACATATATATTGTCATTTGCTATGTCATTTAATATATTTAATTCATCGTCACTTAAATGAATGGAATTATAATATCTTTTTCTTCCCTGGGCTGCTCCCACTCCACCTATGTTTATACTGCTTATTTTTGTTTTTTTTATTAATTTTTTTATACCTTCAATACTCCTGAGAAGTACCAGTATCTTGTTTTGATTGTCATCGCTTAAATAAGCAGCCGTTTCATCGATTGTCTTCACATGAACTATAACACCTTCAGGCCCTGAACTCTTTATGAGTTCACTCATAAATTCATCATTTGCATATTCATCATCCGCAATTACAACCTCTTTTGCTCTAAGGTAAGGTATCCAAGATACAACAACCTGTCCGTGCAACAATCTATCATCAATTCTAACGAATACATTTTTCATTTTCTACCTCAGTCTGATAAGAACTTTTCATTGACAAACACTATGCTCTTCTTCCCGTTTTTAATTATTTTTTCTGCAATTTCCTCTAAGCTGTATGTATCGCGAGCAACAGCAATATCGATAAACAAGGGGAAGTTTATACCTGTTATATGATAAAAATTTCTGTTTTTCATTGCACGATTTACTGCATTGTAAGGACTTCCGCCGTACATATCCGTAAATACGATAAGTTCATCATCAGATATATTTTTAATATTTTCTTCAACCTTTTTTAACAATGTTTCAAAACTGTCACCATGGTTAAATGATATACTTTTGGCATTTTCTACTTCTCCTATAATCATTTCAGAGCTTTTCAATAATTCTTTACCAAACTCTCCATGTGTCACAAGTAATATATTTATCATACTTTCATCTCCTTGTTATATAATACCATAATTATACATAATTTTCATCAATATTTTAGATTGCTTTTTCCGCCCGTCTTTTATTGTAACATAGTAAAGATATTCTCCTCAACCCTGTTTCCTTTGACTAATAGTTTATATGAATTTATTAAAATAGTAAAGAATTCTTTATTTTTAATTCACTAATATTTTTTTCAAACGTATATTAATACTGAGAAATTTATTTAATGGAGGATAGTATGAATAATTATAGAAATAATATGCCCCACTACGACTCACTGCCCCATAACTATAATCCAATGGGCATAAATGAGCACAAAAATTCTAATAGAATGCATCTTGCAAACACAATGCCCAGAATGCCGGGGATGCCTGACGATATGCTCCAAAGGCCATTCATTCCGGAAACGGAAATGCCTTTAGAAATTGACGGAGATATGCCTGCTCTGCCGAGGTTTCCGCAACAAGGGATTCCTAGTTTAATACCGCCATGGTTGACACAACCCGAAATACCCATGATGCCCGGTATGCAGCCGACTCCCGGAATGCCCGGAATGCCGCAAATGCCCGGTATGCAGCCGACTCCCGGAATGCCCGGGATGCCGCAAATGCCCGGTATGCAACCGACTCCCGGAATGCCCGGGATGCCGCCAATGCCCGGTATGCAGCCCACTCCAGGTATGCCCGGGATGCCGCAAATGCCCGGAATGCCTCAGATGCCCGGAATGCCAAACGGAATGCCTCAGATGCCCGGAATGCCGCCTGATGATGGCAATATGTATCCTATGATGCCCGGGATGCCAAACGGAATGCCCCCTATTAACTGCGAGCAATTAAGAGAACTGATGAGACGTATGAACTGCCCGATGGACGGTGGAGGAGGAGAAAATGGAACTGTCCCGCCTATGAATGAGGAAATGTAAGAAAAACAAGTGTAATATTTAATGGCAGAAATGCTGTTAAATATTACTTTTATTTAAAGTTTTTAAAGTGTACATACAGTTTTTTTAATATCTTGCATATAATGTATAACTTTGGGGGTGATTTTGATACAAGAGCTACTACAAATCTTATTACCGCTATCAATATTTATTTTTGGTTACATAACTAACGGAAGCTCATTTCCACATCCTTTAACCAAGGAAGAAGAAGCATGCCTTATAGAAAGAGCAAATAAAGGCGATATAGAAGCAAGAAATATTCTTATAGAAAGAAATCTTCGTCTTGTGGCACATGTTATAAAAAAATATAAGACAGTAGGAATAGACCAAGAGGATTTAATATCCATAGGAACAATCGGTCTAATTAAAGCTGTTTCAACTTTTGATGAAAAAAAAGGAATAAGACTTGCCACCTATGCTGCCAAATGCATCGACAATGAGGTACTTATGACTATAAGAAGTGAAAAAAAACTAAAAAAAGAAGTATCTCTTCAAGGACCGTTAGGAACAGACAAGGAAGGCAATAATATTTATCTCATCGATATTATAAAATATGAAGGAGAAGAAATAGTAGGCAGATTGGATAAAGAAGAAAAAATAAAAGCCCTGGATGAAATATTGGATAAAACATTACAAAAAAGAGAAAGATTTATTATTGAAATGCGTTACGGAATAAGAAACAAAGAGCATAAAACTCAGAGGGAAATTGCCAAACTTCTTGGAATATCACGCTCCTATGTATCAAGAATCGAAAAGAAGGCTCTAAAAAAACTCCATGACGCCTTGGTGAACAACGTTGGAAATTGATGACAAGGGGACGGGGGTGCTGTCATCATTCAGATGACAGTGCCCCCGTTCCCTTGTCATTTATTTAATTTTATTCTTCCAGTTTTTTTCTCAAAATAAAGTATGGCTCTACATTTTTTTCAATATACATTTTTACTGTTTGCTGCGGATGGGGTGCTGAATCTATTTTATTATTATTTTCATCTGTTAAGTTTTCTGCTTTTAATTCAAAGTGTTTTCCTTTAGGACCAAAGCATTCCAAAATATCGCCTTCTGAAAATTTATTTCTCTGCTCCACTGTTGCAATCTTTGATGACTCGTCATACGACCTTATTATCCCAACCACATCATATGTCCTTATATAGCTTGAATGGGTATACAACTGTCCATCCTTGTAGGGATTACCGAAGAAAAATCCATAGGAAAAATCCCTGTGCGATGTTTTTTCAAGTTCTTCCTTCCAATATCCGGTATTTCTTTCACTTTCCGGATATTTCAGCTCATCCAATGCATTTCTGTAAGAGCGGACGGTTAAAGCGGTATAGTATTCACTTTTGTTTCTACCTTCAATTTTTAACGCTTTTATTCCCAGCTCCTTGAATTTCTGCAAATGCTCTATCATGCATAAATCCTTGGAATTCATAATAAAAGTACCTTCACCGGTTTCTTCTATGGGATAATACTCCCCGGGTCTTTTCTCTTCAACCAAGTTGTATTTCCATCTGCAGGATTGGGCGCAGTCACCCTTATTTGAAAACCTGCCGGTCATAAAGCTTGATAAGAGGCATCTGCCTGAATAGGATATGCACATGGCTCCATGTACAAATGTCTCAAATTCTAAATCTTCCGGTGTGTTTTTTATAATAGTTTCAATTTCCTCAAATGTCAGCTCCCTGGCTAGCACAATTCTGTTTACTCCCTGTTTATACCAGAAGTTTGCTGTGTGATAGTTTGTTGTATTTGCCTGGGTGCTTAAATGAATTTTCATATCCGGAATTGTTTGCTTTACAATTTCCACAACTCCCGGGTCAGCTACAATCAGTGCATCTGTACCGATTTTATGCAAATATTTCAAATATCCTTCTATACCCTTTAAATCATCATTATGAGGAATTATATTAACGGTAATATTTGCTTTTCTTCCATATTTATGACAATACTCCACTCCCTGTTTTAAATCGTCTTTAGTGAAGTTTTTGCTCCCTGCTCTCATTCCCATTGATTTTCCCGCAAAATAAACTTCATCGGCTCCGTATTGTACGGCCATTATTAACTTGTCTAAATTTCCGGCAGGTGCTAATAATTTTGGCAACATTCTTTCTCCTCTTTCTCTATCTGGTTATTTCAATTAAAGCGACATTCTTTAAAAAACAAAGTTTTCGGTGTGTTCCATCCCTATTTAATCAGCGTAACTGCCAATCCATCCCCAAGGGGAAGTACCGAAGTTACAAATCTCTCGTCATGAGATATATATTCTAAATAATTTCTTAAATTTCTTACTAATGTTTTCTTTCTTCTTACTACCAATTCATCCGATGCAATCATTCCTTGATATAATACATTGTCCGAAAGAATAATCCCTCCGGGCTTCATCATTTTTAAGCATTTGTCAAAAAATACCCTGTAATAGCTTTTGGCTGCATCTATAAAAGCCATATCAAAAGTCCCTTCTACTTGGTCCAATATATCAACAGCATCTCCAAAATAAACCTCTATTTTTTTTTCAAGTCCAAAATCAGTAATATTTTTTAATGCTTCATTATAAAATTTTTCACTTCTCTCCAATGTGACAACCTTACCCTCATCTTTCATAACCTTGCTCATAAATATTGAAGAATAACCTACATTGGTACCTATTTCAATTATACTTTTTGCATTTAAAAGATTTATAACTAATTTAATAAATTGGCCTACCTCCTTATGGATGATAGGCAGACTTCTTTTTTCGCAATAATCTCTGAATTTATTTAATTTTTCGCTATCTTCAATAATAAGGCTGTTTATATATTCATTTATATAAGATGAGTTAATATTATTCAAAGTATACCTCCTCAATTCAAATACTCTTCAGCCGCATCTATATGCTCATCATATGTGTTTGAGAAATAATGAGAGCCGTCTCCTTTTGCAACAAAGTATAAATAATCAACATCTGCAGGCTCCAATACAGCTATTATTGATACTCTGCCGGGTGAATTTATGGGAGTTGGAGGCAGTCCTTCCACAATATAAGTATTGTATGGTGAATCAATTTCAATATCCTCAAGGGTAAGTCTTTCCTTCCACTCTCCGTTTGCATAGTTAACGGTCGCACAGGATTGAAGCTTCATGTTAATACTAAGACGGTTTAAAAAAACTTTTGCAACTTCATCTCTTTCTTCATCCAAAAGAGCTTCCTTTTCAACTATGCTTGCTAAATTTATAACCTCTTCAAATGTAAGGTTTGTTTTATCTATCCTTGGTTTAATTTCATCAATATAAAATTTATCAAATTGTTTTAAAAGAACTCTAATAATATCTTCTTCCGTTGAATCAACATAAATGTTGTAAGTATCAGGCATTAGGTATCCCTGCAAATTTGTAACAGATGAATCTTTTAAGAATTCAAAATCTTGATTGAAAATTTCCGGAGATTCCATCAATTCAATAAATCTGTCATAATTTAAAGCGGTCTGCTCCGACAAGGACTGAGCCATATCTTCATTAGTCAAACCTTCTATCACTGTGATATTGTAAGTATTGCCTGATGAGCCTCCTTTTATAAGGGATTCCAAAAGTTCATCAGCATTCATGCTTTTTGAAAGAATATAGGTTCCGGCCTTTAATTTAGCATCTGACCCTGTCTTTTCAGCATAATACTTAAATACGCGTATATTTGAAATTAAATTATTTTCAAACAAAATTTCAGCAATGTCATTAGTTGTGCTTCCTGCGGGAATTTCAACAACAATCGGAGAATCATCCCCCAAATCAACAGCTTCTAAATTTTCTTCAATATAATTATTTAAATAAAGATACGCCGCTGCTATTATTGACAAAACACACAGTAGTGCAATTATCTTTTTCATAATTCCTCCAGTAGATAATTTCTAAATCCATTAAATTATACAACCTTTTACTAATAATTACAATAATTTAAAAAATTAATAGTATAATAATTATTTGACTGGTTAATATAATAATGCTTATTTCTTTTGATTAAGAGAGGGTTGATACTAATGGACAGATTGAACAAAATTAGCACTCCCGATTTATCCAAAGTTGGTAATTTAGATGTGATTAAACTTAGAAGGGATGGTCAATACAATTTAACCAGTGCTATCAACGGTAGAATAACCCCAAATCTAAATTTGACTTCAAAAAGGTCAAATCAAAGAATGGAAGATAAAAGTATTGTAAACAACAAACCATCCCAGTTCAGACCAATCTTAGGAGTAAACTTTCACAACATCAAAAGATAATAAGCATTAATAACCGGTGACCTAAAAGCTCACCGGTTGTTTTTTTACCCCATTTTTTCAACTAAAAAATAAATAGGGACTTATTGTATGTCTTCCTGAACTTAGTGAAGGATTTTATCGACATATTATGGATTTGGTAAAGGTGTCAGTTCAGATAAATCCGTAAAACAATACCACCATGCAAGACAGTTCAGTTCTAAACTTTCGGGATCCATGCCTCTTTCAATTGCCTCATCGAGGGTGCTTGCAACAGGAACAATTACCGGGTCCCCCGGCATCCAGTTTGCAGGGGTGCTTACACCATATGTTGTTGACACTTGCAGTGCATCAATTAATCTTAACAATTCATACATGTTTCTGCCGTTAGTTGCAGGATAGATGAGAATTGACCTTATTCTTTGATTTGGGTCTATAATAAAAACATCTCTAACACTTTGCTCATAGATTCTGTCAGGACTAACCATGCCGTAAAGCGCTGCTATACTTGCATCCCTGTCGGCAATAAGAGGAAAGGGCATAACTATACCTGTCATTTGGAATATATCGTAGAGCCAGCCAAGGTGTGCAGGATTTGAATCAATGCTTATTCCTAAGAGCTGAACATTTCTTTTTTCAAATTCAGGTTGAAGTTGAGCAAATGCAATAAATTCTGATGTGCAAACAGGAGTGAAATCTCCCGGATGGCTGAAAAACAAAACCCACTTCCCTCTATATTGAGACAGGGTTATTGGTCCCTCTGTAGTAACGGCTGTAAAGTCAGGTGCAATCCTTCCGATTGTCAGGCATACCCTTGTACGTTCGGCTTCTATAGTTTCATTATTGATCATAATTTGTTTGTTACCTCCCATATGTATTTTATTTATTATATGAAAGGACAAATGATATAGTTCGAATCTATTACACTATAAATGGTTATGAGATTCTTCACTGCGTTCAGTATTTCCTGGTGCCTGGCACCACGGTGGTTTGGCACCATGGTGGTTGATGGTACCTGGCACCAATGTTCTTAACAAAAATAGGGACGTTAAGTCCCTATTTATTTTGTGTCCCTAAATTTATACTTCCAAATCAACTTCTACTATAATGGGAAGTATCATTGGAGTTCTTTTTATTTTTTCATAAATAAAGCTGCCTAAGGAATCCTTTATTACCATTTTAATATTGTTCCATTCTTTAACATTTGTATCTTCACACTTTTCCAATGCTTTTCTTACCACTGTTTTTGATTCTTCTATTAAATCTATATTCTCGCGTACATATATGAATCCTCTCGATACTATTTCAGGACCGGCTAAAATTTTTCCCGTACTTCTATCGGTAGATAGTACAACTATTATCAAACCATTTTCTGAAAGAAGTCTTCTGTCTCGAAGGACTATATTCCCGACATCCCCCACTCCTAAGCCGTCTACAAGAATATTTCCGGATGTAACAGTGTTGTTTTTAACTATTGACTTGGAAGTAAGCTCAATTACGTCACCATTGCTGCCTATTACAGTATTATTAATGGGAATGCCTATTTCATTCGCCAGCTTTGCATGCTGCACCAAATGTCTGTATTCGCCGTGAACTGGTATGAAAAACTTTGGTTTTAACAGAGTAAGCATAAGCTTCAATTCATCTCTTCTGGCGTGGCCTGATACATGCACTTGTGTCAGTGCATCATAAAGCACCTTTGCGCCTTTTTCATAGAGCATATTGATTACTCTTGAAACTGTTATTTCATTTCCGGGTATTGGATTGGCTGAAATTATAACCAAGTCTCCTTCTTTTATTTGAATTTTTTTATGGTCATTGTTAGCCATTCTTGTCAAGGCAGACATAGGCTCTCCCTGGCTTCCTGTAGTCAATATAACAATCTCATCATCCTTAAGGCTGTTTAGCTCGTTTACATTTATTATTGTTCCCTGTGGAGCATTCAGATATCCTAATTCCAGAGAAACTTTAATTGCATTTATTATGCTTCTACCTGATATTGCAACCTTTCTTTTGTTAACGACCGCTGCGTCGATAACCTGCTGCAGCCTATGAATATTTGAAGCGAAAGACGCAACAATTATTCGGGAATCACAGTTTTTAAATATATCCATAAATTTCTGACCAATTGTTTTCTCTGATTCCGTGAAGCCAGGCCTTTCAACATTAGTGCTGTCAGAAAAGGCAAGAAGAACGCCTTTTCTTCCAATATCCGCAAACTTACCTAAATCGATAACATCTTCATTGATGGGTGTATAATCAATTTTAAAATCTCCCGTATGGACTATTGTACCGATAGGTGTATCTATGGCAAAGCCCACTGAATCAGGTATACTGTGATTAACTCTTATAGGCGTAATTTTAAAACATCCTAATTTTAATGTATCCCCAGCATTAATGGGATTTAAGGATGCATCTTCTATTTTATGTTCTAAAAGCTTATTTTCAACAAGACCTAAGGTAAGTTTTGTTCCGTAAATCGGTATATTTAGCTTTTTTAAAAAGTAAGGTATTGAGCCGATATGGTCTTCATGACCATGAGTTAATATAATACCCTTTACTTTTTCTTTGTTCTTTATTAAATAAGTAATATCCGGTATCACTATGTCAATACCAAGCATTTCATCTCCCGGAAAAGCCATTCCGCTGTCTATTACGATAATATCATTATGATATTCAATAACGGTTATGTTTTTTCCGATTTCACCGAGTCCCCCCAATGGTATTACTTTTAATTTATGTTTCTTTTCTGCCATCTTTATTCTCCTTATCTCTGCATTGTGCACAGATTCCGGTGAATTTGACCACATGATTTAATATTTCAAAATTGTATTGTTTTTCGATTATTTCTTCCAATGTGTTCATAAGGTCTTCTTTAACCTCTATGATTTTGCCGCATTGTTTGCACAATAAATGATGGTGCTGATGAATTTCATTACTGTTTTGTGATAATATTTCATATCTGGAAAACCCGTCATCGAAGTTGTGCTTATATACAAGTCCTATATCCTCAAACAAGAGAAGGGTTCTGTAAATGGTTGCTATGCCAATATTGGGGTACCTGTTTTTTATTAGGTCGTAAATTTCTTCCGTAGATAAATGCTTATCTTTGTTATCAGAAAGAACTTCATATAAAATTTTTCGTTGAACAGTTGTTTTGTAACCATTTTTATCAAGCAAAGTTCTTAAATAATCTGCCATTTATCTACCCCCCAGGACACAGCTTAAATTAAATCATCAGCTATTCCTTCATATATTTCCTGCACTTCCTTAATTTCTTCCTCGTCTTCAACTTTAACCAGCACTATACTTCCGTCTTCCATTTCTTCCACATAATAAACCATACCTTCATCCGAGTTTATTTTATGAAGTACTGCATACAAAATATCATCAATGTGAAAAGTGGCTTCTACGACTAACTTTTCTAGCTTTCCTTCGTCGTTTATCAGTTCAATAATATTATCCATAATATCTCCTTTGATTATTTTGTACGCTGCATATAACTTGACAGAATTTGTACCGCAGCTAATTTGTCGATAACTTCTTTCCTTTTTTTTCTTTTAACATCAGCTTCTATTAACATTCTTTCGGACATGGTTGTGGTAAACCTTTCATCTTCAAACTCAACGGGTAAATCTATATGCTTTTTCATCTTTTCCAAAAATTCAAGCACCTTTTCTCCCTGTATTCCAATTGTACCGTCTAACCTTTTTGGGATGCCTGCCACTATTTTAGTAACCTGATATTCATCGATGAGCTTTTTAAGTTCGTTTAAATCATTTTTAATATTCGTTCTTTTTATTGTAGTTACTCCTTGTGCAGTAATCATCAATAAATCACTGACAGCTACTCCGATTGTTTTATCTCCCACATCCAATCCCATCAATCTGTCCATAGAAACCTCACACAATTTTGATATAAAAACCTGCGCATTCACCGGCGCAATAACTGCATAAAACACACTTTTCCATATCTACCGCACATTTGCCGTCAACTATTGCAAGTGCATTTTGTTTGCATTTTTTTACGCATTTTCCGCATCCAGCACACCACTCTTCTATTACGAGAGTGCGATTTTGATTTTTTATTTTGTTTTTTATATTAATATTTAACTCATTATTTTCCAAATAAGAGATATTTGCATCTATTTCTTCAACAGTGCTCATACCTATTGCTATGGAATCCACATAATTTAAACTGTCAATATACTTAAATGCTTTTTCTGCTTCCTTTATTAAATGGCCTCCGCCATATATTTTCATTGCCATAATAAACTTATTATTTTCCTTTGCCTCCTTCAAGGCTTCAGTCATATCTTCAAAAGTTCCGTCTTGAATTCCGATACCTTTATAATTGATCAAAGGAAAAATAATTTCTATTTCCTTAAATTTAAGTGAATCTTTTACTGCCTCCACCCTGTGAGTTGAAATTCCAAAGTACTTGATTATTCCCTGCTCCTTATATTTCATGAAACGCTCAACTGCCTTATAATGACCCAAAAAATTATTCCCGTTATCCTGTTCATGAAGCATGAAAATATCCAAATAATCAGTGTTCATTTCTTTCAATGCTTTATTGATACTATATTCCGCAGTATTTTTGTCATATGCATAACTTTTTGAAGCTATAACTAGTTTATCCCTGTCTTTATGTTTTATGAATTCTTTAAGTATATTATAGTTATCATAAAGCTGGGCTGTGTCAAAAAAATTTATTCCTTTTTCGTATGCATAATTAAGCAGCCTTACTTTATTTTCAACAGTATCGAGATTTTGAAGACTGCTTAAAGATAGTGTTCCGTAACACAGCCTTGATACATTTTTCTTTTCAAATAAATTTATGTATTTCATATTTATATTTTTATCGGAAGAAACTTGTTAGGGCATACAAAAGCAGTATATTTATATACTGCTCAAGATATAAGTTAGTACAGGGACATTCAAAATGTGTCCCCCCTCCTCTAAATGTCGATTACATTTAAGTAAACACTTAAAATTTCTTCCAACAGTTCGTCTCTTTCTATTTTTCGTATTAAACTTCTTGCATTATTATGATTTGTAATATAAGTAGGGTCCCCCGATAATATATATCCGATAAGCTGGTTGTTAGGATTGTATCCCTTTTCTTTAAGCGACTTGTAGACCTGTGAAATTATTTCCCGAGCTTCATTCAATGAACCCATACTGTAATCAAATTTTGCCGTATTATTTACATTACTATCCATAAAAACCACCTCTTTACACCTACTTATATTCTACTATAGTTTTTAAATAAAATCAATTACTATATTATGATATAAAACAACATGAAATTCTTCGTGCTAATGGTACTCAAAATGATGACAGTACCCCCGTCCCCTTGTCATATAGAGGCTATTTGTTTTCTTACCGCATTAATTGCTTCGTCTATTTTCTCGGGGTTTTTCCCTCCTGCTTGCGCAAAGTCAGGTCTTCCGCCTCCGCCTCCGCCTGCAATCACAGCTGCCTCTTTAACCATATTTCCTGCATGTATTCCGCCTTTTGCCAAATCCTTTGTTACAGCCGATACAAATAAGACTTTATCCCCTAAATCTGAAGCTAATATTATAGCACAGCTCTCATTCTTATCTCTAATTTTATCGGCAATTTCTCTTAAGGTATTTGCATCCTTATCTTTAAATTTTATGGCAAAAAGTTTAATACCGTTAATCTCTTCATATTTGTCAAGAATCTCATTTATATTGCTCTTTAATATTTCATTGTTTAACCTTTGAATTTCCTTATCTTTTTCTTTAGCTTCCTTTTTCAGAAGATTTGCTTTGCTTAACAATTCATCCTTGGTTGTTTTCATGGATATCGACAATTCATCGATTAAATTATCCAATTCCTGCATATAATCAATGGCTGCTCTTCCCGTAATAGCCTCTATCCTTCTTATTCCCGAAGCTATGCTTCCTTCGGAGATAATTTTAAACATACCAATTTTAGCTGTTTGGTCAATGTGAGTTCCACCGCATAACTCCTTGCTGAAATCTCCCACGCTTACAACTCTTACCATCTCTTCATACTTTTCATCAAACAAAGCTACAGCACCGGACTTTTTAGCTTCTTCCATACTGAGGATATCCGTTTTAACCGTGTAGTCTGATAGTATTGCTTCATTTACTCTTTTTTCGATTTCTTTTAATGTTTTTTTATCAAGAGCTTCAAAATGTGTGTAGTCAAATCGAAGTCTATCTTCAGAAACATATGAGCCTGCTTGATTTACATGGTCTCCCAGTATTTCCCTCAAAACCTTGTGCAATATATGTGTGCAGGTGTGATTCTTTGCAGTATTTTTCCTTTGGTCATCATTTACTTTTGCAGTTATTGTATCTCCGACGGAAATACTCCCTTTAACCAGATTGGTGTCATGCAGATAAATCCCATTATTGAATTTATGAGTATCGGTTACCTTTGCCAGCATTTCATCTGCAGTGAATTCACCCGAATCACCGGTCTGTCCGCCTCCCTCGGCATAAAATGGAGTTTTATCAAGCACTATAATTCCGGACTGTCCTTCATTTATTGTATTTACCTGCTCAGAGCCCACTACAATGGCAATAACTTCGGATATATCTTCTAATTTATTGTAACCTGTAAATATGGTTTTATCCGTATCCAAGGTAAAATCATTGTCCTTCCAACCTGAAGCGCCGGTAGTTTTCCTTGCTTCTCTTGCCATCTGCCTGTGCTCTTCGAATTCTGCGTTAAACTGCTCTTTATTTAGGCTAAAACCATTTTCCTTAAGTATTTCTTCTGTCAATTCTGAAGGAAAACCATAGGTGTCATAAAGTTTGAATGCTACATTTCCATCCAGCTCTTTTTTATTTGTTTCTTTTAGTTTTTGAATTTCTTTCATTAAAAGTTCAAGACCTTGGTCAATGGTTATTTTAAATCTTTCTTCTTCAAGACTTAAAACCTTTAATATGTATTTTTCTTTTTCTCCTAATTCCGGATAAACTTCTTTCCAATTATCTATTACAACCTTTGCAGTCTTAGTTAAAAATTCGCCATTTATCCCTAATGATTTGCCCTTGCGGATTGCTCTTCTTATTAATCGTCTTAATACATAACCTCTTCCTTCATTTGAAGGTATTACTCCATCGCCTATCATGAAGGTCGCTGCTCTTGAGTGGTCGCAGATTACTTTCATTGCAACGTCGCTTTCTAGATTTTGACCATAAGGTATTTTGCAGATTTCCGAAACTTTATTGACTATAAAAACTAGGGGCTCCACATCAAACACCGTGGGTTTGTCTTGAAGCACGCAAGCTACCCTTTCAAGTCCCATTCCTGTATCTATATTCGGATTAGGCAGGGGATGATATACACCTTCTTCGTCCTTGTCAAATTGTGTAAATACAAGATTCCAGATTTCTATGAACCTGTTGCAGTCACATCCCGGTTTACAGTCAGTTGAACCGCAGCCTCTATCTTCTCCTGTGTCATAATATATTTCAGAGCAGGGTCCGCTCGGTCCTACTTCTAACTCCCAAAAATTATCATCCTTTCCAAGCCTCACTATTTTTTCCATAGGTATTCCTACCTTGGTATGCCAAATATTCTCAGCTTCATCATCCTCCAAATATACTGTAACCCAAAGTCTATCCTTATCAATTTTTAAAACATCGGTTAATAACTCCCACGCCCATACAATTGCTTCATTCTTGAAATAATCACCGAAGGAAAAGTTTCCGAGCATTTCAAAAAAAGTCAAATGTCTCGCTGTTAATCCTACATTTTCAACATCACCCGTCCTCACACACTTTTGACAGGTCGCCATTCTCTTAGCAGGCGGAATTTCAGCTCCCGTAAAATATTTTTTTAACGGAGCCATACCTGCTCCTATCAATAATAAGCTCTTATCATTTTTAGGTATCAAAGAAAAACTTTGCTCGGTTAAGTGTCCCTTGCTCTTAAAAAAGTTCAAGTATTCTTTACGAATATTATTAATTGAAAATCTATCAATTTTATCCACTTTATTTCCTCCGTTTCATAGTATAAGCAATATGTACTTTATTATGAAATTATAATGTATTCTTTCCCTCATTGTCAAGAAACATTTAGGGACGGTACTTTTTGTTCTTAGATAAGCGACTGATGTTCGCTCAAATGATAACAAAAAGAACCGTCCCCCAAAAGTCATTCACTGTCTTGTGGGATCTTAGTGTTGACAGTGTATCTCATCATCCTCAGGTTTATAATTTTCCAAACCCTTAATTACCTTGTTTGCTTTTTTTGCATAATCATAAAGGGCTGATTTTACAGCTTGCTCTGCCAATACCGAGCAATGCACCTTAACAGGCGGCAACCCTCCTAAGGCTTCTACAACAGCTTTGTTTGTCAGTTCAACCGCTTCATGAATGCTCTTTCCCTTTATAAGCTCTGTTGCAATACTTGATGAAGCAATCGCTGAGCCGCATCCGAATGTTTCAAATTTTACATCCTCAATTATATCATCTTTAATCTTTAAATATATTTTCATTATATCCCCGCATTTGGGGTTACCTACCTGTCCAACACCGTCCGGTTTCTCCATATGACCTACATTTCTTGGATTTCTGAAATGGTCCATTACTATTTCTGAATACATAATTCCCTCCGTAAATTAGTTTTTATGCAAATCTTCATCGTTTTTAATCGGTGACATTGCTCTTAATCTGGTAATTATTTTTTTCATTGTTTCAACAGTATAATCTATATCCTCTTCCGTTAATTCTTCACTTAAGGTGAAACGGATTGAGCCGTGGGCTGTTCCGTGGTCAAGCCCCGTTGCCAACAAAACATGTGAAGGGTCTAATGAACCTGAAGTGCAGGCGGAACCGCTTGAAGCTGATATTCCTTCCATATCCAGAAGCAATAATATGGATTCGCCTTCCACAAATTTATATGAGAAGTTTACATTATTGGGAAGTCTCTGTGTCGGATGCCCGTTAAGCACTACATCGGGAATATTGTTTTTAATTCCGTCAATAAGTCTGTTTCTTAGAACTGTCAGCCTTTCCACATGCTTATCAAAATCCCTCGCAGCAATTTCGACAGCTTTCCCGAAACCTACAATATTCTGTACTCCTTCGGTACCGGCTCTTCTGCCTCTCTCTTGACCGCCTCCGTGAATAAAGTTATCAATTCTTGTTCCTTTTCTTATATACATACCGCCTATTCCCTTAGGTCCGCCTATTTTATGTGCAGACATTGACATCAAATCTATATGAAGCTTATTGACATCTATTCTGATACCTCCCAAAGCTTGAACAGCATCTACGTGAAATAATATACCATGGTCCTTAGCAATTTTTCCTATTTCTTCGATTGGCTGTATGGTACCTATTTCATTATTTGCAAACATTACTGAAATAAGAATTGTTTCAGGTCTTATTGATTCTTTCAGCTGTTCTATATCAATAAGCCCGTATCTGTCAACATCCAGATAAGTTGTTTCTATTCCGAATTTTTCTAAGTATTCACAAGTATGAAGAATTGCATGATGCTCAATTTTTGTTGTGATTATATGGTTCTTTCCTTTGTTCAGATTTGCAAATGCAACTCCCTTTAAAGCCCAGTTATCAGACTCCGTACCGCTTGCAGTAAAATATATTTCTTTTTCTTCTGCATTCAAAAAGTCTGCCAAAGTTTTTCTTGCCTTTTCAATGGCTTCTTTTGATTTTCTTCCTAACTCATATAATTGACTTGATGGATTTCCGTACAAAATATCAAAATATTGTCTCATTTCATCAATTACTTCTTTTTTCACCCTTGTTGTTGCTGCATTGTCAAGATAAAGTTTCCTGCTCATTTCTTCCCTCCGTTAAAATGTTTTTTTGCTCTTCGTACATATCAGCTAAGGTTATATTATCAATAACATCGTTAATACTCTTTTCTATCTTCTCAAATATAACTCTTGTAGCACAAATTGATTCTCTGGAGCATACTTCTTTGCCTAAACAATCAGAAGTTTTTATTTCACCCTCAAGTGTTCTGAGTATCATTCCAACAGTTATTTCCTCAGGTTTTTTTGCTAGAAGATATCCTCCTTGAGGTCCTCTGACCGTATCTATGTAACCGCTTTTTTTTAATTTTGCAAACAGCTGCTCTAAGTAATTCTCTGATATACCATACTTTTCTGATATTTTCTTTAGAGAAACAGGTCCTAATCCATAATTTTTTGAAAGTTCAAATGCCGCCTTAAGTCCATATCTGCCCTTTGTGGATAAAATCATTTTTACTCTCCTTTCATGGAATCCCTACTGTTTTAGTCGGGTATAATTCATTATAGAATACCCTAGTAATTTTGTCAACATTAAAAAAAATAAAAATAATAAAAATATCAGCGGATATTTTTATTATTTTTTGCTTATAAATTTTATGGTAATAATTTATATACAAAGGAACCATTTTTGTTTATTTGAGTATAAACATTGCTTACGGGATATCTACCCCTGCATTCATTTAAAATAATATCCAATGTTTTTCTATCGTTTGTCTTTATGCATAAATCGCACTCATTCTTTATGCTGAAAGGGGTTTGAATCAAATGTATATTCTTAACTCCAAATCCTTGCAGCCTGTTGAATGCGGCAACAGCATAATTCCCGTGCAAAAAGGTAATAATATAGACTTCCATAGGATACCTCCTCGCCTCTATTTTATTAATATTAGCAAAGAAGGTTACAAAAAGGGGACATTTCTTTGTCCCCCTTCCTCTAATTTATATATTTATGTTCCTCATCATTTTCATATATATTTAGTTCATCTTTCAAAAATTCTAAATTTGATTCATAGTCTTCTTCAGAAATTTGATTGCTGATAAGTAATGCGTCCAACTTGTTTTTCTGATTTTCATATAAAAATATTTCTTTGCAAGGCCACACTACATTTTTCTTTTTATCACCCTGTGATTTCATAATCGAAATATTTATTTCATTTTCCGGCAAGTCGGATATGGTACCCATCAAATAAAACTCATTTACTCGAATTTGATTGTTTTCGAATAAAGCTCTGATTTTTTTTATAAACAAATAATGCTCCTTCTTAATTTCATAAGAAATATCAGCATTTAGCATGCCTTCTTCCAAATCCGTGTTGTAAAAATCAACATATATATCGTATACTTGATCAACATTCAAATTGTCAAAATTGAGCTTAGAGCTTATAATATTTTCTATATTCGGGTCGGTAATTTTTCCAAAAATTTTGTACATGCTGCTCCTCCTTACTGCCTCAAATATTCCAAGAATTTCTTAATTCTGCTTTCGTAGCCTGATTCCTTAGGCTCATAAAATTTAGTATTTATTGTTTCAGGCATATATTGTTGTTTTACATAAAATTTATCATAATCATGGGGATATTTATATTCTATTCCCCTGTTTAGCTTTTCAGCACCTTTGTAGTGTTTATCTTTTAAATGAGCAGGTACTTCATGAGATTCATTTTCAACTGCATTCATTGCTTTGTCGATTGCAATTATTGAGGCATTGCTCTTTGGACTACATGCAATATATATTGCGGCCTGGGCAAGAATTATCCGTCCTTCGGGAAAGCCTACTATTTCAACTGCCTTAAATGCATTCACAGCAACTTCCAAAGCTCTGGGGTCTGCATTTCCAACGTCTTCCGAAGCGCAGATAATTATCCTTCTTGCAATGAACTTCGGGTCTTCTCCGGCCTTTATCATTTTTGCAAGCCAATAAACTGCCGCATCCGGGTCAGAGCCCCTCATGCTTTTAATAAATGCGGATATTGTATCATAATGGTTGTCTCCATCTTTGTCGTAATCAATTTTCTTTCTTTGAATACATTCAGATGCAATATCAATATTTATTTTAATTATTCCGTCAATTTCTTCGGTTGTTTCCACACCAAGCTCTAATGCGTTAAGAGCGCTTCTTATGTCTCCGTTTGCGTATTCTGCAATATGAGCTAAGGCGTCTTCATCGATTTCCACTTTTCTGTTTCCATATCCTCTTTTGTCCACCAATGATTTTCTAACCACATTCTTGATATCCTCTATGTCAATTCTTTTGAATTCAAATACCAAAGAGCGTGAAATCAAAGCGGAATTTACTTCAAAATACGGATTTTCAGTGGTTGCTCCAATCAATATTATTGTACCATTTTCAACGTAGGGAAGCAAGGCATCTTGCTGAGCTTTATTGAAACGATGAATTTCATCTATGAAAAGAATTGTTCTCTTATTATAAATTGAAAGCTCATCAACTGCATAGCTTATTTTTTCCTTTATATCCTTAATACCGCTTGTAACGGCGTTAAGAGTCGTAAAATTATTGTTTGTGGTATTTGCAATAATTTTAGCCAAGGTTGTCTTGCCGGTTCCCGGAGGTCCGTAAAAAATCGCAGAGGTAAGCTTGTCAGCTTCAATTGCTCTGTTTAAAATTTTGCCTTCGCCCACAATATGCTCTTGCCCGACAAATTCACTTAAATTTAAAGGTCTCATCCGCTCTGCGAGAGGACCTTCTTTTTTTATGGAATTTTGGTATTGCATTTCAAATATATTCATTGTATCAATCCTTATGATTCTTCAATGCGTTCAGAATGACGCCTCACGGGATTCATCACTGCGCCCAGATGACCTTTGTCATCCTGATCGTATGCATTAAAGTTTTTTACCAACAGTAAATTTTAATACATTCTTTTTCATTTCACTCTTATCGTAAGCCTTTAAGAGGTAAAAAGAAATTATTAACGAAAACAATGAAGCTACTGCAGAGATTATATCCTTATTGGGACCCTTTAATATCATTTGAAAAATAAAAACAGTTACTAACATCAATAATAAAGGAAGTCCGTAAAGAACTGCTATATGCTTAAGCATCACTTCATTTTCCGCTCGAATTTCCACATAATCTCCGACATTTATTTCATCTTTTACATCCGAAATATCGGTTTCTATAATAACGCTGTTTACTTTGCATGCGGAAGAGCAGCTTTTGCAGCTGTCCCCGCAGGATGATACCCTTTTAACAGAAATAACAGCCATGTTACCGTCAATTTTTTCAATCTTTCCTATATTGTCCATTTGATCTTCCTTCCTATAAAACTTACTCATTAATTTCAATTTTCAGTTCATCAAGCTGCTTCTCAGATACCTGGCTGGGAGATTCTGTCATCAGGCAGGAAGCACTTTGTGTTTTTGGAAATGCAATTACATCTTTTATACTGTTTGCGCCTGTCAAAAGCATCATAAAGCGGTCCAATCCATATGCAATTCCGCCGTGAGGAGGCACGCCGTATTTAAATGCTTCAAGCAGATAACCGAATTTTTTTTGTGCTTCTTCTTCAGTAAATCCTAATGCTTTAAACATTCTGTTCTGCAAATCCCTGTTTGTTATACGTATGCTTCCGCCGCCAATCTCGTCACCGTTTATTACGATGTCATATGCTTTTGCCCTCACTTCTTCCGGAGCTGATTCTAATTTATCTATATCCTCATCTACAGGTGATGTAAATGGATGGTGTTTTGCCACGTATCTTTCTTCTTCTTCGCTGTATTCAAACAGTGGAAAATCAGTAATCCACACTAATTCATAAACATTATTGTCAATTAAATTTCTTTCCTCGGCTATTTCGATTCTCAAGGCGCTGAGGGCAGTATTTACGGCAGATTCATTATCGGCAACTATAAAAACTATATCTTTTTCCTTTAGCTCCAACAAAGAAATTAGTTCATTTATTTCGCCTTCACTTAAAAATTTTGCAATCGGAGAATCAAATAGGCCGTTTTCATATTTAAACCAGGCTAATCCCTTTGCAC
>Ga0255341_1000950_pt1 | contig 44615 bp, 35 predicted proteins | sample wastewater_treat_8_FD_192418 | JGI IMG/M metagenome (GOLD analysis project Ga0255341, IMG submission 192418) | Wastewater microbial communities from Lulu Island WWTP, Vancouver, Canada - plant12 | ecosystem: Engineered > WWTP > Wastewater > Unclassified | place: Canada: Vancouver, British... | reverse complement strand
TGCACGGCTTGTGGCGGGGCAGCAGCCCGGAGGGCGGACCGTTCGAACACGGGCGGGCGAGGGCGTAAGGTATGTGGCGCCACAGATACTTCACGTTGACAACTTGGCCTCGCGGGACGTGCGGCTTTTCATGCGCGCGATGCGACCGGCCGAGCGTGTGCAGGTGGAAGCGGTAGTCGGCGGCGAGGTCGTGTTCAGCAAGTTCGAGCGGGTAGTGCGTCCGGCGGAGATGGTCGTGCTGACTATACCTCGGGGCAAGGTCAGCCCGGGCAGGGTGAGCCTGGACTCGGCGAGTCCGGATCATGCCTCTGGCGGTGCGCAACCCGAGCTGGTAGTCCGCATTACTCCGCGTGATTGCGACACGGCGGCTGAAGGGGGCATGAAGGCATGAGCAGGGAGACTAGCGAGCTCACTTGCATAGTCTGCCCGGTCGGGTGCAGGCTGCGTGCGACGGTTGAAGACGGACAGCTTGTGGAGGTGCAGGGCAACTCCTGCAAACGCGGAGCCACATACGCCCTGGACGAGCTGTGCGCTCCGAAGAGGACGGTCACGTCTACGGTGAGGGTAGAAGGCGGTTTCCTGCCGCTCGTGCCTGTGCGTACCCGTGAGCCCATCCCCAAAGACAAGATCGGCCAGGTTCTCTTCGACATAGCGAGAGTAGAAGTGAAGGCGCCGGTTCGCATCCATCAGGTAGTGGCGGCGAATGTGGCGGGCACAGGAATAGACGTCATAGCCAGCCGATCCATGAGCAGGGTAAACGCTTCGCACGCGGAATAGGTGACACTGGACAACTGAACATGGCGAGGAGGTACGACAATGCGACTTAGGACGCTGGCAGGCTTCGTACTTGTGGCCATCGTGGCCATGTGTTTCGCAACGGGCCGCGCTGAGGCGGCGCCGGCCGCGGAGGGATACCACCTCGATCCGGCACTCATGGAAGCCGCGGTCGCGGAAGTGACTGCACTGGGCGGGGCGGATTTTCGCACTGCCTACAATGCGGCGCTCTCCCGCGATCCCGAGGCTCTCCCCGTGCTGGTGGCCTTTCTTCGCGAAAGAACAGGGAGCACGCTCACGGCGGGGCAGTCCGTGGAGCAGCCTATGGAGCAACCCATCGAGATGGAGTGGCCGGTCGCTCTGGATTTCGTATGGGGCGCTTACGGCCCGGAAGGGTACCCTGTGCTTTGCCAGATCGCGGCGGAGTCGGGCGACCCAGTGATGGTGGAGTCGGCCCTGGCAGTGATGTGTACGTCCGAGTATCCGGACGTGCTCCCTGAGGCGCGGCGGCTCGCCATCGAAGGCGAGACGGCTGGCATTCGCCAGGCGGCGGTGCGCTTGCTGGGCTGGCATGGGCGGGCCAGGGACTGGGAGTATCTGCTTTTGGGGCTGATGTCGGACGATGTAGACGATATCTCGGCCTCTCTGTGGGCGATTCACAAATCCGGAGATCCACGCGCGGTCTCATACGCCATTCCTTTCTGCGACCATCCGGATCCGTGGATACGAGATGAAGCCCTCTCGGTTTTGGCACTGGCATGTACCCCAGAGTCCATCGATGCCATGCACGTAGTGTGCGAACAGAGGCCTGAAGATCCCAGTCTTGACGAATTCGCCTTCTACACGCATGCGGTCCTGTGGATAGCGGGGCTCGATCCAGAGACTTATTGTGCCATGCCCGCCACCGACAGGGAGCAGGCGATTGCCCGTGCCAAGGAGATCCTCTACGGTCCCAGGCCGGATGCTGCCCCGTTGTCGCGGGACGAAGCGCTTGCCATGGTGGCCGAGTGGACCGCGAATGGTTGCCTCGACTGTGACGGCCTTGATGACATGGAGCATCAGATCGCCGCGGCGTTGGTGCGCGATGACATCGCCCTGCTGCAGGAGCTGCGGGCATCCATATACCGTAGGCTCTCCGATAGGGCGCTGCACGATGTCGCCAAAGTGGAGAGCATCATGCAGAAGGTGGTCCGGCGAGACCTGGCCGGAAAAGGCCCATGATGTGAATGACCGCTGCACGGTGTGCAGCGTGCTGCGTGTGGTATTGGCAGGCGGTTTGGCGCGTCGCAGTGAGGATGCCCACTGGTGAAGAGGCTGGTGAGAAGGCCTTGACATCGGGTGGATTCAGGCATAATGTTGACCTCACGATTAAACGATTGTTTAATGGTCGAATCACGCAACAGAGATCAGGTCGACTGGGGGAGGTGCGGGCATGGCTGGTCTGAGAAGGCGCATACCTGAGGTGGCCGGGATTTCCGAGATCTTCCGTGTGCTGGGCGACGAGACCAGGTGCAGAGTGGTGTATCTGCTCTCCTTTGAAGAGCTGTGCACGTGCGAGCTGGCGGAGATACTCGGGATCACTATGCCGGCGGTCTCGCATCACCTTCGCCTGCTGAAAGCGCTACGGCTCGTGAAGGCGCGACCTTCCGGGAAGCACGTGTTCTACTCCCTGGCCGACGAGCATGTTATGAGCTTGATACGAGTGGCTCAGGAGCATTACGAGGAGGAAGGGCAGCTGCGCGCAGAGGCAGGCCAGGCAGACATGACGCATGCGAAGGAGGCTGAGAGAGGAGTTGGTCAAGATCAAGGAGACGATGCGCAAGCTTGACGCGCACGGTTGCGATCACTGTCATGATCATGGAGCGGGCCACGGACACGACCACGACGGGCATTCCCAGGCATCGCCGCTCGAGATCGCAGCCGCTCTCGTCCTTCTCGCGGTTGGCATGGCCATAAAGACATGGGGCACGTTCGCTGGCGCTGCAGTTGTCTGGAAAGTCGCACTAATGGTGTCGTATATCACTGCAGGTTGGCGTGTTCTCCGTGACGCGGTTCGTAGCGTCGCGGGTGGGCGGCTGTTTGACGAGAACTCGCTGATGGCGCTGGCATCTCTGGGCGCGATAGCCATCGGCGAGATGCCGGAGGCCGCCGGAGTGATGGCGTTCTTCTCAGTCGGCGAGTACCTGCAGCATATGGCGGTTGAGCGTTCGCGCGGTTCCATCCGTGCGCTCATGGACATTCGTCCCGAGTACGCCAATGTGATCCGGGGCGGCAAGACAGCGAGGATCGCGCCCGAGGATGTCTTGCCGGGCGAGCTCATCCTGGTCAAGCCCGGAGAGCGCGTCCCTCTGGACGGGTTGATCACAAGCGGCGAAAGCTCAATGGATACTTCGGCCCTGACTGGCGAGTCGATGCCGCGGGCTATGGGCCCTGGCGATGAGGCTCTGGCCGGCATGGTCAACACCAGCGGGGCAGTTACTCTCGAAGTGCTTCGGCCTTACGCTCAGTCGGCTGTGGCGCGTGTTCTACAGCTCGTAGAGGAGGCGTCGTCGCGCAAGGCGCACACTGAACGCTTCATCACGCGTTTTTCCAGGTATTATACACCCGCCGTGGTCGCGCTGGCCGCAGCAGTAGCTGTAGTGCCTCCCATCATCGTGCCTGGGCAGGCATCAGCGGTATGGCTGCACAGAGCCCTGGTTCTGCTGGTCATCTCGTGCCCGTGCGCGCTGGTGATCTCGATTCCCTTGGGTTACTTCGCCGGCATAGGCGGCGCGTCGCGTCGCGGTGTGCTGGTGAAGGGCGCCAACTTCCTGGAGGCCCTGACCCACGTGGACACTGTAGTGTTCGACAAGACCGGTACCCTTACGGCGGGGTCATTCCGGGTCGTCGAGATACAGGGCGAGAATGGAGTGGCCGAAGGTGAAGTGTTGAGGCTCGCGGCTCACGCGGGCGCGCGCTCGGGCCACCCCGTGTCGGCGTCCATACGCGAGTCATACTGCAACGGCGGGCAGCAAGGCAGGGCGATCGACGAGTCTGCCATCACGGCTGTCGATGAGGTAAGCGGGATGGGCGTGCGCGCGACAGTAGCCGGCGAGCGTGTCATGGCCGGCAACGATCGGCTTCTGCATCTTGAGAACGTGCCGCATGACATGTGTGTTACCGACGGCACCGTGGTCAATGTGGCCAAAGACGGGGTTCTGGCAGGGCGGATACGCCTGGCCGATCAGGTGAAACCGGGAGCTTTGGACGGCGTTCGACGGCTCAGGCACGCAGGTGTGAGCCGGATCGTCATGCTCACCGGCGACGCGAGCCATGTCGCCCAGCAAGTTGCGAGCGAGGTAGGCATAGACGAATACCGGGCCGACTTGCTTCCCGGTCAGAAGGTCGAGGCGCTTGAGACCATAATGAACGAGCAAGCCAGCCGTGAGCGCGGTCGCGAGCTGGGCAGGCGCAAGATGGGCGCGGTTGCGTTTGTGGGAGACGGTATCAACGACGCGCCTGCGCTCACCCGAGCCGATGTAGGGATCGCCATGGGCGGGCTGGGCTCGGACGCAGCCATTGAGGCGGCCGATGTCGTGATAATGGACGACAACCCCGCCCGTATCGCCGATGCGATTGAGATCGCGCGCCGCACCCACCGAGTAGTAGTGGAGAACATCGTGTTCTCTCTGGCAGTGAAGGCGGCGGTGCTTGCGCTGGGCGCCATGGGGATCGCCAGCATGTGGAGTGCCGTGTTCGCCGATGTCGGCGTTGCGCTCATCGCAGTACTCAATGCCATGCGAGCCTACGGCGGGCGAAGAACGCCATACCCTACGAAGAACGCATGATCCAGCGCGCATCAGTGCGCCGCCGACCTCTCCTCGATGCCTTCACACTTGCGGTCGCGGAGCGCCAGCGCGTGGTCGACCCGCCCGGCGCTCACGGCGTCGAATTCACGGAGCAATTCTAGAGCCTCCTGAGCCTCCTCACTGCGCCCACAGGCCTCAAGGGAGGTTACCAATCCCACACTGGCGATGCTGTGCTCAGGTTCGTCATCGAGTGCCTGCGTGAGCAGGGGGATAGCTAGGTCCGGCCTTCCCATGGCGACGCCATAGAATGTGGCCAGCAGCACACCGAAATCGGCGTCGCCGGTCGTTTGTGCCTCCAGTCCTTTCACACACTCGAGGGCATCTTCGTCACAATCCGTGGCCGCGAGGGCGAATGCACGCCATACGCGCATGTAGGGGGCGTTGGCGCGGTCGGGATCGACCATGGCAGCGAAGTCGAACGCCCTCAGCGCAACATCCGGCCTGCCCACCCGGACCAGCGCAACACCCAGACGCAGATGCGTCTCGACCTCTTCGGGCCGGACCTTGGCTGATTCGTACAACACCGGGATTCCTTCCTCGAAATCGCCCATCTCGAGCAGTGATGAGCCCATGACGAACAGAGCGTGCCCATGATCAGGCTGGAGCTCAACTGCTGCCCGGGCAACCTCGATCGCCTTGCGATGCTGGCCGAAGCCTGCCCACGAGTCAGCCACATCCGCGAGGTGATCGGCACTGCCCTGGGCGTCCTCCAAGGCCCGCGCCATGACCCGCTCCATTTCGTCCTCGTCCCCGATGATCCACCACAGCTGGGCGATGAAACGTAGGTTGGAAAGGATCTGAGCTGCGTCAGCCTCAAGCTGCAAGCCGTCCGCCTCCCTTGTCGGCACTACCTCGAGTGCGCTTTGTGATGAAGTAACAAGCGCGCGGAGACTCCCCACGTCCGCGTGAATAGGCGCCAACGCAAGACTACCACGGGCAGCGCTGCAAAGGTATCGCCCATTCGGGCGATATTTCGGTCTCTTGCTTGCCGCGTGTCCAGCCATGCAGTACGATGGTCGTGACACAGCCCGAGCAGTTGGGAGGCGGATCACGGTATGGCAACTGACCAGGCGGACCAGAAGGTATGGGATTTCGATTCCTACTCGTGGACTGATCGCTACGACGACATGGTGCAGGCAGATCAGGACATGTACGCGCGCTATGATGACGTGCTGGATGCCGTGGTGAGTACATACGCCTTCCATCACGTGGCGCACGAATTGCAGCCGAAGGCAGTGGGCGAGATGATGCGAGTGCAGAGGCCCGGGGGAGTTTTGGCTCTGGGAGACGTGGCGTTTCGGGACGCTGGTGATGAGGAAGCAGCGCGCGAACGGCTGGACTGGCTGGCGACGAGTTCTACCTGCACGTTGACGAGCTGACGGCAGCTATCGCCACGACGGGCGCGAGGCTTGAGACGAGGCAGATGACTCCGACCACATGGGTTCTGTGGGCCGTCAAACCCGAGGCGACTCATCCGAGTCGCTCGTCTGCCCGTTCTGCCCGCGGGCTATCGAGTGCCGCTGGGATGGCCAAGCATCCACGACATACTGAGCGACGCGGGTCTTGCGTGGACACCGCAGCTGTTCCATAGCGAACTAGTCTGACTATTTCGACGTCGAATACACTTGCGCGCCGCTTACGGGCGTGGTATACTACGTTTTGCAGGACGCGTGCACTCATCTACAGGGCATGCGCAGATGCAACAAAAGCGTACGAGATGTGCCGAAGTGGTGGAATTGGCAGACGCGCTAGATTCAGGGTCTAGTGGGAGTTAATCCCGTGCGGGTTCAAGTCCCGCCTTCGGCACCATTTTTATCGTACCGACGCTACAATGTCTTGCGTCGGTCTCTTCATGTTATGCCATCCAGGCAACGCCCAGAGCCCAACCAACTCCTCTACTCGCCATTGATCGGGACACCGCAGCAGCTTATCCATGGAGGCCTTCGGCGACTGTCACTAAGGCGCATCATACGCCGATTTGTCTCGCGGGGCGCCTAGAGGAATCCTGTCCTGTCGCAGCAAATATACCCAGGTATCTGGCTGACAGGAAGGGTGGGAAATAGAATGAGAAGGCCTGATCGCGCACTGCTGCCTATTGCCCTGGTATCCGCTTTTGTCTTGCTGTTCGGACTGGCCTCAGCCGCTCCGGCGGCGCCCAAGATTGTCATTTCGCACAGGGCAGCTTCCGGATACCTGCCGGAGCATACCCTGCCCGCGGTCGCGATGGCATACGCCTTTGGCGCCGACTACATTGAGCAGGACGTCGCGCTGACCAAGGACGGGGTCCTTGTGGTGATCCACGATATCTACCTCGATGCGACGACCAACGTCCGGCAGGTGTTCCCCGATAGGAAGCGTGCCGACGGCAGGTTCTACGTATGCGATTTCACACTCGCCGAGATCAAGTCTCTGAGGGTTGGCGAGCGCGTTAACCCAGCAACAGGGGTCCCGGCGTTTGCTGGAAGATTTCCATTGGGAGCGTCCAGGTTCGAAATGCCCACGTTTGCCGAGGAGATCGAGATGATCCAGGGGCTCAACAAGAGCACAGGGCGGAACATCGGCATTTATCCCGAAATCAAAGGCTCCGCGTTCCACCATAAGGAAGGCTTGGATATCGAGAGGACTTTCCTCGATGTGCTGGCCAAGTACGGCTACACGTCGCCGGGCTCTCGGATCTTCGTCCAATCCTTCGAGCCGGACTGCCTAAGGCGCCTGCGCGAACTAGGCTGCACGCAGCCTCTCGTCCAGCTCCTGCCGGCCACGGCGGGTTATGAGGCGCCGGCTTCGCTCTCCGCTCCAGCAGCGCTGCTCACCCCGGCTGGGCTCGACTACATAGCTTCGTATGCCGATGGTATAGGGCCGTCCACCACGCTGATAGAGACCTCAAAAGGCGTGCCGGTTGAGGGCTATGCGCTGGTCCGCGGAGCACATGAGCGGGGACTCGTCGTACACCCATACACATTCCAGAAAGACTCAATGCCCGCGGTATACAGCAGCTTTGAAGAGATGCTGCGTCACTTCTACTTCGACATCGGTGTAGACGGGTTGTTCACCGATTTCACCGACATCGCGGTGAAGGTGTTAAGTGGAGCTGGGAAGTAGTCGAGCGCAGGCTGGCGACGGCGTCAGGTTGGCCCCGGGTGCCGCTCGGCGTCCTGGAGCCCCATCGGATATCAGCGACGGGGGCGGATTCATTCCGCCCCCGTCTTCTGCGCACCGCCGACTACACCCTGACAGCCCCTTCGAGCGATGTCGGCCAGCAGCCCAACTATGCGGCCCTCAGAGGATATTGCAGCATTCTCACGAAGCGCTTGAAGGGTGCATTGCAGGCTTTGAGCATGTTCTGCGGTCATTCACGGGTCGCAGGGATGGAATGGGAAGACTCTATCCCGGGTCGCCTATACTGACGAAACGACCCGCTACACTGTTGGAGGAAGGTGCCCGAAATCGATCTACCAATAGACCTAGCGCCTGGCTCGTCCTACACCCGGCGTGTTCTAAATGACGCATTAGGCGGCAGACGCCAGGGCGGCATAAGTGTATTGGCACGACATCCAGTTATCCTGATTTTCAGCAGCCAACGCGGCGCCGAGTTCGGTTATGAAGATGGCTGGGGTCTGGATGGCTTCTATCACTACACTGGCGAGGGCCAGCTCGGCGACATGACCTTCGTCAGAGGTAATCTGGCAATTCGAGACCATGCCAAAAATGGTAAGCTGCTTCTTCTGTTTGAGACTCAACCAGACGGCTTAAGGCGATTTGTTGGGCCCATGGACTATGTCGACCATGACACCAAGCGGATCCCGGATCAAGAAGGCAAACTGCGAGACGGGATCATATTCCGGTTGAGCCCATCGGCAGGGGAGATCATCAGCCAACCCATCGAGCAGACTGCCGCGCCACAGAACGATGCCCTCAGGTTCAGAGGAAGCCGCCAGATGGCCCTGGACGCAACTTGCGAACACGTATCGGCTGACGAGAGCGTCGCCAAGTACAGGCAGCGAAGTGCCTATGTAGCCCGGTACGTACTCGACAGAGCCAATGGCTTCTGTGAAGTGTGTGGACGGCCCGCACCCTTGGGCAGACCCAACGGCAGCGCGTACCTTGAGCCTCACCATGTGATCGGGCTTTCGGACGACGGCCCCGATATTGGACCTGGCATCGGCTGACGTGTCGATAACCAATGCACTGCGGAGATGGCGCTGAGCGTCCGAGCACAAGTGCCGATTCCACCGGGGGACCAATCATCAGTGCGTATTCCACCCTTGGTGTTCATGTCTGTGAGACAGATCGTCGCCTCCAGAATCTGCAGCAGACCCCAAAAATGTTCTCTCTACCCCACTTGCGTTGGGCCCATGCCCATGCTATTATATCGGTGGGCGATATAACGCGGCGCGATATATCGCACAGAGATGTAACGGCTCGCGATGTAATGACGGCGAACACCGAACGAATCGGGGTTGGGGAGGTGAATCATTGGCTTACCTGACCGGAGAGACTCAGTCATCTCATGTGCGTTCGCAGGCAGAACAGTGTGTTCCGCTCACTGAATCGACTTATCTGATAATGCTCTCGCTGATCCAGCCCATGCATGGTTACGGGGTCATGCAGGAGGTAAAGGAGCTGACGGGAGGAGTTGTGCGTTTAGGGCCTGGCACGATGTACGGAGCCCTTACCGCGCTGCAGGAGCGCAGGATGATTGAATCCGTCGAGCCTGCAGAGCCGGTGGACGGCGCCGGACGCGGCAGGCAGCGCAAGGAGTATGTGCTGACCGATCTTGGGCGTGAAGTACTCAAGCTGGAACAGGCCCGTCTGCAGAAGCTGGCCGATATTGGACGGGAGGTTATGGAACGTGGCACGACACAGTCATGATCGCGATAACAGCCGCACGGTGGTGCGCCTATTCACCGGGTTGGCCAATGATGAAGAGGAAGAATGGCTATCGAAGATGGACGCCGACGGCTGGCGACTCGCAAAGCGCGGGTGGGCGTGGTATGTGTTCACGAGGCGTCCCGCGGGCGAGCGCTCGATGGAAAGGCCCATCTACAGAATGGACTTTTGGCCCCAGAGTTCAGCGCATATGGACGACTATGTCGCCATCGCTCGTGATGCGGGATGGGAGCATGTAGCGGCATACAACGGGTGGCACTACTTCCGTCATGGTGGCGGGGCCAGCGAGTTTCCGGAAGTTCTGTCGGACCGCGAGTCACAAGTGGCCAAGTACAGACGACTGCTGCGGGCTACAACGGCTCTGTGGATCCCTGCGAGCGTCGTAATGCTCATCAACCTGAGTCGCCTGAATCGCACGGCGGCGACCGGTCTCGTTCGGAAAATCTACGTGGCCGGATGGTGGGGAAGTGCAGCCGTTCTTGTCCTAATGGGCTGCTGGACGATCAGAATGTGGATACTGCTTAGGCGGCTCGAGAAGAGATAGCAGAAGCCGTAGGATCGGCCATCGGGCGCCGGACCAATTACGGCTCCGCCGACAACCTGCGTTATCTGCAGAATGTCGGCGGTTACTGCATCGCCGGAGGGCGGATGAGAGCAGGAGTGGACGTCACAGAGGAGTGATCGCAATCATGACTGCCTTTGAGCCAATACTGACCGAGAGATTGGCAATACGGAAACTTGACATGGCCGATGCCGAGGGTTTCTACAGATATCGCTCGCTGCCGGAGGTGTATGAGTTCCAGTCTTTCAGGCCGAAGGACGAAAGGCAAGTCACGGAATTCCTCTGCGGGCTAGCCGAAGTGCCCGACATAGAGAACTCATGGTTTCAGCTAGCAGTCTGCCTCAAGGAGAATGGTGTGCTGATTGGCGATATAGGCATTCATTTCCTAGAAGATGATGCTCAGGCGGAGATTGGATATACGATATCGCCCGACTATCAAGGTCAGGGACATGGCACAGAAGCCGTGAGCGCGGTTGTCAACTACCTATTCACCGATCTAGCGAAGCATAGGACTATCGCGTCCGTTGACCCCCGTAACACCAGATCAGTGAAGCTCTTGGAGAGACTGGGGATGAGGAAAGAAGCGCACTTTGTGAAGAGCATAGTGATCGATGGCAAATGGTGTGATGATTGTGTCTATGCAATACTGCGTGAGGAGTGGGAGGGACTGAGCTGAGCTCTTCTCGAAATCGGGCATTCACCCGATATGCTGGGCGAGGTGAGGGGTCCTCGCCGTCTGGGTGTGCCTTGCCCATGGCCGCAATAGACTGACGGTGGGTGCAGCGAGTTCAGCCCTTTCCTCCGAACTCGCGCCATTGCTTTTCCCGTTCTGCTTCCCTGCGGCGTGATTCATCCTGGTCCTGCATATCGTGTTCTACGGCCTCGATTTCGCGCTGCACAACCGCACGATCATGGTCGACCTGCATGTTGATGAACTCGTCGAACGAAGTGCGTGTCCCTTCCGTCATCTCGCGCCTGATGCACTTGTACTCCACGGGGTAGTCCTTGCTCATCAGAGCGTACATCATCCCGCCTGCCCAGCCTGGGGATTTGCCGCGCATGCTCAGTGCCACACTGTCTTCTAGGTGCATCAGGACGTCTATGTAGCCCCGGTCCTCCCACTTGGTCTCTTTCAGACGGTCACGGACGAACTGCGTCCTGATGTCGTCGTAACCTCTCGCCAACTCCGACGTCTTCTTCAGCTCTCCCACGAACGGGCACTCCTCCTCGAAGTCTCTCTCCAACTGGCACACCTCCTTCCCGGAGATTATTCGGCTTCCCAGATTCGATAGTACTCCATCTGCGCGATTCTACCTTCCAAACAGGCTGAGCATGTGTGCGGATCGATCCGCCGGTGGCGCCGGGACTTCTGACCTTGTCCATGCGATCATCGGTAAAGTACGCTAGACCAGGACTTTTGGGTCATGACTGAAGGAATACCCTTGGGCGCGGCGAAATCGCCACCTGTGCGAATTTTCACGTTTAATATCGAAAACGAGGCACCAGGTAATGCGGAAGAGTATCTTACCAGTAATTGCAGTTGTTATCGCTCTTGCACTGGCATCGGCGGGCGTATCTGCGAAGGAGCTCGGGCTGGAACTCGGGGCAGGCTTGTCCTACGGCACCCTCAGCATCTCAGATCACGACAGCTACGACAGGTACTTCACGAATCTTCCGGTGGTATCTGTACACGGCAGCTACCAGGCACTTCCCAAGCTCAGGCTTCGTGCCGAGTACACCTTCGGAAAGGCGACTCTCGACGAGACCGATGATTTCGACGTTGATGTCTACTCCTACTCTCTGATCGACCTGGCCGGAGCCATCGCGTTGACTGACCACATCGATCTGACCGCTGGCTGGAGCCGATTCGCTTCAGGTTACGTCTATTCGGACGAGTATCCGGTAAGGAATGTCGGGGGAGGCTTCAAGCTGGGGCTGGCGTCTGACGTACCGATTGCGAAGAACCTGTCTGCCAGCGTGAAGTACGCTTTCGTCCCTGTGATGTTTGCTTCCACATTCGTAGACGATCAAGACACCGCTTCGGAGAACTACATGGGCCAGGGCCACGAGCTCAGGGCTGACCTCACCTACACGACGAAGTTCGGCGTCAGCGTATCCCTGGGCTTCCGCTCAGAGAAATACGCCGGCATTTCCGATTGCTGCCAGGATAGCCTGCATGACGTGGCCAGCTTCAGGGGCGGATCCCTCACGCTGTGCTACGGATTCTAGCACCTCTTCATATCTATGCGGATCGGGAGGGGCGGCATCGCCGCCCCTCCTTGGTTTGCTCCAATGGAGTGCGTCAAGTCCGTACATGACTGCTCAGTGGCTTCAACTGCAACTGCGAATCGCATTCAACCATGACGGTCGCGCATAGACTGGGTTTGCGATATCGCTCAGGCCCTTCGCCAACCCGCCCCCCTTTCCCGCGGAGGCCTATTGTGCCGGGCCGACGAAACGCGACCCACGCGCCTGCAGAACACTCCAAGATCCCGAGGGCACAGCCCTGACCCCCCCCGCCTGTGTGCTGCAAGCGCCTGTGACTCCGGACGCTTCATGGCGCGCAGTCTCGCCAGGATCCGCCGAGCACGATATTTCGAGAAGGTGAGGCGACCGCTAACGCGAATGGATCGTAATGGATGAAGGGACGGCGATAGCTACCGCGAGTCTCCTCCGCGTCGTGGCATCATGAATGTGAGGTGTGACGCTGTGGTGGAAGGGATAGGCCGAAGCAGAAGACGTAGGCTGGTGATGCTGGCAGCCGAGCGCGCGCGGGACCCCAAGATCATAGAGAAACTGGCGGCGGATGGGACCGATTTCAACCTCAGCGGTGATGAAGGCTATTCCCCGCTGGACTTCGCGGCGACGCACAACCCCAATCCCGAGGTAGTGAGGGCAATCATACGAGCCGCGCTCGGGCCGGACCCGAAAGACGAGGACCTCGAGGTATACGCCCTGATGGCGGCATACTCCAATCCCAACCCCAAGGTTCTAGCCGTACTCCTGGAATCGGGCTTCGACCCTGATGGCGGGCGGTGGACCATAGACGACCTGCTGAGGGCCGCCGCGTTCGAGAACACCAACCCCGAAGTTGTCAAAATGCTATTGGCAAGGGGCGCGGGCATCAACTCAAGAGGGGAAGATGGCATGACGCCCCTGATGAAAGCGGCGATGCGCAATCGAAATCCCGAGGTGATCATGACCCTTCTCCGGGCCGGGGCCGACCCGAGCCTGAGGTCATACGACGACATGAGCGCCTTCGACTACATGAAGATGTTCAACGGCAACATGAAGCGTTGGGACAATAGAGTGTGGCAGATAGTGAAGGAGGCGTGCTCCTAAGACTGCCTGCACGCCATCGGGTTTTGGAGGACATTCCCGCATTCTGACGAATCCGACAAGAGGCACCTGGCGGCGTCTTTCGCTGCAGCGACAAGGTGATCGCTGACCGGTACGGTGCTGAGGGCGCTGAAGCGTCATTGGCATTTCTATTGAGGTGATCTGTGTGGCTACCATAAACGGCGATATCGAGAGCAAGCTCTGGGCTGCGGCTGACCAGTTCAGGGCGAACTCCAATCTGAAGTCTTCTGAGTATTCCGTACCTGTGCTGGGCCTTATCTTTCTCCGTTTTGCTGATTACAGGTTCTCGCTTGCAGAGATGAAACTCCGCTCACAGGCAGAGTCTGCCGACAGTCGTCGCGATATCGGCAAGATCGACTACCAGGCCATGGGCGTGCTGTACTTGCCCGAGGAGGCTCGATATGCGAACCTGCTGGCTCTTCCCGAGGGCGCGAATATCGGAATGGCCATCAACGACGCCATGAGGGCCGTGGAGCGCGAGAACAGCGATCTCAAAGACGTCCTGCCCAAAACATACAACCGTCTCTCCAATGACCTGTTAGTAGGCCTCCTCAAGTCTTTCTCGGAGATCCCTATGGATGTCGAGGGAGATGTTTTCGGCGGGATATACGAGTACTTCCTCGGCAAGTTCGCCATGGCCGAAGGCCAGCGCGGAGGCGAGTTCTTCACGCCTCGCTCATTGGTCAAGCTTATAGTCGAGGTGATAGAGCCTTTCCATGGCCGCATCTTGGACCCCGCCTGCGGCTCGGGCGGCATGTTCGTGCAGAGCGCCAGGTTCATCAGGAACCATCAGAAGGATCCCGGATCGGAGCTCTCCATATTCGGCCAGGAGAAGGTCCTCGAGACCGTGCGCCTGTGCAGGATGAACCTTGCCGTCCACGGACTATCCGGCGACATACGGCAGGCCAATACCTACTACGAGAACGTGCATAACTGCCGGGGCAGGTTCGACTTCGTAATGGCCAATCCACCGTTCAATGTGGACGGAGTAGACAAGGAGAAGATCAAGGACGACCCCAGGTACCAGTTCGGGATACCCACTGTTGACAACGCCAACTACCTCTGGATTCAGGACTTCTACAGCGCCCTAAACGAGCGGGGCCGTGCCGGATTCGTCATGGCCAACTCCGCAAGCGACGCCAGAGGCTCTGAACTCGAAATACGGAAGAAGATCATCGAGACAGGCGCTGTGGACGTGATCATCTCCATCGGCTCGAACTTCTTCTACACAGTAACACTCCCCTGCACTCTGTGGTTCTTCGACAGAGCCAAGGTAAACACCGACCGAAGTGACAAGGTACTCTTCATCGACGCCAGGCAGATATTCACCCAGGTAACCCGTGCCCTGCGTGAGTTTGCTCCCGCCCAGATTGAGTTCATCGCCAACATCGTGAGGCTCTACAGAGGGCAGCCGGTGGAGAACCGCGAGGACAGCGATGGACTGATGAAGGAATCGTTCCCCGAGGGCAAGTACGCGGATGTGCCTGGGCTATGCAAGGCGGCGACGGTACAGGGAATCGAGGAGCAGGGGTGGAGCCTGAACCCGGGGAGGTATGTGGGAGTACAGAACCGAGAAAGCAATGCATGGGACTTTACCAGCCGACTCGCTGAACTCAACGAACAGTTCGAAGAGCTTAACTCGGCTGCAGCGGTGCTCCAGAAGCGGATTTCTACGAATGTCGATCGTATTTTGCGGGGGGTCTAGTCTCATGGTGACGGAGTATGTCGAACTGGCAACAGTGGCTACGGTCACCATGGGAGTATCACCGAAAGGTGACACGTATAATGAGACCGGAGAGGGATTGCCACTTTTGAACGGGCCGACAGAATTCGGTCCCAGCCATCCTCAATGCACTGTGTTCACTACCGATCCCGTGAGGGCGTGCAACAAGGGCGATATCCTGCTTTGTGTCAGAGGGTCGACTACTGGCAGGCTAAACTGGGCGGATCGAGCATACGCCATCGGGCGTGGGATCGGATCGGTTCGCGGGGCTTCCGACACGGAGACTAGGTTTGTGAGATATTGCATCGAGGCTGGGATGCGCCGCCTGCTGAGTACCACGGGACGTACTACTTTCCCCAATCTCAACAAGGACGATCTTGAGCGGTTCCAAATCCCATATCCTCCGAACAGGGGCAAGGTGGTCGAAGTCCTCTCCGCCTACGACGACCTCATCGAGAACAACCTGCGCCGAATAGCAATCCTCGAAGAGATGGCCAGGGCGATATACCAGGAGTGGTTCGTGGAGTTCAGGTATCCGGGGCACGATAGCGCAGCCCTGGTTCAGTCAGACCTCGGCGAGATACCTGATGGCTGGCGGGTCTGCAGACTGTCTGAGGTCGCTTCCGTTAATGAGCTAGCAGCGAAGCAAGAAGATCTACCTTCGTCAGTAGTCTACATGGACATATCGTCGGTGTCGCTTGGCAGGATAGACTATGGTCGCCTCATCAGCCGAGACCAGATTCCCAGCAGAGCCCGGCGTGTGGCACGACATGGAGACACGGTTTGGTCATCAGTGCGCCCGAATCGTGGTTCATATGGACTCGTCCTCGATCCACCTGCCAACCTCATTGTTTCCACTGGATTTGTCGTGATTACTCCCAAGCGGGTACCATTTTCGCACCTATATCATGCTGTGACCACGGACGATTTCGTGGGGTACCTGGCAAACCATGCGACAGGCTCAGCCTATCCTGCCGTCAGCTTCAAGGACTTCGAAGAGGCATGCCTGCTAGTCCCGAGCGTTCGTCTCCTTGATGCGTTCCATACGCTGACAGGCGATATGCTGAATGGCATTAACGTGCTTCAGAGGCAGAACGGGGTTCTTGGGCAGATGCGTGACCTTCTGATTCCCAAGCTTATTGCGGGGGAAGTGGACATGGAGAGTCTCGACGGAGTCTGCGCAAGACGGAATGGACAAGCCATCCCCCCGGATTCGGGCGGTTTGAGGTAACCTCATCTGCATGTCGCGGGGATGATGTCGCGCCACAAAGGAGGCTACTCAGCCATGAGCCTTCCATTCACTGACTACTCCGAAAACGCGCTTGTTGAACAACCCGCCATAGCGCTCTTCGGCGAGCTATGGGGCAATGCCAACACGGTCAACTGCCTCCACGAGAGCTTTGGCCCTGGCGGCACTCTGGGGCGAGAGGCTGATTCTGAGGTAGTGCTGGTATCGAGGTTGCGGCCTGCGCTTATGAGGCTCAACCCGGGTGTGCCGGCGGGCACCATCGATGCAGCGGTTGAGGAGCTGGTCAGGGATCGCACCTCCATGGGCCTGGTCAATGCCAACCGCGACATCTACAAGCTGCTCAAGGACGGCGTTAGGGTTGAGGCGCGCAACCAATGGGGCGAGCCTACGGTAGACACTGTCTGTGTCATCGACTGGGACAACCCGGATAACAACGATTTCCTCCTCGTGTCTCAGCTCTGGGTCACAGGCGATATCTACACGAGGCGTCCTGACCTTGTGGGGTTTGTCAACGGCCTGCCCCTGGTTGTCTTTGAGCTGAAAGCCGTTCACAAGCGCCTTGAGGACGCGTACAGCGGCAACATCCGCGACTACAAGACCAGCATACCTCAGCTGTTCTGGTACAACGGCTTCATCATAGTCTCCAACGGTGCAGACAGCAGGATCGGCACCATCACATCCAGCTGGGAGCACTTCAGCGAGTGGAAGAAGGTCGACAGCGAGGACGAGCAGGGGATCACGTCTCTTGAGACCATAATCCGTGGCACCTGCGGCAAGTCCAGGCTGCTTGACCTAATCGAGAACTATGTCTTGTTCGTTGAGGCTGGCGGGGGCACGATTAAGGTCCTGGCCATGAATCACCAGTATCTCGGCGTCGAGAATGCCATCAGGGCATTCCAGGGCATCAAGGAGAACCAGGGCAAGCTGGGTGTGTTCTGGCACACTCAGGGCAGCGGCAAGTCATACTCAATGATCTTCTTCTCGCAGAAGATACTGAGGAAGCACCCCGGCAACTGGACGTTTGCCGTAGTAACTGACAGGCAGGAGCTGGACGAGCAGATCTACAAGAACTTCGTCAATGCAGGCGCTGTAATAGAGCAGGATGTCCAAGCCACCAGCGGCGAACACCTGAAGCGCCTGCTCCGCGAGAACCACCGCAATGTCTTCACTCTCATACACAAGTTCCACACCGAGAAGGGCGTAAGATATCCTAAGCTATCCGATCGTTCCGACATCATTGTCATGGTGGACGAAGCCCACAGAACGCAGTACGACATCCTGGCAATGAACATGAGGAATGCCCTGCCCAACGCCGCCTTTATCGCTTTCACCGGCACACCGCTCATGGCTGGGGAGGAACGAACCCGCGAGGTTTTCGGCGACTACGTGAGCGTCTACAACTTCGCTCAGTCCGTTGAGGATAGCGCCACTGTCCCCCTGTACTATGAGAACCGCATACCCAGGCTCCAGCTGACCAACGAGGCGCTCAACGACGATCTCAACGAGTTGCTCGACAGCGCTGCTCTCGATGAGGAACAAGAGAAGAAGCTGGAGAGGGAGTTCGCCCGTCAGTACCACCTGATCACCAGGGATGACAGGCTCGAAGCTATCGCAGAGGACATAGTGGCTCACTTCATGGGCAGAGGCGATATGGGCAAGGCCATGGTGGTGTCAGTAGACAAGGCTACCGCTGTGCGGATGTACGACAAAGTGGGCAAGTACTGGCGGCAGTATCTCGATGAACTCAGGGCCGAATACCGGCGTTCATCAGGCCAAAAGCGCGATACGCTGGCGGAGCGGGTCAAGTTCATGGAGGAGACAGACATGGCGGTCGTGGTGTCGAGCGCTCAGAACGAAGTCGAGGACTTCGCAGCCAAGGGCCTGGACATCTTGACTCACCGTAAGCGCATGATCAACGAGCAACTAGACACTAAGTTCAAGAACCCTGACGATCCGCTGCGCATAGTGTTCGTGTGCGCCATGTGGATCACCGGCTTTGATGTGCCATGCCTGTCTACCATCTACCTCGACAAGCCGATGAAGAACCATACGCTGATGCAGACGATTGCCAGGGCCAACAGAGTGTTCAAAGACAAGACCAACGGCCTCATTGTGGATTACATAGGCATCTTCCGAGACCTCCAGCGAGCGCTCGCTATCTACGGCACCGCGCAGGGCGGCGCTGCCGGCGAAGGCGACATGCCTATCAAGGACAAGGACGAACTTGTGACGGCGCTTGGGACGGCTCTGGATGAGGCGGAGGAATACTGCCGGAGGTTCAACGTGGACCCGGCGGTTATCCTCGCTTCGCAGGGCGGCGAATGCGCGGCGTTGATTGCAGACGCGGCCGATTCTCTGCTCGAGACCGAGGAATCCAAGAAGGAATACACGTCGCTCGCGAGCGATGCTATCAAGCTGTACAAGGCCATACTGCCTGATCCCAGGGCATCCGGATTCCAGGCCAGAGTCACGCTTCTAGCGGTGCTCGTAGCCAGAATCCGCGCGCTCACCCCCCTAGCCGACATTTCGCAGGTCATGGAGGGAGTCAATGCGCTGCTCGACGACTCCATAGCCACCGATGGCTACAGGATCAGCGATCCTGTTTCGGTAGTCGACTTGAGCCAGGTCGATTTCGAGGCGCTCAGGAAGAAGTTCGATGCGGGGCGGAAACGGACGATCGCTGAACAACTCAAAGGTGCTATCAACACCAAACTGCAGAAGATGGTTCGGCTAAATAAGTCCCGTACAGATTTTGCGGACAAGTTCCAGAAGCTCATAGACGATTACAACGCCGCCTGCATCGCTGGCAATCCTGACATCGATGACTTCTTCGGCAAGCTTGTAAAGTTTACGAAAGAGCTGGACGCGGAGGAGAGACGCGGCATCGCCGAGCAGCTATCAGAAGAGGAGCTCGCGATGTTTGACATCTTGGCCAAACCTGACATAAACCTTGACGAGAAGGAGAAGAACCAGGTCAAGCAGGTAGCTAGGGATCTTCTCGAAACCCTTAAGACAGGCAAGCTAGTGCTGGATTGGCGCAAGCGTCAGCAATCCAGGGCCCAGGTCAGGCAGGCCATTGACATCAAGCTAGACGCAGGGCTTCCCAGATGCTACACCAAAGAGATCTACAAGCAGAAGTGTGATGACGTCTTCCGTCACGTGTACGACTCGTACTACGGAGCTGGGCAGAGCATATACAGCCAGGCTGGGTAGCGTGGGTTGCGCTGGAGATTCGAACGACTGGGCCCTCCTGGGGTTGGGACGCTGCTGAGCTACGGTACTTCTCGAAACTCATAGAGCTTCGATCTCGGAGCATCAATGGCGGCAAACTATGGTATATGGGAATCCCATTGCAGAATAGATAACGGACAAGAGTGCAGATGCTAGCGTGGCCACAGCGGGGGACTAATGACTTGTGACGGCAGACGCAAAGCATTGGGAACCAGGAGGGGTGATCTCTTTGTAGACCGGCCTTAAGAGGCGCCTTCCATTCTTGCTGTTACTACTCTCTCTGATCCAGGTGGGCAGTAAACCCACGCTTGCCGGTAGTGCTCCGGGGCATATCAAGGCCGTCTGTGTGATTGCCGACTTCCCCGACAATAAGCTTGAGGATTGCCGTACAGCCAAGATCAACTCTATCGCGAGACTAAAGCCGCTCCTGGAGAAGATGTCTGAACATTGGGCCTGGATGAGCTGCGGCCGGCAGACGATGGACTGGACGATTATTCGCGTTACCGCCTCAAGTGATCTTGCCGAGTGTAGCTATGAATCGTGGGAAGATTTTCGTTCAGACATAGTAGCGCTGGCTGGCGAGCAAATGGATTTTGCGTACTATGATGCTGATAAGGACGGCGTATTGGACGTAATGTGGATCTTGGCTGCCACGGGGAATCGGGAGAATATCGATTATTGCCGCGGCGGCACGGGGCAGATCATGGGTAGGACTTCAAATGGCGAGTCTGTTAAGGCCAACACTTTTCTCGATGGCCAGAACTGCGATAGCATAAGGTCCAGGGCCTATGGCAATTTCAATCATGAAATCGGGCATTGTCTTGGATTGCCGGATCTGTATGGTGAGTATGATCGCCTCAGATATCTTTCTTTGATGGCTGACTCTTGGTCTGTGCCCGCTTTTGGTTTCTGCGCTTACGATCGGGTCCGACTGGGTTGGGTTGAGCCGATGCTCGTTGAGTCGACGAGACGCGATCTCGAGCTCAGACCCGCCGAGACCAATCTGCAGTGCATTAAGATTCCTACATCTTCACCAGGGGAGTACTTTCTTGTGGAGTATAGGAAGAAACCCGCACGCGGGTTTGGTTCCCTACGAGATGATTCGCATCCGCCATATAATGGGTTGGCTATCTACCATGTTGATGAACGGCGTGTTCTGCTAGGTAATTCAACTGATCCACCTCTGGTTTCTCTGGAATCGCCCCAGGGGCTTCATACAGGGATGCCAACGACAGATGATTTCTGGTACCCCCAAAACCCCAAGATGAAAGGCCCATTTGTGGCCAGGTCCAATAATGGCGGACTTTGCGGGTTTCGTCTGGAGGTTACTTCCCTCGACAGAGAGAGCATCAAGTTTAATGTCATTTTCGATGCTAATGTAGAGGTAGCCGATACGCCGCCGGCTAATCTACTAGCGGATGGTTCTTTCGAAACCGGGGTGTTTGGCCGTGACTGGTTCGTCGACACCTTTCGCGGGAATGAGGCCGCAGCTTCTTTCGAGGATCGGTTCGCCCATGATGGCAAGACTTGCCTGCGGCTGGAAACATTGGACATAGAAGATGATTGCCGTGTCTTGCAGACCGTTGCTGTCAAACCGCACACGCTTCATCACTTGTCGGGCTGGGTCAAGACTGTAGGCATCAAGTCTCGGGAAGGGTTCTACGGCGCCAACCTTTCGATTGTCGGTGGATGGGAGAGGTCCACCTCTTTGTTGAGCGATCACGACTGGACGTATCTAGAAATGTACTTCGATTCAGGCGACCGCCAGGAAGTGGATATCTGTTGCCGGTCGGGTTTCTACTGCAGTACGGCTGTGGGAACAGCTTGGTTTGATGACATTCAGTTGGTGGAGATTGATTGAACGCCAATGCAGCGTTCCGGATGATCGGCAATGTGTCTATGATTCTGGCCTGCTCAAACAGCTTGTGTTGCCAGTAGCCCTGGGGGGCCGTCTATGTGAAGAAACTCGCAGTATACATGAAGCCTTACATCGTTTTCTTTCTCATTGCGCCTGTCTTCAAGGCCATTGAGGCGTCGGCGGAACTGCTTCAGCCCAAGATCATGACCACCACGGTGAATGCGGGCATCATAGCGGGCGATGTGAGTGTCATCTGGCGAAATGGGCTGCTCATGCTGGGTGTGGCGCTGGTGGGGATCGCGGGCGGTGTCGGCGCATGTTGGTTCGCCGCCAAGTCGTCGCAGGGGTTCGGCGCTGATCTACGTTGTGCGGTGTTTCGGAAGGTTCAGAGCTTCGCCTTCTCCGACCTCGACCGGTTCTCCACGGGCTCGCTAGTCACCCGTCTCACAGGCGATATCACCCAGTTGGAGAACACGTCCCTCATGATGCAGCGGATTATGGTCAGGGCGCCTCTGCTTTGCATAGGCGCGATAATCATGACCATCTCGATCCAACCTCGCCTTGCTGTGGTGCTTGTCGCAATGGCACTGGTGCTGCTCGGCGCTGTGCTTTTGATTATGGGCCGGGCGTTTCCTCTGTTTGGCCAGGTGCAGCAGCGTCTGGACGCTGTCAACACGACGATGCAGGAGAACCTTGCCGGGATGCGCACAGTCAAGTCGTTCGTCCGAGCCGACTTCGAAGTCGAACGCTTCGACCGTGTCAATGAGCGGCTCCATAGCACGAGTGTCGCTGCGGGCAGGGTGATGGCATTTAGCCAGCCTACGGTGTATTTCGGCATGAACATCGCGGCCCTGATAGTCCTGTGGCGGGGCGGTCGCATGGTTGCCGGCCGCGAGATGGAAGTCGGCCAGCTCATGGCGGTCATGCAGTACATCACTCAGATCCTCTTCTCCCTCTCGATGCTCGGATTCCTCCTTATCAACCTGGTGCGCGCCCGCGCGTCGGCCCTTCGCGTCATCGAGGTCCTCGAGGTCGAGCCCGAGATACGCAGCTACCCGGATGCCCGCCGCGATGCGCGCGTCACGGGGGGTGAGGTGGAGTTCCGCAACGTCACGTTCAAGTACCCGGGCGCCGGCGGAGATCCGGTTCTCGGCGGCATCTCGTTTCGTCTGCTCCCCGGCGAGACCCTGGGAGTGCTCGGAGGCACCGGCTCCGGCAAGTCCACGCTTGTCCACCTGATACCGCGCCTGTACGACGTGACGGGCGGCCAGGTGTTAGTGGACGGGGTGGATGTGCGCGATTACCCCCTGGAGAGTCTGCGGGCCGGCATAGGCATGGTACTGCAGGACACGGTTCTCTTCTCCGGGACGATAGAGGATAACCTGCGGTGGGGCGCGCCCGACGCGTCCGGTGAGAGCCTGCAGAAGGCCGCCTCACAGGCACAGGCAGCGCAGTTCATCGACAAGATGCCGCTGGGATACAAAAGCCTGATAGGGCAGCGGGGCGCCGGGCTCTCCGGGGGCCAGCGCCAACGTCTTTCTATCGCCCGGGCGCTGGTGAAGAACCCGCCCATACTGATACTCGATGATGCCACAAGCGCGGTCGACACCCGCACTGAAGTAGCATTGCGCCAGGCGCTCACGGGCGAGCGGCGGGGGGCGACGACGATCATCATAGCCCAGCGGGTGACCAGCGTGATGGGTGCAGACCGGATACTGGTGCTCGAAGACGGGCGCATCTCCGCCATGGGCCGCCACGAGGAGCTCGTTGAGTCCTGCCCCGCGTATCGCGAGCTTTGCCGGCTTCAGCTGGGAACGGAGGCGGTGTGAGATGGGCACGGGCACGCCCAAGGCTGGCTCTGATCGGCGCCCCGGCGAATTCGGCCCGCAGGTAGGGGCCCAGCTGGGGCCCAGGTTTGGCTCCCGAGCCAGTCGCTTTGGACCCGTATCGAAACCCCAGGACACCAGGGCTGTCCTGGCTCACCTGTGGATCTACCTGAGCCGGCAACGACGCACTCTGGCGCTGGTGTTCGCGGCTACATCAGTCAGCTCGCTAGTATCGGTATTCGCGCCGCGCCTCATTGGAACCGCCATCGACCCGTACGTCCTGCGCGGCGACGTTGTCGGGCTGAGTCGTATACTCATCCTGCTTTCCGCGATGTACGCGTCCAGCTCTCTGGCGTCGTGGATCCAACAGACCTATATGGTGCGGGTGTCGAATCGAGCGCTGCGCGAGATGCGGCATGACCTGTTCGCAAAGGTTCAGACACTCCCTCTTGCGTTTTTCGATAGCGCGGCACATGGCGACCTCATGAGCCGGCTCGCCAACGACGTCGATACCGTGGGCATGGCGATGGGGCAGCCGGTCATCCAGCTCTTCTCGTCGGTCGTGAGCATCACGGGGACGATGATCATCATGCTCTCGATGAGCGGGTGGATGACATTGACTGTGCTAGCAATGGTCCCGGTGACTTTGCTGGTCACCACCAAGGTAGCGCGCTGGTCAAGGAAGCTCTGCAGGCGCCGTCAGGAGACGCTCGGCGAGATCAACGGATACGTCGAAGAGATGGTGACAGGCGCTCGGGTCGTCAAGGTATTCGGTCGTGAGGACGAGGTGTGCTCCGCATTCGACGAGAAAAGCCGGCGCCTTCGCGACATCGCCTACAAGACTGAGCTCGTGTCCGGGATGTTTATGCCCGCCATGCACTTGCTCGACAACTTGGGTTTCGCAGTGGTCGCTCTCGTGGGAGCACTGCTGGCCGCGAACGGCATCATTCATCTCGGGATCGTGGCATCGTTCATCATCTACTCGCGCCAGTTCTCGCAACCTATCAGGGACCTGTCGAACCAATGGAACACCTTTCAGTCGGGCCTGGCAGGCGCTGAACGCGTGTTCGAGATCATGGATAACGAATCCGAAGTCGACGCCCCGGGCGCAAACGACCTGCGCCTGCCGGTTTCGGGCAGCGTGGAGTTCGAACACGTATCGTTTAGTTACAAGCCCGGCGTGCCGGTGCTCGCCGACATATCACTGGAAGCTAAGCCGGGTCAGACCATCGCGCTGGTGGGAGCCACAGGCTCAGGAAAGACAACCATCATCAGCTTGCTGTCGCGTTTCTACGACATAGAAGAAGGACACATATTCGTGGACGTAGTGGATATCCGGGAAATCCGCAGGGATTCCCTGCGCCGCGCCCTCGGCATCGTTCTGCAGGACTCCCAGCTCTTTTCGGGGACAGTGCGGGAAAACATACGCTACGGACACCCGGACGCCTCCGATGCCGACGTCGAGAAAGCCGCGGAGCTGGCACTTGCTGATCCGTTCATTCGCCGAATGCCTGAAGGCTACGATTCTGTGCTCACCGCCGACGGGGGCAACCTCAGCCAAGGGCAGCGCCAGCTCATCTGCATCGCCCGCGCAGTGATGGCAGACCCTGCCATACTCATACTCGACGAGGCCACATCGAGCGTGGACACCCGGACCGAACTGCAGATACAGAAGGCCATCCTCCAGCTGATGCGCGGCCGCACCAGTTTCGTCATCGCGCACCGGCTGTCCACCATTCAAGGCGCCGACCAGATACTCGTCATCGATCACGGTCGGATAGTCGAGTGCGGCACCCATGGCGAGTTGCTCGCCAGGGACGGACCCTACGTCCGGCTACACGAAAGCCAGTTCCACCTCGCTGCGCAGCCCGCAATGGGCGGTGGTACACTGGAGTCAGTGTAGCGACACGCGCCGCGAAAGCGGGTGTTCAACATCACGGTGAACACGATAGCGCCGCATCGGCGCGAGGCCGAAACGGGCGAGCCCGGGGATTCTGGAAGCAACAGCCGCTACACGCACCGCATCTAGGCCTCATATTGACGCGAGTTGTCCGATTTGGCTAGAATGAGGTCACAGGGGGTGACGGCGGTGGGCGATATCGATACTGACGCCCTTTCGCGTGCGTGGCGCGAAAGGGCCGCCGAGCAGCGTCGAGAAGCCGACCTGCTTCGGCAGGACGCACTCCGAAAGGCGGGGCAGGCTGCATCGTTCATCAAGAGCAACTACGGAGCCGCTAAGGTGTATCTGTACGGTTCGCTCGCCTGGAGTAGATCGTTTGGCCCACATTCAGACATCGATCTTCTTGTGGAAGGGCTCGAGCGCCCGGATGCGTACTGGCGCATGTTGTCCGAGCTCTGGGCCATAACTGCGCCGTTCCCGCCCAGTGTGGTTCTTGCCGAGGATGCGCAGGTAAGCTTGCTGGCCAAGGTTCGAGAGAAGGGAGTGGAGTTGCCATGACTCAGGGAGACTACGAGGTACTTCAGGGCAGGATCCGTGAGGAGCTCGACAACGTCCGTCGCCTCGAAGACGAGCTTGTTCGGGGGGGGGTTCTCCTGGAAGATGCAAGACAGGCAGTACCGTCGCTGGCTGCAAGCGATTCCATGGCCCTGAGATCAATAGGATCCATACTGCACGACTTCTACAGCGCAGCCGAGAATGTCTTCAAGGTGATCGCGCGCGATATCGACGATTCACTGCCGTCTCATATGGACTGGCATCGGTCCCTATTGACTCAAATGTCGATGCCGCTCAACACGAGACGACCTCGAGTGCTGAGGGGGGAAACCGTCGATGCCCTGGATGAGTTTCGTTCCTTTCGGCATGTCTTCCGTAACGTCTACGGATTCGCCCTGGACCCCGACCGCCTACATCTGCTTCTCAGGCGGTTTCGTCGGGCCGTCGATATGCTGGAAAATGACCTTCACGAGTTCATGGGCGCGATAGAACACATCATCCCTGAAGACTGAGGGCGGCGTTGTCGGCATTGGCGTCGCTATCGGCATCGGCATCGGCGCCGGCGGGCCTGTTCGCCCCTGCCATGAGCAGCCCGAGTTCCTCCAGTGACACGGCGTCGGCCTCCACGACGGCGACTATCTTGCCTTCGTAGATCACAGCTATCCTATCAGACAAGTTGACGATCTCATCCAGTTCCTCCGAGATCAGGAGTATGCCCCCTCCCGAGTCGCGCACGTCGAGCAGGCGGCGGTGGACGTATTCGGTAGCAGCGATGTCCAGGCCGCGCGTGGGATAGCATGCCAGCAGCACCGCAGGCTTTCGGGTTATGTCGCGGGCCAGGATCACCTTCTGTATATTGCCCCCCGACAGGCTGCCGGCGCGCGTTTCCACACTGGGAGTCCTGACATCAAACGTCTCCACGGTCTTGCGCGACCAGCCTCGGATCACGTCGTTTTGCAGGAAGATCCAGTGGGCGAAGGGCGGCCGGTGGTGGTCTTTGAGAATCAGATTCTCCTCCACCGAAAACGACTGTATGATCCCGAAGTTGAGCCTATCTTCCGGCACGTAGCCGAGGCCGGCGTCGATCATCGCTGCCGGCGAAGCTCCGGTGAGGTCGCGTCCGCGCAGGCGCACCTTGCCGCGGCTCACGCGGCGAAGTCCGGTCATGACCTCAGCCAGTTCTCTCTGGCCGTTGCCCGATACTCCGGCAAGCCCCAGAATCTCGCCTTCCCGAACCGTAAGCGACAGACCTTTCAGTGCAGGGAGGCCATTGTCGGCATCGGCCCAGACTTGATCCAGTTCCAGCACGGGTTGCCCGTGGGAGGTCTCCCCCGCGCGCTTGGCCGCGTCAATTTTGCGTCCCACCATCATCGTGGCGAGAGACTCCGGGCTGGCTTCAGATGTCGGCACGGTTCCAACCTCAGCTCCCGCCCGGAGCACTGTCACTCGGTCGCTTACCGCCATGACTTCGTTCATCTTGTGGCTTATGAAAACCAGCGATTTGCCGGCCTGGGCCATCCCGCGGAGTATGGCTATGAGCTCGCGCGCCTCCTGTGGCGTGAGCACTGCAGTAGGTTCGTCCAGGATGAGTAGCTCAGCGCCTCGGTACAGCGCTTTGATGATCTCTACGCGCTGTTGCTCTCCAACTGACAGCTGCCACACGGGCGCGTCGGGCCTGATTCTGAAGCCATATTCCTCGCCTAGCGCCACTATGCGCTGCGACGCTGTGTCGAGATCGAGAAGGGGGCCTCTTGGTGATCGCAGGCCGAGCACGACGTTTTCCACCACTGTGAGGCTGGGGACGAGCATGAAGTGCTGGTGCACCATGCCGATGCCCAGGGCTATGGCATCGCGCGGAGAGTTGATTGTCACGGCCTCTCCGTTGACCAGTATCTGCCCGGAGTCGGGTCGATACAGCCCGTATAGCACCCTCATCAACGTGGTCTTGCCCGCGCCGTTTTCGCCTAGGAGCGCAAGCACTTCACCGGAGTTGATATCGAGGTCAACGCGATCGTTGGCCCGAACCCCGGGAAAGGTCTTCGTTATCTGGCGCATCCTTACGTGCTTGATGCGAGGCCCCGATGTCGATCCCATGAATATCGCACCCCTCAACTGCTTGCTAGGTTACTACTTGCCCCCAGGCTTGGGCAGTTCCACTCGGAGCTTGCCTGTGATGATGTCTTGCTTGGTCTTCTCCACTCGGTCAAGCACGGCCTTGGGTATCCTGTTCACCAGTTTCGGGTTGAAACGCAGCTCCAGGGTGCCGTCGGCAAAGGTCAGCGTAAGGTGCTTGCCGCCCAGGATTCCCTTTGCGCGATAGTCGATCATGGCCTTGACGACTTTCTCCCAGTGATACACCTGCGCTGCAAGAACATGATCGGGCGCGAGTGAAGCCTGGTCCATGTCGGTGGACATCCAGTATACGCCGGACCGCTCGGCCACTGCGCGAACGGCTCCCACTGCCTGCTGAGACGATCCCGTAAGCACGTCGGCCTTGGCATCCATGTGGACCTTAGCTAGCTCGCCGGCGCCGACTATGTCGCCGAAAGAGCCGGTGTAGGCTATTCGCACTTTCACGTTGGGATTCCCTGCAGCCACGCCTTGCTGGAAGCCGTAGTTGTACTTGATCGCATCACCCGACTCCACCGGGCCTACAATCCCGGCAACGCCTGTCTTTGACATCAAAGCGGCGACCACGCCAAGAAGATAGGCGCCCTCCTGTGCCTGGGGGTCGTATGCGAAGATGTTGGGCGCGGTGGTGAACCCGGTTCCATATGCGAAGGTGGTCTTCGGGAAGTCGGGTGCGAGTTCCATGAGCACGCTCTGATACTGGGCGCCATGGGCGATGATGATGTCGAATCCCTGGTCAGCGTATTGCCGGATTGCGGCGCCCGCGTCCACCGGGTTGCCCATGCGCTCGCTCGTCACGAACTCAAGCTTGTCGGCGCCCAACTCTTTCTGGACTGCCTTGAGTCCTTCGTACATCGACTGGCTCCATGCCATGTCGTCGATGGTGCTCGCCATGAGCATGGCTATGCGGATCTTCTTGGCTGGGGCGCCGTAGCCGTAGCCCGCCCCGAACACCATAAGTATCGCCAGTGCCAGAAATGCTGCGAGAACAATGCGGTTTTTCCTCACAGTAGATACCTCCTGACGTATTTGTGCGTCGACCGCCACCGCTGTCGACGACCGCGCCGCATGATTCGCCACGACCTCGACCGGCTAGCCGGCTTCCCTCCGGAACGGCTTGCCGAGTGCGGTCGGCGCCCATACTCGCCTCACAGCTACTGCCAGAGCCGCGATGGTCATGACGTATGGCAATATCACTGCGAACTCATACGGGAAACTGATGCCGAGCACCTGAATCCATAATTGGAGTGCATTCATCATGCTGAAGAGGAGCGAGCCAAGAAGGATACCCACAGGGCTCCACCTACCGAAGTACACCAGGGCCACAGCGATGAAACCGCGGCCTGCGGTGATGTTGTCGGCATACATGTTGGCCTGACCGACGGTGAGGAAGGCCCCGGCAAGCCCGGCCATGGCGCCTCCCAGCACCACACACTGGTAGCGGATGGCGTTGACGTCTACGCCCAGTGTGTCGGCAGCCTGCGGTGTGGTTCCAACTGCGCGCACTTTGAGCCCCCAGGTTGTGCGGTACAGCACAAACCAGGATACGGGAACGAGTAACAGCGAGAAGTAGACCATCCAGTTGTGCTGGAACAGTACGGGGCCTAGAAAAGGGATCTCGGATAATACCGGGATGTTCCATGGGCCGAAACCCTTACATGACGTGATGAACCCGAGATACACTCGGAAAAGCAGCCCTGACAGGCCCCAGCAGAACATGTGCAGGCCAATGCCGGATATGCCCTGTTCGGCCTGCATGGTGACGCTGATGAAGGCCATGAGCAACCCCAAGGAGGCCCCAACCGCGATGGCGGCCAGTACGCCCAGGAATGGACTGCCGGTGCCGAGCGATGTCATGAATCCCGTGAAGGCGCCCATCATCATGATCCCCTCGAGCCCGAGGTTGAAGACCCCGGATCGCTGAGCGAACATCTCGCCGAGCGACGCATAGAGGAATGGCGCGGCGAGCCTGATCCCTGTGGCGAGTATGCCGACTATTATCCCTTGGCCGGAGATAGTGCCCATCTCAGCCGTTCACCCCCTTGTCACTGCCGGGAACTACGCCTGCCGCCGCTTGGGCGGGCGGGCGTTTGGGCCGGCGGCGAAGCAATTCCGGCCGCCGGATAAGTAGGTCGCTTCCGACCACGAAAAGCACAACAAGCCCCTGTATGGCCATGACGATGGCGGCGGGGATCGACACGGCCCGCTGCATCATGTCGGCGCCCAACGTCAGCATTCCGAAGAGGATCGATGCAGGGATGCAGCCCAGGGGATGTAGGCGCCCGAATAGCGCGACTACGATTCCACTGAATCCGTAACCTCCGGAGAGCCCTTCGAGCACCCTGTGGTGCACACCAAGCACTTCTACGATTCCGGCCAGCCCAGCGAAGCCTCCCGCACACGCCATGGCGAGTATCTGGTAGTTCTCAACCCGGATGCCGGCAGCCTTTGCAGCGTGCGCGCCGGCGCCCGAGGCGCGCATTCGGTAGCCGATGGTGGTGCGCCAGAGGAAGACATAGACCAGTATCGCGAAGCCGATGGCGATCACGAGCCCCCAGTGAAACCTCGTGCCGCGGATGATCCGGGGAAGCCAGATCGATCTGGGCAGCAGCGCGGTCTGCGGGCACCCGGTTCCATAGGCCACTTCCTGTGGGTCGATCATTGGACCGCGGATCAGGTAGAGGTTGAGCTGGAAGGCGATCTGGTTGAGCATCACGGTGCTGAGTATCTCGTTCACCGAAAGCCGAGCTTTGAGCCAGCCGGCAATTCCGCCCCAAAGCGCCCCCGCAAGCGCGCCTGCTATCAGCGTCATCGGCAGCAGCACTATGGCGGGCCAGTTCGGAAGGGCCAGGGCGACCGCTGCCCCTGCGAGCGAGCCGGCGATCATCTGGCCTTCGCCCCCGATGTTGAGGATCCCGCTCCTGAACGAGATCACGATTCCGAGGCCCACTAGCAGAAGCGGTGTAGCTTTGACCAGGCTTTCGGTGATGCCATACCTGCCGCTGACCGGGCCGGTGAACATCGCCTTGTAGGCAGTGATTGGATTTGCGCGAGCTAGCAGGATCAGCCCCGCTCCAACCAGGAGCGCGAGAATCAGGGCGCCGATCAACACTCCAAGCTGCAAAAGGGAGTCGGACGTGCCCCTGCGTTTATTCATATCACTTGCTCCTTTGAATGACGCGCATCGATTCGACCGGCAGAAGTCATTTTGAGCGCGAATAGATAATTCTGCACAAGACAGACTTATCCTGCCTTAGCCAAAACAAGTAGATATTTAGGAAATCCGGTACTGGCCCCTTGGCAGGCCATCCTGCCTGGTTGCGGGGATATGCGCTTGCACAACAGAACATCGCCTGCATTGATACACATGCCCCAGGAAATAGCAGCTGAACTGTGATACTCTTATTGGCGGGGGCCGATATCGGCAGGGGCTGAGCGGCCTACAAGACAGGTGGGTCGCCGATGTGTTCTGTGGATCGTAGCATCAGCATACTCAAGGACGCGTTCCCAGATGCTTTCGCCGAGGGCAGGATCGATGTCGATGTTCTGCGCCAGTTGCTTGGCTACTTGGTGGATGACCGGCCGGAGCGTTACCGCCTCACGTGGAACGGCAAGGGCCGTGCCCGCGATGTTGCCCAGGCGCCTCCGGTCGGGGAGCTTAGGCCGTGCCCGGAGGAATCTGTCGATTGGGATACCACACAGAATCTTCTGATTGAAGGAGATAACCTGGAGGTTCTGAAGCTGCTGCTAGATGGGTATGGGGGGAGGGTGAAGATGATATACATCGATCCTCCATACAACACGGGCAACGCTTTCACATACCGTGACCATTTCCGCGACAGCGTCGCAGGCTACCTCCAACTGACCGGCCAGGCCAACGCGGATGGGCGGAGGCTACGGGCCGATGCGGAGATATCCGGGAGGTATCACACTGACTGGCTCAACATGATGTACCCGCGCCTCGATCTTGCGCGCAGCCTGCTCCGCGAAGACGGGGTCATCTTCATATCCATCGGCGACAATGAAGTCGCCAACCTGCGGATTATCTGTGACGAGTTGTTTGGCGAAGAGAACTGCCTGGGCTGTGTGGCGCGCGTGGCCAAGAAGACATCGAACAAGGGTGCCTACTTTGCGCCGTCCAAGGACTACGTGCTCGTCTATGCCCGCAGGGCCGAATGTGTCGCTCCTTTCATGGACGCAGTCGACCCTGCGTACGCCTCGCGCTTTACGGGGCGCGACGATCGAGGTCGGTATGCCACAGTAGGCCTGTATCAGGCCGCTCTCGACCCGCGGCCCAATCAGCGGTACTGGATCGCCTGCCCCGACGGGTCGTTAGCCATCCCTCCGGGCGAGGTCTTTCCGGATGAGGCTGTCGACGGTGCCCAGGTGAAGCCCCGAAGCCGCCGCGACCGGGTGTGGCGCTGGAGTCGCACGTCGTACCTTGCGAGAAAGCATCTGCTGGTCTTCAAGAAGTCGACTCGCAGCCCTCTCCTGACGCCTGATAAGTCGCCGTCGAAATGGAATGTCTACACCAAGTACTATCTTGAGGACAGACTGAATGACGGGATTCGCCCCCGCGACTACCTTGACGATATCACCAACGACCTGGGCACAGCCGCCCTGAAGAGCCTGGGGATGGACGATTTCTTCGAGTTTGCCAAACCTCCCGAGCTGGTGCGAAGGCTAATGCAGTGGCTTGGCGATCGAGATGGCATCTACCTCGACTTCTTCGCAGGCTCAGGGACGACGGCGCAGGCGGTCCTCGAGCAGAATGCTGAAGACGGAGGCAATCGTCGGTTCGTCCTGGTTCAGCTGCCCGAGCCATGCCCTCGCGACTCAGTGGCGGCACAGGGCGGCTGCCACACGATAGCCGATATCTGCAGAGAGCGCGTCCGGCGCGTCATCGTCCGCCTTCGCGACCAACACGTGCCCGACGCCACGCTCGACTTGGGATACCGCCTTTTCAAGCTGCGAGGATAGAGCTCGGCTCTCGGGGAAGGCTGGGACGATCCCAACGCGTTTCGGATATGCCGATCATCAGGCGTCGGGTTCGGATACATACTCAGGAGGGAGAGAGACGTGCAGGAATCGGATCCTAGCACCGGCCGAAGGCTCAGTCCGGAAAGATACAGCTTCACCTGGAACGGCAAGCGCGGCGCAGGCCTCGCTGCTCAGGCGCCGCCAGCCGGCACGCTTCGCCCTTGCCCTGAACAGTCAGTCAAGTGGGACACGACGCGCAACGTTTTCATCGAAGGCGACAACCTGGAAGTCCTTAAGTTGCTGCAGAAGTCTTATCACAAGAAAGTGAAGATGATCTACATCGACCCGCCCTACAATACGGGGAGAGACTTCGTGTACCGCGATGACTTCACTGACAGCGTCCACAGCTACTTGAGGCTGACGGGGCAAGTGGATGAGGCTGGGCGCCGCCTGACTGCCAATCCCGAAACGTCGGGCCGCTATCACACTGACTGGCTGAACATGATGTATCCCCGGCTGAAGCTGGCGAGGAACCTTCTGCGAGACGACGGAGTCATTGCCGTCTCCATCGACGACCGCGAATTCGCCAACCTGCGGAAGATGTGCGATGAGGTGTTTGGGGAGGAGAACTTCTGCGGTGTGTTCGTCTGGGAGAAGAAGAAGAAGCCTTCGTTTCTGGACGCCAATATGGGCAGTGTGACCGAGTACATAATCTGCTTCGCGAACAACCGTGCGCAGTCGCCGCCTTTCGGCGCCGGCGCTGCCCGCGATGGGAAGAAGTACCCTTTCAACAATGCGGGCAACGGCGCCAAGACCCTGACGTTTCCAGCGGGGAGTGTCAGATTCGGCTGCAGGGATCAGGCGGTGGCGGCCCAGGATATGTCGGAGGGCGCTATCCGGACTGAGCTGCTGGATGATGTGATGATCGTGAACGGGCGGAACGTCAATGCCTTTCGGCTGAGGGGCGAATGGCGATATTCCCAGCAGAAGCTGGACCAGTTCGTGGAGGAAGGCGCGGACATTACCATAAGCAAAGTCCCCTTCAGGCCCAACTACGTCAGCCGTTCAGGCGAGCTGAAGAAGACTTCGAACTTGCTATCGTACCGCACTAACGGTGTTCCGACGTATGAAGACGCGACGAAGGAGATCCGAGACCTCTTCGGCGCGGACGTCATGAGTTACCCTAAGCCCAGCGGGTTGATGAAGTATCTCGTCCGCGCCATGACCGGCGACGGCGATATCGTCATGGACTTCTTTGCAGGATCCGGCAGCACTGCACACGGAGTAATGCTCCAAAACAGCGAGGATGGAGGCAATCGCCGGTACATACTGGTGCAACTGCCGGAACGCCTGAGGCCCGACGATGCCGAGAGCGGGCCGGCCATCAAGTTCTGCCAGGCGCACGGCCTGAGCCCGACTATCGCGGAGATCGGAAAGGAGCGTATCCGGCGGGCGGCAGCGGCGATCGCGGCGGTGCAGGAGGCCCCAGGGCATGAGCTTGCGCTCGGCCTTGATCTGGGGTTTAGGGTGTTCAGACTTGACAGCAGCAATATCGGCTCGTGGGACGCAGACCCGGCCAATCTACGCGAGGCAGACGTCATATATGAATTGGCGCTCACGTGCGGGCTGGATCTCGCAGTGCCCGTTGAAAGGCGGGAGATCGACGGCGCGGCGGTACACATCGTGGGCGAGGGCGAACTGGTGGTCTGCCTTGCCGATCACGCTTGCCCCGAACTTGCTGAAGGCATGATGAGGCTCCGTGCGGAGCTTCCGGCTGCTCAGATGCGAGTGATACTGAGAGACACGGGCTTTGCAGGCGATGCAGACAGGGCCAGCGCCGTACGGGCTCTGCGTCGAGCGGGGGTTGAAAGCGTAAAGACGCTGTGATGCACTGGTTTCTGCCTCCGGGCATATCCTGCTATTGTCGACCAACTCCTGCCGAGGTGTCCACGATGTGTCGATGAGAGGTGGGTGAGAATGCAGGATTTCTCGGATTCCATAAAGTATCAATGCGGGCACCCCATGGCCAAAATCCTTGCCGATCACTGCGACCCTTGCGGCCGCCCCATTGCCGTGGAGTTCTCATGCGGCGACTGCTCCAAGAAGGCTTTCAACGCCAAAGTGAAGGATATCTGCGCCGGGTTGCTCATCCTGACGCCGTTTGACGCGGGGGGCATCGTCATCAAGGTATTCTGCGGAGGCTGTCTGGTAGAGACGGAAACGGCGCAGGTGGTTGTCATTCCGCTGGAACGTGTGTGCGCTGTGGAGGTAGGAGCCCGTGAGGTGGATGGATGTCCTCCATGTCCTCCTTGCCCGCCATGCCCTTCGAACGGGGGACCTCCGGCTACCGGGCCGGTGAGCACCGGGCCGTTCTTCGTACGGGCAGGGCAGAACAACGCCATCAACGTGAAGGTTCAGAACACGTCGAGCACGCCAATAGATGCTGATGTGAAACTGATCGGCCTCGACTGCCCTGTGACCAACCCTATACAGACCAGGACGCTGACAGGCATTGCCGGAGGATGCTGCGCTCGCGACGCCGTGCTCACGGCGAGTGCCGGCAACTTCGAGGTAGTTGTGTGCCCGGATCCGGCCAATGCCCCTATCAGGGTTTTCGTGAGCGTGCACAGCGGGAATGCAACGACGTCGGCGTTTGAGTACGTCTTTCGCGCCGCCGAGATGCTCGCTCCGGCGTGCAGTCGCTGTTAGCGAAGAGTCCGGCGCGAGTGCTCCGGGCCGCGCGGAACTCCCAATGGAGTTGGGGTTCCGGGCGGCCTCCTCAGTCTAGTCAGGCTATGAAAGTGTGCACATATTGTACAAGTTATACAAGGTTTTTGGTGAGAGATGTAGAAACTCATACAGTGTCTGCAGCGCTCTTGCCTGTGGGCAAATCGGGGGTATAGAGTGTGGGCACTCCAGACAGGGGTTTTTGGGCTTCACGTGTGTATGTGGGAATACTGATTTGGGCGTTGATCGTGCCATTGGGATGGATCGTTATCGGCAGTTCCACGCCGGCGCTGGCGTTTTCATTTGAGACAGCCTCCATCTTCTTCGCTGTGCTCGCCTTCTTTACGGCATGGCACACCTATGGATACTCCCGTTCGAGCTACTTGCTGTTCATAGGCGTGACACAGCTCACGGTGGCCTTGCTTGACTCCTTCAGCCTCATATCCAGTCCCGTGCTGCGGCTCAGCATTGAGCTGGGGATCCGGCACTGCGTGCAGTTCTGGGCTGTAGCCCGGGTGATCCATGCGTTTTCCATGTTTCTCGCCCCGAAATACGCCCGGCTCCGCCGCCCTAGCACCCGCATGCTGGCCGCCTCCGCGTTCTTTGCCGCTGCGCTGGTAGCTGCGGTCATGTGGCTGCCCGGGTTCCCTGAGCTCGCGACGGCGGATGGCGCGCTGACTTCGGACATGGTCGCAACCAACTATCTTGTCTTGGGCGTCCTCGCCGTTAGCGTGATCGGCCAGACGCTATCGGATGTTCGTGATCGACTCGTGCGCGAGCTGATGACAGCGTCGTTGGCAGTGGCTGTCGTCTCTCAGGCCGCGTTTACCATTGCCGGGCCAGGCGTCAACTACATGACTGCGGGCGTTGGGCTCCTTGGCCATATCACAAAGGCGGTGTCGTACTGGCTGGTGTACGAGGCGGTGGTTGTCGGGGGCTATGAACATCCACTGGCACGGCTGCGCGACGGCTTGAAGCATGTTCGAGCTACACGGCGGGTCACGCTGTGGAGCATTGGCGATGGCGCGATCACCACCAACAAGGATGGGAAGGTCACGCTGCTGAACCCGGAAGCGTCGAGGATCACGGGATGGACGGAGCATGATGCTCTTGGAGTCGACATCGACAGCGTGTTTCGTCTGTCGCCAATGGGGGCTGGCTCATCCGAAGAGCGGCGATCTCGGGGGACTTCTCTTGCCCAATCAGTCGTCTATGCGAAGAATGCCGACGCTGAATATGTGGAATACACGTCTTCTCCGATCTATGGGCCGGGCGGCGAGGAGCTGGGAGAAGTCATCGTCTTCAGGGAGATTTCCGAACGCGTGCAAAAGGACGAACTCATCAAGACGAGTATGGAGAAGTACCGTGCGCTGTTCGAGCACATGCCCAATGGAGTTGCCGTATATCGAGCGGTCGATGGAGGCGACGACTTCGTATTCGTGGAGTTCAACCGGGCAGGCGAACAGATCGAAGGCATCAAGGCGGATTGTGTCGTGGGGAGGTGCCTGAGCGAGGTGTTCCCCGGCCTGGCCGAAGTGGGCCTGGTAGAAGCGTTGCAGAGGGTATGGCTTACGGGCCGGTCGGAGAGGCTCTCGCCCGCATACTGCGAGAGCGGGCCATGCTCGGGCTGGAGGGAGAACTGGATATACCGCGTACCGTCAGGCGAGGTGGTCGCCGTGTTCCAGGACGTCACCGAGCGTATCCAGGCTGAGCAGAGGGTTGAATACCTTACGATTCACGACTCCCTGACCGGGCTGTACAACCGTCGTTATCTGGAACAGGTCATCAGCCAGATGGACGCGGAGGCTGTAGTGCCGGTAACCGTGGTGTTCGGAGACGCCAACGGGCTCAAGCTGGCCAACGACGCTTTCGGCCATGAGGCCGGCGATAGGTTGCTCGTCAATGTCGCGAGGGCGCTGCAAGCATGTAGTCGGGGCGATGACATCATCGTGAGGATGGGCGGCGACGAGTTTGTGGTCATAATGCCCGGGGTGCGCGAGGGCGACGCCGCTGAGGCTGTAGTGCGGATGAGGCATGCCTTCGATGAGGCTCCCGCGGATCCCGTGCGGGTAAGCTTGGCGCTTGGGGCTTCCACCCGCCTGGCCCCGTCGGTCTCCCTTCGCGAAGTGCTTGCCGACGCTGAGAAGCGCGCTTACCGGCAGAAACTGGCCGAAAGCAAGAGCGCTCGGGGGTCGCTCATGAAGTCGCTTCTTGGGACGCTGGCTGTGAAGACGCCTGAGACTGAGGATCATGTGTTGCGCATGCGCGAGCTTGCGCTGGAGCTAGGGCGCAGCCTGGGCCTGCCCGACAGCACTCTGGACGACCTTGCGGTGTTGACTCTGATTCACGACATCGGCATGGTGGGGATTCCGGATACCATCCTGACAAAGGTCGATGCTCCGCTTTCGCCCGATGAGCAAGAAGCGCTGAAGAAGCATCCGGAGATCGGCTACAGGGTAGCCCGGGCCTCCATAGAGTTGGCTCATGTGGCCGACGGAATACTCTCACACCACGAGAACTGGGACGGCTCAGGGTATCCACAAGGGCTCAAGGGCGAGGAGATCCCCCTGATAGCGCGCATTGTGGCCATTGTCGACGCGTACGATAGCATGACGGCGGGCCGCAGCTACAAGGCAGCGATATCCGAAAAGCAGGCCATCGATGAGATCAGGAAGCTTGCGGGAACACGCTTCGACCCTGATCTGGCTGAGGCATTCGCCAGGCTGATTGGCGGCGCTGAGGGCTTGCGCTTTGGCGCTGTTCAGCGGGAGCAGGCTTCTACCGTCGAGGGGTGTGGTGATAAGATAGGGTATCACACTAGTTGAAGGCGGTGCTGGTGGGTGATACCTGACAGGCGGCTCATGTGGCTTGCGCTACTGACCTTCGCGGTCAGCTTCAGTTCCGGGATGACAGGCCCGGTCTTTCCACTTCATGCCCAGGCCCTAGGGGCTACATATCAGCAGATAGGCATGGTATCGGCCGTAGGCTCTCTGATCCATGCGGGTTTCGCTTCCCGAGCTGGCCGTCTCGCCGACCAGCTCGGGCATGACCTCATGTTCCTCCTGTCATCGCTGGCAATAGTCCTTTCGACAACGGCATACTTCTTCTCCCGGACCTTGGTCCTTGCGGGGCTGGGCAAGGCCCTGGATTCATTGTTCATCGCGTCCTACTGGCCGGCCCTGGAGAGTGCATCGCACTCGTCGGGCAGCGCCGCCGGGCACTCGCTCGGCGTGGTGTACACGGTTTACCCTGTGGCTACCTTCGCAGCCAGCGCCGCCACCGGCTGGCTCGCCGGCCGCCTGGGATACCGGGCCTCCTTCGCTGCCGCGCTGGTGGGCGGGGCATTGGCTGTGGCTGGGGTATCGATCGGGCTGAGCAGGCGCCGCGATTGGCCTGTTCGGGCCGACCGACGGCTGCGCCTCCGCGGCGAGCGATCCCAACAGGGCACCCGCCTGTTGCCCAGTTCAGAGCTCCGGTTCGCGGCGGCGCTCATCGCTTGTTTTACGTATTGCGTGCTTGTGGGCGAGGCGTTCACTTTTGTTCCGTTGCTGGCAGAGGCCAGAGGCCTTCGGGTTGAGCTAGTCGGCCTGCTGGTGGGAGTCTTCTGGCTGGGCAGGACTGCGACGAGTCTGCCTGCTGGCATGCTGGCGGACCGGGTCGGCGTCGATGTAGTGCTTGTGCCCGCTTTCATAGTGGGCGGCATTGGGTCAGCTGTGGCGGCATGGCCCGCGACGCCGTATCTCATGTTCGTCGGCGTAGCGATGATGGGCTTGTGCGCCGGGGCTGTGGCACCAGTGGCCATGGTCCTCGGGGCACAGTGCGCCGATCCGGGATCGCAAGGGTGGGCTCTTGGCCTGTGTGAAACCTTCTGCGGCATTGGGTTCATCGCCAGTGGGCTTGCAGGAGGCGTGCTGGCCGGGAGGTACGGGCTGGGCATTCCTTTTGCAGTTGGGGCGGGAGTGTGTATTGCTGTGGCACTGGGGCTTGCCTTGGCGTCTAGATGTGGGCGGAGCGGTTGACATGCTGGCCCATCGGCCCAGTGCAATACGGCATTATGACGCGTATGCGCGAACCCTGTCCCCCGTTGCGTCATACGATGCTTCTAGGGACAGTGAGCTCCCATAATGCCATGAGAAGGTGGGCAGTACAGTGAACGGATGGATGTGTCCTAGCCCATACGGCGGATACGGAGCATACCCATACCGCCGCTGGCGCGATCCCGACGCCGAGAGCGAGTGGGAAGAGCGCCATATGCTGCGCGAGATCTACCGGGGCATGCACCATCTGCTGAGGGAAGAGGCCGAAGAGGCCCACAAGATCAACGAGATATACCATTTGTGCCACGATATCGCAAGGATGGTCGCGGGCCAGAGCCCCATGGGGATGCCGGAGACGGTCATGCCCCCGACGCCGATGGTTCCGCCGATGGGGCCGGCGCCCATAGTCACGCCCGCTCCGATGTATCCATGTCCTTCAAGGCCTCCGATGGGGGTCATCTAGAGGGTCGATGCGCACAGATGGAATGCAGCAACACAGGACGAGGCGGGGCGGTTCCCCGCCCCTTTTTTCACCGCGCAGAAGTCAGCGTGTCCTACATGACATGCGCGGCGAAAGCGCGATTTCGTAAACTTGGATTCGCTGGGTCTAGAAGGATTCCGGGAAGTAGTGTAGAATAGATACTGGAACACAGTGAGGCGCCGCGCGGTTCCAGCATACATAACAACAGGAGTAGACCATTGACGACTAATGGATGTCTGCAGAAGGGGGCTCGATTATGTTCTGATCATTACCATCTGACGGAATTCGCTGAATGGAGGGATTATGAAGTGATATCGAGTGTGGATGTCGTCAAGCCCCTCGTCAATCAAGCACTGGCATATGTCAGCAAAGACCCTGTTGCGAACTTGCCCAAGATACTGAAGATAGGTGAAAAGATAGCGGGCAAGGAGAGCCACAAGGCTCAAGTTCGCGATGTGACGAGAGTGCTCACGGAATCCGATGGCAACTGGCGCGAGCTGGCTATCAGGCTTCTCACCGAGACTCATCCAAACATACTGAAGTCCATAGGAGTCAACTTCTTCGTCAACGCCAGCCTGGTTGGCATCCCCAAGCAGTACCAAATCTCCGAGGAACTCGGTGTGCAAGTGCCCTACGCTATTCTCATGGACCCGACCGAGAAATGCAACCTCAGATGCACCGGCTGTTGGGCCGGCGATTACCAGCGTGTTCGCGAACTAGATTATGAAGTGATGGACAGGGTCTGCCGCGAAGCTGAAGAACTCGGCATTTATCTTATCGTTGTATCTGGCGGTGAACCCATGGTTGCAAAGGACAAGCTGCTTAGGCTGGCCGAGTCCCATCCGAATCAGTTGTTCCATCCATTCACCAACGGCACGCTGATAGACGAGGACTTCGTGTCGGAAATGGTCCGAGTGGGCAATATTGCGCCGGCGCTTTCCGTGGAGGGCTTGGAAGAGGAGACCGACAACAGACGGGGCAAGGGCGTGTACAAGAAGATCATGCACGCCATGGATTTGATGCGCGAGGCCGGGTGCATATTCGGGTTCTCGGCCTGTTACGCCCGCAACAATGTGGACGTGATAGCTAGCGACGAATTCATCGACACGATGGTCGACAAAGGCTGCGCGTTTGGCTGGTTCTTTACGTATGTGCCTGTAGGTTCAGAACCCAATCTGGACCTGATGGCGACGGCTGAACAGCGGGCCGAGATGTATGAGGCGGTACGCAGGTTCAGGAATACCAAGCCCATCTTCCTGGTGGACTTCTGGAACGATGGCGAGTTCTCTCTGGGATGCATAGCCGGCGGTCGCAGGTACCTGCACATCAATGCAGCCGGAGACGTCGAACCCTGCGCGTTTATCCACTACGCGACCGATAACATCAACGACGTCAGCCTCAGGGAGGCGCTGGCTTCGCCGCTCATGCGTGCCTACCAAAAGCGGCAACCTTTCAACGAGAACATGCTGAGGCCGTGTCCGCTCATCGACAATCCCGAGAAGCTCGTGGAGATAGTCAGAGAGTCGGGCGCCCGTTCGACCCAGCTGGGCGAGCACGCGGTCGAGCCCGAGGTTTTGGCGGAGAAGATCCAGGAGGAATACACACAGCACTGGGCCGCCAAAGCCGGCGAACTGTGGGAGTCCAACCCGCACCCCTTCTACGACAGGTCGCGAGTATTTGCGGAGAAGGAGCGAGCGGAGACGAAAGAGAGGCAGGCCGCCAAGGGCTAAAACAGTCGGAAATCCAAAACGGACGAAACAGACGAAACAGACGAGGCGAGAGCCCGCGCGGATGCGCGGGCTCTCTTTTTGAGCGGCAGTGTGCCGCATCATCTGGGACTTGCGATGACGCCGCCCCCAATAAGCATGTCCCCCGAGTAGAAGACTCCGGACTGGCCTGGGGTTATGGCGCGCTGGGGCGAGGCGAACTTCACGCGCACATTGCCGTCTGCAGTCGGTGTCAATAGGGCTTTTGCCGGCGCCGACTTGTACCTTATCTGCACCTGAGCTTCCATCTCGTCCTTGAGCCGGTCGAACGGGATGAAGTTCACCTGTTCAGCCAGGAACTCATCGCTGTAGAGACACTCACGAGGCCCGGCCACGATAGTGTTGGATTCCGGACGGATCTTGATAACGTACATGGGCCCATCATGTCTTCCTTGCAGTTGCCCCAGCCCTCGCCGCTGGCCCACGGTATACATGGCGGTTCCTGTATGCTCGCCGATGATTGTGCCGTCGGGCGATATGATGGGGCCCGGAGTGCCCAGCGAGGGGCGTTCGAGAATGAGGAAATCCCGGTATCTGCCCGGGGGCACGAAGCACACGTCCTGGCTGTCGGGGCTCTGGGCCGTCTCGAGCTCCATGGAACGGGCGAGCGCCCTCACCTCAGGCTTGGTCATCCCGCCCAGCGGGAACATGGTACGTGCCAGCTGGCTCTGGGTCAGTCTGTATAGGACGTATGTCTGGTCCTTGCTTTTGTCGCGGGAACGGAAGAGCAGGTTGCGGCCTGAAGTCCCGTCGACATCGATCCTGGCGTAATGCCCGGTCGCCACCTGACTTACGCCAAGCGCCAGAAGCCTGCGATGGAGTTCGCCGAACTTGATCCGGGCGTTGCATACTACGCATGGATTGGGCGTGAGCCCGCGGCCATACTGATCCACGAAATCCGACACGACAAGGCTGCGGAATTCCTGCGACATGTTGAGCACAATGTGGTCTATACCGAGTCGGCGAGCAACGCGTCGCGCCGCCTCCACAGACTCGACGGAGCAGCACCGGTTGTCGAGCGAACTGTCAATAGAGGAGTGCCAGAGCTTAATCGTCACTCCGATGACTGCGAAACCCTCGGACACCAGCAGGGCCGCCGCCACCGACGAATCCACGCCTCCGCTCATAGCCACGGCGATTGTCTCATTGCGCACACCGTCCATCTTGCGCCCCCCTTCGCAGAACCACGTGCCCATTCAACGAGGTGCTGCGGCAACCTTCCGATACTAGTATAGACAGGCAGTTGCGATAAGTCACTGGCAGGCGTCCGCTGCGCATCCGCCGCGCATCCAACGGGCATCCGGCTTTCTTGTTCCGGCGACTGATATCTGATACAATTGTGTGGAGAATTTAGGTTGGCATTTCGGAATATGGTTATACATTATGCACGATTTCTGCATAAACGCCGACCAAGAATGCCCGTTAAGGAGTGATCAGCCGGTGTACACAGCCGACATCGAGCTCTCGGGACATCTCATCGACACCATGTTGTTATCGCGCGTCATCGACGCGATAGCAGAAATGGATGCAGAGTTCAGCCTGCGCGAAACGAAGATAGGACGCACTGCGGACGACACGAGCTATGCCAGGATAGAGATTGGGGCGCCAACTTGTGAGCAGCTCGACGAGGTCATCGACAGAGTCAAGGAGCTAGGCGCCAATCCCATCGATGGCCAGCCCGTCACGCTGGCCACAGTCGTCAAAGATGGCGTATGCCCTGACGGATTCTACTCCAGCACTAACATTGAGACTTATGTGAATGTGGCCGGCAGGTGGGTTCCTGTTGACGACATCGAGATGGACTGCGCCGTAGTAGTTGATCCGGTGGGCTTTAGGGCCAGGTGCTGTCCTGTGGGAGCGCTTGCCAGTGGTGAGCAGGTGATCATTGGCCACAAAGGTGTACGAGTCGCTGCGATGGACAGGGTCGCTGAAGAACAGGGTTTCTCCTTTATGGGAAGTGATGTATCCAGTGAGCGCCAGAAATCGCTAATGGTCGAAGAGATCGCGCGCGAGATTCGGGCGGTGCGTGAACGTAACGGAAAGGTTTTGGTCGTGGCGGGACCCGCGGTGATTCACACGGGGGCCGGAAAGCACCTCGCCGCGCTTATCGATGCAGGCTATGTCAACGTCTTCTTTGCCGGAAATGCGGTGGCGGTTCACGATGTGGAGTCGGCACTGCACGGAACATCGCTTGGAGTGTACCTCAAGGACGGCACGTCTGCCCCGATGGGCCATATGCATCATCTGCTGGCCATCAACAAGATACGCGACCTTGGCGGCCTGCGACAGGCGGTTGATGCCGGTGTTCTCAAAGAGGGAGTAATGCACGCGCTGGTCAAGAACAACGTTCCCTTTGTGCTTGCGGGCTCGATCAGAGACGACGGCCCGCTGCCCGATGTCATTACTGATTCGGTTGCAGCGCAGGAGGCAATGAGGAGAGGCATAAGGGGTGTGGAGATCGCGCTGATGATGTCGACGATGCTGCACTCGATCGCAACCGGCAATCTGCTTCCGGCGCGGGTTAAGACCATCTGTGTCGACATTAACCCTGCTACCGTAACGAAGCTCGCTGACCGCGGGTCGCACCAGGCAGTCGGGATCGTCAGTGACGTGGAGTGGTTCCTCAAGGAACTCAGATCTTATCTCATAGGGTAGGCGCGCTAGTAGCTGTCTATGGACCCGGCGGGGACGTGCCGCGAGTGACCGCGGTGTGCCCCG
>Ga0255341_1000949_pt1 | contig 44616 bp, 41 predicted proteins | sample wastewater_treat_8_FD_192418 | JGI IMG/M metagenome (GOLD analysis project Ga0255341, IMG submission 192418) | Wastewater microbial communities from Lulu Island WWTP, Vancouver, Canada - plant12 | ecosystem: Engineered > WWTP > Wastewater > Unclassified | place: Canada: Vancouver, British... | reverse complement strand
CGACCGGGCCGGAGCCCGTCGACCTCCCGGCGCCCGGGGAGCACCTCGATCGCGACCGGTCCGCGGGCCGCCGACGGCTCCTGCTCGTCGCGGTCGCGCTCGTGGCCCTCGCGGCGCTCGGGGCCGGGGTCCTGATGGCACTCGACCGCGGGGGCGGGTTCCCGACCCCCGTGCCGACCGTCCCCACCACCGCCGCGCCCTGGCCCGAGGGCGCGATCGTCGTCGCCTCATCGGCGAGCGCGGACCCGGCGGCGACGGGCGCGTCCCATTACTGCGACGGCGCCGACGACCAGGTCGAGATCCAGCGCGCCCTCGACGAGGCTGCGGCGGGCGGCGGGACCGTGGTCCTCCTCGACGGCACGTTCCACTGCACCGACGAACTGAACCCGCGCGCGGGCACGACCCTGATGGGCCTCGGGCGCGACCGGACCACGATCGACGTCCAGGGCTACTACAAGCCGATCGAACTCCTCGAGGACGGGGTCACGCTCCGCGACTTCCGGGTCACCGGGCGTGGGTTCATCCTGGTCCGCGCGAGCCACGTCCTGGTCGAGGGGATCACGATTACGACCATGCAGTCGGGCCGGGTCGAAGCGAACGGGGCGTTCTTCGTCTTTGCCAAGGACTCGGTTCTCCAGGACATCGAGTTCCGGAACTGCACGGCCATCGACTGCGGTATCCACGGGTTCAACGTCAACGGCGACGGCTCGCCCAAGGAGACTCGGGACCTCCGGTATATCGACTGCGCGGCCATCCGGTGCGGAAATGCCGACTCGCGCGCGATCTGGGCGACCGGGTTCGACTTCCACGAGACCAACGACCTCTACGGCATCCAGGTCATCCGCTGCCGGGCCGAGGACAACTGGGAGTCGGGCTTCCACTTCGAGCCCGGCGGCCACGTCACGCCCAAGACCGTGGCGGAAGACATCCGGATGGAAGACTGCGTCAGCATCGGCAACGGCCATCGGAACACCAAGGGCTACCCGTACACGGACAGCTTCATGTCGGGGTACTACGTCCACAACGATGCCGTGCTCGTCAACTGCACCTCCGAGAACAACCGGAACGCCGGGTTCTTCGTCCACGGGGGCCGGACCGTCACCTTCGACCGGTGCACGGACACCGGGTCGACCTACGGCTGGAAGGTCGTCAAGGACTCCCACGACATCACCCTGAAGGACTGCGCCACCACGGGCAACCTGGAGTGGGGGCTCTGGGCGGCCGACGCGGACCGGCTCGTCCTCGAGGGCTTCGAGCAGCGGGGCGTGACCGGCAAGGACGGCTACCAGTCCATGCTCGAATGGTACTACGGCCTGCCCCAGTACGAGCGGCCCGTGACGGACTCGCGCTTCGAGATCGCGGCCGACGGCACGCTGCCGGCCATCAAGGAGATCGGGGCGAACAACATCTACGAGGTAACGCGCCTCTGACCCGTCGCGAGTCCGGGCTCGCGGTCCGCGAGCTCGAGACTGGGGAGTTCCCGCTTGCCACCGAGGTCTGGCGCGACTACCACGGGACCTGGGGCGACCCGGCCATCGACCGGGTCTTCGCCCTCTTCGCGGACCGGGCCCTCCGCGCGCTCGCCATGTGCCGGCGCCACCCGGACGGCTGCGAGGTCGACGCCGTCTTCACGCCCGTACCGTTCCGGGGGCGGGGGTACGCCCGCCGCGTCGTGGCCGGGCTCGTGGACGCCTGCCACGACGAGGACCTCTTCATGTACGCGCTCGCGGGGCTCGAGCCGTTCTACGCCGGCTTCGGTTTCGTGCCCATCTCCGAGACCGACCTCCCGCCGACGATTCGCGCTCGGTACGACTGGACCGTGGGCGACGGGAGACCGTCCCGGATCACCCCCATGCGACGGCGCGCCACGGTCACCGGTAGGATCTCCTATCCTTGATGGTGGACGGAAGGGCGGTCACGCGCCCCGGCCGCTCGTGTCGACGGGGACATCCCGCCGCGCGTGGTCGCCGAGCCAGCTCGTGATCACCGTCAGCGCTCCCGGGTCGAGGACCCTTCCCTCGCTGTTGTATGACGCCACGGCTGAGGGGCCGTCGAGGTCGTCCCGGGGCCGGTCCTCATGCTTGAGGACGTGGTCGGCGTCCACGGGGTACGCGAACTCGACGTTCCCGGCCCCGCCCACGGCGGACTCGAGCGCGCCGCCGTCGACCTGCCAGTCGACCTGGATGTCTTTTTTGCCGATCACGACAAGGACGGGCTCCTTCACCCGCGCGAGGAGCGCGGCGGGGTTTGCCGACCAGAGCTCGCGCGCGAACGGGAGATTGACCGGGGCGGCGAGCCCCCCGAGCATCATCCGCATCCCCTCCGGGAGGACCGGGTCGACGTGGATCGGCTCGCCCGCGTCGAACGCGGCGATCGCGGCGTCGTAGTGGCGCATGAGCGTCTCGCCGTTCGGCAGGTCCCTGACCTGGGCCAGGATCTGGCTCCGGGCGACCTGGCCGATCGAGCGGCCCGGGACGCCGGTGAGCACGAGGCCCGCGAACCGCCACCCTCCCGGGGATTGGGCGGCGAGCTGGTAATTCAGGGCGTGGATGGCCCCCTCGCTGTTCGTGAGCGCGTAGAGCCGCGGGGCGTCCATCGCCTCGTCGGCGAGGAGCGTCTCGACGGCGCCGGCCAGCTCGTCGAGGTGGCCCTGCATGCTGATCCGGCCGGCGAGCCGTGCGGCGTTCTCCGCAGCGTGCGGTCCGGAGGGGCGCTTGTCGTACCGCAGGGTCATGAACCCCTCGCGGGCGAGGGCGTCGGCCAGCAGCCGGCCGCTGCAGGTGGTCCCCGGGATCAGGGGCGAGCACCAGTCACGGTCGGTCGGCCCGCTCCCGGCGACGAGGACGACCCCCGGGTGGGGGCCTTCGCCTGCCGGCCGCGTCAGGGTGCCGCGGACCGGGATCCCGTCCGCGTCCCAGGCGACCTCCTCGGATTCGATCATGGATGGGGAGTTCCGGACCGGCGGGGATAAAACCTCCTCTTCGCTCGAGAGGATCGGTCCCCCACTGACCCGGGAAGCGCCCGGGGGAACCAGCCGGGCGGCCCCTCTTACCGGCTCTCCCGGGACTCCGGGGGGTCGGATAATGTCGCCCTCCGGGATGTGGACCATCGCCCGGGCGGCACGGACGGATCGTTTGCAATCGTACGAATGCATAGCTATAACGTTTGATGCACGAAACTGCGCATTATCATGACAGATGGGCATATGCGTGTCTGCATCGGAGCCCTCGTGCTGCTCGTGCTGCTCGTATGCTCTGCGCAGAGCGCGGCGGCGCTCGAGGACTCCGAGTTCGTCACGAAGTGGGGAAGCGACGGCACGGCGCGTCTGATCGACACTCCGTCGAGTGTCGCCGTCGACGCTTCAGGCAACGTCTATGTCACCGACCAGGAGAATCACCGTGTCCAGACGTTCGCGCCGGTGACACCAGCACCGCCCGTCGCCGCCTTCTCCGCGAACGTCACTGACGGCCCCGCTCCGCTCGCCGTCCGGTTCACGGACGCCTCGACGAACGGCCCGACCGGCTGGGCGTGGGCGTTCGGGGACGGCGGGACGTCGACGGAGCAGCACCCCGTCCATGTCTACCCGACAACCGGCACCTTCTCGGTGAACCTCACTGCGACGAATGGCCATGGCGGCACCACCACCTCGAGGGCCGGGTACATCACCGTCATCGTTCCGCCGACCCCGACGCCGACGGGCCCGACGGGCGGGATCGCCGTCTCCCGACTGATCGAGGGCGAGGACTACGACTCCGGCGGGGAGGGGGTCGCCTACCACGACGCCACCCCGGGCAACGGCGGCGGCGCGTACCGGGGCGATGACGTGGACATCGTGCCCCTCCCCGGAGGAGGGCATGCCGTGAGCGGAGTCGACGACGGCGAGTGGCTCGCCTACACGCTCGACGGGATCCCGGCTGGAACCGGGAGCGGCGGGTCCTACCCCCACCCGCTCGACCTCTTCGTCGCGAGCGACCAGGAAGGCCGGAGCATCGAGGTGGAGGTCGACGGCAGGACCGTCCGGAACCTCAGCGTCCCCAACACGGGGAGCCTCGAGACCTTCGAACCGGTCTTCACCCAGCTCCGGTTCGGCGGGGACGAGCCACCCGAGGGGGGCCGGCACGTCCTCCGGCTCCTCTTCCACGGCGACGGCCAGAGCCTTGACCGGGTCCTCTTCTACCAGGGCACGCCCATGCTCTTCGCCGACGGCTGGTCCGTGGCGAACTTCACTGCGAACACGACATCCGGCCCGGCGCCGCTGGCCGTCCGGTTCACCGACACCTCGCCCCGGAGCCAGTACGTCTACGGGTGGCACTGGGACTTCGGGGTCTCCGGCAGCTCCGTCGAGCAGAACCTCACGTGGACGTTTCGTGAACCGGGGACCTACGAGGTCAGCCTCTGGGTCGAGGAAGAGGATTACTGGATCAAGGTCGGCCAGACGGGGCTCGGGTAGTTCCACCACCTCTACGCGCCCCAGGTGACAACGAAGACCGTGGTGGTGACGCCGACGGCGGTTGTCTTGCCCGTCCCACCCTCGGCCCCCTCTCCGACGGATACGGACGGCGACGGGCTCTGCGACGACGTCAACGGCAACGGCCGCGCCGACTTCGCGGACGTCGTGCTCTCCTTCAACCAGATGACATGGATCGCGGCAAACGAACCCCTCGCGGCGTTCGATTACAACGCGAACGGCCGCATCGACTTCGCCGACGTGGTCTGGCTCTTCAACGAGCTCTGAGTCTCCGGCCCCCTCCTTTTCTTCGACGGGACACCGGGAAGCGCGCCGTGGCCGCGGAGCGCCACGGCCCCGCGGGAGGTTCAGCCGCCGCCGACCAGGAAGCGGACCAGGTTCTCCCAGCCCTGGCCGAGCAGGACCGTCGGGTCGACGCCGAGGGCCGGGAAGAGGAGCAGGAAGTACAGGACCGTGCCGAGTGTCGAGCCGACGTTCGCGAGCGCCGCGACGAAGACAACCCGGAAGAGAGGGTTGGCCCGCATCTCGGCGAACGAGTCGGCCTCGAGGAGGCGCTTGACGTCGCCCTTCCGGGGCTTGCGGATATTGGCCTCGACGATGGCGGAGAACCAGCCGGCCGCGAGGAGGGGGTGGATGGCCGTGAGCCAGGAGACCGCGAACCCCGCGAGAGCCGAGTACGGATGGCCGCCCGCGAGGAGGGTGAAGACCGCGGTCAGCACTCCGTGGAGGAGGACCCAGTAGACGAGGGCCCAGGCGAGGACGCCCACGCCCAGGCCCGAGAAGGCGATCAGGACCAGGATGCCGACGAAGAGCGCCGCGACCAGGACCTCGAGGACCTTGAACCAGGGGAACGGCTTGACGGTCGCGGTCAGCTCCTGGAGCGGCGGCAGGGTCGAGGGGTCGGCGAGGTACCGTCGGATCCCCGCGACGTGGCCCGCGCCGACCACGACCAGCACGCGCTCGTACGTCCGCGCGAGCCCGAGGACTCGGGCCGCCAGGTAGGCGTCGCGCTCGTCGATCAGGGCCCGCGCGCCGTTCGGCGAGAACTTCCGGAACTCCTCGAGGGCCATGTCGATGACGTCCTGACGCTTGAGCGCCTCGACGTCGATCTCCTCCTCGCCGCCGCCGAGGTGGACGACCGAGGCGAGGAGCGCCCAGCCCATCCTGAGCTTCTCGCGGAGCGTCATCAGCCCCAGGAAGCGCTGGAGCGTGATCCGAATGTCGCGGTCGATGAGCCCGACCCGGATGCCGCGCTCCTCGGCCGCCTCGTACGCGGCCTTCATCTCGGCGCCAGGCTCGACCCCCACGTCCATGCCGATCTGCTTCTGGACGTACGCGAGGCCCCACTGGACCAGGAAGAGGGAGAGGTTGCCGCCCCGTATGATGTCGGCGATCTCGGGCTCCACGGCCCCGTACTTGAGGGTGTGGTACCGGTTCTCGTCGAGCTCGACCGCGACGATCTCGGGGGCGAACGAATCGATCTCGCGCCGGACCTCATCGACCGACTCGGACGAGACGTGGGCCGTTCCGACGATCCGGATCTCGCTCACGCCCGCCACGCTCCCTCGGCGTCGAGCACGACCGTGCCGTCCCCGGGCAGCGCGGCCGTCGCGGCCACCCGGCGGACGCGCACGGCCTCGTCCTCCTCGGCCGCGCGGCGGGCGAGCAGGTCGGCCGCGAGGGCCAGGGCCTCGGCGCGGGAGATCGGCCGGCCGAGCCCGGGGCACTCCGAGACGGCGAGCCGGTCGCCGTCGAGCATGAAGGGGTAGGTCCGGCAGATCCAGGGCCGGGCGGCGTAGACCGCGCACCCGTCCTTCCCGTGGAAGCGGCACGCGCCCCCGTTCTCCCGGGCGAGGGCCCAGCCGAGCCGGCAGGCCCGGCCCCGCACCTCGACCGCGCCGGGGTACGGCACGACGGCCTCGTCGAAGGGGATCGACGTCGCTTCCGCGACTGCGCGGGCCTCGTCGCGCGAGACCATCACGAGCGAGCCGTCCTCGCCGGCGCCGCGGCAGCAGTCGCCGCACCGGGTGCAGGCGAAGCCGGCGGCCTCGATCTGCGAGGCGAGCCGTTCGAGCCCGGTCATGGGGAGGTCGTCAGGCCTCGCCACGGCAGACCGCGTCGAAGTTCTCGTACACGCGCCGCCCCTCGAAGCTGTGGCTGACCTCGGGGTGCCACTGGACCCCGAAGAGCGGGCGGTCGCGGTGCGCGATCGCCTCGACCGGGCAGATCCCCGAGGAGGCGAGGACCTCGAAGCCGGCGGGCAGGGTAACGACCTCGTCCTGGTGCGAGGCCCAGACCACGACCCGGTCGGGGTAGCCCCGGAGGATCCGGTCGTGGTCCCGGATCCCGACCTCGACCGCGCCGTACCCGCCCAGCTTGCCGGGGGCGACCATGCCGCCGAACCGGCGGGCGATGACGTGGAGGCCCAGGCAGATCCCGAGCACGGGGATGTCCTGGTCGAGGTACTCGGCGCACCGGCCGGTCCGTGCGATCGACGGGCCGCCGCCCAGGACCAGGCCCCGGCACCCCGCGGCGACCTCGTCCGGCGGGGTCGTGTTCGGGACCATCCTCGCCTCGATATCGAGGTCCCGGAGCATCCGGAGAATGAGGTGGTTGAACTGCCCGAAGTTGTTGACCACGTAGATGGGTCGCATTCGGGATCAGGTGTACCTTTTATAGAGATAGGTCTTTAGCTCCGGCCCCCCGCCGCGGCGAGGACGACTTCGCGGATCGCGACGGGGTCGTGACCGAGGAGGTACGCGAGGGCCAGGGCGCCGCCCGCGCCGGTCCCCTCCTTGACCTCGCCCAGGCAGTACCGGGCAAGGCCGGCGTGGCCGATCTCGCCGAAGCCCGGGTCGACGTAGACCGGGCCGACGCCGAGCCGCCTCGCGAGGGCGTCGAAGTTCGCGCTCGGGTCGTCGCGGACGTAGACGGTCGTGACGATCCGCGGGACGGGCCGGCCGAGCGCGGAGAGGACCGCGGCCACCGCGAGCAGCTGCGTCCCGCCGGCGAGGAGGAGGGTGCCCCGGTACGCCTCCGCGATCCCCGTGGCCACGGCGAGCATGGGGTCGCCGGCCTCCCGCAGGACGCCGTACGGCGTGAGCGGGCCGAGCCCGCCGACCCGGTCGAGGACGGCGCGGGCCACGGCCTCCTTGGCCGAGGTGGGGTTCTCGACGCAGGCCGACGACGTGTACGCCTCGTGGCCGAGCGCGCGGAGGACGCAGAGCGCGGTGGTCGTGCCGCCGGGGACGCACTCGCCGAGGACGAGGAGGTCCGCGAGCGGGGAGAGGAGGCGGCCGATCGAGCGGCCGGCCTCGACGAGCCGTTCCGCGCCGGGCACGGCCGGACCGGACCGGGGGTCGCGGCCGGGCTCGCCGCAGGCGTCCAGGCAGGGGACGGCCGGCCGCTCCGGGAGGCCCGCGTTGACGAAGAGCGGTGGGAGGCCCGCGAGCGAGAGTGCCGCGCGCGTGACCGTGGCCGGCGTGGGGCAGCCCGTCGCCGTGTTCGGCGATGCGTCGCGGCTGGTGACGGCGCCGGTCGTGACCAGCTCGGCGTCGAGGGCGGGGACCAGGAGGCTCCCCTCCGGCGACGGTCCCGCGCCCGAGATCCCGGGGACGGCCGAGAGGAGCGTGGAGCCGAGGACCACGGAGAAGAGCGGGCGCTCGAACCGGATCGCGGGCTCCTCCGAGAGGAACGGCATGGGATCTCTCTTTTTTTTCTATCGCGTTAAACGATTCCGGTACCATGTTCGAGGTCGAGGCGCGGCTGGCCGCGCGGGGGGTCACGCGGGAGGCGCTCGTCGAGGCCGGGATGGTGCTCTACGTCCCGCACGGGCTCGAGGGCGGCGCGGCCCGCGAGCGGCTCGGCGCGCTCATCGACCGCCACCTCCGCGACCCGAACGTCGCGGCCCTGCTCGTCGGCGCGCTCCTGCTCGAGCAGGAGCTCGTCGAGCGGCGGGAACGGTCCGAGCTCGCGTCGGACCCGGTCTTCCTCGTCGCGGACGAGATCATCGGGATGGCCATCGCCGAGGTGATCGCCGGCACGTACGCCCGGTTCGAGTTCGCGCGGTACGACCGGGCCAAGCCCGGGATCCTCGGCGAGCTCGGCCCCTTCCTCGACGACGCGGCCGCCGGGCTCATCGCGGGCTGCACCTCGCGCCTCTACTCGGAGCAGGTCGAGGGATGATCGAGTCCCTGCGGGCGCTCCTCCAGTTCACCACGGTCCTGCCGCTGGGCCAGCCGGCCGACTTCGAGGCCTTTGCGCGCCGGTCGTACCTCTACCCCCTCTCGGGCTACGTGACGGGCGGTCTCGCCGGGCTCGCGGCGGCCCTCGTGCCCGACCCGTCCATCGGCGCGGCCGTCGGGCTCGGCGCGGTCCTGCTCGTGACCGGCGCCCACCACCTCGACGGCCTCCTCGACCTCGGCGACGGGCTGATGGCCCACGGGGGGCGGGAGGCCCGGGTCCGCGCCCTGCTCGACCGGCAGGTCGGCGCGGGCGCCGTCGCCGCCGGCACGACCGTCCTCCTCCTCGCCTACGCCGGGCTCTCGTCGGCGCCGTCGCTCCTCTGGGCCCTGCTCGCGGCGGAGGTGCTGGGCCGCTTCGGCATGGCGCTCCTGACCGTGACCGGCACGCCGTTCCGCGAGGGGATGCAGAGCTACCTCCACGAACGCGCCCGCGTCTGGTTCGTCCTCCCAGCGGCCCTGCTCTGCCTCCCCCTCGCCCTCGTCCCCCTTCCCGCCGGCGCGCTCCTCGGCGCCGCCGCCGTCGCCGTCGCCGTCCCGCTGGTCGTGCTCGGGCTCGGGCGGCAGCTCTTCGGCGGGGTCAACGGCGACCTGGTCGGCGCTTCGCACGAGCTCGCCCGGGCCGCCGTCCTCTGCGCCGTAGCCCTCCTCGGGTGAAATTTCGACCCGACGCGAATCGTTTTGTAGCACCGGGGCGAACCAGATCCCACGATGGAACAGATGGAGACGGGGGTCCATACGCGCGGGGGTATCATCACCCAGGAGAACCCCGACCTGGTCACGGTCCGGACGCGCCTGCCCGCAGGGGTGCTGACCCTGGACCAGCTCCGCGGCATCGCCGGGATCGCCGAGCGGTACGGCGACGGCCAGGTCCACCTCACCACGCGCCAGGCCCTCGAGATCCCCCACGTCGACGCGGCCCGGATCGAGGAGATCGCGCGCGACCTCGAGGCGAACGGCACCCCCGTCGGGGCCGAGAAGAACGAGGTGGTCAACATCGTGGCCTGCCCCGGCACGGACCGGTGCAAGCTCGCCAACGTCGAGACCATCGAGCTCGCGCGCGCCATCGACGCCCGGTTCTTCGGCAGGGAGATGCCGGTCAAGGTGCGGGTCTCCATCGCCGGCTGCCCGAACGGGTGTAACAACGCCCTCCTCAACGAGATCGGGATCGTCGGCCGGGTGCGGCCCGCACGGACGCCCGGGCTCTGCACGGGCTGCGGCACCTGTGCCCAGTACTGCCCCGAGCAGGCCGTGACCATCCGGAACGGGGTCTGCATCCTCGACGAGTCGAAGTGCGACCTCTGCGGGCTCTGTATCCGCTCGTGCCCGTTCCAGCTGATACGGGCCGAGGACCGCCACTTCCTGATCCTCGTCGGCGGCATGAGCGGCCGCCACCCCACGCACGGGCGCGAGCTCGTCCGCGTCGATACGCCCGAGAAGGTGGTCGAGGTCGTCGACAAAGTCATCTACTGGATCTACCGGCGCGCGCGCACGGGCCGGCTCCTCGGCACCCAGCTCGACGAGATGGGGTTCGATCGGCTCAGGGCTGATATCGAGAAGGAGTTCGGGGCCGCTCAGGCCCCGTAGCGCGGCAGGTACCCCTCGCCCGCGTCGTCGTCGCACTCGACGGCGGTGCCGTCGCGCACGTAGGTGTTGAACATCATCAGGGCCTGCATCAGGTTCTCGTCCGGGGCCGAGCCGCGCCGGACCTCGTCGGCCGCGCGCCCCTGGGGGTTCGGGATCAGCCGCCGCCCCACGCGTATGCCCGAGCAATGGCGGCAGTACCCGCAGTAGCGGTGGACCGACCGCTGCTCGCCCCCGCACTCGACGGTGGCCTTATCGGCTCCCGATTCCTTATTCATCGCGAGCGTCTTCATGGTTCAGAAGTATGGCGCGGCCGGAAGATAAGAGCCTGTTGTCCATGAGCGCTAATCCGGCCGATTTGAAAAACGAGCGCATTGGACAGATTTTATATAGATGCGTCTCAAATATGTAATACTCGCGTAGACCGGACAGGATGCTGTACCGTTCACGACTGGGAGAAAAAAATGGCAGCTGACAAGCCTCATCTGAACCTGGCCGTCATCGGCCACATCGACCACGGCAAGTCGACCACGGTCGGTCGCCTGATGTTCGAGACCGGTGCGGTACCGCCCCACATTATCGAGAACTACCGGAAGGAGGCCGAGTCCAAGGGCAAGGGCTCCTTCGAGTTCGCGTGGGTCATGGACAACCTCAAGGAAGAGCGCGAGCGCGGTATCACGATCGACATCGCCCACAAGCGCTTCGACACGCCCAAGTTCTACTTCACGGTCGTGGACTGCCCCGGCCACCGCGACTTCGTGAAGAACATGATCACGGGCGCCTCGCAGGCCGACGCGGCGGTGCTCGTCGTCGCCGCCCCCGACGGCGTCATGGAGCAGACCAAGGAGCACGTCTTCCTCTCGAGGACGCTCGGGATCAACCAGCTGATCGTGGCCGTCAACAAGATGGACGCGGTCAACTACGACCAGAAGCGGTTCGAGGAGGTCAAGAAGGACCTCGGCCAGCTCATGCAGATGGTCGGGTACAAGCCCTCCGAAACGCCTTTCATCCCCATGTCCGCGTTCAAGGGCTCGAACATCGCCAAGAAGGCGGAGGAGACCCCCTGGTACACGGGCCCCACGCTGCTCGAGGCGCTCGACATGCTCAAGGAGCCGGAGAAGCCCACGGACAAGCCGCTCCGCGTCCCGATCCAGGACGTCTACTCGATCTCGGGCATCGGCACCGTGCCGGTGGGCCGCGTCGAGACCGGCGTCATGAAGAAGGGGATGAAGGTCTCGTTCATGCCCGCCAACAAGGACGGCGAGGTCAAGTCGATCGAGATGCACCACGAGGAGCAGCCCCAGGCGCTTCCGGGCGACAACATCGGCTTCAACGTCCGCGGCATCGGCAAGAACGACATCCGCCGCGGCGATGTCTGTGGCCCCGCGGAGGCCCCGCCGACGGTCGCGGAGAACTTCACGGCCCAGATCGTCGTGCTCCAGCACCCGTCCGCGATCACGGTCGGATACACCCCGGTCTTCCACTGCCACACGGCACAGATCGCGTGCACGTTCATCGAGCTCCAGAAGAAGCTCGACAGCCGCACGGGTCAGGTCAAGGAGGAGAACCCGACCTTCCTGAAGTCCGGCGACTCCGCGATCGTCAAGGTCGTTCCCTCGCGCCCGATGGTGATCGAGACCGTCAAGGAGCTCCCCCAGCTCGGACGGTTCGCCATCCGCGACATGGGCTCGACGATCGCGGCCGGCATGTGCATCGCGATCGACGCCAAGCAGATGCGTCGCTAATTCCATTTTTTGGTGAATGGAAATGCAGAAGGCACGCATACGTCTGACAGGCACCGATTACGAGAAGGTCGAGATGGTCTGCGACCGCATCCGCGAGATCGCAGAGCGGACGGGCGTGAACCTGGCCGGACCGATCCCCCTGCCCACCAAGCGGCTGATCGTCCCCATCCGAAAGAGCCCCGACGGCGAGGGGACGGCAACCTGGGACCGCTGGCAGATGCGGATCCACAAGCGGTTGATCGACATGGACGCGGACGAGCGGGCGCTCCGGCAGCTCATGCGCATCCAGGTGCCGAAGGACATCGGCATCGAGATCGTCCTGGAGAACTGAGAGGTCCGGCGTGCCTGCCGCTGAGGTCATCTCGACCGTCCGGCGATATCTCTCTTTTGAAACCCTCTTCGCCCTGCTGGTCGTCGCAACCGCCTTCACCCGGTTCTTCCGCCTGAACCTCAAGCTGTACCACCACGACGAGGCGATCCACGCCTGGTTCAGCTACGACCTCCTGACCAAGGGGTCGTACAGCTACGACCCGATGTACCACGGGCCGGTCCTCTACTACATCACGGCCGGGATGTTCCGGATCTTCGGCGACTCGGACCTGGTCGGGCGGCTGGTGCCGGCCCTCCTCGGCGTCCTGATCGTGGTCCTGGTCTACTTCGTCTACCATCTCGGCTACCTTGACCAGCGCCAGTCCCTGCTCGCGGGGCTGCTGATCATGCTCTCGCCGAACATGGTCTACTTCTCGCGGTTCCTGCGCCACGACATCTTCATGCTCTTCTTCACGTTCCTGCTGATCGTGGCCGTGCTCTACTACGTCGAGAGAAAGCAGCTCCGCTTCGCCGCCCTCGCGGGCCTCGCTGCCGGGCTCGCGCTCTCGTGCAAGGAGGAGATGCCGCTCATCCTGATCATCCTCGGGGCGTACTTCGTCTACGTGGTCGCACGCCGGACCGTGACCCTGCCGCCCAATAAGCAACTCCTCCGCGATCTCGCGGTGGCCGTGCTGCTCTGCGCCGGGGTGATGGCCGTGCTCTACTCGTTCTTCGGGCTCCAGATCGAGACCCTCTGGACGGGGCCGGTGGAGGCGATCGAGCACTGGCTCGCGATGCACAACCAGCAGCGCCTGGGCGGGCCGCCGTACTTCTACGTGCTGCTCTTCGGCCTGTACGAGGTCCCGATCGTGATCCTGGCCGGCGCCTCGGTCATCTCGTACGCCGTGGTCCGGCTCTGGCGCGGGCGGCGCGAGGACCGCCTGGCCGCGGCCTCTGCCGAGATCGACGCGCTCGCCGGCGTGGCGCCGTCCGCGCCCCGCCTGCCGGCCGTCGACCGCCGGGACGAGTTCTTCAAGCTCTGCCTGGTCTGGATGGCCGGCACGATGGTGATGTACGGCTACATCGGGGAGAAGGTCCCCTGGCTGATCATCCAGCAGCTCCTCCCCATGTGCCTGGCGGCCACCTGGTGGGCGCGCGAGAAGCCGGCCTCGGAGCGGCTGGTCCCGTGGAACGGGTGGAAGTGGGTCACGGTCGCGTTCCTGCTCTTCAGCATCTTCGTCCCGATCTACGGGTTCGGAATGGCCTACACGACCCACCACGTCCAGTTCGTCCGCGAGGACATCTCCGAGCCTATCGTCCAGGTCCAGAACTCGGAGGACCTGCGCGGGGTCTTCGCCGAGATGAACCGTGCCGACCTGGTGGTTGTCGCGAGCCCGAACTACTGGCCGCTCCCGTGGTACTACCGCGGGGACCGGTGGGACCGGATCCAGTTCTACGGAAACCGGATCGACGAGTCCTCGATCCTCTCGCAGAACCCCGACATGGTCATCGCCGAGGCGGGGGCGTACGCGTCCCTGGCCGGGTTCGAGAAGCGGACGATCAAGCTCAACTACTGGTACAGCCACTACGACAACCAGAACCGGATCCCCGAGTACTACTTCGCCCGCGACGGCAATCTCGGGTCCATGAACCTGGACATCTTCACCCGGATCGGGTAGACGGGCGGCGGCCCGTCTCAGATCCTCCATTTTTCACCCGAGCGGGTCACGGAACCGCGCGAGGTGCACCACGCGACGGCGTCGTCAGCGCCGTACTCTCTCGGAACAGGCCGGGCACCCGGCCCGCGGCGCGACGGCGACCTCATCCATGCGGGCGGCGAGTCCGTCCCAGAGCAGGAGCCGGCCCGTGAGAAGCTCGCCCTCGCCGGCCACGTACTTGACGACCTCCGTCGCCTGGATGCAGCCGATGACGCCTGCCGTCGCGCCGAGGACGGGAGAGCCCTCCTTCGGCGGGACGTTCGGGAAGAGGCAGGCGAGGCAGGGGCCCCGGCCCGGGACGCAGGTCGTGGCCTGGCCGTGGAACCCCCGGATCGCGCCGTGGAAGAGGGGGATGCCCCGCTCCTGCGCGACCCGGTTCAGCACGAACCGCGCCGGGTAGTTGTCCATGGCGTCCACGATCCCGTCCGCGTCGCCGACCAGGGCCGACGCATTCTCGCCGGTTATCGTGGCGCGGACGCCCTCGACGCGGATCGAGGGGTTGAGGGCGCGAAGGGCCTCGACGCCCGACTCGACCTTCGGCCGGCCGATGTCCGCCTCGCCGTGGAGCACCTGCCGGTTGAGGTTCGATCGCTCGACCGTGTCGCAGTCGATCAGGGTCAGCCGGCCGATGCCCGCGGCCGCGAGATAGATCGCGGCGGGGGAGCCGAGCCCGCCGGCGCCCGCGACCACGATGTGCGCCGCGTTCAGCCGCTCCTGGCCCTCCACGCCGATGGAGAGGATCTGCCTGCCGTACCGCTCCCGCCCGGACGGCCCGATGCCCGGGATCATCTTCCCCCCCCGGGAAACGACACGTCCCCGCGTCCCCCGAGGACGGGCATCCCGTCATCGACCTCGCCGAGAGCGGGGGGACTGCCCCGGACGGCCTCATCGCACGGGAGCCTGACCATGTACCAGGATCTCTCGGGTGGGGGCTCAAAAAGGTTCCTTCACCCGTGTAGACGGCCCGGCTTCCCGGGGACGCATGGTCGCGGGAGGTCCGGGTACCTCAATCCATTTATCGGCAGAACGCGTATCTCTGCGTTAATGGCGACGGACCCGACGAGTTTCGTCCTGCTCAGCCTCTCGTCGCTGCTCGTGATCGTCAACCCCCTCGGCGCGGCGATGATCTACGTCTCGATGACCTCGGGCTTCGAGGACCGGCAGAAGCGGGCCATCGCCGTCGAGGCCAGCTGGTACGCGCTGGTCGTGCTCGTGGTCTTCGCGCTCATCGGCGGGCTGATCCTCGAACTCTTCGGGATCACCCTCGAGGCCTTCCGGATCGGCGGCGGCGCCCTCCTCTTCCTGATCGGCCTGGACATGGTCAACGCCCGGGTTTCGCGCTCCAAGGTGACCGCGACCGAGAAGTACGAGGGAGAGACCGACGACGTCGCGGTCATGCCGATCGCGATCCCGATGATCGCGGGCCCGGGGGCGATCACGACCGTGATCGTGCTGATGGACGAGGCGCGGGGGCTCGGGCTCTGGGCGTACGTGGTGGTGGTGATCTCGATCGCCGTCGCCGCGGTGGTCACGTACCTGACCATGGCGAACGCCGACCGGGTCATGGGCCGGGTCGGCCAGCGCGAGTTCCGGGCCGTGAATCGGATCATGGGCATCCTCCTGATCGCGATCGCGGTCGAGTTCGTGATCGATGGCCTCCGGACCGCGTTCCCGTTCCTGGCGGGCGGGGGATGAGCATGCGGATCGCGCTGGCCCAGCTCCTCCCCGCCTGGAACGACCCGTACACGAACCTCGCGGCGGTCGAGGTCGCGGCCAGCCGCGCCGCGGACGAGGGCGCGGCCCTCCTCGTCCTCCCCGAGCAGCCGCTCCTGGGCTGGGACCCCCGGTCCGCCGCCGGCGCAGAGCCCGTGGGCGGCCCGCTCACTGACGCCCTCTCGTCGATCGCCCGGCGGCACGGGATCGCGCTCGTCGGCTCGATCCGGGAGGCCGGCGCGAACGGCGCACGGAACACGGCGCTGGCCCTCGACGCGGCCGGCGGCGTGGTCGCGGTCTACGCCAAGCGGCACCTCTTCACGCCCGGGGGCGAGGAGACCTGCTACGTCCCGGGGACGGCGCCGGCTCTCTTCGACTGCGGCGGGTTCCGGTTCGGCCTGGCCATATGCTACGACCTCCGCTTCCCCGCCGTCTTTGCCGGGTACCGCGCCCTCGGCGCGGACGCGGTCCTCGTGCCGGCCGCGTGGCCCTGCGAACGCCTCCGCCACTGGCGCCTCTTCCTGCGCGCGCGGGCGCTCGACAACCGGGTCTACGTGGCGGGGGCCTCGTACGCCGGGGGCGAGACCCCGGTCGGGACCTACTGCGGCGGCTCGCTCGCGGCCGACCCCGAGGGCGAGGTGCTGGCAGAGGCCGGCGCCGACACCGCACTCCTCGTCGTGGACCTCGACCAGGGCGTGATCGCGCGGGCGAGGGCCGGCCCGGACCCGGCGGGGGGGTGAGGGCGTGCGCGGGGACCAGCACGTCCTGATCACGCTCTTCTCGGGGGGCCTCCTGATCGCCCCCCACCTCGCGGTGATCGCGCCGACGGGGATCGCGGCCCTCCTCTTCGGCCTCTTCGTCGGCTCGCTCGCCCCCGACGCGGACGCGACCGACGCCGCGATCTTCCATACGCGGGTGCCGGGGCTCCGGGGCGTGACGCGCCGTGTCGCGGACCTCGCGGGCGGCGTCCTCCCGGTCTTCGGCTACCTGATCCGGTACGGCGTCTACTTCCCTGTGGCCGGGGTCTTCTGGCTCATCTCGGGCGGGCGGCTCCGGGCCGGGCACCGGGGCGTCCTCCACTCCCTCCTCGGCGTGGCCCTCTCCACGGCGCTGACCGGGCTCTACCTCATGGCCGCGCTCCACCTCCTCGGGTGGGCCGCGCCGGCCGTCTTCACGCTCGGCCTGGCCGGCTTCGGTGTCGGCGCGCTCCTCCACCTCGCCGAGGACTCCTGCACCCCCGGCGGGATCGCCTGGCTCTACCCTCTCTCGCAGCGCCGGGTCCGGGGCCGCCTCCGCACGGGGCGGTCCGACCTGCGCCCGCGGCTCTTCGCGGCAGCGCTCGGGAGCGCGATGTGGGCGTGTGTCCTCCTCGTGGCCTGGGACGGCGCAGCGGCCGAAGCGGTGGCGGAGGTCTCGCTCTTCCTCTTCTTTGCGCTCTGGACCTTCTTCTGGCTCGCGGCGCGCACGTGAGAGGGTGCACTTCAAGCCCCCTGGGCGCCGATAAATATCTGCATGTACCGCCTCGCGTGCGTCCACTGCGCAGCGTCGTACCCAGCCGACGAGATCATCTATACCTGCAAGCGATGCGGCCACCTGCTGGCGGTCGAGTACGAGCTCGACGGCCTCGCGGTCGACCGTGCCACGTGGGACGCCCGCCCCCTCTCGGTCTGGCGCTACCGGGAGCTCCTCCCCGTCGCCGGCGAGCCCGTCAGCCTCCGGGAGGGCGGGACCCCGCTCTACCACCTCGACCGGATCGGGGCCGAGCTCGGGCTGCCGCACCTCTACGCCAAGCACGAGGGGATGAACCCCTCGGGCTCGTTCAAGGACCGCGGCATGACCGTGGGGGTCTCGATGGCCCTCGAGCTCGGCATGACCTCGGTCGCCTGCGCCTCGACCGGGAACACGTCCGCCAGCCTCGCGCAGTACGCGGCCCGGGCCGGGATCCCGGCGGTGGTCCTCCTGCCCGCGGGCAAGGTCGCACTCGGCAAGGTCGCCCAGGCCCTCATGCACGGCGCGAGGGTGATCTCGGTCCGCGGCAACTTCGACCGCGCCCTCGAGATGGTCCACGAGCTCTGCCTCTCGCACGGGCTGTACCTCCTCAACTCGGTCAACCCGTTCCGGCTCGAGGGGCAGAAGACGATCGGGTTCGAGGCGATAGACCAGCTCGGCGACGTGCCCGACCGGATCGTCCTGCCGGTCGGTAACGCGGGGAACATCTCGGCCGTGCACAAGGGGCTCAAGGAACTGATCGCGCTCGACCTCATCGACCGCCTGCCCATGATGACCGGCGTCCAGGCCGCCGGCTCGGCGCCGGTGGCCCGGGCCATCGCCGAGGGCCTTCCCGAGGTCGTGCCCGAGCCCCGGCCCGAGACGATCGCGACCGCGATCCGGATCGGGGCGCCGGTCAACGCCGAGAAGGCGCTCACGGCGATCCGGCAGACCGGCGGGACCGCGACGACCGTGACCGACGACGAGATTCTGGCCATGCAGCGCGACCTCGCGCGCCTGGAGGGGATCGGGGTGGAGCCGGCCTCGGCGGCCTCGGTGGCCGGCATACGGCGGCTGGCGAACGAGGGCGCGATCGACCGCGACGAGCGGGTCGTCTGCGTCGTGACCGGCCACCTCCTCAAGGACCCCGAGACGGTGATCCAGCAATGCGAGCCTCCGATCGAGATCGACGCGGACCTCTCCTCGCTGCTCTCTGCGCTCTCCTCCTGATCCCGGGGCTCGCCGCGGCGGCCCTGCCGGCGGCGGAGTTCCGGGTCGCGGAGAATGGGACGGCGTTCTGCGCGACGGTCGAGCTCGTGCAGGCGGTCTCGTATGTCTTCACCGAGCCCGGGCTCCTCGGCGAGCAGGTCCCGGTCGAGGTCGGGGACGTCAGGCTCGTGGCCGAGAATGGGACCGAGGTCACGTTCGAGGACTACGGCCGGGCCGGGATCCTTTTTCCGGAGGGGAACTACACCGTCTCGTTCACGGGGACGATCCGTGATAACGAGCTGATGCAGGTCTTCGAGCGGCCGTACCGCGCGACCGTGACCGTGCCGGCCAGGTTCAATGTGACGAACCCGGTCCTGGGCGGGTACTCTCCCGGCGCGACCGTCACGACCCGGGCCGACGGCTCGACCGTGGTCGCGTGGGAGTCGACCCGCGAGGCCCACGTTCGGTTCTACGACGCGGACCGCGAGTCCCTCTTCTGGTTCTTCGCGACGACGTGGGCCGTGGTCGCTGTCATCCTCCTCTTCCCGTTCGTGGCCGACCGGCTCGCGCGGGCCGGATGGAAGGGCTGATCGTTTGGTCGCCGGATATGAGGTGGGTGTTGGCCGGTTCAGGGGGGGGACATCCCGCAGTCGGTCGTCGCATTCCCCTCCGCGTCCAGGAGACGCATAGCGTCGCCGGGGATGGAGTACCGCGTCATGTGCGGGATCGGATCAGTGCCGCGACCCACAGCGCGAATCTCATGGGCGGGTCCAGAGGCCACACAAGGATTGAGAGGTTGCGCCCCTGCATCTCCTCACGCAGCGGTTCCGGTCACGGCCGGATCCTACGAGGCGCCGGTTCACCGTGCACTGCTGCCTGGACTCGGAAAGATGCCGCCCGCTGTCGGTGCAGGGCTTACGCCCGGGAACCGCCTCGTCAGATGCCGGACTCAGGTCCGCTGCAGCACGCGCTTCGCCTGTTCGACGTCCAGCACCGGTCGCACGTCGCTGATCACAAACGGCATCTTTGCGAGCGAGCGCGCCAGGACCAGCTGCATGGCATCGGCGTTACCACCGTCATCGAAGAGCCCGTACCCACCGCTCCCGTCGGGGTAGATCCCCCAGTCCAGGATCTCGCCGGACTTCAACTGACCGGTTACGCCCTCGCTGAGTGCGGACCAGATCCTCGCCGCCTGCTGAGGGTCGGCGGGGATCGCGAGCGTGTTCATCCTCCAGATATTCAGCCATCTCGTCATCGGCTTCGCCACCATCTCACGGTCTCCTCACGATGTAGGGGGCCGGGATGCGTCGGTCGTGGTCCCGTGAAGAAGCGCCGGAGATCGGGAGGTGATCGGGTCCCGCATAAATAAAACTATCGAAATGATTCCGGCGATCTCCGCGCGCCGGTCAGGGCCTTTCCACGGCCGTCGGGATGGGCGCGCCCAGTCGCTGGAACTCTAGCGCCAGACGCCCGGCGCGGCGTTCCTGAACAGGAGTGCGGTCAGTTCTGGGTCGGGGTCGAGAGTCCCCGGCTCTTGCATTGTTCTTGTTATTGTTGTCGTCGAAAAGTCTACTTTCGGGACGTTTATCAGCGGTCGGGCAACCTCATTCCGGTGCCGATCCGAAACCGCCGTATGCTCAAGGGGCAGGGGATTCGCATGCCACCCGGGTCTCTATTGCGCGGCATTCATTTCCCGCTCGCTGCCGTGATCCTCGAGGCCGAACCAGGATCGCTGCGGCGCATGCCCGCAACAGTGTCGGGTCGAACGCAGACCTTGCGAACATGGGTCCGGGCATCGCCCCGTCGGGCACGACGCCTGACATCCTCGAGGCGCCGGCCGACGCGGGCGTGATGGTCGTTGAGGGTGCGCCTTCCCAGACGCCCGAGTACGAACGTTTCACGCCCCAGGTGGTCAACGAGGTGGCGCGCTTCGACCTCTCGGTGCGGCAGGACGACGACTCCTACGTCGCGGTCTTACCTCGCGGAATTCGGCGAGGAGGGCGGGAAGTACAGCCTCGCGCCGGGATGTGTGGAGGAGTTCAAGGTTGACGAGTGGCTGCTGATCCACTGGTCCGTGGTCGACATCCACCTCTGGGCGAGGCAATCGCCGGCGTGCATCGTCGCGCCGCTCGCGGTCGTGATCGTCATCCTGACCATCGCGTTCAACTCCGGGTCGGAGCTGCCTGGGATCCGGTCGCGTGCAGCGCCCCTGTCCGTCGGAAGGGGGATCGCGATGCTCGTCGTCGGCGCGATGCTGGCCATGCGGGGCCGGGGACCGGCCTGAACGCGCGGGAGAAGGGCGCCAGGCGGGTGAAGGGCCGCTCGCGCCCTTCTGTCGCCACGAGGAGCCGACCGGGGACCGTCGTTCATCGAGCGCGCAACCGGTGACACTAAGTGCCGGGAGCGGGACGGGATGTCAGCCGAGACTCCGAGGCGAGACCACCATGAGCGACAAAGCCCCCGACACCGAGAACCTCTCCGCGACCGCCCTCGACGCGTACGTGTATTTCTACCCCCTGGTCATGATGGACGTGACCCGGCGCGTCTCCATCAACCTGCCCCCCGGCGAGAGACCCGGGTACGGACCGATGAACGCCTTCCACCACCTGCGACAGCTCCCCCCCGCGGAGTACCGCGGCGTAGTGCGCTTCAACTTCGACACCCTGTACTCTCCCGCGTGGCTCGACCTGACCCAGGAGCCCATGATCGTCACCGTGCCGGAGACGGTCGGGCGCTACTACCTCCTGCCCATGCTCGACATGTGGACCGACGTCTTCGCCACGCCCGGCACGCGGACCACCGGGGCCCGCGCCGGCAACTTCGCCGTCGTGCCGCGCGGCTGGAGCGGCGGGCTGCCCGACGGCGTCGAGCCGATCGAGGCACCCACGCCGTACGCCTGGGTCATCGGCCGGACGCAGACCAGCGGCCCGGGGGACTACCCCGCCGTGAACGCGGTGCAGGACGGGTTCCGCGTGACGCCCCTCTCCCGGTGGGGCGGGGACCCGGAGGCGCCTTCCGGAGGAGTCGACCCGGCCGTCGATACGGAGACTCCTCCGCTCGAGCAGGTGAACGCGATGCCCGCGTCGCGGTTCTTCCCCTACGCCGCGGAGCTGATGAAGCTCCACCCGCCGCACATCACCGACTGGTCGATGGTCGCCCGCCTCGGGCGCCTCGGCATCGTGCCCGGGGCGAGCTTCGACCACGACGCCGCCCCGTCGGCCGTCAGGGCCGCGGTCGAGAGCGCAGTCACGGACGGACTCCGGCTGATGAAGGAGACGTACCCGACCATCGCGCGGGTCGCCAATGGGTGGCAGATGAACACGGAGACGATGGGGGTCTACGGCAACAACTACCTCAAGCGGGCCGTCGTGGCCATGGTCGCCCTCGGCGCGAACCCGCCGGAGGACGCGGTCTACCCCTTCAACATCGGCGACGCCGACGGTGACCCCCTCGACGGCGCGCACCGTTACGTGCTCCACTTCGACCGGGACGAGCTCCCTCCGGTCGACGCCTTCTGGTCCGTGACCATGTACGACGCCGAGGGGTTCCAGGTGGCCAACCCGCTCGGCCGCTTCGCCCTCGGGGACCGCGACCTGCTGCGGTACAACGCGGACGGCTCCCTCGACCTCTACCTGCAGCACGACTCCCCCGGCCCGGGCCGCGAGCCGAACTGGCTCCCGGCCCCCGCCTCGGGCACGCTCGGCGTGACCATGCGCCTGTACGCGCCGCAGAGAGAGGTCCTGACCGGGCGCTGGAACCCGCCCGCGATCCAGCGGACGGCGTAGCGCCCAACGGCCACTCTCGACGGGGACGCATCCCGCCTCGTTTTTTTCCGCGGTAGGAACCGATGCCCCTTCCGCCGGCTGTACCGGGAGGAGTGGGCAGGCCTACGGGCCGGTCTGGCCCTGGGTGCCTCCCGAGCACAACCCCCGCACCGGACCCGCCTCTCGTCCGATCGCTCTGCCATTCATCGCAGTGCTCCGCGCACGGCTTCATGACGGAAGTTCGTATACACCAGAATAATAAACACGTAATGATGAAAGCGGATTCCGTGAAGATCGCCGACGGTGTCTACTGGATCGGCGTGCTCGACTGGGACCTCAGGGCGTACCACGGCTACACCCTGCCGGGGACCACCTACAACGCCTACCTCGTCTTCGGCGCGGAGAAGGTCGCGCTCGTTGACAACACCTATCCCGGAACATCCGCCCAGATGTGGGGCCGGATCGCCCACGCCTTCTCGAGCGAGGGGCGTGACGAGCGGATCGACGTGGTCGTCCAGAACCACATCGAGCGCGACCACTCGGGGGCGCTCGTTGAGATCCACCGGAAGTACCCGGACGCGCAGATCTACTGCACCGAGGTCGGGAAGAAGGGGCTGCTGAAGCACTACCCCGCCCTCGAGGGGGCCGGGTTCGTGGTCGCGAAGACCGGCGACGCGATCGATCTCGGCGGACGGTCGCTCGTGATGGTCGAGACCCCGCTCCTCCACTGGCCCGACAGCATGGAGACACTGCTGGAGCCCGAGGGGATCCTCTTCTCGAACGACGCCTTCAGCCAGCACCTCTGCTACGCGCAGCGGTTCGACCGGGATATCCCCGCGCCGGTCCTGATGGACGCGGCCGCGAAATTCTACGGCAACCTGCTCGTCCTCCCATCGAAGCTCCTCGTCAAGAAGGTCGGCGAGCTCCAGGAGCTCGGCGTCCTCGCGAAGACCAGGATGATCGCGCCGGCCCACGGCCAGATCTGGACCGACCCGGCCCCGATCCTCGCGGCCTATACCGGGTGGGCGACGGGCGTCTGCCAGGACAAGGTGACGATCGTCTACGACACCATGCACCGCTCCACCCAGATGATTGCCCATGCCATCGCCGAGGGGGTGATCGCGGGCGGCATGGACGTGAAGATGTTCTACCTCCACGAGGATGAGCGGAGCGAGATCGCCAAGGAGATCCTGACCAGCAAGGGCATCTGCGTCGGCGTCCCGACGATCAACGACGCGCCGTACCCGTCCGTCGGGGACATCATCTACTACCTGAAGGGGCTCCGGTTCGACCGCACGGGCCGTCGGCGCGGCGCGGTCACGTTCGGCTCCATGGGCGGGCGCGGCGGCGCGGTCAGGCGGATCGGGGAGGAACTCACCGAGGCCGGGTTCGATCTCTTCGACCAGAAGGAGGTCTATTTCGTCCCGACCGAGGAGGAGCTCGTCGAGTGCTTCGAGATGGGCCGGCGATTCGCCAGGTCGCTCGCCGAGCCCTCCGGTCCCCAGCCCGGGGAGCAGCGAGTCGAGGTCGGGAGCGGCACGGCATAACCCCGCGGCTCCGGGCCCGTGCGGCCTGGTCCCCATCCTCTACTTTCGCTCTCCCCGGCGGAGACGGCCTCGCCGCCCGTGGAGCAGGCGATTTCCGGTGATACGGGAACAGATGTAAATACCGTGCCATTCGAGATCGTGGAGAGAGATCCTCCCATGCCCACGCTGATGGACTTCCTCGACGCGCTCCACCAGGGTGTCTGGGAGGTGATCGTCCCCAAGCCGTGCGTCACCGAGCCGCTCGACCCGCCCTGGACGCGCTCTCCGTTCAATGTCCCGACCCCCGGGGCGGTCGCGAGCTACCGGAACGGCCAGTACCACGCCCACGAGACGGACGAGGACTACCGCGTCCATCTCGACCGGTACGATCCGGTGAAGAACCCGGTCATGCACCTGGTCGACGACGCGCCGCTGCCCCTGATGATCTACCAGACGATGGAGACCCTCGCCGTCTCGGCGCGCGACGCGCGGCGCGGCGACGCCACGGCCCGCCTCCTGGACCTCCGGTTCTCGGCCGCCGCGCAGGCGGGGCTCGGCCTCCTCGCCATCGCCACCGGCGCGATCCTGCTCCTGCTCGGGCTCGGCGAGACCCGGGTCCTCTTCCAGCTGATCGTCCCGGCGCTCGTCGCCATCAGCGGCGTGGTGGTGCTGGCCCATGGACTCGTCCTGCACGTCCGGGGCGCCCGGGGGGCGAAGGCCGCCGTCCGGGGTATCGCGCTGGTCGCGGCCGGGCTGCTCCTGTACCGCTTCTGGCTGCTCTACGCCGTCGTCATGCTCGTGGTCCTCGCGGTCTGGTTCCTCTCGAGCGCGGCCGTCACCCTTGCCCGGGTCGCCCGGACGCGCGGAAGGTTGCCGCAGGGGTTCGCCTTCACGCTCGGCCTGGGGCTGGCCTCGCTCGTCATCGGCGCCTGGGCCTTCGTCAACCCCGTGCGGCTGGTGAGCGTCCTGGTCCTCCTGCTCGGGGGGGTCGTGATGCTCGGGGGCCTCTTCTTCCTCGTCGACGGCTACGGGATGTGGAACGCCGCGGGGCTGGTCGAGGCGCGTACGGGGCGCGCCGGCGGCTAGGAGAACCGTGGACCCGCCCCCGCGCCCGGCGCCGTCCGCGAGCGGGAGCCCGGCCGGCCTTCTCTCTCCCCGAGTCCCTGGGGCCTGGTTATCTCCCGGGGCCCACGCCGGCGAAGAAACAGCCTTATGCTCGGAGCGTCAGGGTCCGGCATGGTACCCGGGCCCGGACTGCACCAGGGGACGGCCGCTCTCTGCCTGCTCTGCGCCGCGATGCTCGCGGCATGTGCCGGCATTGCCTCGGCGCACGCGCCGATGAGTGTCGGGTCGAACGAGGACCCCGCGAACGCGACCGTCTTTCTCGAGCCCGAGAAGTCCTACGTCCTCTATACAGAGCTTCCCGGGGACGACCACGCCCAGTACTACCGGTTCCCGCTGAAGGCCGGCCAGCGCCTGTACGGGTCGCTGCAGGTGCCCGGCCCGGGCTCACTCATCCCCGACCTCGCGATCATCGGCCCCGGGATCGCCCCGTCGGACACCGTGCCCCCGTTCGTCGAGGTGCCGGACGGTTCGGGCGCGATGATCATACGGGGCGAACCCCCGGGCGCGCCCCCCTACGAGCCGTTCACGCCGCAGGCGATCCACGAGGTGGGACGGTTCGACCTCACCGTGCCGACGGACGGCGACTACTACCTCGCGGTCTTCGGCCCCGGCGGCGCGAGGTACAGCCTGGCGCCCGGCTACGTCGAGGAGTTCACGGTCGACGAGTGGCTCCTGATCCCCTGGTCGGTCGTCTCGATCCACCTCTGGGAGGGCCAGTCGTTCGCGTACATCTTCGCGCCGCTCGTCGTCGTGGTGCTCGGCGGGCTCGCGCTGTTCGTCCTCCGACGGCGACAGCGCGGGCCGTGGCCCGACCCCCCGGGGTGGCTGATCCTGGTCGCGGGCCTCCTCTACCTCGGGGGCGCAGCTATGACCGGGCTGCAGGTCGTCCACGCGGTCCAGCGGACGGGCTGGGACCCAGGGGTCGTCCTGACCCTCGCGTTCATCGCCGGGCCGGTGCTCCCCGGCGCCTACGCGGTCCTTCTCGGGGTCCGGTCGCCCCGTGCGGATGGGTCCGCGGGGAGGGGGATCGCGATGGTCCTTGTCGGCGCTGTCGGGCTGGCCCTATGGGCGGGGCTCCTCGCCGGCCCGGTGCTGGCCGTCGTCGCAGGGGTCCTGGTACTTGCGCAACGGGCCCGGGAGCCGGCGCCGGCCTGATCGAAAGTCCCCCCGATCCCAGCTGCGGCCCCGTCTGGGCCCCTGGCCGCCGAGCTCGATCGGGAGCACCGTGACGACGAGGAGGGCGGGGACGTTCGGAGCACGAAGGCGAGGCGCGGGACCCGGTATCGCTCGAGCTGCCTTGGACGCGCCCGCGACGAAGAGGAGAAGTATCCATGGGGTTGAGGATAGCCCTCACAGCCGCACTTCGTCCGAGAGCCCGCACCGGGGCCGTCCGGTGGGTAGGAGAAGAGATCTTCGTGGTGTGCGACGAGCCAGCGAAACCAGCGTTCCACATTCACCATGGAAACGCTCCGCCTGTCGGGGGACGGTCTCGACCCTGTAGAACGGTCAGCTGGTGAAAAGCGTGGTGTTCGCTTCGTTGAGCTCGGGCCGGGTCCTGTCGGGGTTCGCCGCCCGGGTGAGGTGCCACTCCAGGCATTGATATTAAAAGCATGTTACTATCCCTCGTCCTTCACATGAGGGAGAATCGGTATGGCAGAACAAGGCACTACGATTGGTCCCGTGGACTACCTGATTGTGCAGTTTCCCGGGAACAGGTTCACCGGCAGGATCGTGCCTGAACTCGTCGACCTGGAGAAGAACGGCATCATCCGCGTGATAGACCTGGTCTTTCTCATGAGAGACGAGTCGGGCAAGCTGGTAAACGTCGAAGCGAAGAACCTGGAGGGAGAGGCGGGGGCCGCGTACCAGGAACTGGCGAAGGGCACCAACGAGTGGTTCTCCGAGGCCGATATCGAGTTCTTTGCGGAAGACCTGCCGAAGAACAGTTCTGCCGCGCGCCTGCTCTTCGAGAAAGTCTGGGCCATCCGTTTCAAGGAAGCGTTGCAGGCTGCGGATGCCCGGATGATCGAGATGGGGAGGATCCCTCCCGAGACGATGGAGAAGGCCGGTATGAGCATGATACGGGAACGGGGTGTCTGAGGATGGCGAGAGGTCGGATGTTGATGCTCGCCGCGGGTATGCGGGCGGGCCAGAACCGCGCGCAGCAGAAGATGGCACAGGCGGAGGCAATGAAGCAACAGGGAGCGCAGGAGGCGATGGCGCAGCAGCAGGCCATTCAGGCGGCGGCGCCGTCCCAGGACGATGTAATCGCGCAGATCGAGAAACTCTCCGCGCTCCACACGGCGGGTGCCCTCACCGACGAGGAGTTCTCGGCCGCGAAGAAGAAACTCCTGGGCTGAAATCCCCACTCTTCTCTTCTACCGTGCCTGATCCTCGGATCACGGGAGTTCAACGGGGGTTCCCTGCGCCTGTCATCCGCATGAGAAGCGAGACGGACCCCTCAGTAACCCTCTGCAGCGGCGGGCACCTCCACGTGATGTCCGGACATACGTATCGCGGGATGCACAGGCGCCGGATCGGGGACCACGATCCACTCCCGTTCGGCGGCCTGTTCGACTCCTGCCCTGGGCGGGGCTCGTCGCCGGGCCGGTGTTCGCCATCGCCGCTGGAGTCCCGGCACTCTTTGCGAGCCCCGGGCGACGGGATTCGGCCTGGACCGGACCGTGCTCCAGGCCGGAATCGATGCGGGCTATGAGGCGATGAACGGGTGGTGGATGGCGGCAGTCCAGGAGAGGTAGACGATCGTTAGGCAGGAGACCGGGCGACCGGGGAACCACCGTGGGCGTCGAAACAGGGAAGACGTGAGCGGCGAAAGTAGGGGCACATGACGGTCATCGGCATCAACGGGAGCCCGCGAAAGACCTGGAACACCGCGACGCTGCTCGGGAAAGCGCTCGAGGGGGCCGCGTCGCGGGGAGCGGAGACCGGGCTCGTCCACCTGTACGACCTGGACTTCACGGGATGTACGAGCTGCTTTGCCTGCAAGCTCAGGGATGGGCCGAGCTACGGGCGGTGCGCCGTTCGGGACGATCTCGCCCCGGTCCTCGACCGGATCGCCGACGCGGACGCCCTCCTCCTGGGCTCGCCGATCTATTTCGGCAGCGTGACAGGGGAGATGCGGTCGTTCCTGGAGCGGCTCCTCTTCCCGTACCTGGCCTACACGAATCCCCCGTCCTCCATCTTCGGGCGCGAGCTCGCAACGGCCTTCATCTACACGATGAACTCGCCGGAGAGGTATGTGGATGCGATCGGCTACCGGCAGCTCTTCGCCGCGAACGAGCAGCTCCTGGGCCATATCCTCGGCGGGCCGAGCGAGTCCCTCTGCTCGTTCGAGACGCTCCAGTTCGCGGACTACTCGAAGGTCGTCTTCGACTACTCTGACCCGGAGGAACGGCTGGAACGGCGGCGGACCGTCTTCCCGCTCGACTGCGAGAAGGCGTTCGCCCTGGGAGCCCGGCTCGCCGCGTCCCCGTAGTCACCCGAGCCGGTACCGGAGCAGGGCCGCCACCCCGCCGAGGCCGTCGAGCCGCTCGCCCGGCTCGAACTCGGACGAGAGGACCGCGACCGCCGCGCCGAGCTGCTCGGCCCCCTCCATGAGCGCCTGTGCGGCGTGGTCGCGCAGGAGCCGGTCGACGACCAGCACGGTCTCGGTCGCGCCGTACTCGACGGCCCTCCTCGTCTCGGCCATGCCATACGCGACCGCGCCCCCGGTGGCGATCCGGCGCATGACCTCCTCCATGAGGGTCACCTCGCGCGCGAGCTCGGCGTCGCCAGCGAGCCGCTCGAGAACCCCCTGCCCGATCGCCTCCTGGACCGCGCCCTTCCCGACCCGCCGCGTCTCGGCGAGGACCGCTCGCGACCCGAGCGACGGGCTCGCGGCGCGGAGCCGGGCCGCGAACTCCTCCTTGACGAACCCCGGTCCGGCCACGACGAGCGGCCCGTCGACCTGGGAGAGGAGCTCGACCAGCCGTTCGTAGAAGGCCTGCCGCCCGCCGCCCTCGTCCCCCTTGGCGCTCCCGGCCGTGACACCGGCCACGAACTCGGGGCCGTACTGCCGCACCCGGTAGAGCTCGGCCTCGCCCTCCTCGATGGCGAGGACGTGGACCAGGGACGCGGTCGAGGCCCGGACGGCGCGCTCGATTCGCTCGAAGTCCTGCGGTCGCCAGGTCCGGAGCACCGAGACCTCGGTCCCGGGCTCGAGGTTGAAGGTGTGGTACGCCCCGAGCTCGGGGCCGTAGGTGATCGGCCCGGCGATGCGAAGGCGGTTCGTGGTCGCGTGGAACTCGACCCGTTCGACGCGGAGCCCGAGGCGAACGGGCCGCTTCTCGGCCTTCTCGGGCCGGAGCCGGTCGGTCGGCGTCTCGACCGTTCGATACGTGGTCGCGTAGGCCAGCGCGCCCGGCACGATCAGGTGCGAGAGGTGCCAGAGGTCGTCGAGGGTCTCGGGCACGAAGCGGAACTCGCCGAAGCCGCGCTTGAGCTCGCCGGCCTCAGCCCGCATGGACGCCGGCCACCTCCGAGCCGCCCGGCGGCACGAACCGGGCCACGGCCTCGGTGTTCAGCACGGCCTTCGCGCCGCGCCCCCTGTCGCTCCCGAGGTGCTCGCGCAGGGTCCGCAGCACCTGTCGCGCCGTGTCGTTCGGCTCGAAAGGCCCGGGCCGGAGGAGGACCGAGACCCCGACCCGGCCGTTCACCGCCGGGGGCGGTCCGCCGAGGACCCCGTTCGGCCCGTACCCGATCGCGACGGCGAGCGGGACCGAGCGGAACCAGGTCCGCTCGCCCCGGACGACGAACGAGCCGCGCGCCACGAACTCGCCCGACTCGGGGGTCTTCGAGACCTGGTCCGGCCGGGCCGCGTAGACATCGGCCTCGAGGTGGCCCGCGCGCCACGCGCCGGAGTACGAGGCCGCGAACTGCGCCACTTCGTCCCAGCGCTCGGTCGGGCCCTTGACGATCACCACCGAGGCGCCGTGGATGTCGGCGTGGACGAAGGTGTCCTTCCCCTCCATGTACCGCTTGACCAGCTCCTCGTTCTGGCCCGCGTCCCGGCCGCCGAGGACGAGCGCGCCGTCCGAGGTCTCGAACCAGCGGAAGCGGTGGTACCAGCGCGGCTTCTCGCGCTTTGCTGCAACGGCGGCCCGCGGCGCGGCCTTCGCGGGCGTCGCGGCCATGGCGGCGAGGGCGCCGGCCCGCTTCTTCTTGAACTTCCGCGCCTGCTCGTACAGCCGCTCGACGTTCTGCTCGACCGTCTCGTGGACATAGAGCGTGACCCGCTCGCCGCCCAGGTCGACCTCGACCGAGGCCGTCGCTGGGTCGACCCTCAGGATCCGCCTCGCGACCGGGTTCTCGGCCCCCTTGAGGACCCCCGCGATCTCCTGCCATGAGCGCGTCCGGCTCGCGGCTTCGAGCGTCGTGATGACCTCCTGGGCGAGCGGGTACTGCTCGTAGACGCGTTCGGCCAGCCGCTCGTACCGCGCGATCTTCGTCCCGAACCCGGCCACGGCCTGCTCCTGCTGGCGCCGGATCCGCTCCTCGCGGCCGAGCGCCTCCTGCTTCTTCACCGCCGCGGGCGGCGGGGCGGGCGGGGTGAGCGCTTCGAGGGCCGCGTCGAACGAGGGGCAGGTCACGTCGACCGTCATCCCGGCGAGCGGGATCGGCCACGCGCCGTGGCCGGAGAGGACGGGCGCCGGGCGCTCGACGACATCGCGGACCAATGACTCGAGCGCCTCGTAGATCGGTCCCGGGTCGACGGTCCTCGCCATTGCGGCCGGGTCCGCCCCAGCCCGGGTGCAGACCTCCTCGGCGTACGGCCCGCCCAGCCGCAGGCCGGTCGCGAGGGTCCGGACGAGGTCCCGGTCCGACCCGGCGAGGATGGACGCGAACGCCTCCGGGCCCGGGATCGGCCCGGGCCGCTCGCTGAGCGTGTACCGCGCCCCGGGGACGACCTCGCGATCGCGGAACCGGTGGTGCCAGAGCGGCTTGATGATGGTCCAGTCGTGGTCGCAGAGGACCACGTTCCCCTCGTCGAAGAGCTCGAAGACGAGGTGGTAGCTCGTCTCCCGCCTGCCCACCTCGATCGAGACGATCCGCTCGAGCCCATGCTGCTCGATCGCGAGCACGCGCCCGCCCTCGAGGTACTTTCGCAGGAGCATCGCGAACGACGACGGCAGCTTCGGGGGCTCGGGGGCCGCCCGGACGCGGTGGAGCCGCCGGCCCGCCTCGACGAGCAGGTGGTACCGCGCGTGCTCCTGCCCGTTCAGCCTGAGCCCAAGCAGTTTCTGGTCGTACTGGTAGACCTTCCCGATCCAGAGCGGCATGGCCTGCCGGAGCCCCGCGACCACGGCCAGCAGGTCCACGCCGCTCATCCCCTGTGCAGTGGCCATTAAATACCAAGGTACATATGCCCCGACGGCTAAAAAATAGGTTCACTGGTGTCATGACCGAAACCACAGTCGATACGCCGAGATCCGGGCCCGGCGCCAAGACCGAGCGAGTCCGTAACGAGAAGCAGCATGCCCACCTCAGCCGGATCGCGAGGACGCTGGCGGCCTGCTTCCTCGGGCTCGCCGCCGGGTGGATCTCGTTCGTCATCGGCGGGACGCCGGACGCGAACATGGTGCAGCCGCTCGCGCTCATCGGGCTCGTCGTGCTCGGGATCGCGATCGTTATCCAGCGACACCTCTTTCTCCTGCTCCGGCTCGACACCCCGGCACTGCGGGGCAAGGACTGGTTCTACCAGGGATTCATGACCTTCGCGTTCTGGTTCATCACGCTGACGATCCTGCTCACCACCTCGGCCCCCACCCCGTAGGTGTCCATGCGTATCGCCGTCGTTTTCCGGGAGCGGTGCCACTCGCGTAAGTGCGGCACCGAGTGCATCACCTACTGTCCGCGGGTCCGGACGGGGGACGAAACGGTCGTGCTCGGCGAAGACGGGCGGGCGATCATCTCCGAGGAGCTCTGCGTCGGGTGCGGAATCTGCATCAAGAAGTGCCCATTCGACGCCATCGAGATCGTCTCCACGCCCGAGGAGCTCGACCGGCCGACCCACCGGTACGGCCAGAACGCGTTCGTCCTGTACGGGCTGCCGGTCCCCGTCGAGGGGAAGGTCACGGGCCTGCTCGGCCCCAACGGGATCGGGAAGTCGACCTCGGTCAAGATCCTCTCGGGGACGCTCCGGCCGAACCTGGGGATCTTCGACCGGGAGGTCGACTGGGACGAGGTCCTGAAGGGTTTCTCCGGGACCGAGCTCTTCGACTACCTCTCGCGGGTCGCGAAGAAGCAGATGAAGGTCGCGGTCAAGCCGCAGTACATCGACCAGATCCCGAAGGTCTTCCAGGGGACCATCGCCGAGCTCCTCTGGACGACCGACGAGCGCGGTGCGCTCAAAGGCTACATGGACGCGCTCGGTCTCGCCCCGATCGCGGATCGGTCCATCGCCACGCTCTCCGGCGGCGAGCTCCAGCGGGTCGCGGTCGCGGCCTGCCTCGCCCGGGAGGCGGACTTCTACTTCCTCGACGAGTGCACGCCGTTCCTCGACGTGTACCAGCGGATGGTCGTGGCCCGGCTTGTCCGCGAGCTCGCCGCCTTCCGCCCGGTCGTGATCGTCGAGCACGACCTCGCGATCCTGGACATGCTCGCGGACACGGTCCACGTCGGCTACGGCACGCCGGCCGTCTTCGGCGTGGTGACGAGGCCGAAGGGCGTCCGGGTCGGGATCAACCAGTACCTCGAGGGCTACCTCGCCGAAGAGAACGTCCGGTTCCGCGACCACTCGGTCGTCTTCGAGAAGCGGGCGCACACGAAGGGGAGCGAGCGGGAGCTGCTCCTCTCGTTCCCCAGGATGACCAAGACGTTCCCGGCCTTCCGGCTCGAGGTCTCGGGCGGCGAGGTGCGGCGCGGCGAGGTCCTCGGAGTGGTCGGCGCGAACGGGATCGGGAAATCGACCTTCGCGCAGCTCCTGGCCGGCGTCGAGGCCCCCGACGGCGAGCCGCTACCCGAGTCGGTCCGGATCTCGTACAAGCCGCAGTACCTCAAGGGCGACACGTCGGTGCCGGTGGAGTTCCTGCTCCGGGGCATCACGACCCGGTTCGACTCGTCCCAGTTCCAGCACGACATCCTCGAGCCGCTGGGCCTCAAGCCCCTCCTCCAGTCACCGGTGGACACGCTCTCGGGCGGCGAGCTGCAGCGGGTCGCGATCGCCGGCTGCCTGGCCCGCGACGCCGACCTCTACATCCTGGACGAGCCGTCGGCCCACCTCGACGTCGAGCAGCGGGTCCGGGTGACCAGGCTGATCAAGCGCCACGCCGAGGGGCGCGAGGCCGGCGTGATGGTGATCGACCACGACATCTACCTGGTCGACATGGCATCCGAGCGGATCCTCGTCTTCGAGGGCGAGCCCGGCGTCTCGGGGACAGCCGTGGGGCCGTTCTCGATGCGCGAGGGGATGAACCGCTTCCTCGGCAACCTCGGGGTGACGTTCCGCCGCGACCAGTCGGGCCGCCCGCGGATCAACAAGCCGGGATCGTATCTCGACCGCGAGCAGAAGGCGAACGGGGAATACTATTACTACACGGGCGGAGACGAAGCGGCACAGTAGTGCGCCGGGCTCTCCTGTCATCGGGTTCGACGGAGACGGCGGCGGTCTGATCTCCGCCGGCGACGCCATCCCGGCCAACGATCCCTGACTGACCATCTCTGTGGAGCCACACGACACGATCCCCGAGCCCCGGATATCCATCCACGGCGGAATCGGGACGATGCCCCGGTCTACTTCGGGACGCCCCGGGGGTAAGAAAAAAGGATACAACTCTCTGGCAGGGGTTTTCCCCCACCAGGCACCCTCCCCTCGATCGGGAAGAGGGGCGGGGATGACCTATCCCTCGAGCCAGTGGCGGACCTTCTCCGGGTTTGCCGTGATCCAGGCACGCGCTGCCTCGTCCTCGGGGACGCCCTCCTCGATGCTTGTCATCACCGAGGCGATGTCCTCCGCCGTCCACTCGAACCGGGTCAGGATGCCGTATGCATTCGGGGCTTCTTCTTTCAGCCCGAGGCGTGCAACCGTGACGATGTCCTCGGCCTCCCCGTACGCCCCCCTGGGGTCGTCGAGGAACTTCAGGTCCCAGCGGCCGAACTTCCAGTGCGGGGACCAGCCGGTCACCACGATCCACTCGTTGTTGTTGATGGCCGACCTGAGTTCTGCCGCCATCCCTGCGCCGCTGCTCGCGATGAGCTCGTAATCGAGCCCGTACTCGGTGATGGCCGTCTCCGTCGACTGCATGATCCCGGCGCCGGGATCGATACCGATGATCTTACCGTCCAACCGGTCTCGCACATCGTTCATCTCTTCGATAGAGTTGATGGTCACATATGAAGGGACGACGAGCCCGATCCTGGCCGATCCCGGGATGTTCTCGTGCACGTAATCGACCTTGTCGCCGTACTGCTCCCAGTACGCCTTGTGCGTGTGGGGGAGCCACGCAGTCGTCGTCACATCGATGTCACCGTTCGCGAGCCCGGCATAGAGCGGGCCGGCGTCCACGGCGAGCAGGGTGACCGTGTAGCCCGCGTCCTCCAGGACCTGCTTGAGCACGTTCGAGCTCGAGATGGCACAGTCCCAGGTGACGTACCCGATGGCTATCTCGGTATCGAGTTCGGCAGGGGTAGCATTTGCTGCCGGGGCCGTGGTCTCCCCTACACATCCTGAGATCAGGAGTGCGGAGACGACCAGTGCCCCGCCGACGAAGTACAGTAGTAGTGTTTTTAAATCCATCTATTCTTCTCCTGGACCCGTGTTTTGAAAACGGGTCGAAAACAGTCTAAAAGACCGAATTCCCTTTTTATATCCAGATGTAAAAAAGTTTTGGTATCTTACCTGACGATGCTCTGCGTCACGCGGTCGAGGATGATGGCGAGGACGACGATGGCCAGGCCCGCCTCGAAGCCCATGGCGATATCGACCCGCTGGATGCCGACGAGGACCTGGTACCCGAGCCCCGCCGCGCCGATCATGGACGAGATCACCACCATCGAGAGCGCGAGCATGATGCACTGGTTCACCCCGGTCATGATGGTCGGGAGGGCTCCGGGCAGCTGTACCTTGAGGAGTTTCTGCCGGGGCGTCGCGCCGAATGCTTCGGCGACCTCGATCAGCTCGGTGGGGATCTGCCGTATCCCGAGGTTCGTCAGACGGATGGCCGGGGGCATGGCGAAGATGACCGTCGCTATCATCCCCGGGACATTCCCGAGGCTGAAGAAGATGACGGCGGGGATCAGGTAGACGAACGGCGGCATCGTCTGCATGAGATCGAGCAGGACCCTGACGAACGCATTGAAGGAGTCATGGCCGGCCGCGAGGATCCCGATCGGTATCCCGAACAGGAGCGCGATGAACGTGGATGAGATCACGAGGGCGAGCGTCATCATCGCGAGTTCCCAGAGCTGCAGGTTCCAGATCAGGAGAAGTCCCGCGGCGGAGACGAGCGCCAGGCGAAGATCGCGGTGGCCGATGAAGTAGATGATGACCGTGATGACGGGAATGAAGACGAGCGGCGGGATGGCCATCAGGATCTCCTGGAAGCCGTTCAGGACGACCCGCAGTGCCAGGGTGATGTGATCGAGGAGCCAGCCGAGGTGGGTCTCGATAAAGTCGACGAGGTCCGAGACAGTCTCCCCGATGGGTGCCTTAGGCAGCACTTGGCTCACTCTCCTTTCTGGCCAGGGCGAGAAGGACCGAGCCACGCATGATGAACCCCTGCAGCCTCGCGTCCTCGTCGACCACGGGGAGCGGATACCGGCTGTCGGCGATCATCGGTATGATCTCGGAGATGGGAGTATCGGGCCGGACGCAGGGGATGTCCTGGATGGTGATCTCCTGGAGGGTCTTTCTGTCCTTCTTCACCGCCTCGACGACATCGTCGAGCATCACGATCCCCCGCAGGACCCGGTGCTGGCTGACCACGAAGAGGCTGGAGATCCCGTACTCCTTCATCAGCCGTGCGGCGAGGTGAGGGCCGCTTTTACAGAAGATGACCGGGTCGGCCTTCTTCATGACGTCCTTTGCCGTCAGCACCTTGGTCATATCCACGTCGGCGACGAACCGCTCGACGTACTCGTTCTCGGGGTTCATCAGGATATCTTCGGCCGTGCCGACCTGGATGATCTTCCCGTCCTTCATGAGCGCGATCCGGTTCCCGAGCTTGAGGGCCTCGTCGAGGTCGTGGCTGACGAAGATGATGGTCTTGTTCAGTCTCTGCTGGAGGTCGATCAGCTCATCCTGCATATCCCGCCGGATGAGGGGGTCGAGAGCGCTGAATGCCTCGTCCATGAGCAGGATCTCGGCGTCGCTGGCGAGAGCCCGTGCGAGCCCGACGCGCTGCTTCATTCCGCCGGAGAGCTGGTCCGGCATGCTCGTTTCGTACCCGGCCAGCCCGACCAGGTCGAGGGCTGCGCGGGCCTTCTCGTGACGCTCGGCGAGCGGCATCCCCTGGATCTCGAGGCCGAAGGCGACGTTGTCGATGACCGATCGGTAGGGCAGAAGAGCGAAGTTCTGGAAGACCATACCGATGCTGGTCCTCCGGAACTCGCGGATCTCCTCATCGCTCATGCCGGCGATCTCCCTATCGCCGATGTATATCTCACCGGCAGTGGGTTCGACGAGAAGGTTCAGGCACCGCAGGAGCGTGGACTTTCCGCATCCCGACAGCCCCATCAGGACGAACGTCTCTCCCTTCATCACCTCGAACGAGACGTCGTCGAGGGCGACGATCAGGGAGGTCTTCTCGTAGATCTCCTGCTTTGTCGTCCCGGCCCGGAGCAGCTCGATGCCCCGCTCGGGATCGTTTCCAAAAACCTTGAATAAATGGTTGACTCGGATCAGAATTTCAGGTGTTGCTTCTTCACAATATTCCACGCAGCACCCCCCCTGGGGCTCGTGTCCGCCGTCGCCTGCGAGCACCGGCGTTCCCGATTGTTCTGTGGCTCTGCTTTTTTTCCCGATCGGACAGGGCTCCTGCCTTTTTCTCCTGAACAATTTTCTTGGGGATGACCATTAAATAGCTCTCTTGCGGCATGTGGCGTCGGTCAACGGTTGAGATGGGAGCCCGCCACGCCCGGGTACAGTATTCTGTGAGAGCCCCGTTTCGACGATTACGTCCCCTGTCCGTCCGGCCGTCCCCGGGGTGAACGGCCGTGCTCGACCGCCGGACCACTCCGGGGACCGGGCCGGCCGCCCGATATCTCGGATGCCACAGTGGTAGGTGAGACCACCATCGGACCAGCCATGAATGTTCGGGACGTCCGCCCGGGACGTCTTCCTGTATCCTCTTCCATTCGACGGACAGACCTCGCCATCATGCTCATGTTCGGTTCCCGGCGCAGCCCGAAACGTCTTTATGGGAACAACATCGATTCTCACATGAGCGACATGCCCGATCGCACTCACCGCGAGCATAGCCCTTCTCCGTCACGAGTCCTGGGTGTCGCTGGCAGCCCCCGGCGTGGCGGGAACTCGGATCATCTCTTGGACGCGATCCTGGGCGGTGCGGCCTCCATCGTCACGGAGACCGAGACGGTTCACCTCCGCGACTACCGGTTCGGGTCCTGCACCGGGTGCGAACAGTGCCGGAGGGATGGCGCGTGCACCGGGCTCCGGGATGGGATGACCCTTCTCTACCCCTCCATTCTCGCGTCGTTGGGCCTGGTCCTCGTCTCGCCAACACACAACTACAACGTCACGGCGCTCATGAAATCCTTCATCGACCGCTGCTACTGCTTCTACGACTTCGAAGACACCCGCCCCCGGTCATGGTCGAGCAGGCTCGCGGGCCAGGGGAGAAAGGCGGTGATCGCGGCGATCGCAGAGCAGCCGGGCCGGGAGAACATGGGTGTGGCACTCGAGGCGATGCGCCTCCCGCTCGCGGCGCTCGGGTTCGAGGTCATCGATGAGATCGCGGTGTTCGGCCTCTTCGATAGGGGCCTCGTCCGGCACCACCCGGACCTCCTCGAGCGTGCCCGGGAGGCGGGACGGAAGCTGGCCGTATCCCTCGTGCCGGAGCAGGTCGATCCCCGATGACTGCAGCCCGGGGACGTTCGCAGGGGTGCCGGTGACTGTTCCGGTCATGCTACGTCATCGGTACGCCCTGTGGAGAGACCGGAGCCCTACTATCATAGAAAGAATAATATTCTTTCTGCGAGCATGGTGTACTCGCGGCGATCTGCCCGGTGATCGACTCCTGCCGTAACACCGGCGGGAGCAACCGGGCACGGCGCCGAGGAGCGGAGTCCGGGGCGCACCGCAACCAGGTGGTACCCCCGGAGCGAGGCGAACAGGATGTCATATCGTGCTCTGATCGTTGCGTCTATCGTACTACTCAGCCTGGTCCCTGGAGTCATGGGTGCTCCCGGGGTCCAGATCCTGTCCGTGCCGTCGGCAGGAAGCAGCCAGTACTGGATCTCCGGGGTGGCGACGGACGCCGCTCCGGCCGAGCACGCCGTCGTGGCGTATGTCAGGGTCGGCTCGGCCTGGTGGGGGCCGAAACCGACCTTCGCCGATCCCCTGACCTCCATCCGCCCCGACGGGTTCTGGGACACGACCTTCGTCACGGGGGGATATGACGACCAGGCCACCGACTTCGCCGTCTACCTCCTCCCGAGGAGCGTGGTGCAGGCGGGAGTCGTGCCGCCGGAACTGCACGGCGCGTCCTCGCTCCCGTCTTCGCTGGAGGTCTACCCGCACGCCGTCGCGTCCCGGCCGACGACCACGCCGCTGCCGGTGCCTACCGTTCGGCGAGAGGGAACCGACCTCGTCGGGCTGAACTTCGGGCCCTATCTCAACGGCGAGAACCCGGGGTGGACCGTCCTCTCCGAGAGCACCATCGTCCAGCGGATGCAGGTGGTCGCGCCCTACACGACCTGGTTCAGGACGTTCGGCGTCGATCGCGGCCTCGAACGGGTCGGCCCCCTCGCGCACTCGATGGGGAAGAAGGCCGCTGTCGGTGCCTGGCTCTCGCACGACCTCGCGGCCAACCGGGCGCAGCTCGAGGCGCTCGTCCAGGTCGGCCGCGCGGGCGGCGCCGACATCCTCATCGTCGGGAGCGAGACCCTCGAGCGGGGCAACCTCACGGAGCGCGAGCTCGTCACGTACCTGCAATGGGTCCGTGAGCAGGTTCCCGGGGTGCCCGTCGCGACGGCGGACACCTACGGGCAGTTCCTGCGGTACCCGTCGGTGGTCGAGGCCTCGGACCTCCTCCTCGTCAACATCTACCCATACTGGGAGGGGGTCTCCATCGAGAACGCCGTTCCCCGGACACGCGCCGCCTACCTTCAGATGACTGCCGTGGCGGGGGGGCGGCCCGTCATCGTCTCCGAGATGGGATGGCCTGACGACGGCCCGACGGAGGGGCAGGCGGTACCGAGCGCGGCGAACGCCGCCCGCTTCCTGCGCGAGGCCACGGACTGGGCGCACGCGGAGAGTGTCCCGTACTTCTACTTCGAGGCCTTCGACGAGGTTTGGAAAGCGTCGAGCGGCGAGGGAGAAGTGGGCGCTCACTGGGGCATCTGGGACGGGAACCTGGGGATGAAGCCCGGACGCCTCCCCCTCGAGCCCGTCGTGATGGTCCCCGGCGGCACCGCCCCTCCGACGGACACGGATGCCGACGCCCGCTGCGACGACGTGAACGGGAACGGTCGCGCCGACTTCGCGGACGTCGTCCTGTACTTCAACCAGATGAGCTGGATCGCGGCGAACGAGCCGGTCGCTTCGTTCGATTACAACGGGAACGGTCGTATCGACTTCGCCGACGTGGTTTGGCTCTTCAACCGGATCTGAGCCCGGTCGGCCGGCTTCCCATCGGCGACCCGCACGGCGGGCGTTCGTGCGATATTTTTTTTCCATTCCTCTCCATCAAATGCAACGGGAGCGGGGATGGCCGTACGAGCAACAGGGAGCCGCGCCGGGCAGATCGCCGGGCGATTCGGCGGCGGGGACCGCCAGGGATGAGCCCCGGCACGACGTACGAGGGCACCCCCTCCGAGGGGCTCGCGCTCTTCGGACGTGCGAAGGCGCGGGGCCTCGACGGGCGCATGCTCCTCAGCCTCCTCCTGGTCGGCGTCTACCTGCTCCTCATCGCGGGCCTCGTGGTCTGGGAGCCCGCCGTCTCGTCTGGCGACCCCGTCACTCTGTTCCTGCTCAACGGCCTCTTCCTCGGCCTGATCCCGGTCTACGTCTCGTCGATCTCCCTGGTCTCGTTCCGGCAGGGAGGCTCGGTCAGCACCCTCCTCCTCGGCGCGGGGATGCTCTTCTTCGCCTTCGGCGCCGTCGCCACCGGCGTGGTCGGGTTCCTGCCCGACTCGACCAACCTCAGCGTCACCATCTTCAACCTCAGTTTCAGCATCGGCGCGGCGTTCCAGCTCACGGGGGCCCTCGCGGCCCTTACCGGCTGGAACGAGGAGCGGGTGGACCGGCGCTCGTCCCTCGCCGCGACCGTCTACGCCGGGGCATTGATCGTGGCGGGCGTGGTCACCATCGCGTCCCTGCTCTCGCTCACCCCCCAGTTCTTCGTCGACGGCGCAGGCTCGACCCCGGTCCGCGACCTCGTCCTTGCCGCCACGGTCCAGTGCGCGCTGCTCGCGTCGGGGCTCTTCTTCGTGCTCTTTCGCAAGCGGCGGGAGAAGTTCTTCTTCTGGTACGGAGTCGGCCTGGCCCTTCTCGGCCTCGGGCTCCTCGCCGTCGCCCTGATCGTGGTCTTCGGCGACCTCCTCAACTGGGTCGCGCGCGCGGGCCAGTTCGCGGGGGCCTGCTACATCCTCGCGGCGTTCATGGAGCTCCGGCGCCGTGCCTCGACCGAAAGCGTCCCCGTCCAGGCCCTCATGGCCGCCTTCTTCGCGGAGGCCGAGGCGGAGTATCGCCTCCTCGTCGAGACGGCCGGCGACGCCATCATCGTCCTCGGCCCGGACGGCCGCGTCCTCTTCTGGAACCGCGCCGCGGAGCGCCTCTTCGGATACAGCCGCGACGAGGTGACCGGCCGGCCGTTCGCCGACTTTGTCTCGGGCGGCCTGGCCGTGCCGGCCACTGCGAACGCCCCACTTGAGCGCGAGGCCCGGCGCCGCGACGGCAGGCTCGTCCCGATCGAGCTGAGCGTCTCGCGCAGGGAGATCGGGGGTCACCCGGTCACCACCTGCATTGTGCACGACCTCTCCGAGCGGAACCAGGCCGAGGAGGCCCTGCGCCGGAGCGGGGCGCGCCAGGGGCTGCTCGCCGAGGTCGCCGCCCGCCTCCTCGCGGCCGACGAGCCCCAGGAAGTCGTCGAGGACCTCTGCCGGAGGGCCCTGGCCGTGCTCGACTGCGACGTCTTCTTCAACTACCTCGCCGACGAGACCTCGGGCCGGTTGCTGCTCAACGCCAGCGGGGGCATCCCCGGGGAGGAGGCGGATCGGATCCGCTGGCTCGACTACGGCGCGGCCGTCTGCGGATGCGTCGCCCGCGACGGCTGCAGGGTAGTGGCCGAGGCGATCCTCGATCATCCCGATCCGAGGACCGACCTCGTCGCCGGATACGGCGTCCGGGCCTACGCCTGCCATCCGATCGTGGTCGGGGAGAGGACCCTCGGTACCCTCTCGTTCGGCACCCGCTCGCGCGACCGGTTCACCGACGACGAGCTCGCGACCATGCAGGCGGTCGCAACCCTGATCGCGATCGCCCTCCAGCGGCTCGCCGATCGCGACGCGCTGATGGAGAGCGAGGAGCGGCTCCGGATGGCACAGGAGGGCGCCGCCGTCGGTGTCTGGGACTGGGACGTCCGGACGGGGCGGCAGTCGTTCACGCCGCAGCTCCTCGGCCTCTACGGTCTCGATGGGCAGGTGAAGGAAGACCGGGCCGCGCTCCAGGAGTACGACGTCTGGCGGGCCCACGTCCACCCCGAGGACGTCGAGCGCATGGAGGCGGAGCGGAACGACGCGATCGAGAGGGGCGAGCCCTTCGCTCTCGAGTTCCGGGTGGTCCATCCTTCGGGCGCGGTCCGGTGGCTCGCCTCGATCGGCCGGGGCCACTACGACGCCGACGGGCGCCTGGTCCGGGTCCTCGGGATCAACATGGACATCACCGCGCGAAAGGAGGCGGAGGCCGAACTCGCCCGGTTCGCCGCGGACCTCGCGCGCTCGAACGAGGAGCTGCAGCGGTTTGCGTACGTGGCGAGCCACGACCTGCAGGAGCCGCTCCGGTCCATCGTCAGCTTCAGCCAGCTCCTCGAGCGGCGGTACCGGGGGCAGCTCGGCGAGGACGCCGACGAGTACATACAGTTCATCGTCGACGGCGGTCGGCGGATGCAGAGCCTGATCCTGGACCTCCTCCAGGTCTCGCGCGTGGAGACCCAGGCGCGCCCCCCCGAGCTGACGGACGCGGGCAGGGTGGCGGCCGACGCGCTCACGCTCCTCAACGGCCAGGTTCGGAGCGCCGGAGCCACGGTCACGATCGACCCCCTGCCGATGGTGATGACCGACGGCGCGCAGCTCGAGCAGGTCTTCGTGAACCTGGTCGGCAACGCGGTCAAGTACCGCCGCGAGGGCGTGCCGCCCGTGGTCCGGATCTCGGCCCGGCGGACCGGCCGCCTGGTCGAGTTCGCGGTGCAGGACAACGGGATCGGGATCGAGGCCGAGTACTTCGCCCGTATCTTCGAGATGTTTCGCCGCCTCCACACGCGAGAGAAGTACGACGGGACCGGGATCGGCCTTGCCGTCATGAAGAAGATCGTCGAGCGGCACGGGGGCAGGATCTGGGTCGAGTCCGAGCCGGGCGTGGGCTCAACCTTCTTCTTCACCCTGCCCGCGTGCGAGGCGATGCCCACCGCGGTGACAGCGCGGGCCGACGGGCGGGTCACCGCGAACGGGGACGGCGGAGACCCTCCCCCGGGCGACTGACGCGCCGCCCGCCCGTCAACAGCTCGCTGCCGGGAGTTACGTCACTGCCCGTCGGCGGTCTCGCGGTGAGCGAGCAGGGCCGCGAGGACCTCGTCGACCCCCTCGCCCGTCGCGGTGGACATGACGAGCCCTTCCTCGGCCCGCGCGATGTCGGCCTTGTTCGAGACAACGACCACGGGCACCGCGACGAGGGTTCGGACCTCCTCGAGCAGCCGGCGCTGCTCCTCGAGCGAGTACCCGCAGTGCTCGCTCGGGTCGAGGACGAAGAGGACGACGTTCGCCACGTCCATCAGGGCCGCGAGCGCCTGCCGCTCGATCGGGTTCCGCTCGGCGGCCGGCCGGTCGAGGATCCCCGGCGTGTCCACGAGCTGGATGCGGCCACCGGGCGTCTCGCGGTGGCCGACGATCACGCCCTTGGTCGTGAACGGGTACCTGGCCACCTCGGGCGCGGCCGACGAGACGGCCCGGATGAACGAGGACTTGCCCACGTTCGGGTAGCCGGCCACGACGATGGTGAGCTCCTCCGAGACGTGCGGGAGCTTCCGCAGCACGTTTCGGGCGTCGTTCAGGAACCGGAGCTCGGGGTCGATCTGGTGGACGATCGACGAGATCCGGGCCACGGCCCGCCGCCGCTCAGCAGCGACGTCCTCGGCCCGGCGCATGCGGGACGCGATCGAGAACCCCTTCTCGCGCACGTGCCACGCAGCCCAGCCCACGGCCCCGAGCGCCTTCTTCATGCGGTCGATGCCGTACAGGATCTCGACCATGTGCTGGTAGAACGGCGGAAGGTCGTCGATCCTGGGGAACCGCTGGAGGATCGAGACCAGCCGGTCGTGGACCGAGGCCGTTACCGCCCGGACGAACTCCTCGTTCGCCCGGTCCTTGTTGTGCTTCTCCTTCCGTTTTGCCGCGGCCCGGCGGAACGAGACGTCGAGGATCTCGTCGGCGGTCGGGATCGTCGGCGTCCTCTCGAACTCGACCCCTTCCTGCGTCCACTCGGGGGGCAGGTTGTCGTACTCGGTCTCGTAGTCCACGTCCACGGTTGGCTCCAGGTCTTCTCTCGGGCGGACCGAGTTAAGCATTTCTGCTCGCCCGCGGCGACAGGTGTCCATTTCGCCGTCCAGGTGACGGCATCGGGAAAAGGGGGATCGGTTCTCCGGTTACTCCGCCGGTGCCTCGTCGACCAGCGTGAGCTCCGGCTGCGGCTCGGGCCTGCGCACGACCTCGAGCAGCCGGATCTCCTGCACGGACGGAGCGGCCTCGAGGATGTCCCGGACGATCGTCGGCTTCCAGAGCATCCAGCGGCGGTCGTACGCGATCCCCGCGGGGAGCTCGAGGGTCAGCACGCCGTCCTCGTTCGCCGCCTCCATCTCCCGCCCTGAGTAGAGGCGGATCAGCCCCTTCGCCCGCTCGAGCTCGTCCTCGACGACCTCGACCACGCGGAAGCGGTACTGGAGGGTCTTGCCCGCGAGCTCGTTGTTGTAGTCGATGATCGCGCGTGAACCGATGATGTCGCGGACGACCCCCTCGCGGTTCTCGCTCTTCACGCGCGAGCCGACCTGGACCTTCTCGGCGAACGACTTGAGCGGCACGCCCTGGACCAGGTCCCGGTCGTACTCGCCGAAGCCCTTCTCCGGCGGGACCTCGATCTCGCCCTCCTCGCCCTCTTCCCGGCCGACGAGCGCGTCGTCGAGCCCGGGGATGACGTGCCCGCTGCCGACCCGCACCATGATCGGGCCGTACGTCGCGGACGGGTTCTCGATCCCTGCCTCCTTCGCCTCCTCGGCACTGG
>Ga0255341_1000948_pt1 | contig 44616 bp, 34 predicted proteins | sample wastewater_treat_8_FD_192418 | JGI IMG/M metagenome (GOLD analysis project Ga0255341, IMG submission 192418) | Wastewater microbial communities from Lulu Island WWTP, Vancouver, Canada - plant12 | ecosystem: Engineered > WWTP > Wastewater > Unclassified | place: Canada: Vancouver, British... | reverse complement strand
GTTTTATCCATGTAAATAATGCAACTTTTTATCACAGATTTCAAGCAAAATTGAGATAAAATAATAATATCAAATCCAGAAATTTTGGAGCAAACTAGAAAAGTTTTGAGAATGAAAATATGAGATAAATTTTTTGCTCAAAAAGAAAATACGAGATATCAGTTAGAGATCTCTAATTGGGATAAGTTTTCTATTACTGGAAAAATTTTGGAAACTATTTTACAGACAAAAGATGTTTCAAATAAAAATATATGAATTGTTGTAGCTATGCCAAATAAATGGTCAAAGGCAGAACTAATTGTTCAAAAGCTTTCTGAAATTTGAGTAGATGAAATATATTTCCGACCTAGTGAAAGATCTGTGTTAAAAGATTGGAACAATAAAAAGTGAGAAAGATTACAAAAAATCAGTCAAGAAGCGGTAGAGCAGTCACGATGATGGAAACTTCCCAAAATAGAATTTGTAAAAAATATTTTTCCAGTACTCCAAAATAAAAAAATTATTGTTTTTGATATGGTGGATCAAAAAGTGATTCCTTCGTATGACTCACAAGCAAATATTATATGAATTGTTTGACCAGAGTGATGATTTACTCAAAAAGATTATGAAAATTTTTGAAAAAATTTTGATTTAATTTCACTTGGAGACACTGTTCTTAGGATGGAAACAGCTAGTATTGTTTGAGCTTGGTCGCTTAGAAATTCGCTCCGTTAAGCAGGGTGAACTTTGTTCATGATAAAGTGATAAATGTTCGCTTTGCTCACGAGAAAGAAAAAAATTACTCATCAAATAACGAAAAAAAATATCCACGGTTTGTAGATAGAAGGTGTTGTATGCCCCAGCATCTTGCTGAATGAGCAACAAAAGAAATGCGCGTTCAAATTTAATAATAGCCATAAAGCAATTCAGAGTTTAAAGTTCATAATTAAGCATTCAAAACAGAGACCACTAATCAACTTTCTATCCTTTTAAAACAATGTCAAGTATTCTATATATCTATAAATAATGTATATTTCACAATCAAATCACATCTCAATACCTTCAGTTTTCAAACTTTACAAAGGTAGCTTCATCAATTCCTATTGCATATTTTGTTTGATACTTTTCTTTGCCCTCAAAAAGTTTATTTTCTCTATTCCTCTCTGTATAATGAGGGACTATAATACTATCTTTAGCGAGATTTAGTCAATCCACTCGTGAATCCATTTTACTAGAACTGAAATGTTTTGCAAGCACCACAGCTCAACAAGATTCTCCAATGATATTTTTTGTCTTTAAAAGAGCACTATGTAATAATTGATTCAGACACATTTCGAGAAGAAAAAGACAATCATTTCATCCATTCATATAAATTGTATCACCTGAAAATTCTTCAATATCCTCAATATATGTTGCATTTTTATATACTATTCACAAAGACTCTACAAAATTCTGAAACGCTACTGGTCAAAATGCATCACGATTTTTCTTCATAATACCAGTTCTAGCAAAGGGTATATGAAGCACTTCCCTTGTTCAAATCTTTTTAAAAATCTCTGTAAGACATTCAAGTTGATTATTTAACGCCATCTCTCATCAATCAGGATTTCGACCTCATCATAAATAAAGAATCATTATAACAAGTTACCAATTAAAATTTTTTAAAATTAATATTTTAAATCTAGCTAATAAGCTTTTTTAACAATCAAAATATGCTCTTTGTCATCAGTAAACATTTCAGATTTTATCCCTCCTACACAGGCAAGCCTTTGCTTTGGATTTCAAGCCTCATCTTTCGCTAAATTGAAAAGCGTTTCTCAGGTTTTATTCAATTGAACCACTTCTGCTCATGCTATCACCTCACACAAATACACTCCGCAGAAAACCTGTAGAACAAAACTTGAAGGATCTCAATCTCGTGCATTGCACAGAGTTCAGCAAGCGATTTCCCGTCTTCTGCATGAAATGAGCCAATTTTATTTCCGGTACTATCTTGGACCTTGACCAGTACTGTCATGACTCTTTACATAAAGAATAAACACTGACAGTTTATCAAAAATCGCACTATTATCAAGAGAAAACTAACTTCATTCATTTGTAAATTTGTTGAGATTTTAAAAAGATAATGAATTTTATTGGTGTAATTTCTTTCTTAAAAAACGAAATAGTGAATTTATGTTGTAAAAAATAATGATATTTTTATATTGGTAAGGTAGATTTATTTCAAAGTTTATAAATAATGAAAAACTTGATAAAAAAATTGATATGATACGATAAGTTGTATAAATTTATTAAGACCAGTTTTGTTTATCAATGATGGAAAAAAATTAATTGAAAAATAGCAAATACTATCAATGGGAATCCATCAAAAGATTTTTTTGTTATTTGAATAACAGGTACAAACTGAAAAACTACTGTTGCAAATATGTTGCACAAGATGCTAAATGAATTATTAGCCCCTACTGTGATGATTAGTACAGCGTCTATAAAGATCTGAAATGAAACAATGGTAAATGATAAAAAAATGACATCCTTGGATGTTTATCAGCTACAATCATTGTTGGCAGATGCAAAGATGCAATGATGTAAAATAGCTATATTGGAAACATCATCTCATGGACTAGATCAGTATAGATTTGAATGAATAACTTTTGATTATGCGATACTTACAAACATAACAAGAGAGCATTTGGATTATCACAAAGATATGGATGAATATATCAAAGTTAAAAAGAAACTATTTCAGTATGTTTTGGAAAATAAAAAAGAAACAAAATATGCTACATTCCCAGCTGATGACAAGATTGGTAAAGGTTGGTTTGATGAAATGGCTTTTGATAAAAAAATCACATTTTCTATCCATGGTTCATCCATGCTGAGAGCTGAAAAGATTGTTGAAAAGGCTACTTGAACATCTTTTGATATCAAGTATTTATGAAATACTTACCCTACTACTTGTCAAATCTTATGAGAATATAATGTTTATAATTATTTGACGGCTTTGAGTGTATGAGTGCAAATATGATTAGATTTCAATAAGTGTGTTGAGTCTTTATCTGAATTTACAGGAGTGGATGGTAGAATGCAAAAGATTGTACACAATGATATAACTTATTTTGTAGATTTTGCACATACCCCTGATGCTTTAGAAAAGACATTAAGTTTTTTACATTCTCTAAAATGAGATAATAGGTTGATATTGGTTTTTGGAGCACCAGGTAATAGAGATAAATTGAAAAGACCTGAAATGGGACAAATATGACGAAAATATTCTGATATTGTGATAGCTACTGATGATGATCCAGATACAGAAAATAGATTAGCTATTATAAGGCAATTAATTCAGGATATTGATACGAATAGTTCTGAAAGTAAAAAACTATTTGCAATTCCAGAAAGAGAGTTTGCTATCAAGTTTGCTACAAAGATAGCCAAACCTGGAGATATAGTTATGCTAGCTGGTAAAGGGCATGAGCCAATCCAATGGACAAATTTTGGAACTAGAAAGTGGAATGATAAAGAGGAGTTACTAAAGAATTTAGAATAAATTAATTTAGATAAAAAATGCATGAGTAATGAAGAAAAAATATTATGTAGTTTTGGATATTGAAACGACATGACTTTCAAAATATAAGCACCAAATTACAGAAATAGCAGCCATAAAGTTTGATGGAGAAAATGTTTTGGATAAATTCCATACACTTGTAAATCCACAAAGAAATATTCCTAGTATGATCACAAAACTTACTGGAATTACTAATGAAATGGTAAAAGATGCTCCAATCATATCAGAAGTTGTGCCAGATTTTTTGGATTTTATTCAAGATAATATTGTTGTAGCTCATAATGCTAGTTTTGATTTGTGATTTCTTTCTGAATGTGTTTATTCTTGCCAATGATTTTGGTTGGACAATGATGTTATATGTACGAGAAAATTGGCAAATAGATTGCTTCCAGACCTTGATAGAAAAAATTTATGAAGTATTTGTGATTATATGTGATTGGTAAATGATTCTGCTCATAGGGCGATGTGAGATACTGAAGTTACTGTAAAAATTTTCAAAAATTTCTTAAAGTTGTTAAAAAATAATTGAATTGATGATAAGCTAGAAATAATAAAATTCCAAGATAAAAGTATCAGAGATTGTTTTTTCTAAAGTAAGGATTCTAATATGTATTTTTCTAAGAAAGATGATTACTGTATATTCTCACAATTTTTGAAATGAAAAATTTTTTTAAATTTAGATTAAAAAATTTTCTAAAAAAAATATTTTTTTCGTTTTTTTCCGACTTTTTTCATATCTTTGTTGAAACTGCACTTTTGAGCTAGCAAAAAAAGTGGTCAAAAATTTGACAAGTTTTTTTTTTGTGTATAATTAAATTGTCAAAAAAACTTTTTTATTCTTTAATTAAACAAAAATGACACCAAATTTAGAACAAAACACATGACCTGATTGAGGGTTGAAAAAAGAAGTCATTAAAGATCTTAATAAAGTTCCTGCTAATGATTTCTCTTTAGATTGAACAGCTGAAGCTGTGTATGGAGTTGGGGCTGGAATGGGTGAAGATCCTGGAGTGAGAATGTATGAGACTATAGAAAGACGAAAAGGTCCAGACAGAACCCTTATGGATAGAATAGATCCAAATAAAATAAAAGAAAAAGAGTGGATGGATATGGATAATAAATTTGAACAATGAAAGGAGTTAGATTCATATACAGTAAGTAAGATAAAAGAGTGGGTGGGTAATAAATTTAAACCATGAAAGGAGTTAGATCCGTATACAGTAAGTAAGATAAAGGAATGGATGGATAATAAATTTGAACAATGAAAGGAGTTAGATCCGGATGAGCCTAATGTTTCAGATACTCCAAATGTTCCAAATATTCCTTGAGAACCAGAAGTTTCTTGATTCTCAGCTCCTGGGGATGGTCCTTGGTCAAACCCAGAATCTGGACATTAATATAGGCGAAACATTTTGATATATTATATAGTATTGTACAGTAAATTAGTTTGTCACTAAAAAATAAAATAAAAAATATTTTAATCATAAATTATTATAAAATGCTTAGTATAGACCAAAAAATAAAAGAATTTAACTCAAGATCGTATGATGAGAGATTGGAAATCTCTATGAACATTATTACGAATTTGAAAGATCGTTGAAATACACAAGCACAAGAGCTTTATGACAAAATATCACAGATGGAAAAAGTTCCAGATGCAGTGATAAATGCAATATTTCAAGATTTTTATGATTCAGTGGAGCGTATTCAGAGAGAGAAAATTCAATCTGAATTACATCAATTTACTAAAGCATGAGCATACATGGAGCAACTTAGGGAAAAAGAAAGGCAGGAGAGAAAAAGAGAGAATGCAGATTGAATTTTAGATATGATAGATGATCTATAAGTTATAATAAATTGTAACATTAATATTATATACTAAAAAAGACTTCCTGTATTTTTTAAGGGGTCTTTTTTTATATTTAAAATTTATGTATGAATTAAATATATCTTATAACTAATTTTCAAAAAGACAAGTCTTTGAAGACATTTTTAGTCCAAATTTTAGCTATATATTTTTTTTTGAATATAATAAAGAAGGTACGAAATTTTATTTGTTCAAAAAATCATAAAGCATGATTACTTCCAAAGAATGTAAGGATCTATTACAAAAGCAATTTCAAAAAGATTTTTCTCAGAAACAAAATGTATCTCAATTGATGACTAAATCTCGATGAGAAAATAGAAGTGACTGTTTTTCATATTTTGGTAATATATGAAATATTAATTCTTATTTAGAAAACATACAAAATAATGGGTATATGATAAGCAGGGGGATTACTGAAAGCGATGCAAATAGGGCAAAAACAATAGAAAAGCAAGCACATGCTTCTGCCAAGGTAAATGACAATAATCCTTCATCTTTTGGTGGGATTAAAGTAGCTTGAATGTTTCTATTATATTTATTTTTGTCAGTTATAATAATTCGTATTTTTTCAAGACTTATGAGATATGTGTTAAGGCGATGATATGCTTTTTTGAACAATCATAGAATGGTTTACATGAAAGTACTTGTCCCAAGATGAGATAGTAAAATTGATCGTGAACAAGCAAAAGAATTAGCAAAAGATATGAAAGAAAAGATATGAAGAATGTCTCAAGTTTATTTAAATTTTCATAAAATTTGAAGACTTAGTATGAAAGATAAAATAATGTATAGAATTTTTAGAAAACCTAGAATAGTTTTGATGTATCACTATGAGTGATGAATTTTAAATTTTATTGTATGATGTTTCCCTGAATATCAAAAAATTTTAGAATGAGCAATATGAGCACAATTTGCAGATAGTGCCTTGGAAGTCGTAAAAAGGCCTAATATTTTTAGGAAGAAATATCATAAAGTTATGCCTTTACAATCAGAAAAAAGTTCTATTTATACTATCAGGCTTTATAAAAGGATGATGGATGATCCTATAAATAATATTATTGATTCGATGAATAATATATCAAAATCGGATACAGCAACAGTTATAATGACAATTAAGCCACTTTCCGATAAATGGAACGAAAAAGCAAAAAGACAGGTGGATAGATTGTATAAAAATCTTGATTTGAGGCCAAGTGGTTTTTTCCCAGCAATATGGTATTGAATAAAAACATTTTTTAAATTATTGTTTCATTGAGAAATTCCTGTTAAACAGAAAGAGGAAAATATTTCAATGGTGCGCATGGTAAAAGCCAAAGAAGAAACAATCAATGACATGGCAGAAGAAATATGAACGGTTGCATTTGAGTCTGGACTAATATTAGTTACCTCTTCAGATCATGAAGATAAATTAAAAAACAATATACAGAATTTAGTTAGTTCCTATAATGTTTATACGGATCAGTATTGAAACGAACTGGAGCAATTGGAAAATAGGGCAACTATATTTGGTTTTTTAGCAAGACCTTTATGGAGAATAGCGGCATCTTATAATTTGACAAATTTGTTTTATAATTCTAATACTTTTACATTAAATGAGTTAACTTCCTTATATCATTTCCCAGATTATACATATAATCGTTCAAATATTATAGAACGAATGCAATATAAAATTTTACCTGCTCCATCTAATTTACCATCTTTTCGTGATTGAAAAGAAAGTGGTTTTATAATGAGTGGTATTGTTGCTGAAAAATATAAATGATGAAAATTGTCTGAAATATTGAAAGAATATAAAGATCATCGAGCTGTTTGATCAAGAAAAGTAATAGAAGAAAAACTAGTCCCAATCGAAAATTTTAAACAAAATGAATTAGCATGAAAAGAAATAGAGGAAAAAGATTGAAAAAAGTTTGTCAAAGTTGAAGAAGAGAAGGAAATTTATTGATATAAAATTTATAAAGATTGAGTTTTGTTATGAACAAATATTTATAGGAACACATATTCACCAGTATATATGAAAAGAAACGATAGAACTAGACATCACTATTGTATTGGGAAGTCGGGTACTGGTAAGTCTGTTTTTTTACAAACTTTAGCAAGACAAGATATTTGGAATGGGGATGGGGTTTGTGTTATTGATCCACATGGAGATTTGGTAGAGGATATGTTGGAGTATATACCAAAAGAAAGAGCAAAAGATGTGATATATTTTGATGCTTGAGATGAAGAAAGACCAATGTGATTGAATTTATATGAAATTGATAATATTGATGAAGCAGATAGGATAGTAAATGATGCTACTGAAATTTTTATAAAAATGTTTGGTCCAGAAATTTTTGGTCCTCGTATCCAGGAATATTTCAAATATGGTAGTTTGACAATTATGGAAGATTTTGAAGATAGACCAACAATACTGGATGTTGTTAGACTTTATACTGATGAGGCATTTAGGGAATTTAAAGTAGCTAAAGTAAAAAATGCTGTTGTTAGGAACTTTTGGGAGAAAACTTATAATGCTATGTGAGATAGAGAAAAATCCGAAATTATTCCATATTTTAGTTCAAAATTTGTGTCTTTTAATACGAACAGACTTATTAGAAATATAATTTGACAGACAAAATCCGCTTTTAGATTAAATGATGTAATGGATGAATGAAAAATTTTACTTATTAATTTATCTAAAGGTAAAATATGAGACATGAATGCTCAGCTTTTGGGTATGATTTTGGTTTCTAAAATTTATACAGCAGCTATGGCTCGTGGGAAAATCCCGGAAAAAGATAGAAAAGATTTTTATTTGTATGTTGATGAATTCCAAAACTTTGTTTCTGGAACATTTGCTGACATATTATCAGAAGCTAGAAAGTATAGATTATGTCTAATTATGGCTCATCAATATATAGCTCAATTGGAAGCATGACAGTGATTAAATAGATCTGAATGATGAAAATGAGATGTAAAAGCGGCTGTATTTGGTAATGTGGGAACTATGATGTCATTTAAAGTAGGTGCACCTGATGCAGAGTTTTTGGAAAAAGAATATCAGCCTGTTTTGTGAATGTGAGATATTACAGGTATAGCAAACTATAAAGCTTATATTAAATTGAATATTGATAACTCAACTACTCGTCCGTTTAGTATGAATTCTATATATACCTGAGATTATAAAAATAAAAAAATTGCACCAATTCTTAAAGAATATTCTGCAAAAAAGTATGGTAGAAAAAGAAAGTTTGTAGATGCTGAAATTTCTGCTAGATTGTGATTAAATTTGGAGGAAGTGGATAAAAAACAATCAGAATGATTGGAAATAGATATTCAAAAAATGAAAAAAAATCAAAAAATAAAGAGAATCAATGACCAGTTGATGTAAGTTCATAAAGTTCGTAATAAAACAGTTTCGCAGTCCTGTAATTTTATAGGCGCGAATGGGACAAGTGCTATTATCCTTTGTTTTTTTGTAATTGTTAAATTTTATAATGAATTATAAATTTCTTGTTTGTGTGTGTGGTAAATGTATTTTATATTTTTTATAGATTTTCTTTCAAAAGATTTGCAAAAATAAAAAATCTGATTATAATCACTATGTGTTTTATAATATTATTTCAAGTAGAATGAAAACTATACTAAAATGGATTTCTGTCATAGTTGTTGCTGTTGCTTTTTTTTGTATCGGAATTATATTTATTCCTATGGAAAAACAAATTGTTGGAAAAATGGAATTAACTTATATTTTTGTGGATCAATACTGAAATGAATACGATATTTTTGCTCCAGTACATGGAGCGGCAACAGATTGGTCGTTTTTATTTGATGATAATAAAAGTGTTGAACAAAATCCGATTGTGAATGTAAATGCTAATAATATGGATGATGAGTCACCTACAAAAACAGATTATTTAATGGATGTAGTAGATCATGAGGTGGATGAAGAAGAAAATTTAGAAGAAAAAAAGTGGTTGGAAGAAAGAAAATTAGAAGAAAAAAGGTTGGAAGAGGAAAGGTTGGAAGAAACTTTGGATGGTACAAATACTGGATTGGATAATACTGAATTGGATATTGATGTTTGAGGGGCAGAAATTAAGGAGTGAAATGTTGATGGTTTAGTAAAGGGGCTAGATGAAATTAGAAAAGATGTTGAAAAAGATCAGAAAACTTGCGTTACCCCTTGGAAAACTGTTTTGAAACATGGAGAGTCCGTAATTGCTTATGAACAAAGAAAGGATGTCCCAACTATATGTAATGCACAAAGAAGAACTTGTAACAACGGTGTTTTGAATTGAACATATTTGCAATGAGCTTGTGATGAAGGAGTTGAATATAAATACACCAAAGTAAAAGTAATTTCTTATAATACCAAAACTCCGGGGGAGTTAATTCAAAATCCTAAATATGCAAAATATGATTGAGCCGAATTTGATACTCGTGGAAAGATAAATCCGGATACAAAAATTCCTTACACTGATTGGGATAATTATGTAAAAGATTGACCTATAAAAGATCCTAATATAAATTTATGAGGTAAAAATAAAATGCACTATAATTGCGTGAGTCCATGGGGAGACTCCATACAACATTGACAGTTTATAAGAGCATACAAAAGCCCTATTTGATTTACAGACGAATTGTGTCAAGTAGAGCTAAGGCTTTGTTTGGATTGAAATTTAAACTGAAGTTTTGTAAACAAAAGTTGTGAATATGTATGAGTGTCTTCTCAAGATTATAGAGAATGAAATGTGGATGTAACTAAACCTAGTCAAGAACTGTTGGATGAGGTTTCACAAAAAGATCCAAATAGAAAATGATTTCGAGGGCGATTGAAGGGACGGTTTGGATAAAAATTTTTAGTATAATTATAATTGAAAGATTTTCTGTTGTAATTAAAACTGTAATTTATAAAAAGAGGGTAATATTTTATGATTCGGGAATTTTTTAGTTAATTTTGTAAAATGATGAAGAAAAGTTTTTTAATTATTTTCTTTTTACTATTAACCTTTATCCCCATTTCAGTATTTGCAGGGTGGCAAGATCCCATCCATTCAGGCAATTTTGTAACTACTTGGCAAACTGATATTGCTTGAGCAACTGAGCCGACTAAAATTACTTTGAGATTTTTGAAAGCAGACAGTAGTACATACGAAGTTTCTTGGGAATGTAACGGTGTTTTTGAAACACTTTCTGGGAGTATGATTACCTATGATTATGGAACCACAGGTACCTATGATATTTGTATTAAATCAGACTATCCTTTGGCTTTTTATGGTTTTGGATTACAGAATAATGAAAAAGCTAAGCTTTTAGAAATTAAACAACGGGGAGATATCCAGTGGTCAAGTTTCAACAGTGCTTTAAAGGGTATGATAAACATGCAATTAACTGCCGAGGATCTTCCTGATTTATCGGCGGTTACCGATATGTCTTCTGCTTTTGAGGGTGCTACAAATTTTATTGGCCATGCATCTATGAATAGTTGGAATACGAGTGGTGTAACTAATATGGCTAGTATGTTTAGGGGGGCTACTAATTTTAATTCTCCAATTAGTGGTTGGGACACAAGTGCAGTTACTAATATGAGCTCAATGTTCAATGGTGCTACAAATTTCAATCAATATATTGGTAAATGGAAGACTGACAAAGTCGGTAATATGACATATATGTTCAATGATGCTACTAATTTTAATAATGGAGAAGCACCAGGCGAAAGTCAAAACACTATGAATTGGAATACTAAAAATGTTGGCGACATGACATATATGTTTCAAGGGGCTAGTGCATTTAATCAAAAGATTGGTGATTGGAATACGGAAAATGTTAGATTTATGAATGGCATGTTTTTTAATGCTGCTGCTTTTAATAATGGTGAAGCACCAGGTGAAAGCTATAACACTATGAATTGGAATATCGCAAAACTTCAATATATGACATATATGTTTTATGGAGCTGAAGCTTTTAATCAACCGTTTGGCGATAATTGGAATACAGCAAGTGTTAAAAATATGGGGTATGCGTTTAGAAACGCCAAGAGCTTTAATCAAGATATTGGTAATTGGAATACAGCAAATGTTGAAATTATGGCATATATGTTTCAAGGGGCTAGTGCGTTTAATCAAAATCTTAGTAATTGGCAAACTAGCAATGTTACGGATATGTCACATATGTTTAATGAAGCCATTAATTTTAATAATGGCGACGAACCGGGCGGAAGTAGTAATTCTTTAAATAATTGGAACACTTCAAAAGTTACAAGAATGCATAAAATGTTTAGGTATGCTAGTGCGTTTAATCAAAATCTTAGTAATTGGCAAACTAGCAATGTTACGGATATGTCAAATATGTTTAATGAAGCCATTAATTTTAATAATGGAGAAGCGCCAGGCGAAAGTCAAAACACTATGAACTGGGATACTAAAAGTCTTACAGATACAACATATATGTTTTATAAAGCTGGAGCATTTAACCAAAAAATCGGCTCTTGGGATACTAGTAATGTAACTGGTATGATGGGTATGTTTATGAGCGCTAGTTCTTTTAATCAAAATCTTAATAACTGGGATACTAGAAAAGTTACTAGTATGATGCATATGTTTAATGGTGCTACTGTTTTTAATAATGGTGCCGAACCTGGTGATGAAAACAAGCCAATAAACTGGAACACCATCAAAGTTAAATATATATCATATATGTTTCAGGATGCTACTTCATTTAATCAACCTTTTGGTGAAAATTGGACTACATGTGAAGTAATCGATATGAAAGGCGTGTTTCGTAATGCTAGAAAGTTTAATCAATATATTGGTGATTGGGATACAGCGAATGTAACAAATACAGCAGCCATGTTTCAAAACGCCCGTGCTTTTAATAACGGTGCCGAACCTGGTGATGAGAGTAAGCCACTAAACTGGGACACTGGCAAAGTAAGATATATGAATGTTATGTTTAATCATGCTTATCAGTTTAATCAACCGTTTGGCCCTAATTGGAATACAAGTACTGTTATAAACATGCTTCGTATGTTTTCTGTGGCAAGATCCTTTAATCAAGATATCTCAAATTGGAATGTTGCAAGTGTTGGAGTTTTTGATGGTTTTCTTAGTGAAAGCAATATGCAATATTACAATTACGATAAACTACTAAATGGCATGGAGTGGACAAACTGTAAAGCCAAGTCTAACTTTTGATGCGATAGGTGTGTACTACTGTAATGCGCAACCCGCTAGAGATGTTTTAACAAATGCACCGAATAACTGGACAATTAATGATGCTTGACAAGCTTGTCCTCCAAGCAATATCACTCTTTCCAATACATGAGTTGATGAGTGAATGACTTATGTTGGTCAATTTACTGGTGACGATCCTAATTGACCTTTAATTTTTACTCTTGTTGCATGAGCATGAGATGATGACAATACTCAATTTACCATAAGTAATAGCGGAGTTCTCGCTTTTTTTACTGCTCCTGATTTTGAGAATCCAACAGGTCATTGAGGAAATAGTGGTAATAATTATACTATTCGTGTACAAGCAAAAAATACAAAAAATCTGACAACTCAAGAAGTGTTTATTATTACGGTGATTGATGTTGATGATTTTCCACCTGAAATTACCATCACGGCACCAACGAAAACAAGCACTTGAGTGATAACTGATACGGTAATAGAAGTTTCAGATCGTTTCTCTATTGCATCTATTTCATTAGCTTGAAGTACAACTGCTACAGAGGATCTTGTTTGTAATCCAACACTTCCATATATCAACCCAACTCCATTTGCTGGTCAGCATTGAGTTGTCACTTGTAATGTAAAAATCATGAGTTCTGGGAAACTTGTAGTTACTGCACAGGATCTATCATGAAATATTGATTCAGCTTTTGAAGATGGTTATAGAATTGATGCACAATGACCACAACTTACAACCTTCTATGTGGATACCGAATCACCTTATAGTATTAATAATCCACAAGTGCATTTTGATGCCTTAGATTCCTGAACGGTAGCAAAGTATGAACTCGTTTATAAAATGAATGATGGAATTACAGGTTCGATACCTGATGAACGAACTACATCAACCTACACCACAGGAGGAAGTGTTGTTCTCAATCTTGATCCTGATGAGGCTCAACATACCATTACTATTTATGCTTATGATGGACTTGGTAATAAAACAAACCGTCATATCGTTTTTCCTCCGATAGTGATTTTTGATGTTCCAACAATGGTAAGTAGTTGAATAATAAACGATACTAAGGTAAGAATAATCAATCCTACTAGTGGAGAAACTTTAGGTGAGATTGAGGTTTCAGGAACTGCTGGAGCTAGCCTAGGAGATTGTATCAGCCCCACTTGAGAAACAGGACCAACCTTTACGACAAGTGTAATTTGTAATATAGATAATATTTCTCAAACTGGAGTAGTGATAGTAAAAGCAAAAAATATGATTAATGGAGCTGTTGGACAAAATTCACAGAAATATTTTATAGAAACCAATGCTCCAATTATTTCTATTTTCCCGAGTAAAAAAGCAAGTAATCAAGCTATTACTTGAACGGTTGAAATCCTAGATGATGTAGCTATTAGTGCAAATAATGTTTCATTAACAACAGATCCTGCTAATCAGCTTAGTGATCGAAACTGCGTACAAACGGATGGGAAAAGAGTGGATTGTAGTTGGACACTTTCATGATCAATGCTTTCAGGAGCTTCATTAACTGTTTCTGCAAGGGATAAAGCAGGAAACTTATCTACGAAAACAGAAACGGGATTTATAATAGATACCATTCCACCTGTTGTAACTCTGGATTCTACTGGTGTGGTAAATTCTCAGAATCAGGGATCATATTCACTAAGTGGAACTTGTTCCATAGATGATGGTGATGTTTCTATGATTATTGTCGTAAATGGATATAAATTTAGTTCTTCATGTACAGCTTCTTGAACTTGGGATTTGGTTTTGGATCTTTCTATTCCAACTATGTTTCCTGACTGAAATATCCCGTTAAAAATAAGCCAAACAGATGCCTTATGAAATTCAACAACAATTACAGGTTCGCTTCTAAAAAATACCAAATGACCTGATTTAACTGTTTCACTTTCTGATTGAGCTTACTTGAATCAACAATTGAACCTCATTTCAGGAACAAGTGAATCTTGAGCAGTTATTACTATTAGTATGTTGAGTGGGACTCAAATATTAACTGGGGAAGTAGATGTTAACTGAGATTGGAGCATTAATATTACACCCGCATTTGATGAAGGTACTTATGAGATAATTGTTTCAGCGGAGGATGAGTATGGAAATAAAAGTATTGATTATGATATCAACTTTACAATAGATACGACTAAACCTGTTTTAACACTTTTATGAGCATCTACAGTTAATTTATTTGTATGAAATTTATTCACAGATGAAGGAGCTACACGAACGGATAATGTGGATTGAACAGGAATTGTATATTCTTTAAATGTAGTTGATAGCTCCCAAGAATGAACATATGAACTAGAGTATGATTATACTGATCAAGCGGGGAATTCTGCATTGACGATTAAAAGAACTGTTATTGTACAAGCACCTCCTGTTAACACTTGATGATATTATTGATGAGGTTGACGATATATACATAACTTAAATGAACAATGAGATAGTTCTTCTGAGATAATAGATGATGAGGATATTGTTTCTGATCCAGAATTAATAAATGCATATCAATGGGCATATGAACATTGAATAACAACCTTGTCTCCAATAAGCAGGGCAAGGTTGTATGATCCAATTACCAGATCTGAATTAGCAAAAATGATGAGTGTATATTTTATGAAATATGGGAATAGAGAGCAATTGAAATGAAAAGAATGATGTGATGGATATACAGATATAGATATGATAAATGCTGAGTTGCGTGGCTATATCAAAACAGCGTGTGAATTGGAGATAATGTGATTACAGTCAGATTGAAAAACACCATTACAAGAATTTAGACCAAACGATTATGTAAGTAGAGCAGAATTTTCAACTGTTTTTTCAAGGATGTTGGAAGGTAATAAATATGACAACAATAAAGATGATGCTCGATGGGAGGATCATTTGAATTATCTTCACGATAGACTTATTATTACAAAACCAGATCCAGCAATAACTGAATTGAGAGCTTGGATTTTGTTGATGCTGTATAGAAGTTAGTTTGAAAGTTCATAAAGTTGGAAAGTTTATAAAGTTGGAAAGTTCGTAAAGTTGGAAAGTTCATAAAGTTGGAAAGTTTATAAAGTTCATCAAGTTTATAATTTGTAACTTTCAACTTGTAACTTTCGGCTTGTAACTAACTATTACTCTTTGTGTTTTAGTCTGAAATAAAGTTTGTATATCTTATATAATCGTGGTCTAATTATTAGATCGTAACTTCCGTATTGTTCTATTTTTGTTCATCATAAAGATTCTTTAAATTTACTTACTCCATTGAGTGGATGATTTGGAAATCAAGTTGGTGCTCATCCAAGCATATCTACATAAGTCATTCATAGTTTTCTGGCATGTCCAAATATTTTGAATTTTAGATAGTGATGACCTCAAATATTTGAATATTCTCTATTTGAAAATCAATATAAGTAAATTATACGATGTTGGTCGTATACACAGATACTCCCAGCTATAATATCTCAGTTTATTGTTGAAGTAAATAAATTACCACGGTTGTTTTGAGTCATATATCTAATCAATTTGTGGTATTGTTCTTTTGGTATAATATTAAAACCTTTCATTCAAGATAATTCTATCCATTTTTGATAAAATAAGTCATATTGATCAGGAGATGCTACACCAAATTCAATTCCTTTTTTTATAGCCTTTTTTACTCTTTCTTTGCAACCAGAATTCATCTCACTCATTAGTTCTTCATCTGATTTTGTAATGTCGTATACAATATTGGCTTGTGGCATATTTTCTCTAAAAGCTGTTTCTAATCAGTATAATTCTTTCATCTGTTGACGAACTTGTAGCCTAATTTCTTTCATATCATTTAAAAAGCTGTCGGATCTTATTCAAACATTTTCAAATCTTATTATTTCATTGAGTAGACATAGTTGAACAAAAATTACTCACTTTTCTTTTTTGTATTTTTGTGCTAATTTTTTTAGTTCTGATTTTATATAATCTTTATCGGTAGGGAATTCAACTCACATAATTTGTAACCATTTTGTTTTGAATGGTCATATGTTTTTTTCTTTTACTAATCAAAAATAATCTTTACCAAATAAATTTATTGTAAAATGTGGTTTGTTGTATATTTTTGTTTGTATATCTTTTCGTAAATTACTTTGGTATAAGTTGTACACTATTGGATATTTGTTGATAAATAAATCGTAGTGTAGTATATAATTTTTTGCGGAAAAAGCAAGACTATTAGTTGATTATTAGGAAATTTGTAATCACATAACCTGTTCAGATTATCAATATTCATATGAAAATATATAATATAGTTTTGCCAAGTTTTTGTCGATTTTCAGATTTTTCTGGATTTACTAGTATTTGGAAAGTTTGAAATATTATTATTATTAATACAACCAATGCGGTAAGCCCCATAATTCGGTTTATTATTGTGTATATGATGGGGATGTTTTTATTAGCTAATATTCATCATCATATATCTCATAGATTTTGAGCACTTTGATTTAAAACATTATCTTGTTTTCCATACACAGCTTCCACTAATTGTTTAGCTCATATTATGATTAACATAGATATAGCACTTCGTGCTATCATTGTTATTGCTTTTTTTTGACCAGATCAATCAGATTGTGTAATAAATCATAGTGTTTTACCTGCTAATACTAAAAACAGAATTCATAAAGCCAGATATAATACTATTTTTATAAATGGATATGCGATTTTCCCATATAATTGTTGTGCTATATCTGCTCAGTTTAGTCATACAGTATCTCAAGATTGTAATATATCTTCAAATATTACACTTCATATATATCTAGCACTTAAAATTATAATTATTCATACAATTCAATAAATTACCAGCATAACTCATTTTTTTAAATCTTCTTCCTTATCTGAAAAGAATAATTTATATGCTCATATTATTCATACCATTACACCAATAATTATTATAAAAGGAGTTACTACATTTACTATTTTATTGAATATAAAGCTTCTTATGGAGTCTCACCCTCCTATGGTAGAACTGGGTTCAGCTGCGTCTAAATTGTCTTTTATGGGTTCAATTGCTCTGTTCATAGAAGGATCAAATCTAGATAGTTTATCTACTCGAAAAGAGAATTCTTTTGTATTATTACTTGTATCAGTTTCATTACTAGTAAAGCTATTATTTCGAGCTCAATCTTCATTTATACTACATTTTATTTTCACTTCTCTTTGTGTTTCCGTTAAATTATCCGACAATTGTAGATTTCTTGCTATCATTCAGCTATCTGGCTCTATGATAAATTTGGTCATTGTAGATGATAGAAACACCTCTAATGAAGAGTTTACTTCTATACACTTTATAAATCCTTCTGATATAGGTCAATCATTAACCGCCGTTCCTACTCATATATTTTCTATTTTTATATTGATTGAGGGTTCTGAGTATAAAGCTACCGTGTCACCTCCATTACTTAAATAAATTTTACTTATTATTAAATCAAAATTTGCTTGTGAAATTCACATAGTTCATGTTATTCATATGAGTATGTACAAAAATAATTTGAATATTTTTTTCATTTTAGCTTTTTTTCTTAAAAAATAAATTTACAAATTCTTTTAAAATTGGTATATTTGGAACATGTTTTCGTTTAATTATCATTACACCATATCTTCATGTAATTAATAACAAAGCAACAACCACATTAATGTTATCGTTTTTTATTCACAAATAAAATGAAAATAGTAGTATTATTAATAATATTAAATATTGTCACAATATTTGTTTGTAATCTATTTTTGGTATCAATTCAAAAGTTTGTTTGATATTAGAAATGTTTTCTTTTATTTTTTTTCAATTAAATAGTGTTTTAATAATTCCTAAAAAATATCCCCAGATTTCTTCTGGATTTTTTTTGAATATTTTATTTATTGTATTTTCAAATTTTTCTCATCAATAAACTCCGTTTGATACGGATATTATTCTTAAAACAACAATAAGAATAATCATAATTATCAAACTTTCTCAAGGAAAAATTAATAAAAGTATACTAAATATCGTCCATAATAATAAGGATTCTTTTAACAATATATTTGGATTTTCAAATTTGTGTTCATCATATCGTTTATAGATGTTATATATTGGTATATAACACAAAATATTATCTAATAGTGCATCTTTTGAGTGAGTTAAGTTTGTTTTATTATTATTTCAGAAAATTTCTTTGTTTAATATTGCACAAATACTTCAAACTGTCAAAGATATTCATAAAACTATACTTATAACAAATCATAAATTTTGAAATAAACTGTTGTTGCTTGTGTAGTAAATGATTTGAAAGAATATAGTCATCCCCAACAGTATTATATTAAAATATCCTAATTTAATATATCCTTTCAAAAAATTTTGTTCTGATTTGTTTATATCGTTTTTTTTGGTTAAGTTTTGTATTAATGGAGAAAAGAACATTAATGCAGATAATGCTAATTCTGTTTTATTACTATATGTGTTTTGTTTTTGATTCATATTATTTTACATCTGTTGATATAAATGCCGCTTCTTCTGCAGAGGCTAATATTTTTACTCAAACATGTTGATTTCAAGCAAATATTAATCATTCTCATATTCCGCAGGATACCAACCTTCTTTGTTCCACTTCTGATAATCATAATAAACTATTTAATAATTTTATAGAGGTGGTAGATTGCTTTAATAATATTTGTAAAGCTGAGTTGGATATGATAGGTTTACCATATTCGCTTCTTGTAAAATCTTCGATATCTTGAGATATTGTTGTAATCCCTACTCAATACTTTCTAGCTCTTTTAATTAATCAAAACAGAAACTCGGCTGAGGTTTTATGTTTTAACATAATCCGTGCTTCATCACAAACTAATAGTCTTTTTTTCTTTTGTGCTCTTACTTTTGTCCGAATAAAATTTAATACATTAAACATGGCAGGAGTTTTTAATGCTTCTTCTAGATCTCTTATACTAAAAACAGTCATTTTATTGGTGATATCTACATTTGTATAGTTGTTGAATACTTTTCCAAAAGTACCAGTGACATATTTGCTTAATTTCAATGCCATTTTTTCTCCTCAATCCATACCATCCAAAGTATTCATTAAATCTTCCATGATAGGAGGTTGTTTTCATTCGTATTTTGTGTCTTCAAAAGAAAATCATTTTAGATTGTAAGTACTCTGAAGAGCTTTATCCAATAAGGCTTCTTCTTCTGTGCTTAAATCTCAAATCAGAAGTTCTATTAGTCATATTAGGTTCATTATTTGACTTCTAAGAAGATCTCATGGTCAATATTCTACATCTTCTATATTTGGTGGTATATCAAAAGGATTCAAGTGTTGTTGAGAATTGGTCGCTATATTTACATAGGTACCACCGACTCTATCACAAAGTCACTTATATTCATTTTCTGGATCTATTACAATTGTGTCAATTCAGTTTATTAAATATCTCAATATTTCTAATTTTACTGTAAATGATTTTCATGCTCCAGATGTTGCTAAAATACAACTATTCATGTTTGGTAACTTCCCATTAAATCTATCAAATATTACTAAGGAACCTGTATAACTGTTAATTCAATATAAAATTCCGGTTTTATCTATAAGGTCATTTGAAATAAAAGGAAAACTTCATGCTAGAGATGATGTAACAGCACTTCTTGTAATTCACAACTCATCATTACATAAGGGAAGTATGCTATTAAATCATTCATCCATTCTTTGAATAGAGTGTTTTACTTTAACTCAATATCCAGAAATTTTTTGTTCAAACTTTCTTCAAGTTTCTTTTAGTTTATCTTCTTTTTCTTCGTAAATATTTGTATAATATCATAATTCAAAATACCTTTCTTCGCGAGTAGTTAATTTTTGTCTAATTTCCTCCACATCTCTATATTGTTGTTCAATTTCAGTATCAAGCGTTATACCTTTTCTTATAGATTCACTTATTTCAGCTTTCAATTGGGTAGCTTTTTGTTTTAACATAGATTGTATCGCAGCATCATCTTTTGGATATAAAATAAAGCTCATATCTCGTTTTGTGTCAAATGAAAATATTTCTCTTGTTCGTAATGCATCGATATAAGAAGGATAGCTCTGGACATAATAAGATCTACCCAAAAGTCCAGCAACATTGAAATATGTGCTATTTGTTTCCCAAAAAGATGGTGCCATATGAGATTTGTAGTCACTAATTGTTTTATAATATTGTTTTTCAGCAGCAGAAATGTATTGTCTTAATTGGTTGGTTAAAATTTTATCAGAATACTCTTCATCAGGCATTTCTATAATTTGTCTTACCTGTTCTTTTAAAGATAGATTTTTAAGTATTGGGTTTTCTTCTTCGCCATTTTTTTGATTGGAAGCACCTTTGGTCTGTGGTATAATAGATTCAATCAATCTATCTAGGAATCACTTTTTTGCCACTTTTTTATTCTCTTTTTTGTCTTCTTGAGTTTTGTTATCGTTATTACTAATAGGAAAATCTATAACTCATCATTCCTTTACTTGTCTAGTGTGGTTTGTATCAAAGACAATGTTTTTTAATTTTTGTTTCATGTTTTTATTTTTTTTAATAAAATAATAACTCATAATCAATTATATTGAAAATCTTTATTTTTTACAAAAAAAAAATGATTTTAGGCTAACTTGGTTTGACTTGTTTGAAATAAGTTATCTGGTAGCGGTGAGTTCGTGAAAGTTTGTATGCACCCGGGTGGTATACAAACTAAACTTTATAAACTAAATTATGTTTTCTGTATTTCGATCTACTTTGAAACGTTTTTGGTTAATTCTTAATTTAGTATAAACGATATCCATAAAATTCCTTAAACTTTCTCATTTCAAAATAATATTGTATCTGTATTTATTGAACATTTTATAAATTAATGGGGGAGTAGTATAGATTTCCAGATTATTCATTTGGTATTTATCCTTTAGGTACAATAAATCTTTGTACATTATATCTATTTTATTAAACAGTTTTTCTTCTATTTCATCTTTGTAAGAGATTACACAAACATCAGAAAATGGTGGATATAGATTTTTTTTTCTAAATTGATTATCCTCTATTGTAAATAGTTCTTTATCCATTTTACAAGCGTTTCTAATACTATAAACTTCAGGATTAAAAGTTTGTACTATATAATTTTTACAAGTATGACTAGTAAAAGTATCATATAAAAAATGAAAATTATTTTTTGCAGCAGAGTAGTCTGGGATATTTAGACCTATATCAGCATTCAAAAATATTATTAAATCCAATTCAACTCACTTAATAGGGGTGTTTAGCAATGAAGTTCAAATATAAATTTGAATATCTTTTTGTTCTAAAATTTCTTTAATTTTTTTTTGTGATCTAGTAGTGTCTGCATCAATTATTACTGTTTTTACTTTGTATTCTGTTTGAATATATTCTGCTATTCTTTGAGTTCCTATTCAAAATTCCTTAATTTCCGCAGAATGACAATGAGGACATTCCAATGGGAAATTGTATTGTGTTTTACATATATTACAAAGTCCTATTTTATTTTCATTGATTTTATAGTAGCTAATATTTACATCACATCTATTACACTTTGGGACATACCCACATTTTTGACAGAAAATACCGTTTGAAAATCATTTTTTATTTACGATAATTCATATTTTTTTATTATTTTTGATTTGTTTTTTCAAAGATGCTTTTGTGATTTCTGAAAAAATATAATCAGTTTCTCTCCTCATATCTACTAAAAAGATTCATTTATTTTTATGTTTGAATAATTCGTAATTCACTTTGTGGATATTTTTAATATAAAATTATCTGTATTATTATGTATAGGTATAATAATTTTTTTTTCAACAAAAAAAGAAAGGAAGGTAAAGGCAAACCCTTACCTCCCTCAGAAGCGTATTGTTTGGACTTTCGTCCTAGAATTTATCGTATTCTAGCCCGCTCCTAAATTGGCACTTATATTATATATAAAAATTCTTTATTTGTCAAATTTTTGATGACTTTTTTTCTGAAAGTTTGTAAGGGTGGTGGACAGTTTAATTTGATAAGCTTGTAGCTTTGAAAAATTGTTCAATATTTTTGATAGTTTGATTGAAGTCTTTTGTTTGATTACAAATTTCTTTTAATTCTTTTGATCCTGGAATGCCTTTTAAGTATTGGTGTAAATATGTTCTAAAGAGTAGAGGAGTATAGTAGATTTTTTCATAATTACTTTGGATATCAATAGATTCAATCTCTTGTAATTTGGGTTTTATTTTATTTTTTCATAGATTCTTAGGATTTAGGTCTGATGTAAATATTTCAAATTTAGCTAGTAAATTTATGTGTTCCAGAATTGTTTCAAATCTTTCTTGTATTGTCGGACTATGATTTGTGAATATTCGTGGATTTCATATAGCTGATTGACCTATCATTACACCATCTAGATTCTGGATTTTATTTGTGATTTCATTGAAATTTTTTATTGCTCAGTTTCATATGATTTTACAGTTTTTATTAGCTTTTTTTTTCAATTCATAAATAAATTCTCGGTCTCAATCTCCAGAATAAAGTTCTTTTAATGTTCTTGCATGAATTGTGATCATATGACAAAAATTACTAGCTTCTATGAGAAAATCCATTTGTGCTTTTTTATCTTCTTCATTTAGTCCTGTTCTACTTTTGATGCTAAAGGGAACTTTTAGATTTTTTGAAAGAGTTTTAATTATATTCAAAGTAGATTCTTTATTTTTTAATAAAGCAGATCATCATCAGGATTTCATAACATTATTTGCTGGACAACCAGTGTTCAATTCAATTCAAAAAATTTTATTTCAGTATTTTTTTTCAATGTCCAAAGCAGTTTCCAAAAGTTTTTTTTTATTTCATCAAAAAATTTGTAATACTATTGGGTCTTCAAAATCCGTATGAATTATGTGTTTTATTACTTTATCTGGATTCGCGACATAGCCATCTGATGTCATGAATTCTGTCCGTAGAGTAAATTGATATTCAGGGTTTTTATTATATTTTTCAAATATTTTTTTTGTTATAACCCTACAGGCTAGGTCAGTAATCCCATCCATAGGAGCTAGTGCTAAAATCATTAAATTCTAATTTATAAGTCTAAAAACAACTTTAGTTTAGTTTTTTGAAAAATTAAAACAATTTGAAATTTGCTTTTTTTTATGTTTTTGTATATAATTGAATTGATTTATATTTTGTGAATGTTTTTATGAAAATTTGAAAACATATAAGAATTTGGTGGTTGGAATGAGATACTAACTCTGATCTAGATAAAAAAGAAATTGAAGTCAAGGACAATGTACCAGAGTGTGATGGTGTAGAAGTAGGAGCTGATTCCAATAAAAAATGTAATGTAGCTAAGTCTACTAGATTTTTTGATAAAATAGCATTATTGAAATTAGATGATTCCAAAAAAAGTGAAATAGCACAACAAATAATAAATGATTCATACTCTACTAAGCTATATTGGATACAGTTATTTTTGGCTTGTGTTATTGCTGCCTTATGATTGTTTATGAACTCTATCCCTGTTACAATCTGAGCTATGCTTATTTCACCGCTTTTAGATCCTATCAAATCATTGTCATTTGCTATTACAAATGGTCATAAAAAGATGTATTTTAGAAGTATAAAAATATTGTTACTGAGTATTCTGGTTGCTATTATATCTAGTGTATTTGTTTCAATTATTGTTCCATTTTCTCATATTACACCAGAGATTACATCTAGGATTTCTCCCACTATTCTTGATCTTTTTGTGGCCTTATTTTCATGAGCATTTGCTTTTTTATCTTTATGATTTAAAAAATTAGAAGAAACCGTTGCTGGTGTTGCAATTGCCGTTGCACTTTTACCACCACTTTCTGTTGTTTGAATATGAATGTATTTTTTAGATTTTTCTATAATTCAAGGTAGTTTCTTATTGTTTTTAACTAACTTAGTGGCGATAATTATTGTTTGAGTGATTATATTATATCTATTTTGATTCTTCCCGACCAATAGGGCTTGACAAAAGAGAAGTTTGATTGTATTCCTGATGGTGTTCTTCTTTGTTCTGCTTATCATTTTCCCTCTTAAAAAATCTATGTTGCAAATTTCTGATAATATTAAAATAAACAATCAAATAAATGAAACTATAAAATCTTATTTTAAGTCTATAGATACGAAAATATATTTAGATAAGGTTTCTTTCCAAAATTTATGAGATGATTTAATTCGTATCAATTCTGTTTTGAATGTCCCAAGTGATGTTTTAATCACGAATGAAAATAAGACCGATTTGACAAAAATATTATCATTAAATTTACAAAAATCTATTGAGTTGGATCTGAGTATAGTTGGAATTTCTAGTGTATATATTTCAAAAGAACCAACCAAAGAACAATTGATGGTGTCCAAAGTGAAAAATGTTTTTGATAGTACATTTAAGTGAATTGTTTTATTGGATTATAAGTTCTTACAACAAGAAAAAATTATATTATTCTTAAACTTATATTCTCCTGAAGAAGTAGATAGGGATGATATATATGATACTTTATTATCTGATTTGAAATCAGAATTTTCTGATGAGATAGAACTAATAATTCAATGGCAAATTAATTGAAATAGCAAGGAAGAAACTATTGAGTTGGATAATTTGTCTAGCTGACAGTTGGATTTATCAGGGTCATTGGAGAGTTTATAGAGTTGGAAAGTTGCTTGACGAACTTTGTTCGCGATAAAATGATGAATGCTCACGGTGTTCGCGATAAAATGTTAAAATGTTAAAATGACTTGTCCCGCTTAGCGGGATGAATGATGAATTGATGTAGGGGCGGTTATCAACCGCCCGTTATTTAGACAGATTTCGTTTAGTTTGCAATGTTGGGAGAGGATGTTAAATCCCTCTACCCCGCACTACTGCGGGGCGCAGCACTAGAGCAACTCCCTTTTTTAAAGGGAGACATTTTGTTGTTACAAAAGTTCCTCCCTTGGGGGAGGCTGTTCTTCCCCGCAGTACTGCGGGGATAGGTGGGGTTTTGCTCCCAACAACCCCCATCTACCCCGCCCCGTAGGACTACGGCGCGGGAGCCCAACTTCCCCCGAGGGAAGAATTTCTTTGTCTCCGTGCGTTTACTTAGTCGAAATGACAGTTTGTGGCTTAAATTTCCATAAATTGTAGCCCCGCAATACTGTGGGGCGGGGCTGCAAGAAGTGGGTTGTGAAATATTCGTTAACAGATAATTGGATTCTGCAAATAAATTCTTCATAAAAATAGCACTCAAAATGACAATTTGTGGCTAAAATTAAGGGAGGATTACAAAAACCTACAAACACTTGAAAAAAAATAACGGCTTCTTATTATGTGAAAAGTTTTATTTTTTTTATTAAAATATGAAAAAATTTATAGTATTTTTAAAGTGAATTTTGATGTGAACTTGTGATGTGATACCATGAGTTAGTTGATGAACAATCGCTTTTATTACTTGAATATATGATAAACTTATTGATTCTTTATATTGATTCAACTTATCCACATTAAAATTAGTTTTTAAATGAAAGTTTAAAGAAGCTTGGAATGCAGTAAATTGATCTTTTTTGTTAACATTATTTGCATGAATACTAGTTGCTGTATTAACTTTTGCGAAACTTATTAGTTTTTTACTGGTAAATCATCCTTCTTATGTTTGGGCGTTCTTTTTCGGATTAGTGCTTTCATCCGTAGTTATTTTAATTAAATCCTTAAAAAGCTGATTCAAAGTTATTTATTTATTGTGGTTGATTATTGGTGTTGTAATATGATTTATGCTGACATCATTACCAGTTGTAAATTTATGAACATCCAATTTGATTATTTTCGGTTCATGAGCAATAGCAATTATGGCAATGATTTTACCTTGAATAAGTGGTTCTTATATTTTGTTGATTCTTGGACAATATCAAAATATCTTACAATATGTTGTAGATCTTACTTCTCGTGATCGGTCTGCTATTATTCCTTTGTTGATATTTGTTTTATGATGTCTAATTTGATTGATTTTATTTGCAAAATTTCTTTATCGAGTAAAGAAAAAATGGCATAATCAAATGGTTTTGGTTTTAACATGATTTATTATCTGATCTTTACAAAAAATTTGGCCATGGAAGGAAACAGTTCAGACATATTTGGATTCTCATGGAATAGAACAACCATTAGTTCAAACTAATATTATCCCTTCTTGGTCGATGGATGTTATTTGGTGTGTTGCTTTAGCTATTCTTGGTTTCCTAATTGTTTGGATAATTGATATAATTTCAAAAAAAAATGAGAGGTAGTTTTATTGATAGATTATTTGGCAAAAAATACAAAAAAATATAATAATATATTATAATAAAAGTTTTTTTATCGTGCTTTTTTTATTTTTAATTGATTTGTCTTAAATTTATCTGTGTTTTTGGTTTTTTGCAATAATTTTTTATTTATTTAATTTGAAGGAGTTAATTATTGTTTCAACTCATTCTATATATTTATCAAAACTGTCTTTTGTTGCTGTATAATTGATGGAGTAAACACGATTTTCTGGTGCCATAAAAAAGGTTTGTAGAGATTTTAGTGTTAGGTTTGTGTCTTTATGGATATGTTCATAAATTATTGTTTTTCCTTTCAGTTCTCATTGAGTTACATCTTTACTTTTTATTTCTTTGAAATTTTCCAAAGTTTCTTTTAGCTGTCGAATCGTTTCTTCGTAGTATTCGGCCACACTTAAAAACTTTTGTAATTGTTGAGTAACTATAATAACATTTTCGTTTATTTCATCGTCCTTTGGGGTTGATATTGTTACATTAAATGTACTTTCTTTTACCGTCCAATTTTTTGGAAAATCTAGTGAAAAATTTTCTATTTTATTTTCATATTGAGCAGTTTCTGTGGAATCGCTGGTATTCTCGACATTCTTAACATCATCAACATTTTCAATATTATCAGTATTTTGAGAATTTTCGATGTTGTTGATATTTTCTGTTTGGTCTGTTTGTTGATCGGTATTGTTTAAAAAATTGTTTTCTTTAAACATACATCATTGTAAAATTAGAAATAGGATTAGAAGTGGTAATATTAGTTTTTTTTGCATTTTAGTTTTTTTATATAAATAAATATTTGTTTGTTACCAAGATAATAAATATTTAATTTTGTCCTAATTTCAACCCATTATTGTTAAATATTTTTTTCTCATATAAAAATAGTGTTGTTAGATTTTTTTCGGTTTTTTATTTTTTGTCACTTGTTGTTTACATATGTTAATAGTATAGTTTTAAATCCAGCTGTTTTTGTTAGATTTTTTATTTCTTTTTTTGTAAAGATGTGATAATATCTTTTATTAGTTATTCCCTTATTTTTCCAAGGGATATATAAGTCGTTTCGACTGTAATTTCAAGATGTATATAGAAATTTAAGTAAAGAATTTATAAAAACTTTATAGTATTTTTTTATAAATCGTTTTGAGATGGACCAATTTGTCATTATCAGTTTTCATCAATAATTTAGGCTTCTGTAAAAGCTTTTTAACAAAAACAATCTTTCTTTTTTGCTTGGGATGTGTTGAAAACTCGCTATTCATACAATGTAATCAAAGGATTCTTGTTTTGTTTGTTTGATATAATTAGATATGTCGTCTTGTATGAATTTATTATTAGAATTATCTTTTTTTGCAAATTCTATTAACTTTTGTGATAAATCTATTCAAATGTAATTTATTTTTTTATCTTGTAGGTTTTGATTTAAAAAAGATATAAATCTTCCAGATCAACATCAAAATTCTAAAATTGAGATTGTCTTTTTAGGGTTTTTTTTAATTTCTTCCAAAATTATGTATCAATCAGATCGATATTTCTTTCTGGTGAAATAATATTTTTCGGCTTCTTGATTATAGAAGTTTTCCAAATCTTTTTTTATTTTCATTATTAAAAAATTGATTGATTGCTAAATTTGTTGTCATCCTCATTTTGGATATCTCATTTTGGTTTAGCTAATTTCACAAAATCTTCAATATTAAAAGTTATCTCTTCTCATTCTATAAATATTTTTTTGAAGTGTAACAAATATAATAGGACAAAAGCAGTCATTCTAACATCATTTTTACAATATTTTTTGAGTTCTTCTAGATGTTTTTTATCTCAGGTTTCTTGGTATTGTTTCCATAAAAGTTCTCATTTAGTTCCTGATTCTAGTGTTTTTTGTATTCATATAAGAGTTTCAGATAACTTGTTTAGTCATATTCTTTTTCCGGATATGTTTCGTATAAATTGGAATATGTCCAAACTTTTTTTGTTTATTATTCCCAGTTCTTTTTCACCAAATCCTCATTGTTTTATGCTAATTGGATTGTCAAAAGCAAAATTGTTAAATCATATTATATATCATTCAAATTCCGTAAGAGTTTTAGCAAAATCGTTTAAATTGTTTATATCTATGTAATGATAACTCATTTTTTCATCTCATGGTCTCATAGCATAGGCTAATAAAAATTTATAAGAGTCCAAATTGTTCCCCACTCACATTGTAGTTTCAATATCAAATACCATATAAGGTTTGTCTAATATATAACTGTAATTTCATGTTTTAAATTCGTCATACAATATTTGTTCGATAGTTTTTTGTCATGTTTGTTTTTCTTTTTGAATAATGTATGTTTTCAATAAACTTTGTAGTTTTCATTTTTCTTCCATTGCAAGAAATAATTGAATTCTTTCAATTTCGTCAGTAAATTCTAAAATATTATTATTTATAGCAATTTTGAAAAATGGTTCTCATCTTTCAAAAAAATATACGCTATTTCATTCTTTAAAAATATGTTTTACTAAATCGTTGATTCATTGGTATCTTTCTTTTTTTACTATGGAATATAGATGTGGTATAAAATTATTTTTTATTTTTTCTATCTCTTCTAATGAAAATTTTTTGTACATGATCGTTTTATATGTTTTAAAAGTATGGATATTGTGGTAATTATTTGTTATTTTTTTATAAATTATATTCTTTATATTAATATAATAATCTTTTTCAAAAGAAAAAAACATTTTTTTCTTTTTCTCTTGAAATATTTGTTTTTTTATTTATACACACTGTATGATTTTATTTTATAAATTTTTGGGTATGAAAAAAAAATTATTAAGTGTTCTAGTTTTGTTTCTAGCTACATTACTTGTTGCTTGATGTGTTAACAATCCTGTTATTGAGGATGATTTAGGAGGAAATGATGTTATTGAAGATGATGTTATTATTGACGAAGAAATTATGCCTGAGCCTGAAGAAGAAATTATAGAAGAAGAAATTGTAGAAGAGGAAATTGTTGAAGATGTTTTCGTTGAATAGTGTGGATAGTAAAATTAGAGATGTTTTTGTAAGATAACATCTTGAAATAAGTTATTAAAAAGTTAAAAAAAAGGGTGATTTTATCATTACTCTTTTTTTGTTGTACCTTTTTTTGATTTTATATATAGAATTTATAAAAAGTACTAGAATTGATTATTATTACCATGTATTTGCGTAAAAGGTGACTATTTTATTTCATTTTTTGAATATGGATATTCGTTTGAATAAATATGTACAAGAAAATTTAAATTTATCTAGAAGAGCTTTTGTTTCTTTAGTTCAAGCATGAAAGGTTTTTTTAAATGACAAGATTGTTGAGTCTTATTCTCAGACTGTTAAAATATGAGACTTTTTAGAAATTAAATGAAAATGAATAAAAGAAAAAATAAAGGATTTAAATAAAAACTTGGATGTAATATTGTTCAATAAACCGGTTGGGTTTGTTTGTTCAAAATCTGATAGACATAATAAAACTATATATGAGATTTTACCAAAAAAGTTTCACAATTATTTTTATATTTGAAGATTGGATAAGGATAGTAGAGGATTGTTGATTCTAACCAACGATTCAGTTTTAGTAGACAAGTTGCAACATCCTAAAAATAATGTAGAGAAAGAATATTTAGTTCAAATTGATAGAGCTTTTTCTGTGAATGATTATAAAAAAATGAAAAAATGAATTTTAGACAAATGAGATTTACTTACAGTCAAAACAGCCAAGTTTTTTGAGGACAAAAAGAAATTTTTTATTAAAATAATACTTTGAGAGTGAAAAAAAAGACATGTTCGTAGAATGTTGACATCATTATGATATAAAATATTGGATTTACAAAGGGTGAGAGAAGCTCAATTCAAGTTGGGAAATCTGAAGGAATGAAATTGGATAAGGGTTAATATTTAGTTCGTATATTATTATAATATAATCAGTAAATAAACAAAATGTTTAAAAGTAAATTTAGATTAAAATGAAAGGATATTAATTTTTTAACCAGAAAAAAAAGGTATTTTTCTACAACTTTTTTTTGATTTTTTTATTTTGAGCAATATCCAAATTTAAAATTTAATCAAATTTCTGTTAATATTCCATTGAAATATAATAAAAAAGCTGTATGTAGAACCTCTCTCAAAAGAGCTATTTTAAGATTTTTAAAAGAAAATTGATTTGAGAAAAAAGATATTAATTGAAAATTTTATAAAATTTTTATTAGTGTGAATAAAAGCAATATATGAGAATTAAAAAATAAAATTGAAAGATTTGACAAAGCTACCACAAATAATTATATTGTAGAACAGTTTCAAAAAAGTTTTTTATTTTTTTTGAGTAAAATATGAAAGTAAAATCTAATTTCTGGGCTAATTTGAAAAGAGTGTTTTCTTTTAGAACACAAAATGAAAAAACAAGCAATCAAGATGTTGAGGAAGTTAAACTTTTGGAAAAAATTAAAAATAAGCAGACAGAATCCAAAAATCATTCTTGTTGGGACAATAGGCAAATGTTTAGGTTTTGGTTATTTTGATTAGTAGTTGTGATACTATGATACTTTGCTTACAATACATTAAACCTTATTTTTTTGTTCATCTCTGCTTTTATCTTATCAATGATAGTGGAGTCGCTTATTTCTCGATTTCAAGCTAAAAAGATAAAGAGATCAGTTTCTATTTGATTATCTTATTTTATATTTATTTTGGTTTTATTGGTGTTATTTTTAGTTTTTATACCATTCCTAACCGTTCAAACGGTTGAATTGGTCTCTTTGTGATTAAATTATTTAGCAGAACTTCAAAAAGATATTACTACATTGTGAGTAGATCAAATAATTATGAATTTTAAATTTTTGCCCAGCTCTTTTAAAGAATATTTACTTTCTTCTTTTAATTCTAACTTTATTGAACAGTTTCAACTTGTGTTACAAGAGCATTTGTCTGAAATTATTTCATTTTGAAGGTTATATATTACAAAAGCGGGTACTATAATGATATCATTTGTTTCTGGATTTACAAAATTTTTAATTAATTTTTGAACATTTATTATTTTGGCTATTTTCTTTTCAATTGATAAGGATTTAATAACCAAATTTCTAGCTAAAATATGATGAAAAGATAACTATAAGATAAATTGTTTAAAAATAAAAAAAATGTATAAAAGATTGTGAGTTTGGTTTAAGGCTAGATTATTAATGAGCATAATTGTAGCTTTAGTTGTTTGGCTTGCATTAGTTGTTTTATGATGGTTTGGGATATATGTACCAAATAAATTATGAATATCTTTATTTATATGATTATTGGATATAGTCCCTTATGTTTGAGCATTTATTTCTGGATTAATTTTGTTTGCTGTATCTACGCTTTATAATCCATTTATAGCATCTTTATTAGTAGTATGAATTTATGTAGTTTTAAATATGATTTTATCGAATGTTTTTTTGCCAATTTTTATGAACAAGGCATTATGAGTTAATGCAAGTTTAATATTTATTGGTATGATTTTTTGAGGTATGATTATGTGATTTTTTGGTGTTTTATTAGCCGTTCCTATAGTAGTTATTATAATATTGTTGTTTGAAGACAAAGAACAGTTAAATAAAAAAGAGGAAGATTTTAACATCTCAAAAATTGTTTCAAAATCTGCACATAAAATTATTAAAAAAATGCCTCATAAGCAAAAAAACAGCGAAAAAAAATAAATTGTCTTTTAATATGTATTTGAAATAATGAAAAAAAAGATTTTCAATTTTTACTGTAAATTACTGGCTTTTTTGGCTAAAAATTATCTTAAAAAACATAAAGTATTTGTGATATGAGTTAATTGAAGTGTGGGTAAGACAACAGCTAGAATGATAATTTACCAAACTTTATCTAAGTTTATTAACAATAAAAAAATATATACTTCTTCGAAAAATTTCAATTGAGAATTGTGATTATCTCTTTCTATATTTAAAATAGAAGAATTTGAACCTTCTTTCTTTTGTTCTATAAAAACCTTTTTCCAAACTATAATTAAACTCTTGTTTTCTAGGCAACCGTATGATATAATAATTTTGGAATATGGAATAGATCGTCCTTTGGAAATGGAATTTTTATTAGAAATTATAAAGCCAAATATTGGTGTATTTACAGCAATAGATTCCGTTCATTCTTTACAGTTTGGTAGTCCTAATGAAATTGCTAAAGAAGAAAAAAAGATGATAGAAAATACCGTAGAGTTTGCATTTTTGAATGTAGATGATGTATATGCCATGTCTTTAATAAAAAATTTGGAAATCGATTATTTAACATATCAGACAGAATGATATGACAGTACTGGAGATATAAGTTTTGAAAATGAAAAGTTTTCTTATGAAGAAAATAAATTGTTAGTTAATTTTGATTTAAGAATTAAAGAAAAAAATATAAATGTTACAAGCAATTTAATATGAAAAGCTCATTATGGCTATATTTGAGTTTCTTTGGCGATATTAGATATTATAAACTATAGGGAATGAAAACAATCTATTTTTGAGAAATTTGAAGATATTTTCTTAGATTACAAGTTGCAAGCAGGTAGATTATCTGTTTTTGATGGTGTTGATGGTTCTATAATATTTGATTCTACATATAATTCTTCTCCTTTGAGTGTAAAAAAAATATTAAATACTGTTCATAACATAAAAAAAGATTTATTTTCTGATAGAGATTTGCGAATTATTTTATGAGATATGAGAGAGTTATGAGACTTGACAGAATCAGATCACAGAAAAGTAGCTGGATATGTGTATTCATTAGCAGATAAATTGTTTTTAGTTTGAGAAAGTATGAATAATTATCTAAAAGATGAATTAGAAAAGATTTGATTTGATATGTCACTAATTTATTCTTTTGATGATTCAATTGCTCTGTGAAATTTTGTTAAACAAGAATTAAAAAGAGATAAAAGGAAAAAATTAATTATTGCTAAGGGGAGTCAAAATACAATATTTTTGGAGGAAGCTGTTAAAATTCTTTTGAAAAATCCAGAAGATTCAGATAAACTTACCAGACAATCAAGTTGGTGGAAAAACAAGAAAAAAGCTTGGTTTCATAAGGGAGTAGGAAATTCATAAAGTTTGTAAAGTAAAGTTTGTTTCATCTCATGGATGGGGTTTGTAAAGTTACAGCCCCCTTTTTTTAAGGGTGGGATTTTGTGATAAAACGAGGGTTTTATTTAATCCCCCTTAATCCCCCTTATTAAGGGGGACTCACCAACTTGTAATTTCCAACTGTATAAACTTTTTAATTATAATTGATATATTTTGTTGCAATTTGTTTTCAAATTCTTATATAATTAACTAATTCTATTTTAGATATTAATATTTTTTTGATGCCAAAAAGAAGTTTAACAAATAGAACTATTGAAGTAATTTTATTGGAATCAGACAAACATCTCTGAGAAAAATTTGAAATCGTGAGAGTAAAGCCTATTTATGCTAGAAATGTTTTATTGCCAAAAAATATAGCTGTTCTTGCTACAGCTGATATGGTAAATAAATATTCACAAAAAATGGAGTCTGCCAAAAAGGAAAGAGAAAAAAGGGCGGCATGATTTCAATGACTTTTGCAAAATATTGAAAAAGATTGAGGTTTGGTATTTACTGGAAAAGTAAATAAAGATGCTAATTTGTATGCAAAAATTGATGCATCAAATATTGCTGAATTAATAAAATCAGTATATTCTGTGGATGTAGAAGAGCATTTCTTTAAAATGAAAAAGAAAATTACTACCATATGAGATTATGTAGTTCCATTTATTTACAAAGATATCAAATGAGATATTTCTGTTAAAGTTTTAGCAGAAAATCCAGAAGATATAGAAAAGAAATCTAAAGCTAAACATACTGAAACAGTAGAAGCTGAAGAAAAAGTTGAAGATAAAAAAGAAGATAAAAAGTCTGAAGACATAAAAGAAGAAGAGTCCGAAGAAAAAAAGGTTGAGAAAACAATGGCAGATTAAGAAATACTATTACAACTAATATATGAAAAAATCTTCATTTACTTTGGGATTTTTTTAAAAGTAAATATTAATTTTTTTAGAGTTAAGAGTTTTTTTCTATTGAGATTTTTTTTTCAATTTTTATACTATATTTTGTTTAGTTGATTATTAAAAATATGTTTGATTTAAGATCACAGTTTAAACCAGCTGGAGATCAGCCAAAAGCAATAAAAGAAATTATTGATGGTTTTAATAAATGAAAAAATATACAAACATTACTTGGAGCTACAGGAACAGGAAAGACATTTACTATAGCAAATATTATTCAACATTTGAATAAGCCAACTTTATTGATTTCTCACAATAAAACTTTGGCTGCACAGTTAGCTACAGAATTGAAACATTTTTTCCCAAATAATGCTGTACATTACTTTGTGTCTTATTTTGACTACTATCAGCCAGAATCCTACTTGCCGGCTCAGTGATTGTATATAGAAAAAGAAGCAACTATAAATCAAGAAATAGAAATGTATAGATTAGCGACTATGGCCTCTTTATTAAGCAGGAATGATGTAATTGTGGTAGCTTCTGTTTCTTCTCTGTATGGTTTGTGACAAAAAAGATTTTTCCAAGAAAATTGTCTTATTTTGGAGGTTTGAAAAAGATTTTCTTTCAGAGAATTAAAATGACAACTTTTGAAAATGCAATATAAGCCTATTCATGGTAAGATTGAACATGGTATGTTTGATTTTAGATGAGAGGTTTTGGATATTTTTACTAGTACAGAAAAATTTGTTTATAGGTGTATTTTTAATGATGATCAGCTGGAAAAAATAGAGTTTAGAGACTCTACTACGATGAAATTAGTAGAGGAAGAAGATTTATGACAGCTTTATTATGGAGGAGGGCATCCAAATAAAGTTATAGTTTGGCCGGCAACCCAATTTATACAAGACGATTCTCATTTGGAAGAGATTTTGGAAAAAATGAATATTGAAAAGGATCTAAGAGTAAAAGAATTTGAAAAAAAATGAATGTTGGTGGAAGCAGAAAGGATAAAAAAGAGGGTAGAGTATGATATTAGAATGATTAGAGAAACTGGGTTTGTAAATGGGATTGAAAATTACTCTATCTATTTTGATCGCAGGTTGCCAGGGGAAGCTCCTAATACTATTTTTGACTATTTCCCTGAAGATATGTGTTTGGTTATAGATGAATCGCATATGACTATCCCTCAACTTCAAGCAATGCCACAAGCTGATAGATCTAGAAAAATAAATTTAGTAAAACATGGATTTCGTCTTCCAAGTGCCATAGATCATCGTCCGTTAAATTTTTGAGAGCTTGAGATGATGTTAAATCGAAAAAAAATAGATGACAAAGAAAACTATAAAGATGTTTTAGATGATATGTCTGATACCTACAGAGAAGTAATAGCTAATTCGGAAAAGATAGCAAAAGCTCGTTGAGAAAATCAGCTTTCCTTGATTTTGCAAAAACAAAAGAAAGGCTCAAAAACCATTTTTCTTTCTGCTACACCAGCTCAGTATGAATTAGATTTATCAAACCAAGTTGTAGAACAAATTATTAGGCCAACAGGATTGTTGGATCCCATCACATATATTTACCCTAAGTCAGTTTCCTTTGAAGATTTGGAAACTAGTTTAGATTTGTTAATAAAGAAAAAACTCCATTTAGAAGGATTCCTAGATTGATATTCAATCAAAAATTCAGCTAAAGAGGTGTTTGAGTAATTTCCTTATGAAGATTAATAGTCTTTGGAGTTCTATCTTTGGATTGAAAAAATAAAATCTATCACCTTTTTTCTAGAAACAAAAGAGACAAATAATATTCTTGAATTTTCATATGTATTACTTATAATATTCATTATCGTGGCTTTATCCGACATGTTTTGCATAATATATAAATTTTTATGTATTTCAAGCAAAACACTTCGCATAGCGACGAGTTGGGCGACATATTTTTGAAAAATTTGTTTTTAAAATGTTTTTGGTGGGCTTTAAGAAATAATGAATTTGATTTTTTTAATTTTTTTAGAGAGGGTATATGGTATTTTCTCCGCTATCGCTCTGAAAACGATTTATTTATAAATTGAATAAATAAGAGAAATACTTATATAATGGAAATAATTTTAACTATTTAATGAGAAGTGGTATGACAAACAGCATTGATATAATAATCAATAAAATAAATGGACAGTATTATAATAATTTTATCGTAAAAAGAGAAAAAATTTTTAGCGAAGAAGACTTAAGAGTAGCCTTCTCATCTTTAATTGATTTGATATGTAGTGATTATAAAATAACAATTCCTGAAGAACGCCATGAATACAGTGTTTATAAAGGAAGAATTGATTCTCTCTACGGAGAAGTAATACTTGAATATAAACCTCCCAACTATTTATCTGATTCCAATAATTCACCAAAAAATTCAAAAGCAATTGAGCAAGTCCAAAGGCATATATTGGGGATAGAAAAAAAACAGAAAAAAACTATAAATAGATTCTTGGCTGTTGTTTTCGATGGTTATAAAATCATTTTTGTAAGAAGAAGAAATAATTTATGGGATATTGAAGATCCTGTTTCGGTTGATGAAAAAAGTTTTAAAACACTTCTTCAAAGACTGTTTTCAATAGACATTCAAGGTAAAGCCTTGATAATTGATAATCTAGTTAAAGATTTTAGTATTATTTCTAAAGATGTCACAAAAGATATTAAAACATTTTTAATAAATTTTATTAATAGTAATGATAAAAAAGTAAATCTTTTATACGAACAATGGAAAATATTATTTAGAGAAGTTTGTGGATATGATTTTGATACAAAAAAAATTGAGATTCAAGAATTATTTGATGCATTTGACATAAAAGATAAGAATGTTGACTTATCTAAGATAATTTTTGCTATACATACATATTATGCATTATTTATTAAATTACTTGGTGCAGAAACTCTTACATATTTTAGACACAGAGATAAGAGTTTTCTGAGCAATTTAAATAACTCAAATTTAGAACATAATATAAAATCATTAGAAAATGGGGCTGTTTTTAGATCTGAAGGAATTAATAATTTTAATGAAGGAGATTTTTTTAGTTGGTATTTATTATCGTGGAATAATGAGATAAAAGAAATTTCATTAAACCTTATAAATAAGCTAAAAAACTATGATTTCAGTTCTTTAAATCTTGAACCAAAAGAAGCAAAAGATCTCATTAAAAATATATATCACCACCTATTGCCCCAAAAGTTAAGACATAGCCTTGGAGAGTATTATACGCCTGATTGGTTGGCTGAATTTCTTATTGAAAAACTCAATGTAGACTTCTCAAAAGACAATAGATTTTTAGATCCAACTTGTGGCTCAGGAACTTTTCTTTCTATTGCCATTGATAAAATCAAAATAAATAGTTCTGCCTCTAAAAAAGAGATACTAAACAGAATATTAAATAGCGTTGTTGGTATTGATCTAAACCCATTAGCTGTTATTTCTGCCAAAACAAATTATATAATAGCTCTATCAGAATATTTGAATGAGATTGATCAAGATGGTATTGATATACCAGTATATCTTAGTGATTCGCTTCTTGCGCCACTAGAATATAAAACCGATTTCAAGTCATTTTATTCACTTCCTACAAAAGTTGGAATATTTAAAATTCCTGTATCATTAATTAAAAATAATCAACTTAACATATTTTTAAATCTAATAATAGAATGTATTGATATAGAGCTACCACTTATAGAATTTAAAATAAAATATAAATCTCTTTCTTTAGATTTATCCGAATTAGATAATGAGATCGTTTTTGAATTTTATGAAATGTTATTGAATTTACAAAAAAATGGCTTAAATGGAATTTGGGTAAAAATTATTAAAAATATCTTTGCACCTTCATTTTTTGAAAATTTTGATTACATAATAGGAAATCCACCTTGGATAAATTGGCAAAGCTTACCTGAAGAATATAGAAACTCAATTAAAAAGTATTGGGATGATTATAATATTTTTTTGCATAAAGGATTAAAGGCAAGATTAGGTTCGGCACACGATGACATTAGCGTTCTTTTAACATATGTGATAATGGATAAATACTTAAAATCAGATGGATTATTGGGGTTTGTTTTGCCTCAAAATTTATTACAAGCATCTGGTGGCGGAGATGGTTTTAGAAGATTCAAAATTAAAGATGAAACTGATGTGAAAGTTTTGCAAATTGATGATTTTTCCCATGTACAACCTTTTTCTGATATTGGAGCTTCAAATAAACCAGCGACAATTATTCTTAAAAAAGATGAAAAAACCGATTATCCTGTAAAATATATAAAGTGGTATAAAAAAGAAAAGGGATGCATCCAATCAGATCAACCTTTAAATGCGATATTGCCTTTACTAAAACATGAAGATTTATTAGCAGAGCCAGTAAGAGACGATAAAATAAACTCATCGTGGTTAATTTCAAGTAAAGAAAAAATTAAAAAATTGAAAAATCTCGTTGGTAATTCTAACTATAGAGCAAGAAAAGGCGTAGACTTTAGTTTAAACGGTTTATATTGGGGGAATATTGAGAAAACAAACAAACAAAATATTGTTATGTTTGAAAACATCAACGAAGGTGGTAAAAAAACTGTAAAACAGTATAAAGTTCCTATTGAAGAATCATTGGTTTTCCCAATATTAAGAGGGAAAGAAGTTAGCAGATGGGAAGCAAAACCAAAATCATTTGCAATCATTCCTTACGATAATACAGGAAAATGTATCTCTATTGAAAAATTAAAAGTAGAGTTCCCAAATACATATAAATATTTTTATAAAACAGATGACGAAATTTTTAAACTACTTGAAAAAAGGGGTATTTATCAAAAACACTTAAAGAATGCAAATATTCCTCTTCATGGATTATATAATATTGGTGGATATACTTTTAGTCCTTATAAAGTTGTTTGGAAAGCATTAGCAAGTGGTATGATTTCTAGTGTCATATCTACAATAAAAACAGAACATTCTCCTGAAAAACTTGTAATTCCCGACCATAATGTTTTAATGATACCTTTTGAAAACAAAGAAGATGCTCATTATTTATGTGGAGTATTAAATAGTAAAATTATTAATGATTTTGTTACTTCTTATATTTCATGGTTTTATTCTAGTCATATTTTAGAACATATAAATATTCCTGATTTTGATAACAATAATTTAGACCATATTGATATAGCAAAATTATCAATCCAAGGACACAAAAATGGTAAATTGAGCAAAGATGAACAAAACAAATTAAATAAGTTAGTTGAGAAAATTTTAAAATAAGGAGTTTTGAAAAATGGAATTCATCCCAGCCCTCTACATCTTTCAAAACAAAAAAATCAAATACAATAATAAAAAGCCCATCAAAAACGGAATAATATGGATAAATTTTTCAAAAATATGCAAGGCGCGTTGCACTCTCACTTCGTTATAGCACTGTTTGGCTCGCCTAACACAGTATATATGGTTCGTTCGTTGCACTTCAATCTCCAATATTTTGCTCCGTTTCATTCCATAAAACATCACATATACTGAAATATTTTGAAAGAATTTATTTCAAATGAAATATTAGAAATGTTAGAATAATTTTATTAATAATTACTTAATTATGATTTTGAAAATCCCTAAAAAATTACAAAGGTGATCAAAAATTGCAATAGTTAGTTCTTCTTGGTGATGAATTTGAGCTTATCCTTCTAGATATAATAATTGAATTAAGCAATTAAAAGAACAATTTTGAGTGGAAATAATTGAAATGGAAAATGCAAAAAAAGATCCTGAATTTGTTTATAATAATCCAAAAAAAAGAGCAGAAGATTTAATGAATGCATTTTTAGATCCGAATATTGATGCAATATTTTCAAGTATTTGATGAGACGATAGTATTAGAATATTACCTTATATAGATTTTGATGTTATCAAAAATAATCCAAAAATTTATATGGGATATTCAGATAGTACAATTACTAATTTTATTTGTTATAAAGCATGAATAAGAAGTTATTATTGACCTTCTATAATGGCTTGATTTGGAGAAAATTGATGAATGTTTGAGTATATGATAGAAAGTGTGGAAAAAACATTGTTTAGTAATGAAATAATTTGAGAAATTAAACCAAATACTTCTTGATGGACAAATGAATTTTTAGACTGGTGAAATCCAGAAAATCTTAATATAAAAAGAAAATTAAATCCAAATACATGATGGAGATTTATTCAATGAAGTTGAATAGTGGAGTGAGAATTATTATGATGATGTGTAGATGTATTTTATTTTATGTGGTGAACTGAAATTTGGCCAGATAAAGATGAATGGAAATGAAAAATTCTATTTATTGAAACTTCTGAGGAAAATATATCTGAAGATAATCTTGAAAGAATATTAAGGACTATGTGAATTCAATGAATTTTAGAAAATTTAAATTGAATAATAGTAGGAAGAGCTCAAAACGAAAAAAATTATGATAATAGTTTATTAAAGATAATAAATTGAGAGTTCTGATTATATAATTTACCAATAATTACAAACATGGATTTTGGACACACAGATCCTGTTTTTGTACTTCCGATTTGAGCAAAAATGACTTTAGATTTTGATAATAAAAAGGTATTTATCAATGAATCTTGAGTCTTATAAATTTTTAAATTTTTTGCATGTCCTGAAGATTTAATCATGTCCTGAAGATTTAATAATGCACAAAAAAATGAGTTAATATTATTCTCTTTCTACTTCTAGGACTTTCACTTTGAAAGATACATCTTCACGAATGTATGTAGGGTTGAAGTCTACGATTATGTTGTTTGTATCCACTTCTATTACTATTCAGTCCATTGTTCACAAAGATACAGCTTCTCACTCTTTGGGTTCTATATTTAGACTATGAAATATTTCTGGACCTATCCATTGAATCTTACTATTATCATGTCTAATGGTATATCAATTTTCACTTGTTGCTTCAAATTGTTTTGTTTCTCATTTTTTCATTCATAATAATTCAATTTCAAAAGCCGGAAAACTTTGTCCCAGTCATACTATTAAGATGGTTTTTTGGTTTTTTTCTATTATGTTACCATCTTTTGAAAAAGAGTCGTACATCAAGGTTACTCTGTCTCAGTTGGTGATTTCTAGCCTTTTACCACAAGCACTTAAAATCAAAACTGTTGCTCCTAGTATTAAAATCAGACTCAGTAATTTTTTCATTTTAGGTTTTATTTAAAGGTTAAAAAACTTATCTTCAGAATAGTTTATTTTTTGTGTATTTTGGATTTTATAAAATGTTGTCGGGATTCTTGAGGGGTTTGAATTATATTTTTATTTTCAATATTTTTTTCTTCTTTTTCATTTTCTAAAGGGGCTTGAAATTTTATAATGAATTCTCAATTAAATAATATATTGTTTTTATGTGCTAAGAAATAGTCTGAATACTCAGAATCTAGGTAGTATTTGAGAAAATTGTTTGAATATGCAATTTCATCTTCTACTGCACGGATATTATGATTTACATTGTTGATTGCTTCAATTATTGAGTTGTAGGTTATGTATGTTCTGGCTGCAACTATCATAGCTAATATTGTTAAAAGTGTTGAAATTATCTTTATTGTATTTCAATGTTTTCATATTATCTTTATATATTTTTCCTTTCGCATTGAATAATGTTATATAATAATTGTTTATTAATTTATAATGATCATTAAAAAGAATTTAACTTATCTCGTTGAATTATTATTATAATTCTTGGTTGAAAATTCAAGTAAAAAAACTAGAAGATAGTTGTATGTTTTATTTAGAATATGATTGAATATGGCTATAGCTAAATTGGCAGATTATGTAATAAATAGGCTTAAAGCATGAGAAGTAGTAAATAGACCGTCCAATGTCTTAAAAGAGTTAGTAGAAAATAGTATTGATGCTTGAGCGACTAGTTTAGAAATAAATATTGTCGATTGAGGAAAAAATTTGATAAGTGTACAGGATAATTGAGAGTGAATACAGCTTTCAGATATGGATTTGTTATTGGAAAGATATGCTACTTCAAAGCTCAAAACAGATGAAGATTTGTTATCGTTATCTAGTTATTGATTTAGATGAGAGGCTTTGGCTAGTATAGCAGAAGTTTCCAAAATTACTGTTTTATCCAAAACGGCATACAGTGAAATAGGTACTAAACTTACCAAAAGATGAACAGAAAAAATTGTAAATCATCAACCGGTTCCGTTTGAAAATGGGACAGTAATTACTGTTGAAGATTTGTTTTATAATGTTCCAGCTAGATTAAAGTTTTTGAAATCTACACAAACAGAATTTTATTATTGCTACAATTATTTTGTTGATGTAGCATTATGGCATCATGACAAAGATTTTATTTTCAAAAAAAATGATAAAGTTGTTTTTGATCTAAAAGCTACTGATGATTTGATTGATAGGATAAATGAAATATTCAAAAAAGACTGGAAAAATAATTTGAAAACACTTGATTATGCGGATGATGATTTAACAATAACTTGAGTTGTTTCCGATCCTACTATTCGTTTTTGATCTTCAGAAAACATCAAAATATATGTTAACTCTAGACCAATACAGGATAAAATAATTTATAAAGCCATAATGGATGCTTATAATAGACAGATTTCTCCTTGAGAGTTTCCGTTTGTTGTTTTGAAATTGGATATTAAACCAGAATTGATTGATGTGAATGTTCATCCATCTAAATTGCAGGTTAAATTTGTTGATTCTCAAAAAATCTACCAACTTGTCTATAATTCTGTCTATAAGTGTCTAAGTGATAATAAAATTACTAGTGTTGTTCATGATTTTATTTGATCAGAGAACTCAGGGAATACTCAAAATTATTACAATAAAACGCCGTGACAGAATGTGTTTTTGGGTAGTAGAGATTTTAATAAAAAAAGTGAGGATAATATTTTTTGATTTCAAGAACAGAAAATTAAAGGTTTTCCTTTATCAAACAATCAAACTTTTGATTTTTATGATGATAGCAAAACCTATTCCAACCCTGATATCTGAGATTATCAAATAGTATGACAACTTTGGAATACTTATATTGTGTTACAATCAAATGATGCTCTTTATTATATTGATCAACATGCTTTAGCGGAAAGAATAGCTTTTGAAAATATGAAAAAAGCAACAAGCTTAAAAAAGGAACTTTTGTTGCAACCAGTTAAATTTAGCGTAACAGATATTCCTGATTTACAGGAAAAAATAACTCAACTTAATGAACTTTGATTTGATTGTTCTTTGTTGTCAGAAAATGTGATGGTAGTTTATGCTGTACCAAATATATTTATTACTTATCCAGTAGATTTAGAAACCCTATTTAATTATGTTTTGTATTTGGAAGACATAAACTTTAATCATGTGTTGGATGGGGTTTTTGCTACAAAAGCTTGTAAAACATCTATAAAGGCGTGACATAAATTATCATATGAACAAATGGCAAATTTAGTAAAAGAATGATTTGATAGTATTGAAGGTATGTTTGTATGTCAGCATTGAAGACCATTTTTTGTAAAAATAGAAAAGGGGAGTGTAGATAAGATGTTTGATAGGTAGGGTTAGTTTATAAAGTTGGTGATAGTCCCCCTTGATAAGGGGGATTGTATAGGTTTAGTAATTCGGTAACAAAAAAGTAAAATTGATAAAAATTTTACAATATAAGTTACCAAAATGACAATGAAAAAGATAGAAGATGCTGTAAAGA
>Ga0255341_1000937_pt1 | contig 44883 bp, 32 predicted proteins | sample wastewater_treat_8_FD_192418 | JGI IMG/M metagenome (GOLD analysis project Ga0255341, IMG submission 192418) | Wastewater microbial communities from Lulu Island WWTP, Vancouver, Canada - plant12 | ecosystem: Engineered > WWTP > Wastewater > Unclassified | place: Canada: Vancouver, British... | reverse complement strand
TAACCGCAAAAGATGTCAGAAGTCAGGAAAAATCCATAATGAGGAATTTTTGGGAAATTAATTAAAATCAACTTATATGAGAAAACTTCTATTATTTTGTTTTGCCCTGTTGATATTCAACATGTCTTATGGGCAAACAGTTCTTATCTCCCCTACCGGAGATGGGGGCTTCGAAAATGGGGCAACTCCGGCTGCAAACAACTGGACTGCCGTAAACTCCTCAACTGACGGTTGGGTTGTTGGTTTAGCACCAACTCCAAGTGCAGGGAGTAATTGTGCATACGTTTCTTCTGACGGAGGTACAGGCTGGACATATTCACAATTCAGTACCAGGCAGCATCTTTATTATGATGTAACCATTCCTGCAGGCGAAGGCTTATTAACGCTTACATTCAAATGGAAAGCCAATGGTGAAGGTGCAGGAACATCCGATTATGATAACATGAGAGTGTATTTTGGTACAGTTGCAGATATGGGTACTCCTGTAACCACTAATGAAATAAATGTAGCTTGTCGGGTTTCGGGACCGGGTGCAAATAACGGCATGTATAAGTTAAATAACACGGCATGGAATACTGAAACTATTAACCTTACAGGCACTCCCGGCACTACATATCGTTTGGCTTTTACTTGGAAAAGTGATGTATCAGGTATTTATAACCCACCGGCAGCAATTGATGAGGTTTCATTAATCTCAAACCCAATTGACCCGCTACATGGTTATTACACAATCAATAATCTGCTGCCTACATCAAATCCAATGTTGCATGATGGTACAGGGAACTTTGCATCTTTTACTGAAGCTATAAATCATTTAAATTTGCATGGGATTTCCAATACGGTTATATTTAATGTAACTGCCGGTCAAACATTTACCGAAAATTGTCCTGTTATTACTGGTACAGGTACTAGCACCAATCATATCTCTTTTGTAAAAAGTGGAGCCGGCTCCAATCCGGTATTAAAACCAACAGGAACTGCAGCAACTAATGATGCAGGTTTCACAATCAGTGGAGGTGATTATTTTACATTTAATGGAATAGACGTTACAATAGCCAGTGGTTCAGCCCTGGAATACGGATATTTTATTAAAAACGCATCTGCTACCAATGGTGCCCAAAATAATACTATAGCCAATTGTAAGATTACACTAAATCGTGCAAACACCTCTTCAATTGGTATTTATCAATATACATCTACGTCTGCAACTAATGCCACAGGAACTAATTCCAATAACACGTATTATAATGTTACAGTAGAAAACGCCTATCAGGGAATTATTCTGAATGGGACATCAACTACATATCCTGATGAATACTGTTATATTGAATCATGCATAGTAGGAGCTAATTCTATTAATGATATTGGAATGGGTAGCACAGCGCCCGCAGGTATTAGAGCTACCTATTTAAAAAACGTATCCATTATTAATAACATTGTACGTAATGTAACTTCTACCGGTGCTTCGGTAAATGGAATTTTCTCGCAAAACACAAGTGGAACAAACAATAATATAGCCAACAATAATGTATATACTATTGGAACTACCAGTACTAGTTCATCCTATTATATATATGGCATCAGGGTTGAAATAGTTTCAGGTGCTGTTGCAAATATTTACAACAATATGGTTTCGAACTTGCATCATGCTATAGCAACTGCAACTTCAACAATACTTATCAGAGGTATTGAAGTTGGAAGTTCGGGTACCGGAAGCAGCAATGTTTTTTACAACTCTGTTTCAATTACCGAAGACGGCTTTCCTTCTAGTGCAGCAATGTATATAGGCACAAACGGGAATCATAATTTAGCTAATAATATTTTTGCAAACTTCTCTACTCCTAATGCAACTTCCTTAAGATATGCAATTTATAAAGGAACCGGTTCAACATTTAACTCAAATTATAATGATCTTTATGTTTTCCCCGGTACAAACAGCTTTATCGGATATTATACTGCAAACAGAACTTCTTTGGCCGATTGGACAACTGCCAGCAGCCAGGATAATAAATCTTTATCTGTTGACCCGTTTTATGTAAGTACAGCCGATTTACACACTACTTTAGCAGCACTTAATGGTGTAGGACTTGTTGTACCCTTTATCACAACAGATATTGATGGAGACACTCGCGATTCTATGTTCCCCGATATAGGAGCCGATGAAAACTTAACGCCTCCAACTTTTACTTGCACCACACCTGCACCGGGTAATACAATTTCATCTTCTACTTCGTTATGCTATGGTGATGCAGTAATTTTACATATGCAAAATCCAATAACAGGAACGGGTAATAGCTATCAGTGGCAAAGCTCAACCGATGGCGTCACATATAATAACATTTCCGGTGCCACTTTAGATGGATATTACACAACACCTAATCAAGTTACATATTATCAGTGTGTTGTAACATGCCATAATGGCACTCCTGTTTCAGTTGCATCTAATCCGGTATTAGTTGATTTTAATAACAAGATTCTTTCAACCACTCCTGACGGACGTTGCGGAACAGGTACAGTTTCATTGCAGGCAACAGCTACTGCCGGTTCAACAATTAATTGGTATTCTTCAGCTGTCGGTGGCACTGTATTAGGCACAGGTTCTCCATGGGAAACCCCTGAAATATCTACTACCACAAATTATTATGTTGAAGCAACAAGTTTTGCACCATCTATTGCAACAATTGGTACTGGCGCTTCTACTAGCACAGGATATGAAAGTCCTTTTTATCATCTTTATGGTGGTATGAAAGCTCAATATATTATCACTGCAACTGAATTATCGGCTGCCGGATTAAGTGCCGGAAATATTACAGCATTGGCTTTTGATGTTGCTTCAGGAAGTGCTTCATATTCTTCATTCAATATGTCTATAGGCCATACAAGTTTAACTTCTTTATCTACTTCATTGCAAACAGGACTTACTGAGGTTTATTCCACTTCAAGTCTAACTACAACAGTAGGTATCAATAACATTACTTTTACTACACCATTCACTTGGGATGGCACATCCAATATAATTATAGAAACATGCTGGAGCAATAATAATGGAGGTGGAACTAGTTCTACTGTTAAATATGATTCAAAAAGCTATGCAGCAACAGCGTACTTCAGAGCCGACAATCAAGCACCGGCTACATTATGCGCTCAAACAGCCGGTAGTGGAACAATGAACGCCAGACCAAAAATGATTTTGTCGGGTATAGGCAAATGCTCAGGTCCCAGAGTTCAGGTTATTGCCTCTGTTGTAGATGCACCTGCAATTACAGTTAATGCTACGCCAGCTACTATTTGTCAAAACGACACTGTAAATTTTGAAGTTACCAGTACAAATACAGGATACTCTTATATATGGCAACCTGGCAATATAACAGGTGCAACGCCTTCATTCTCACCTGCTGCTACAGGATATTACAGTGTTGTTGCAACCGATAATTCAGGCGGCACCTATGATGGCTGCGCTGCAATTGATTCGGTTTTAATTACTGTTAATCCTATACCAACAAATGTAGTAATTACTTTATCGGATAATAATATTTGTTTTGGCGATTCTGTACAATTAGCAGCCAGTGCCATCTCAAATATGAATAGTTTGGTTAATTTTTCCGAAGGATTTGAAACATGGCCTCCTGCCGGATGGACTTTTATAAATGCCGGAACTGGTAATAATTGGGCAGTTAGTAGTAGTAGTCCGTATGAGGGTACTAATGTTATGTTCTATTCTTACGATTTATCTAACCCTGCAAATGCTTGGGCAATAACACCCTCTATGGATTTATATGGAGGTACAACATATAATATTTCGTTTTGGTACAAAGTTAGTAGTTCAAGCTATCCGGAAAAATTAAAAGTAACAGTAGGTGATGCAAACACTGTTGCCGCGCAAACCAATGTATTGTGGGATAATAATGGTGGCGCATCATTAACTAATACATCTTACCAGCAAGCTAATATAAATTTCACTCCTGCAACAAGCGGAACATATTATTTCGGCTTTAATTGTTACTCAAATGCTAATATGTGGAATTTATATGTTGACTTAGTAGAGATTAATGGCGGAGCTCTGTTCCCATGTACTTATTCATGGACATCAAATCCTGCAGGATTTAGCTCAACAAATCAAAACCCTGCTGCTTTTATTCCTACAGCAACTGCAACATACACTGTTGTTGCCGGAAATGATTTAGGCTGTACGGCATCAAAAGATACGGTTGTTACAGTCAATCCTTTGCCTGTGGTTAACCTTGGCACTGACATTACCCTTTGCGATACCGCATCAGTAACTCTTAATGCGGGTAATCCGGGTTCATCTTATGATTGGTCAACCGGCGGTACGGGTCAAAGCGAAACAGTTAATGGCTCTGAGCTTAATGTTGGTGACAATACAATTTCTGTTGAAGTTACAACAGCTGCGGGTTGTGTAGGCTCTGACAGTATTGTGATTACTGTAACCGTATGTACTTCTATTGAAGATCCTGCTTTACACATTTCCTACTATCCAAATCCTGTAACCAATATGCTTAATCTTGATTTAAGCGAATTGCCAATCGGTAATTACAGATTTGAGCTTATTAGCATGACCGGACAAAAAGTAATGGATATGTTACTCGTAAATGATGGTTCTGTTATTCCTGTAAACTTATTGGATCTTTCAAACGGAACTTACATTCTGAACGTAAGCGGTAATAATAATACATTCCGCAATTACTTGACTATTCAGAGATAGTATTTTTCTGAATTATTGAAAATACCTAAAAGCCACCATTACTTATGGTGGCTTTTTTTGATTAAAAAAGTATTATTTCATTTAGCGAAAATTAAAATTATTAGAAATCCATAAAGGTCATTAAATAAAAAAAACTAAATTTGCATTTATTAGCATTTAAGAAAAGATGAATTCTTTTGTTGTATCAGCACGGAAATATCGTCCGGCATCCTTTAAAATGGTTGTTGGTCAGGATAATATCGTTAAAACACTTAAAAATGCTATTATAAACAATCATCTGGCACAGGCTTTTTTATTTACCGGCCCGCGGGGCGTAGGTAAAACCACATGCGCCCGCATTATGGCAAAATCAATCAACTGCACAAACCTTTTGCCTGATGGTGAAGCCTGCAATGAGTGTGTTTCGTGCCGTTCTTTCAACGATTCAGCATCTTTCAATATCCATGAACTTGATGCAGCCTCAAATAATTCGGTTGAAGATATCAGAAATTTGGTTGACCAGGTAAGAGTTCCACCTCAGGAGGGTAAATATAAAATTTATATAATTGACGAGGTTCACATGTTGTCTCAGGCAGCTTTCAATGCTTTTCTTAAAACACTTGAAGAACCACCTCCTTATGCCAAATTCATTCTGGCAACAACAGAAAGACATAAAATTATTCCAACAATATTATCCCGTTGTCAGATTTATAATTTCAAGCGTATTACAGCAGAAGATATTGCAGGATATCTTAAATATGTTGCTGAGAACGAAGGTGTTGAGGCAGATTCGGATGCATTGCATATAATTGCGCAAAAGGCTGATGGTGCCATGCGGGATGCCTTGTCATTATTTGACCAAATGGTAACATTTAGCGGTAAAAACATTAATTATCGCTCGGTAATTGAAAACTTAAACATTCTTGATTACGACAATTATTTCCAATTTACCGATTTCTTTATAAATGGAGATTATATCAATGCTTTAGTTTTGCTCAATAATATTACGGCAAGTGGCTTCGACGGTCAACATATTATTTCCGGTTTAAGCAACCATATTCGTAATTTGCTTATGGCTCGGAGTCAATCTACATTAGCTCTTCTTGAAGCAGGTGAACAAATGACAAAACGGTATTCAGAGCAAGCGTCCAACAGCCCTGAATATTTATTAACTTCTGCACTCGACATGCTAACACAAGCCGAATTCAATTACCGGCAAAGTAATATTAAGGGCTTGTTCCTCGAAAATCTTTTCTTACAGCTAAGCTTGATTTTGACTAAACTTGATGAACAAAATGAAGTAAAAAAAAAAATAACTGAGGCTGAAAACTTTTCCGCTGTACAGGAATCAGAAGAAATTGTTTATTCCACGCCTACTCCAAAAAAAACTAAAGATGATGAACAAAAACATATTCCAAGTCCAAATAAAATAAGCATCCAACAAAAAATAAACGAACTTAGCAAAGATGTAAAATCAACTCATAAGTGCGAAAAATTTGATCGGGATAAATTGATATCATGCTGGGGAGAATATTGTGAATCTATAAAAACTTCAAAAATCAATCTCTATTCTATACTGATAAATTCTACCATTGATATAAAAAATGAAAAAGATATTGAAATAACCATAGACGGACCAATGAAAAAAGCAGAGATTGATGCAGAAAGAAATCACATTATTCAATCAATGCGGAATATTCTGAAAAATGATGATATTATGTTGTTAACAAAAATGATAGAAAAAGAAAAAATTAAAACAAATATATCGGATTTGGCGCAAGAAAAACTTAACAGCGTAATTGAGAATAATCCAGAAGTGTCAATGTTTATTGATACTTTTAATCTTAACCCCGAAATGTAAAACAAAAATAAATAACATGATGAGAATAATTGTTTTTCTACTGACATTCTTTGGGCTAATAGGTTTTAGTTCCTTAAGTTTTGCCCAAAAAGTCACCGAACCGGGATTTGGAACCCAAAATGCAACACATCATTATAAATATGAAACTGTTGCAAACGACCCGCTCAACACACGTATTTATACTTTAGATAACGGATTAAAAGTATATATGACTGTGTATAAAAATGAGCCGAGAATTCAAACCTACATAGCCGTTGCAGCCGGCAGTAAAAACGACCCGCACGAAACCACGGGATTGGCTCATTATTTCGAACACATGATGTTTAAAGGCACTCCAAACTTTGGAACATCTGATTATGCAAAAGAATCTGTGTTGATTGCCAAAATTGATTCATTGTTTGAAATATACCGCACGTTAACCGATGAAAAAGAAAGAGCGGCTATGTACAAAATTATCGACAGTGTGTCGTTTGCCGCATCAAAATATGCCATTCCTAATGAATATGACAAACTTATGACTTCGATAGGTGCGGAAGGAACAAATGCCTATACATCTCTTGAGCAAACTGTATATGTTGAAAATATCCCTTCAAATCAACTTGATAATTGGGCTTTCATTCAGGCCGACCGCTTTGCAAACCCGGTATTAAGAGGTTTTCATACCGAGCTTGAAACAATTTACGAAGAAAAAAACATGACCCTTACATCTGATTCTCGTAAAGTGTTTACTGCTCTTCTCGAAGGAATATTCCCCACCCATGAATATGGTACTCAAACAACAATTGGAACACAGGAACATATTAAAAATCCTTCAATGAAAAACATCAGAATGTTCCATTCCCAATATTATGTTCCAAATAATATGGCAATTGCATTGTCGGGTGATTTTAATCCGGATGAAGCAATAAAAATCATAGACCATTACTTCGGAAATTTAAAACCCGGAAATGTTCCGCCTTTCACCCCTGCCGTAGAAAAGCCAATTACCAGCCCGGTTGAAAAAACTGTTTTAGGCCCTGATGCAGCAAATGTTATGCTTGGCTTCCGCTTTCCCGGAGCAGGTACCGATGACGCACTAAAACTCGAATTACTTGATATGATTCTTACAAATAGTGCGGCGGGAATGATTGATTTAAACCTTAATAAAAAGCAGAAAACTCTAAAAGCCGGTTCAGGTTGCTACATCCTTAAAGATTATTCCGTAGAAATTCTTTATGGAACACCTAAAGAAGGACAAACCTTAAAAGAAGTTCGCGACTTGCTTTTAGAGCAAATTGAAGCAATTAAAAGAGGCGAATTCGAAGATTGGCTTTTACCTGCCATTATCAACGACCTTAAATTAAAACAAATAAAAGAATTTGAAAACAATGATTCCAGAGCACATGCTTATGTAGATGCATTTATTTTAGGTCAGCCATGGGATGTATATATATCCAAAATTGACCGTATGGCAAAATTTACCAAACAAGATATTGTAGATTTTGCTAACGCAAATTTTAAAGACAATTATGTTATAGTTTATAAGGAAACCGGAAAAGATGAGTCTATCAAGAAAATTGCAAAGAACAAGTTGACTAAACTTGACATGAACCGCGACATGGAATCCGACATGCTTAAAAAGGTTAAAGAATCAAAAGTTAATGAAATTGAGCCTGTTTATGTTGATTTCGAAAAAGATATCGTAACATCTAATCTTAAATCAAATATCCCGCTATATTACGTACAAAATAAAGAAAACGAAACTTTTAGTTTGTACTATGTTTTTGACATGGGAAGCAATAATGACAAAAAACTACCCTATGCCATTGATTATATCAAATACATTGGAACTGATAAAATGACTGCTGAAGAAATCAGCAAGAAGTTTTATAGCATTGGTTGCGAGTTTAATGTGTTCAACTCTGCTGATGAAGTCTATGTTAAACTTAGTGGCTTGAGCAGTAATTTTGTTGAAGGTCTTGAACTATTCGAAGAACTCCTGGCTAACGCCTCTCCGGATAAAGAAGCCTGGACTAATTTAATCAACGATGAAATGAAATCAAGGGCTGATGCCAAAAAAAGCATGCAATATGTTTTCAGCTATTTGGTCGGCTATGGTATTTATGGACCTAAAAACCCGATGAATGACCAGCTTAGCGAAAAAGAGCTAAAGGCAATGACAGCTACCGAAGCTGTTGACATTATTAAGTCTTTGCTTGGATTTAAACATCATGTTCTGTATTATGGCGACATGAATATAGCAGATTTAACAAGCATTTTAAACAATAAGCATAATGTGCCGAATGTATTGAAAGATGTTCCTGCCGAACGTATATACACTCAGCAAGCCACTGAAAAAAACATTATTTACTGGGCTCATTTTGACACTCCGCAGTCACAAATTATTATGCTTAACCGTGGAGCCAAAGGATTTAATGTTGCACTTAATCCTACTTTACGTCTGTTCAACGAATACTTTGGCGGCAGCATGAATTCCGTGATTTTCCAGGAAATGCGCGAGGCACGTGCACTGGCATATACAGCAGTGTCGTTCTATCAATCACCCAATAAAAATACTGAGCATTATTATAGCTTATCTTATATTGCAACCCAATACGATAAAATGCAAACAGCAATTGATGCGTTTCTTGAATTATTGGATGCAATGCCTGAATCCGAAAATGCATTTAATCTTGCAAAAGATGGTATTATTAAACAAATTCGCACCAGCCGCACCACTCGAGACGATATTTTGTGGAAATTTGAAAATTATAAGAAAATTGGCGTAACTCAGGATTTAAATAAAGAATCTTTCGAAAAAATTCCTGCCATGACCTTACAAGATCTTAAAAATTTCCAAAATACTTATCTTAAAGCTAAGCCTCATACTTATTTAATTTTGGGTGATAAAAAGCAATTACCTTTTAAAGTACTTAAAAAGTATGGCAAAGTGAAAGAAATAAAGATTGAAACTCTTTTTGGATATTAAAAAATCTTATTTGCAGTAAAGGCGGACTTTTATGTCCGCCTTTTTTATAAAAAGCTTATTTTTATAGCCAATAAATCTCTGTTATCATTTCATTAAAATGAAAAAAATAAAGATAATTATAGTTTTGTTTTTATTGGTTTATAATAATGCTTATACGCAATATTTCAGATGGGGCAATGAACCAAATCTCAAATGGAAGGAAAGAAGTAATGAACGGCTTAAACTTATAACACCCGAAGTTTTCTCGGCCGATTCCTTGTTTGTTGCCTATTTCGACTCGGCAATATTTTATCAGGCTGCAAGCCTACATGCAAATACCCGAAAATTAAACATAGTATTACACCCAAATACTTTGGTGCCTAATGGATTTGTGGCATGGGCACCTGCCAGAAGCGAATTATTTACCGCTCCACCACGCGATTTTTATCCCGGGTTTTGGCCTCAACAATTAGCATGGCATGAAATGAGGCATTTTGCCCAATTTTCGGTTGCAGAGAACCAACTCAAAAGACGGGTACTGGGTAGTCTGTTCGGTCAGTATTTAACTGCTGCTTATGTAGGGTTAACTGCGCCCGCTTGGTATATTGAAGGAGATGCCACTGCATCAGAAACAGCTTTTCTTGAAACCGGCAGGGGAAGGTCTCCATCGTTTTCAACTCCGTATTTTGCGTGGTTAGTTAATCAAAAATACATTCCAAATTATAATCGTTTTGTTATGGGCTCTGACAAAGATTATACCCCTAACAGATATTTGTACGGATATTGGATGATTGCTTGTGGACAAAGCAAATATGGACGTGTATTTTGGCCTAATGTTTTTGCCCATTCATTTATGAAAAGCAATTTTGGCAAATTTCCTAGGGCGTTTAAACAATTTTCACCCGATGATATCCCCCTGAGGCATTTTAGCGACTCAACACAATATTGGGTACTAAAATCAGTAGAAAATGAATTAGAGTCTTTAATATTAATTAATTCAAATAAAATAACCGATAGTAAAGAATATTGTAATTACAGACCTATTGGATGTGATTCCGAAGGCAATATTATTGCTTTCAAAAATTCATTTCACGGAGAGCCCTGCTTTGTTTCGATTCAAAATAACAAACAGGAAAAAATTATTAAATACACCAATTATATTCATGACGAATCTTTCGGGTTTGACGGCAAACACATTTTTTATTCAGAATATCGCCCTCACCAAAGATGGGAAATGGTTGACTTTTCCAAAACATTATGTTTGGATATTAACAACAAAAAAATAAAAAATAAATCAGTTACTTATAAAGAACTACTTCCTGCATTAAGCCCAAACGGAAAAATACTTGTCACTTGTGCATATCTTAATGATGGCACCTATCATGTTAATGTAACTGATATTGAAAATTCACAAACAATAGGATGGGCAAAATTTGATTATGCTGAACAACCTGTGTCCATGGCTATAGATAATTCGGGAACTAATTTATTTTTAATACAACAAACAATATCTCAACGCAGGATTGTTAAATTTAATGCATCATCAAAGTCAATTCAGGTGTTGCTTTCATCAACAAACGAAAATTTTAATCATCTGGTTTTAATAGACAATTTTCTATATTTTTCGAGCACCTTAAACGGCAATGAAGAAATATGGCGTATTCATGTGGATGGAGGCGAGCCTCAGTGCATAACAAATACAAAATTTGGAGCTGCATTTCCCGTTTCAGATGGGCAGTCCGGTCTCCTTTTTAGCGAAATGACTGAAAAAGGGTCTCAAATCAGGTATATAGAAAATATAAACCCTATTGACACAATAAAAAGGTGGAAATTCATGTATGAATCTGCCGATTTGCTAAGCTATAATGCAAAAAAAATAAAAGATAATATCAATTTTGATAAAATAACAGTACCTGAATCCAAGCCATACCGAAAACTTAAAAATATAATTAATGTTCATTCCTGGGGACCTTTGACTATTGATCCTTCGTCAGGAACAGTAAATCCCGGTATTCAATTCGACTCACAAAATATATTAAGCACACTATCTGCATCAATATTTAGTGGCGTTAACTTAGCCACGGCAACTATTGAATCAGGGATAAGAACAAGCTATTCGGGATTATATCCCATAATTTCAATTGGCTACACAAATTACTCGCCTGTTTTCAACAATAAATCAGGTGCATCTTATAATAGTTTAGAATTTTCGGGTTACATTCCATTAACCTATACAAAAAATGCATGGATTTTTAAAATCACTCCGCGGATAGAAATACGCCCGTGGAGCGTTGCTGATACCGGCGACGGAATGCTGTCTTTTGCCCGCCATGCCGGCCTTTTGTCATTATCGGCATATAAAAAAACAAACGAAAAAAATATTTATCCAAAGTTGGGGATATTTTCAGGCAATGGCATTTTGTGGCAAAATTACGACTCGCATAAAGGGTTATTACGCGCCGGCACAGGTGGAGTTTGGCTGCCCGGAGCATTCAGACACGATGGCTTTCGCATACGTACTGGATATGAATTGCGCGACACCCTTGCATTTCCGTTTAATACAATGATGTCTGCGCCCAGAAGCTATAATTTACTTAAACATCCTATCAAATACTTTTTTTCAGGCGAATATGCCTGTCCCCTACTCTACACAGATTTTTATATTGGTTCACTTATCTATTTAAAAAAGCTATCCGGAATGATAAGCTACGATTATGCGCTTTCGCCCGAAAACAAAAATTTTTCTTCTTTTGGAATACATCTTATGGGCGATGTAAATTTTTTACGCCTGTATGCTCCTCTAAGGCTTGTGTTTTCAGAATACTATCTCCAACCCACAAATAAATGGCAATTTCAATTTGGGCTTAGTTATGATTTGTATGCTTATTAAAAAACACTTGCTAATGATTTGAACGTTGTCACAATTGACTAATGCGATTTTGGTTATTGGTCTCCCAATCTATTTTAAGAGTTTTTATCAAAATCAATAAAACACATTTAGCTCAACAGTATCATTTGGCAAAGTATGAACAGTAGTAGTTTCGTATGTTTGCACATTGTTTTTTAAAATAGATTTGGATAAACTTAAATCGAAAGCCCCAACAGATTTGCAAAAAAATGACGTATCTATTGCCATTCCCAAATAAGTTACAGGAGATGAGCTGCAACAATCAAAATTGCTTATGGGATTGTTTTGAAAATAAGTTATTAATTTATCATCATCATCAAAAGGAGAAATGTTCTTAATATGAACAAGAATTGTAGCAACAGATAAAAAGTCAAAATTTGTTTTAAGCGGTTTGTCCGAATTAACTGTAGCAGCAGTAACAGTTTGTTGCAAGGTATAATAACCGTCTTTAACTATCACAAAACGAAACGAATCATAAGTGCTTTCATCAACTTCAAACTGAAATTGCCCTAAAGCATCTGTTGTAATAGTTCCAAGTGTAACAAACGATGCATTATAAATCCCTTGAATTACACCATTGGCCTGCAATGTAATTTTTGCACCTGCAACCGGAATATTTTGATATGGATCTTTTACAGTCCCACTTATTAAAATGTTTTTTGGGTCTTTTTTGCATGATGTAAAAAAGATTAATAAACAAAGAAAAAATAATACTTTCTGCATAAGTTAAAATTGAATTTTAGGCAGCGAACAAATATAATTGTTTTTTATTTGATTGATAAATTCAATTATAAAATAACTTTGCCATATTTCTTAATCATTTTGAATATTTGACATAAAAAGGCATTTTTTAATTCGAAAATTTCTTTCAAACACTATTTTTTTTAAACACTCAAAATATTTCGAATCTTTTGTTGCTTAATAGTTTGCCCAATCAAAATAAATTTTTACCTTTGCACCCCATTTTAAATAAACTAAATTAACAAATTAAAAACAAAAGAAATGGCAAGACGTTATGAAACCGTTTTCATTATGACTCCCGTTTTGTCTGATGATCAGGCAAAGGAAACGGTACAAAAATTCAAAAAATTCCTCACGGAAAAAGGTGCAGAAATTAAGCACGAAGAAAGCTGGGGTTTAAAAAAGCTGGCTTATCCTATTCAGAAAAAAACTACAGGATTTTATCACCTGTTTGAATTTGAAGCTGAAGGCAGTATTGTTAGCGAACTTGAAGTAAATTACAAGCGTGATGAGCGCGTAATTCGTTACTTAACTGTTTCGCTAGACAAGTACGGAGTTGAATTTGTGGAAAAACGCCGCAAATTAAAATCAGAAAAAGTTAAAGAAGACGGAAAGAAAGAAACTGAAGTTTAACCCTGAAAAATTAATTTAAATGGCACAACAAGGAAATGATATTCGTTATTTAACGCCTATAAATATTGAAACGAAAAAGAAAAAATACTGTCGTTTCAAAAAGGCCCGAATTAAATATATCGATTATAAAGACGCTGAATTCCTGCTTAAATTCGTAAACGACCAAGGTAAAATTTTACCTCGCAGAATTACAGGAACTTCTACTAAATTTCAGAAAAAGATTTCACGCGCTATCAAACGTGCTCGTCATCTTGCTTTACTACCTTTTGTTACTGACCTTTTAAAATAATCAGGAGGGATATATTATGGAAGTGATTCTTATACAAGATGTAAAAAATCTAGGATACAAAGACGACTGTGTAAAAGTTCGTCCGGGATATGGCAGAAATTTTCTCATCCCTCGTGGTTTGGCCATTGAAGCTACTGAGTCAGCAAAAAAAGTATTGGCTGAAAATCTGAAGCAAAGAGCTTTTAAAGAAGAAAAAATTCGTAAAGAAGCCGAAGCTTTAGCTGAAAAATTAAAAGACGTTAAAGTCGTTATCAAAACAAAGGCAGCCGCAACCGGAAAAATTTACGGTAGCGTTAATAATATTCAGGTAGCCGATGCTTTGAAAGAACAATTTAATTTTGACGTTGACAGAAAGAAAATTGACGTGGCTAATGAAACTATTAAAGAAACCGGAACATATAGCGCAAAAGTAAACTTATATAAAGACATTAAAGTTGAAATTACGCTGGATGTTGTTGGTGAAGAATAAAGTAATTACGTAAATTTTTTATAAAGGCTGTCTCCGCAATTCGGACAGCCTTTTTTTATTTATTATCCCCCATTAATTTATTCCCTGAAATTCAAAAAGAAAACTCTATGCCTTCAGCTTCTCTTATTTGCCCCTCATTATCTATGCTTACCGGAATAAAAGAAAAGCTCCACCGCTGATCCGGAAATGATTTAACAGTTTTAATTTCAATATCATTCCAGCCTTTATTCAATTTAATGTTTAATGGTGGACGCATCCAGTATAATTGTTCATCAGTATATGGCAACATTTCTTCAGGTTTTCCCCATGTATGATAATGATAAGCATATTTGCCCGGTTCATTTCTTTTTGGAGCATTAATACTAATCCCATTCACTATCAATTCACCCTCGTTTTCCCATTTGCCCTCAGGCCCTATTCCGCCCGAAATTCTATCCGAGCGGGCCGGAGCTTCAAAACCAATCCAGGCCTGAATACAAGTGTCGTTATTTACATAAATTCGCGTTTTTGCCATTGAAAACAAACCTTGCTCCGGTTTAATATTATACTTACGGCAAATGGCATCCATCTCTATGGTTCCACCCCATGCTTTTATCCATTCTGATTTATTGGAGTCATTGTCTGTTTTAACTGGTAATGACAATTGCCAAGGGATAGTTGAAGATGCCACCCAATACATTTTTTCATTCTTTAAATTATTATCACGATGATAAATCATGCTTTTTTCGAATTTCTCAATATATTCTCCCTCAGTTGATTCCGGCGATGGCAATATATTTGGGTCACCTGAAAAAGATACTGCACTCCCTTTCCAAAAGCTTTCGGCATAGGGTAGCAATCCATTCAAAAAACCATTATGCACTGCAATTTTCGATTTATCAACTGCATTTACATCATTCCACAAACACAATATGCCGCCTAAATGCTTAGAGTTATTTTTATGTGTATTATGCAAAAGCATACGGTGTGGAAATAAAATCGGGTCATAATAGTTTAAATAACCCATGTATGAATCAACATAATATTTTGCCGTATCAGTAAACCCTCCGTCTGTCAATCCCTGATCTCTCCATATTTGTCTGATTGTGCTGTCAGATCCGGGCAAACCTGGATCCCATGCCAGAACTTTTCGTTCGTGTTTTGCGGCAATGTCCTCAGTAAACCTCATGAAACCAACAGGATCATCAATATAAATTTCATCAGACCCTACATGAAAATACGGACAATCTTCTTTTGGTATTTCAGAAAAAAACTCATTTAAACATTTTTCCAGAACAACCATTCCTTCCGGACTATCCATCGTAAACCCAAATGCTTTTTTAAAATAAGAGCTATGCCCCGGCATATCAATTTCGGGTATAATGGTAATACCACGCGCTTTTGCATAAGCAATCAGGTCTCTGATTTCATCGTAAGTGTAAAATCTTCCCTCATCCCGTCCTTTTATTCCATTTTCAGGGTCATTCAGTTGCGGATATACCTTGCACTCAATTCTCCATCCGGGATAATCGGTAAGATGCCAATGAAAAAAATTGATTTTATACATTGATAAAATATCCAGATATTGTTTCAACATGGATAATTCCATGAAATTTCGTCCGTTATCAAGCATAAATCCTCTTATTGGGAAAATGGGGTAATCAATTATAGTTACATCAGGAATCAAATCGTTTTTTTCATTATGCAATATCAACTGCCTAATGGTTTGATGTGCCCGCAATACCCCAATACTGTCTTTGGCCGAGATTTGAATTTTTCTTTTATGTGTCGATAATATATATGCTTCGTCAGACGGAAGATTTAATGTTGTGTCAATTCGTACGATAATACGTTTAGAAGATTTTTGATACGAAAACAATCGTTTGCTGTTATATGTTATTTTTTGAGGAGACGGAATAATACATTGCGAAAAAGAATCAATTCCAAAACATAAAAACACAGCAACAAAAAAACAATAAAAATAATTCGATATAGAACTCTTAAAACTTAATGGCATAACATCTTTAATTGATTAATGCAAATATATAATTTATAATTTTGAATTCATTTTGATTATCTTTGTCATTATGCCAACTGCTGCCGAAATAAACAAATTTAAATCTTTAAAGGACAGACAATATCGTCTTAAATATGGTGTATTTGTTGCGGAAACGCCAAAAGTTGTCAGTGATTTAATTGATAGCGGAATGGCTGTGGAAATTATTTATGTAACTAATGACAACTTTTCAAAATGGAAGAACAAATACCCGGATATTAATATTGAAAGCATATCAAACAAAGAACTACATCGTTTGTCCTTCGTAAAAAGCCCAAACGAGGTAAGTGCTATTTTCAAGTTTCCAAGTAAAAGAAATTTCATTCAGCAAAAAATTACTTTTATTCTGGACAATATCAGCGATCCCGGGAACATGGGTACTATTTTGCGCACAGCGCATTGGTTTGGCATTAAAAATATTATCTGCACTGAAAAATGCGTTGATATTTTCAATCCCAAAGTTGTTCAAAGCACCATGGGGAGTTTAGCTCAAGTTAATGTATATTATTGTTCAAAAGAAACTATAATTTCCATGCTTGATAAATCAACCACAATTTATGGCTCTTATATGGAAGGAGAAAATGTTTTTAAAGTTGATTTCAAATTTCCTTTGGCAATTGTTATTGGCAACGAAGCACACGGAATATTGGAGTTGAAAACAATTATAGACAAATCAATTACCATTCCTCCGGCCGATATTGACAATTGCCCTGACTCATTAAATGCAGCAGTTGCAACAGCTTTATTAATGTCAGTGATATCGGCAAAATAAAAAAAGATTAGCCTGCAGCTAATCTTTTTCAAATTCAAAAATTTATTTTTTTATTTGGATATTACAATCTTACTTGTAATTATATATCCGTTTGAATTTAATTTTAAAAGATAGATTCCGTTTTGTTGGTCAGTAAGATCGAGTTGAATCAAACCACCTGAATAAGTTTCATTCAGAATTAATTTTCCATTGTAATCATAAACTTCAGCTATAATATTATTGTTGTGAAATGCAGGCAAATTCAAAGTGAACATACCATCAGACGGATTTGGAAACAAGTTAATTTCCCATTTATTTTCAGCAATATCAGTATTAATAAAAGGGGTATTCCATTGAACAGCAATTTCATCTTCCCACTGACCTGCTAATGACCAAAGTGTTGGATCTATATTACTGCGTATTTTAGCAACAGAATAAACTATTATGGGATCAAATTGTCCGGGCACATAATAGTTGTAAAATTTACTTTCAATAGAATATGCCATACCATATCCCAAATCCATAACATCATTGCTGCTTTGAACAGTGCGCAAAAAATTATTGTAGGTAGTGAAAGTTGGATTAGAAACCGAACCACTTACCAATACAAGCGTTCCGTATGCATCAACAGTAATATTCATACCTGTTGTATTAGTGATGCCGCCTCCCGAAGCTGTTCCATTATAACCAACAACATTTGCAGGCACATTATAGTCAAGTGGGAAAGCGCAAATTGGCTTTTTGGGATTATTAACCATAGTTATTGCAGGATTTCCGCTGGGCATTAAATATGATCCCAGTTCATAAAATCCGTTGGTTTCGTTTTCATAATAAATATATGCAGGTCCATCAGCTGTATTCATAAATGTATATGTTGTTGCATTTGGGAAACTAGCTGCTCCGGGTACGAAAGAATTTGGCATTTCATATACTCGATGATACGATTTTACACCGGGAATTTGCTGATAAATAATTAAAGGGATGGTATCTGTTTGGTTTCCGCCATATTGTATATCTTCCATATATATGTCATTAATTGCCTGCAATGCCTTTTGCAAAGTTCTGTCAATACTCAAACTGTCATTTACAGATGAGTCGTCCGGATAAGATTGTGTGGGCGGAATAGTATATTCTTTCACATCTGAACTATCTCCCGGATGTGGAAAATCTGACGATGTAAGCGGTGTAGGTGTTTGAGCCTTACACAACATTGTCAAAAAGAAAACAGAAACAAGAATTGTAACAAGAGTTTTCATGTTCATTTTTTTTAATTTTTAAATTATTATCCCCGATTTTAATTGTAAAATCAAAAATACATTAATAATATTAAAAATAGAATTAAAAAAATTATAAAATAAAATATTTAACTCTTTTTTAATATTGGTATCATAGATGTATTGCATAAAAATATGAATTCATTTAATTCTACAAAATATTACTTTTGCATATAAAAATTAACCACTTAAAAAGAAAGGATACAGGGAATGGCTGATTTACATGTTTTAGAAAGTGGGTTGCCTTTGATATATATTCGCCGAAATCAAAACATAGGGCATATAGTTATTCATTTCAATCATGGCTCATCATCCGATCCCGATTTTATGCATGGAGCAGTTCATTTACTTGAACACATGCTCTTTAAAGGTACAAAATCGCGTAATTATATCGACTTAATTTGTGGTATAGAACATCTTGGTGCAGACATAAATGCTTTTACCACAAAAGAAAATATGATAATTCATGTTTCATATCCCGATCAACATTTTGATAAAATATGCGAAATATTATCCGATATTGTAAACAATACAGTTTTTGACGAAAAAGAACTTAAAAAAGAAAAACAGGTAATAATAGATGAAATTAAATCGTATCGTGATACTCCCGAAGAGTTTATTTATGATGAATGGGAAAAGTTAATGCTTAAAGGCAACGGGCTAAGTCATCCCATATTGGGAACTGCAACCTCAGTACAACGTATTAAATTAAATGACCTACATAATATATACAAAACTATTCGCGGCAATTTTCAAATTGCTGTAGTTAGTAACCGTAGTAAAGCACAGGTTGTCCGAACAATTTCTAATCATTTTAAAAATAAAGTAAAAAGCATACGTAAGACAAATAATTCTAAAATAATTGATGAACATAAGCCTAAAATAAAAAAAATATACGATGATGTCAGTCAGGTTCATGTTATTTTAGGATGCATGGGTCCTCACTTTACACATAGCAATCAACTTCCGGCTTTTCTTTTATCATCTTTTTTAGGTGGCAATGCAATGAGTTCAAAATTAAATCTGGAGTTGCGGGAAAAACGCGGTATCTCATATACCATTGAATCATCTTTGCAAAGTTATAGCAATAAAGGTTTATTCTTTACATATTTCACATGCGATAAAAGCCGTACAAACAAGGCCCTGCAAGTTATAACCGAAATATTCGGATATTATGGCAACAATGGTATTTCCAAAGCAGAATTTGAAGTATTGCTCAATATGACTCAAAGCCAGTATATAATGTTTTTTGAACCTGCTTTAAACGAGGCAATGTATCATGCAAAATTCTTTCAATACTTTAATCGGATAGTGCAGGTGCCTGATATCTTAAACGAGCTTGAAAAAACAAAAGTTGAAGCATTAAATAATGTTGCATCACAACTACTGGATATTAAAAAATATAGTCGCATAATCATAGAAAAAAATGAGTATTCTAAATGATATCATAGAAGAATTTTGCCTCAAGTACAGTAGTCCTACATCTAAAGAACTAAACGAGGTATATCGCGACACATGGGTTAATGTTATGTATCCTCAAATGATGACAAACGAGCTACAAGGGCATTTGTTAAGTATGATTTCTGTTTTAAAAACTCCAAACCTTATTTTGGAAATTGGCACATTCACGGGTTATGCAACTATTTGTTTGGCAAAAGGACTGGATGCAAATGGCAAAATAATCACAATTGAAAAAAACAAAGAATTAGAAAACAGAATAAATAAAAATTTAAGTGATGCCAGAATTTTAAATAAAACTGAATTATTTATTGGCGACGCTCAAGAAATAATAGAACGTCACTTTTCAAAAATGATAGAATCATTTGACATTATATATATAGATGCCGATAAGGAAAACTATCAACGTTATTTAGAGCTCACTTACCCATTACTAAACAGAAAAGGAATAATTCTTGCAGATAATATATTTTGGGGTGGAAAAGTTTTTGAAGAAAATACGAAATTAACAAAAGAAATAAATGGCATTAAAAATTTTTTAGAAGCAGCTAATAAATTAAAGTGGCAAAATAAAACAATCATTCCTATAGGAGACGGATTGTTTTTTGGATTAAAATAAATATAAATATCATATTAGTATCATTTGAATAAAAAACAAAAAAGCTCGCTTTGCAGCGAGCTTATAAAGGAATCAATTTATAATTAGTCGAAACTATTTATAAATTAAAAACAGTGTTACTTAACAGTAGTTTTTTTAGCTACGGTTTTCTTAGCTGCAACAGGTTTTTTAGGAGCTGCAGCTTTTTTGGTTGTAGCCTTAGCTTTAGGAGTTGCGGCTTTTTTGGTAGTTACTTTTTTTGCGGTAGTTTTTGCTTTTGGAGTTGCAGATTTTTTTGCTACAACTTTTTTAGCAGTAGTTTTTGCTTTAGGGGTTGAAGTTTTTTTAACTGCAGCTTTTTTAGCAGTGGTCGTTTTTGGAGCAACTTTGGTTTTTGGCGCTGCAGCTTTTTTGACAGCTACTTTTTTTACGGCAGCTTTTGCCTTAGGCGCTGTGCTTTTCTTTGCTACTGCTTTTTTAGTTGTTGTAGCTTTAGCCTTAGGTGCGGTTGCTTTTTTGGTAGCTTTTGCTTTTGGTGCTACTTCTTTTTTAGGAGCAGCTTTTTTAACTGCAACTTTCTTTTTTGGGGTTGATTTTTCCATTTTATTTGTGTTTTTAATTGGGTTTTCTTTTTTTATAGCGGCTTGTGCGGCAGCTAAACGTGCAATGGGAACTCTGAACGGGCTGCAGCTGACATAAGACATGTTCAAACTATAACAAAACTCAACAGAATTAGGCTCGCCACCATGTTCCCCACAAATACCAAGCTTAATACCTTTTCTGGTTTGGCGCCCACGTTCACATGCTATTTTCATTAATTCACCAACACTATTGCGATCAATTACCTGGAACGGATCAACAGGCAGTAGTTTTTGATTTAAATAATCCGGCAAGAAACCTCCAATATCATCCCGCGAAAAACCAAAGGTCATTTGTGTTAAGTCATTGGTTCCAAAACTGAAAAACTCAGCATATTTAGCCATTTTATCAGCATTTAATGCGGCGCGCGGAATTTCAATCATTGTTCCAACCATATGTGGGATTTCCTTCAAATTATGTTTTTTAAGAACCTCAGCATAAACTTTTTTAATTATTGCATATTGATGTTCCAACTCAGTTTCAACACAAGTAACGGGAATCATTATTTCAGGAAATGGCTTTTGACCGGCTTTAATTAAATCGGCTGCTGCATCAAAAATTGCCCGGACCTGCATCTCTGTTATTTCGGGATATGTAATTCCTAAACGAACTCCGCGATGTCCCATCATGGGGTTATTCTCATGCAGTAAATCAACTCTCTTGCAAAATTCATCCATGGAAATATTTAAACTTTTTGCAAGTTCTTTTCGTGCATCTTCTTTTAGAGGAACAAATTCATGCAATGGCGGATCTAATGTTCTAATAGTAACAGGATAACCATTCATTGCCTCAAGAGTTCCTTTTATGTCCTTTTTGACATAAGGATATAATTCATCTATTGCTTTTAATCTTTCTTCCAACGTTGATGAAACTATCATTTTACGAAGAGCAAACAATGCTTTTTCACTGCCCTTTCCATAAAACATATGTTCTGTCCTGAACAATCCAATACCTTCTGCGCCAAACTCCAGGGCTTTTTTTGCATCTTCAGGTGTGTCAGCATTAGTGCGTACCTTCATGGTACGATACTTGTCAACAAGTTTCATGAATCTGATAAAATATTTATTTTCGGCTGCACTAACCATTGGTATTGCACCTTCATAAACATTTCCCTTGCTTCCGTTTAATGAAATTGTATCTCCTTCTTTATAAGTAGAAGTGCCAACTACCATCACTTTTTTATTGATGTCGATTTTAATTTCACCTGCGCCAACAATACAGCATTTTCCCCAACCACGCGCTACTAAAGCCGCATGACTTGTCATTCCGCCACGTGCCGTTAGAATGGCAACTGCAGCACGCATACCATCTATATCTTCAGGGTTTGTTTCTTCGCGAACAAGAATACAATTCGTGTTGTTTTTAGCATATTCAATTGCGTCTTTTGAAGTGAAAACTATTTTACCGACTGCACCGCCGGGTCCCGCAGGTAAACCTTTTGTAATAATTTTTGCCTTATTTTCAGCATTCGAATCCAAAATAGGATGCAATAATTCATCCAGCTGCGAAGGCTGAACGCGTAAAACAGCTTCTTTTTCATTAATAAGTTTACTGTCCACCATATCAAGGGCCATGCGAACGGCAGCCGTACCATTACGCTTACCAACCCTGCATTGAAGCATCCACAATCGTCCTTCCTGAATTGTGAACTCTATGTCCAGCATGTCTTTATAATGCTTTTCCAATCCCTTCTGAATGGCATCAAGTTCTTTATATACTTTAGGCATGCCTTTTTCCAGACTAACCTGATGTTTGTTGTGCTCTGTCTTTCCAACCTCATTAATTGGATTAGGAGTTCTAATACCGGCAACAACATCTTCGCCCTGAGCATTTACCAACCACTCTCCATAAAAGTAATTATCTCCGGTGGCAGGATTACGAGTAAATGCAACGCCGGTTGCTGATGTATCTCCCATATTTCCAAACACCATTGCCTGTACGTTTACGGCAGTTCCCCAGTCACTAGGTATTCCTTCTATAGCGCGATAGCTAATTGCCCGTTTACCATTCCAACTGCGAAATACTGCAAAAATAGCACCCCACAATTGTTCCATCGGATCTTCCGGAAATGGTTTTCCTAGTACCTCTATAACTTTGCGCTTATATATTTCAATCAGCTTTTTTAAATCATCTGCAGAAAGATCTGTATCTGATTTTACTTTTCGCTCTTCTTTTAATTTTTCTAATTCTTTTTCCAATTGCTGACGAATTCCCTTGCCTTCTGCCGGCTCTATACCGGCTGCTTTTTCCATAACCACGTCAGAATACATTTGTATAAGGCGACGTTGGCTGTCGTAAACAAAACGAGGATTTTTTGTTTTTTCAATCATCGCTTCACGAGTTACGTCGTTTAAGCCAACATTTAAAATTGTTTCCATCATTCCCGGCATTGATGCACGCGCACCGGAACGAACAGAAAGTAATAATGGATTTTTTTTGTCACCAAAACCCGCGTTCATTACCTTAGCTATGAAAGATAAACCGTCTTTTACTTCTTTCCCTAAAACATCTTTCATTTTCTTTTCGCCAATAGCATAATATTCATTACACACTTCTGTAGTAATAGTAAAACCAGCAGGTACAGGAAGTCCGAGAAGATTCATTTCAGCAAGATTAGCTCCTTTGCCACCAAGCAAATTTTTCATGTCTGCTTTTCCTTCAGCCTTTTTATTTCCAAAAATGTAAACGCGTTTTTTCGATGCCATAATATTATTCAATTTTATTGAAAGCAAAATTAATATTTTTTTATTCGATACAACATTTTTTAATATCGTTTAATCTTTTTTTTTTAACAATAAATTTTTTTATTATAGTCCCTAAAAAGCGCATGAATACTAATATATCTAGTACTTCATTGCTGAGTTATCCACAATTTGTTTTTAATAACAATTAAAAATTCTAACTTCAAATTCAAAAAAACAATCTCTTTTTATGTATCGATACATATGTGGTATGTGCATAAATTCAAGATTTTATAATATGTGTCTTTATTTTTATTGTAAAATTTAAACTTAACATTCAGAAAAAAATTTAGGCGCGACAATTTATTTTTATTATTATAATTCTTTATTAATGCCGAATATGGGCGCATTATTTCATTAATTAAATACAAAATGTATTTTTGTTTTTTTACAAAAAAACTTTCTGATTGTCACTGCAAACATCGTCAGCGGTTAATTATATAAGTCGAAAATTATATTACCTTTAATCAAAATTTATAATTATGATTGATTCTTATGCACTCCAAGTATTTAATGATGGAAATATAAAAAAAGTTTTAACCAATACTTTGCTTGATAGTGAAACAAAGTTTATTTGGTATCATCTTTTTTCTCCAACAACTGAAGATATGTTTGAACTATCCAACACTTATGATATTCATCCTTTGGCAATAGAAGACTGTTTGGATGATGATCAGATTCCCAAAATGGAATCCTATTCTCAACATTTGCATCTTGTTTTTAATGCTTTTTATTATATTGATAAAGAAATTCAATCCGAAGGAATAAATTTATTCATTGGAGAAAAGTATCTGATTACTGTAACACATTCTGCCGAATTAAATAATGCAATAAAAAATTTATATGATAAATTAACTAATAAAAACAATGACTTGTGGCATATCGGGCCATCATGGCTTATGCACCTGATTATAGATAGAATTATTGATGGGAAAATGATTGCTCTGGAAACAATAGAAGACGAAACTGATTCTATTGAAGACTTATTGCTAACATCTAAATCAGGAATTGACTTTGCTCAAATACAAAATTTAAGATATGCTTTTCAGCTATTGAGAAAAAATTTATTTCACGAGCGTAACATATTGAATAATATTATCAGAGAAAATAATGATTTTATAAACCAAAAATCTATTTATTTATATCGCGACATTTATGATCACATAATACAATTATACGAGTTAACGGAAGCATGTCGAGAAACTGTTAAAAATATTGTAGAGCTTCATCTTGCAATGGCAAATAATCAAATGGCAGAAGCTGCAGATAATACAAATAAAACAATAAGGAGGTTAACTTTTATAACCACAGTATTTATGCCTTTAACTCTAATAACCGGAATCGGAGGTATGTCAGAATTTACTGAGCTGACAGGCTCTCATAATTGGCCTATAGCCTATGGTTTACTTATTTTCATGTTTATTGTTTTAGGGTTACTAAGTTATAAGTGGCTTGAGAGTCTTGATAATAAATTATAATTACATTACTTAAAGTGGTAATTTTACAAAAAAATCAATTAAAATCAACATTATGAAAATAATTAAAATCACGTGTTTATGTATTGCCTTGTTTTGCGTAGCATGCAACACTAATTCAAAAAACAATGTCAATGAAAAACAATCTGCAAAAACAGAAACAGTTGAAGAAAAAAAACCACTTACAAATGATGAAATTATTCTACATGCCAAATCAATCCTTCAATTATTTCAAGAAAAAAAATATGAGCAGCTATCAGATTTTGTCAGTCCAAATGGTGTTAGGTTTTCTCCTTATGCATATATAGACACAGTTAAAGACGTTGTTCTTAGCGCAAAGCAAATAAGTGATGCGGCATTATCGAAAAAGGTTTTTGTATGGGGAAAACAAGATGGATCGGGGTTCCCGATTAAATTAAAAATTAAAGATTATTTCAGCGAATATGTAATTACCATGGATTTTATGAATTCAACGTCAATAAAATTTAATGGAATATCTACAAGCGGAAATTCAATAAACAATATAAAAGAAGCTTATTCAGACTGTGTTTGGGTAGAGTTTTATTTTGAAGGAACAGAGGAATTCTCCAATTTTGACTGGCAGGCCTTGCGCTTAATATTTAAATATTTCAATGGGGACTTATTGCTTGTTGGTGTACAACACGACCAATGGACTATTTAATGTAATATTATTTACCATAAAGCCTTAAAAACTTTTGAATTTCCATTCTCGTCTGTTATTCTAAAAAACAATATTGAAAATGTTTTTTCAATATTACTTAAACTAATATTATTGTATCCAACATTTGCCGATATCTGAGTACTGTAAATTTTATTACCCGTTACGTTAAACACATCGATATTGTATTTGTTGTTTACAGTTGACACAAGTATTCCACTATTTTCATTTGCGTTAGAAAGAACATAAAAATCAAATGGGATTTTCAAATTACCTTCATCAATTCCGGTGGCAGTTTCAATCTGAAGTTTCAAAATTACCGGCAAATGATCGCTATTCCCATATAATGCATTCAGCACTGCAGGCGGTACTGAATTGTTTGTTCCCTGATTTATCGAATCATTGCAATGATTACCATCATTGCCTAATGCAAAATAAGAGTTATTTATATATTTTACATTTTTGCTTCCTGAAATAATATCCAGCGAAGTCATTATATGATCAAATCTGTCATCAATGCCCCCGGAAGCCGCGCATCCATTAGAAGACGAATGGGTTGACTGCGTATGATATGGAGCAAAAGAGCAATTGTTATTCCAATTACCGGGCTTAGAAATAGGATCATAAAAACGTATATTGGGATTATCATGATTAACTAATAACTGATAACATTCCTCATTAGAACTATATGTGTTAAAATCTCCCATTACAAGATAATTACCCTGTTTATTTAATGCATTAAGCTGATTCATCAAAATGCTCACTTCAGCAAGTCGCTCATTGGCATTAGAAGTTGTGGAACCGGCTTTAAGGTGCATAACAATACATGTTATCCATGCTGTATCATGAGTGACTGAAAGCAGCGGATCCTTATAATAAAATGTATATACATTTATATCTCTTATGTCAGTTGGATATGCCGTATAACTATGATATATCAATTTGTCGGTATTATAATAAACCATGTTAATTAAATCGGAATTTGACAAATTTGTTCTGTTTCCTTTTGCATAATTGGTACGTCCGTTTGCATTTAAGGCATTATTGAGTAGTCTGTCAACCGATGTCATTAATTGGTTCATTTCACAAACGGCAAAGATATCAGGCAAAACATAATCTATAATAGTTTTTATATAAGCATCTTTATTGGAAACATTATTATTGGATGAAGTACAATAACTGGTATAATTATTATAATTAAGCAAATTATATTGCATCACAGTTAATGTATCAGTTTGTGCATTTGCAAGGTGAAACAGGCTAAGCAGTATTGCAGAAAATAATAGTAAACTCTTCATGACAACTAAAGTTGAAAAATTGATTCGCAAAAACAAATATATGGATTTAAATAAAAAGCTGTATTTAAAAAAAAGCCGCAAATAAAAGTATTTGCGGCTATATGGGAAATAAACTAAACTTTACTCAGTTTAACAGTGAAATGACGCATTATAGAAGCCTCATAATCTATTTTTAATCCTTTTGTTATGGAATTTCTGCGGTCCCAAATATTTTTTAAAGCAGTAGCCACAACATCCATATGATTGTTTGTATATGTACGGCGTGGTATTGCCAAACGAACCAATTCAAGAGCAGGATAACGATCCTGTCTTGTTACAGGGTCGCGATCTGCCAACAATGTACCTATTTCAACTCCTCTGATTCCTGCTTCCAGATATAATTCAATCGCCAATGTTTGAGCAACATATTGTTCACGCGGTAGCGCGGGCAAAAATTTTAATGCATCAACAAAAACAGCATGTCCGCCTACTGGTTTTTGAATAGGAATTCCATAATCAATTAATTGCTGCCCCAGATACTCAACCTGAGAAATTCTGCTTTTCAAATATTCAAATTCAGTTCCTTCTTCAAGTCCTACAGCCAATGCTTCCATATCACGTCCGGCCATTCCACCATAAGTAACAAAACCTTCGAACATAATATTGAAAACACTTACTTTTTGCCAAAGCTCTTCGCTATTCATGGCTACAAATCCGCCGATATTTACAATGGCATCCTTTTTAGAGCTCATGGTCATCATATCTGCACATTTATACATTTCGCGTACAATTTCCCTAATACTCATATTAGCGCAGTCGTTTTCACGAACTTTAATAAAATATGCATTTTCGGCAAATCTGGCGCTGTCAAACAAAACAGGCTTGTTTACACTATCTGCAAAAGCTTTAACCGCCCTGATGTTTTCCAAACTAACAGGTTGTCCTCCAGCAGTGTTGTTGGTAACTGTAACAATTATAAATGGGATTTTGTCGTGAGGATTAGTTTCAAAAACTTTTTTTAATTTGTCTATATCAATGTTTCCTTTAAAAGGATACAGGTTTTCTGTATCAAATGCTGCATCTATAGTACAGTCAACAGCTATCGCCTTTCTGAATTCAATATGTCCTTTTGTTGTGTCAAAATGAGAATTGCCCGGAATAATATCGCCCTCTTTTATTAAAGCTGAAAGCAAAACGTTCTCTGCGGCACGCCCTTGATGAGTCGGCATAAAATAAGGAAAACCGAAAATATTGCTGATGGTTTCCTTTAAGCGATAATATGAACGGCTACCCGCATAACTTTCATCTCCATTCATTATTGCACTCCACTGACGATCGCTCATTGCCCCGGTTCCGCTATCGGTTAACAAATCAATAAAAACCTGATCGCTTTTTAAATTAAACAAATTATATTTTGCATCAGCAATCCACTTTTCGCGCTCTTCGCGATTGCTTACCCTGATTGGTTCAACCATTTTGATTTTATACGGTTCTGCGTACGGTAATTTCATAATACTTGTTTTTTTGATTAAAAATTAATTGAATTTAGAGTGGTCTTAATTAAGATATTCAAATAAAATATCAAATTATAATGTACCAAAACTGTCTCTTCGTTTTATGTTCAAAAACACAAAACTTGCTTTAACTTTCAATGATATAATAAAAAATATATAATTCATAAATCAAAAGCTAAATTATGATTTATTTTTGTGTAATATAAAATTTTTACAACGAAATAATGCTGTTTTAGATGAATTGAGATTCTTTGTAGCCTAATAATCAAAATATTAATTGGTATATAAGCTCTTAAAAATCTATTCGCCATCAATATCTATTTTATTTTCATTACAATATAAAATTTGCATTTTATTATACATCTTTAATAATATTGTTTCTTTTAATTCAACACGATCAAAAATCCTTTCAACTTCAGCAATGTCATCATCATTTAAAGGTAGCCGAAACAAAATAGCTACAGCATCAAAATAATCGTTTTCGTATGTAGTCAGGTAAAACTGCAGTAGGTCAAAAGCCGCCTTATAATATTCCTTTCCATCAACGGGGACAACTATGCTTTCAAAATCCCTAACAGCACTTTCAGTAACTTGCAAAAGGTTTTTATAAGAGTTTAAAATTGAGTCGCCATCGTAAATAATTATTGATTCATTGAATTTATTTATTGCAATAGAAATTTTATCAAATTGACTGGATATTTGATTATGAAATTTTTCAGCATCCTGTTGGGCGATTGAACTAAAAGAACACAAAATAAAAATAACCGACGACGCAAGTTTATTCATAATTATAAATTTATTTTACGGGCTGATGAGCATCTCTCAATAAATCGCTGATTTCCTTAACGGGATTAAACGTACTTAACGGAACTTCCACAAAAATAGTATTCCAATCTGCCATTGCTCCATTCCATAATCCCGGCAACTCCATGGCCTTTATTTCTTTTCCTTCGAAACTTTTTTTGGCAATAAACCCTGCTTCGGTATTGGCATAATTATTTAAATCAAATGGTTTCCCTTTAAAATCGTTCTTCCAAAGAACTAAATCAACCGGATTGAAATGGGTGGCAGAAAGTAATATGTTTTTTTGCTCTTTATTCATTATGTCAATTTGAGAAGACTCAACTATCTGCAAGGAAATGTTTCCGTCGTCATCTTCTACAAAAAATGGGCCGCCTCCGGGTTCTCCAACATTTTTAACCATTCCGCAAACCCTAATCGGGCGGTTAAAAACCGAGAAAAGAAAATCAATTTTTTCAATTTCGTCACTATCTTGGAGCCATTCCGGAATATTGACAAACAATTTATCTTCGGCAAACCTAATCATCTCTTCTAAATCCTGCGCATCAACATTGCCATCTTCCAACATTACCAGATAAGCATGAATATCATTAACAATTTTTATTAAATATCCGCCCAGGACTTTTTTAAACCAAACAATATCCTCTCTATACCATTGAGGAGCAATGTTGTCAATATTTTTTAAAAACACCATCTCTGCCTTAAGCTTATTCAAGTTCTGAAGTAGCGCACCATGTCCGCCGGGCCTGAAAACCAAATTGCCTTTTTTGTCACGTATGGGACAATTTTTTATATCCACAGCTATTGTGTCAGTGTTTTTTTGCTGATACGAATAGCTGATATTAAGTTTTAAATTTTTTGAATTCTCAAATTCAGATTTGATTTTTTTGGTTAATTCCTTAAATTCTTTTAAATGTTCTTTACTAATTGTAAAATGAATATTCAAAGTATTGTTATATCCTACGATATATGAAAGGCTTTCGTTAATTTGTTCTTCGAGAGAAGTGCGGACAAAACCATTATATTTATGAAATGGAATAAAGGCCTTAGGTTTTGAAGCTAAATTTAAACCGGTTTTATGCAAAACAGCTTCAATTATTGGCAACCAGTCTGCGTTTGCAATTAATCCGTCAATTTCCTTTTCATTTAATTGAGCAACGTTTTTTAAGTCTTCGTAAAAAGCAAATTTTTTTATGTTTTTCAAGCAAATTTCAGCTTCTGTGGAAATTGCTTTTTTATTTTTGATATCATCAATTGCAGTAAACAGAACTTTAAACATTCTGGTGGCCGCCCCCGAAGCCGGGATACAGGCAGTAATTACATAATCTTTAATATTATTGTCAAATAAATCTGCCATTGATATTTGTTCTTTTTTAGAAAAAGAGACAATGCCTTTTTCGGTTGTTGCAGGTTCAAGAAGTTTAATAAAGGCAAAACCTTTTCGGAACTTGTCAAGTTGTGTTTCAATATCCAGAACTGTCAAATTGTGTTTTTCAATTTGTTTTTTGTCTTTATCGTTAAAAATATTCTTTGTACCCATATTTTATTTTTTGTAAACAAAAAAGCCGGTTGACATTTATATTCAACCGGCTTAATATATTATTGTCTTTTATAAACCAACAACAGTAATATTAATTTCTCTGGGGTTTATTGCCATTACCGGAATAAGTGCATCATTAAAAATAATTTGCTCATCCCATGGATTAAGAATGAAATTTGGAACAATGCTGGCGTCGGTATTTGTCATTACCAAAAGCATATCGGCATCAATTCTGCGGGCATAATCTATTACCTGTTTTGAAAAACTTCCGGTTTCAGGTATAATTTCTGCTTCATATTTAACTTCATTCTTCTCAAATACTTCAACCACTTTATTCAATACCGCACGTATTTTAGCTTTATAAAGTTCATCATTTAAATACATTGCTTTAACATGTATTGTTGCTCCAAATTGTTTGGCAATATAAATAGCCCATTTAATTTTCTGTCTGGATTCAAGAATGTCGTCAATAGGGATAAGAATTCTATTATATCCATCCCTGAAATTGCGTTTTTGAACAATAATGAATGGAATACGAGTAGAAGTAATTACTTTATGTGCATATGAACCAAAAATATGCTGAATACCTTGTTTTCCATGTGTTCCCATTACTACAAAATTAGCCCCATCTTCTTCTGCAGTTTTTCCGATGTCAGTAAAAATGCTTCCTTCCTTAGCATCAAAAGAAAAGGGAACTTGGTACTTAGCCGAAAACTCATCAACTTTTTCCTGAAGGCGTTCTTTCACTATATCATCAGTCACCTTATAAACATTCAACAATGCTCTGGTATCACGATTAATAATGTGAAGCAATTTTACTGACCAGCCCTGGTGCTTTGCCAAACCGGCAGCATGATCTACTGCGCATTCTGCAACATCGGTAAAATCAAAAGGAACAATGATAAGTTTGTTTCTCGATTCCATATAATTTACATATTAATTAATTATTCAGTTTTTGCAAAGATATAAAAAGGAATAACAAAATTTACTTTTTATTGACCAAACGTGATAAATATTCTAAATGTCTTAATTTTTTTTCTTCTCTCCTTAATGTTGACGTTTTGGTGAAATAATGATGTTGACTTAAAAAATCTATCTGCTGCAGATACCATTCCTTAACATTTAAAACATTTCCATATTCCTTCCATTCTCTACGAAGATTACATCCAATAATAAAAAAGTCGTCGCGTCCCAGATAATCCAAATCAGCATCACACATTATACTATCAAGCTTATTCACAGGGTTTTGCGGTATAGTTGTGGACATAATTATATGCGCTATCATCATAATTTCCGACTGGGTATAATTAAATCTAGGTAATATGTTCCAGCACATGCCAACGGAAATATCTTCGTTTTCTTTGTATCTAATCAAAAATCCGACATCATGAAATAATGCTGCAGTCATCAGAATAATCTTATCCAGTCCTTTAACATTCTCGGCTTCAGCAATTTCTTCAGCCGCTCTCATTACATCAATTGTATGATGTACTCCATGATAATACAGATTAGGAGCCAACCCCCGCTTTAGCCTCTGAATCATATATTCTTTAACTCTTTCAAAATCCATTATCAAAAATTTAAAAACTTGAGTTCAAGTAATTCATTGTATTTATCCCAAAAAGCTCTATTTGGGCGCTGCATTTGTCCATCTATTGACAGTTCACGTTTAATACCATCAACAAAAAACATATCAACTTCGCCCTTATGCTTAATTGGTTTTTTGCCTCTATAGGTTAAATCAAAAAATGACGAAATTAATTCTGCGGTATTATTTGAAATATTAATCTTTCCCGGCTCTCCTGCATCTTGCAAACGGCTGGCTGTATTTACGGTATCGCCCCAAATATCAAAAGCAAATTTTCGTTTACCAACAACGCCTGCAGTTATTTCGCCTGAATTAATTCCTATCCTTAACTTCCAAATACTGTTGGCCGGGTTTAGTAATCGCAACTTCTGTATGTATTGTTGCATTTCGATTGCAGCAAGAGCTGCGTCTATTGCGTGAGTTCTGTTTCTGACAGGAATTCCGCCCGCACTCATATGTGAGTCTCCTATGGTCTTTATTTTTTCCAATTTATTACGCGAACATATATCATCAAACTGGGTGAAAATTTCATCTAATTTTGAAACAAGTTCCTCAGGATCCATAAGCTCAGTTATAGATGTAAATCCACTAATATCAGTGAATAATACAGTGACTGACTGATAAAACTCAGTTTGACATTTACCTGTCGATTTTAATTCATTTGCAATTCGAACCGGCAAAATATTTAATAACAGCTTATCTGCTTTTTCTTTTTCGATTTCAATGGCTTTTTTCTGATTCTGAATTTCAAGGGTCCTGGAATGAACAATATTTTCCAGTCTTTGTTTTGCCTTTATCAATCGTCTGTTGAAAAAAGTTACAATCCCGACTATTAATAAACCAGATAATAAAATAAAAATTAACAATGCCCACCATTTATAGTACCATGGGCTTGGAATAACAAAAGAAAACTCCGATTCAGTTCCAACTGCGCCAAAGGGGTTAATTGCCTTAACTCTAAAAGTGTATTTCCCCGGTGGTAAATTTGTATATTCCTTATAATTCTCAGTTGAAGGATTAGACCATTTATCATCATATCCTTCAAGAATATATGAAAATTGCACCTGCTTCTCATGAATAAAATAACCCGCAGCAAAATCAAATCGGATATTACCTTTGTTAAAATAAAATAAATCCGGCTTGCTGATAAGATTGTTTTTAGAAATACTGCTATATATAACTGATTCATCAACTGATACTTTTTGAATAGAAGTTGCGAATGAATCATTAAATCTGAATGTATTATTTACTTTCCAATTAAAACAAAAAGCGCCATCATCGCTTCCAAACCAAACAACAGAATCTTGCAAGGGAGTGATTGAATAGAATTCTAAATCTGGAAATGCCTGAAATTGTGAACTGGTAAATTCTTTTTTATTATTTTTCCAGATAACATAATATAAACTTTTGTGACCGCTCAATTTAGAGTTTGTTTGAAACCACATATTGCCTTTTGAGTCTTCTCTAATTATATTAATGAATTGCGACTTGTCATAATAAGGCATAAACTCAAAATCATAAGGAGTAGCCAAATACTTATTTTCTTTATTTATAATTTTAAATAATCCACTTTGAGTGCTAACTAAAATATCATCATGAAATACAAACACCGTATATGAATCAGATTGAGGCAATCCATCTGCAGTACCTATCCTGTTCATTTCAAAAACAATATTTTTGCTAACATCTGATAACGGAACTGCAGAAAACACATACACACCATCTCGAGCTGTACCAACGAACAGTTCATTGTTTTTTGACAGGACTGCATTTGATATCCTGCTTTCAAGGCTTGGTACTTGAGTAACTTTTGGTTTTAAAATGTCATTGGAAAAATCGAGATACTTAATTGTTTGAGCTCCACCGGCATAAACTAATTCATTATTATCATTTCTGGCTTTAACATAATTGAAATTTCCTTCGGCTACTCTGGTAGTTTTAAGCAAACTATCAATAATAAAAACCCCATCAGATGTCGCAGCCAATAAATAATTCTTATTTTTTAAAACAACATTTTCAAGGTCCCATGCCTGAGATAAAATCTGTTTTATTGGAGAAAAAATTTCTCTCTCATATTTTCCTGATTCTAAGCTTTGATAAAATACTCCCTGCCATGAAGCGATGAAAATTCTCCCAAAGCTTTGAACAATATCCAACACACTTCCCTTTATGCCCTGATAATCATTATAGCTGCTCAAAGGTGACTGGGCACTCACTTTGCAAATACCATTATCCATGGCAATCCACAAGTTTTGCTGTTTGTCTTCATACAAAAAAGTATGAGTCTCATTCATAATTCCGGCTTCTCTGGTCAAATAATACAATGGAACAAAATCTAAATCAGTAACCACAGTACCACTTCGGGAAGTGGAAAAGCCAAAATTGCCATTACTCAACTTTATGGCATGATAAAGATCATTAGTTGTTAAATAATCATTTAATTCTGTATTAATGTGGCTCAAAAACATCTTTATTGCATAACGGTTTCCAAAATCAAAATGCGCCATGTATAAACCGTTTTTAGCATCAGCAATAATCGCTGAATCGTTGCTCAATGGAATAACCTTACGAATATTCATAAGCGGTGGTACTTCGGAAAAAACTTTAAGTTTTTTATTTCCGCTTATCACCGAAAATCCGTAAGAGGGCTCGTATAAAAACAAAACTTGATTAAATTCAAAAGTACTGGAACCTCGTTCAATTGGAATATAAAATACTCCTTGAGGCAAAAGTCTGAATATATTTTCGCTTGCTCTGAAATATATACCGTCAGATATTTTATTTATAGAAAATATAAAACCAAACTCTCTGTTCTTTTTATATATTAAATGAGTTAACGAAACATATCTGTAACCATACAAATTATCTGGTAATAAACAACCAAATTCAGACTGAGCTCCAATCCATATAATGTCGTTTTCATCACAATACAAACTTGATGGCGTGGCGCTGTTATTTAATAAAAATTTTGACCAGCTACGCCCATTAAACATTAAAATTCCATCGCCATTACCAACAAAAATATAGCCCTTGGAATTACTGGTAATTACCCAGTTCTGAGAATAGCCATTATATTCACTTGGATGATAGTTTTTAAAAGATGGTAAGCCTCCCCGTATCTCTTTGGCATTTAATGAATAAAACAAAGACAGAGCAAAGAATAATATAAATAATGGTCTAATCATAACCGGGGCATAAGCCAAAAAAGTATAGCAAATTAATAAATAATTTTTTGATGTTGAATAATTTTATGTAATGTTTCTTTCTTCTTTTATTTTTTCCCATGCCTCATTTAGAACTTTAAATTTTTCATTAGCCGCATTAACAACACTACTATCCAAATGTGCTACTTTATCGGGGTGATATTTTACGGCCATGCGCCTATATGCTTTTTTAAGCTCATCATTTGTTGCAGTTGGGCTAACTTCCAACACCTTGTATGCCCAATCATTGTCAGGGATATGAATTGAGTGCATAGATTGGAAATCTTTTGGATTAATCCCAAGCCAAGTAGAGATTTTTTTCATCAATTCAAGTTCATTCTCATGAAACTCGTTATCTATAAGACATAGTGCTATCAATAAGTTTATAAGCTCAACACGCTCAGAATAGTTCATCCTGGTTCGTATCTCATAACAGATTTTTTGAACAGGTATGTCGGTTTTTAATAGTTCTCTTAATATGGGCAATGATTGTTCTGTGTATCTGGTACCAAAAGAATTTAAAAGTATATTTCTAATAAAATCCAATTCAACTTTTTTATTTCTGTAATCAGCCTTCATTACGGCAGCAAATAAAGCCAAAAATGAGAGCCTGAAATCTCCCGCAGTAGTTTTACCCGTAGTCTGCGTATCTATATTATTTTTTGTGGCGTAATCGAAAAAAGAGCCTAAAAGAAACCCGAATAACCCGCCTATTACCCCAGTGAATGCCCAGCCTAAAGCCCCAAATATCCATTTGTTAAGTTTTGCCATTTAAATTTTATAGTTTAAAACATTATAAAGGTAGTCAGTTTTTTAATTAATAATTGTTTTTCTTAAACAAAAAACAACTTAATATTAGTAATTTTGAATCATAATTTTTATATATGAAATTGAACATTGCTCTTCTTGCAGGTGGTTATTCCGGTGAATCTGTCATATCCCTTAAAAGCGCAGACGTCATAATTAATAATATAAACAAGGAAAAATATAACGTATTTTTAATCCATGTTGATAAAAAACGCTGGTATTGGATAAATGAAAATATTGACATTAATAAACATGATTTTTCGCTTCAAACAAAAAACGGAGTAGTTTTTTTTGACCTTGCTTTTATTATGATACATGGGTCGCCGGGCGAAAATGGATTAATTCAAAGCTACCTGGAACTTCTTGGAATACCTCATACCACCTGCAATGCCATGGTGTCAAACCTTACTTTTAATAAATTTTACACTACTCAGCTTGTAAAAGCCCTTGGGGTAACCACAAGCCCCTCGGTATATTTTAATAATTCGGCAAATGCCAACCCAAACGAAATTATTTCCAAACTGAAATTCCCTGTTATTGTTAAGCCAAACAGCGGGGGCTCCAGTATTGGCATGAGTAAAGTAAATAAAGCTGAAGAAGTTGCTGAAGCTCTGCAAAAGGCTTTTAAAGAAGACAACGAGGTATTAATTGAGGAATTCAACGTTGGTGATGAGCTTTCCTGTGGGGTTTTGCGTCTTAATGGCGAAATTAAAACATTGCCGGTGACTTTAATAAGAAGTAAAAAAGACTTTTTTGATTATGAGGCTAAATATACAGCGGGTATGAGCGAAGAATTAACCCCTGCTCCAGTTGAACAAAACAAAATAAATGATGTAACTTCATTATCAAAAAAACTGTATGATAAATTAAACTGCAGAGGGGTAGTTCGTTTTGACTTTATACATAATGGTGTTGAGCCTGTTTTTCTTGAAGTAAATACCATTCCCGGCATGTCTTCGGCAAGCATTATACCTCAGCAAGCAAGAGCAGCAGGTATTAATGAAAGTGAGCTTTATGACATAATAATAGAAAATGCTTTAAAATTTTGAACATTCCTTTTAATATACCATTTGTTAGCGGGCAGGAATTGTTTTATTTAAAAACGGCTCTGCAATCTGGCCACTTTAGCAGTGAAGGTTTATACATCGACCGCTGCAAGGAATGGCTTGGTCAAAAATATTCCAATTCTCATTTATTTCTTACAACATCCTGTACTCATGCACTTGAAATGGCTTCTTTACTAATCGACATTAAATTTGGCGAGGAGGTTATTATTCCGTCCTGGACACATGTTAGCACTGCAAATGCATTTGCAATGCGTGGTGCAAAAATTGTATTCGCAGATATTGATGCAGAAACAATGACTGTTGATGTAAAAGATGTTGAAAATAAAATAACCAAAAAAACAAAAGCTGTTGTTGCAGTACATTATGGTGGCTATTATGCAGATGTTGTTCAGCTAAAAAAAATCTGTGAGCAAAATAATGTTTATTTAATTGAAGATGCTGCACATTCAATTGGTGCCGGTGTAGATGGTTTTATGCAAGGATGCGTAGGACATTTAGGTTGCATAAGTTTTCATTCTTCAAAAAATATTCATTGTGGCGAAGGCGGCTTGCTGCTGGTTAATGACAAAAAGTTGCAAAAATCAGCCGAAATTGTTTTTGATAAAGGAACTGACAGGTATCTGTTTTTGCAAAACAAAGTTTCAAATTATCAATGGCGCAGTATTGGTTCGTCATTTTCAATGAGTAATATTACAGCTTCTGTTTTGCTTGCACAGTTGCAGGAAGTTGATAATGTAAATAACCGCAGAAGAGAGTTGTGGGATTATTATTTCGAAAAACTCAACAATATTAATTCATTTGAAAAGTGTTTTTCTCTTCCTGTTTTTCCGAAAAATTTTGATGAATTTAATGCTCATATATTCTTTATTAAAGCCACAGATTCCGATGTATTAAAAGAAGCGAAACGCATTTTAATCAACAATGGAATTCAGGTAGCTTCTCATTATTTTCCGTTGCACGAAAGTTCATTTGGATCAAAATATTCAGGCAAATGTCCCATAACGTCAAATGAAAGTAAAATATTAATAAGACTACCTATGTTTTATTCTATAACTTATAATCAAATAAATTTCATAGCAAATATATTTGAAAAAGCAATTGGCAAACTTATATCGTAAAAAAACAAGAGACTCGCGTTTGCGAGTCTCTTTCAGGCTGGGCTTAATGAAATTGCTGATAATTACCGAAACAGGGTCAAAGTTCCGGAAAGGTCGAATATTTTGCCGTCTCCACCTACAGCTTTTATTACATAAACATACACCCCATCTTCACAAGGTTTACCATTCCATTTACCATCCCACATTATATCGGGCTCAACGGAATGATATACCAAATGCCCCCACCTATTATAGATACGTGAATCCCATTCAGCAATATTTAAACTTGTTGACCTGAAAATATCATTGAGTAAATCATTATTCGGAGTAAACACATTGGGAATTATAATGAATGAAGGGTCATTTGCTGAAGAATTCAAGACATTAACCGTTACGCAAGACGAATCTTTGCATCCAAGATGATTTTCTGTAACGAGACAAACATCGTGATTCCCCTCATTCTTAAATATGTAGTCAATGGACGAAATACCTGAATATGATATTCCATCAACATCCCATTTACATGAATAAGCAGCAGCCGTTGTGCTTAATTGTGATTTTAAAGGAGCAAACCCATGTATTGGGAAAGCAGTAATAAGTGCAGGAATAATAGGATTAACAACTATTTCAGTTGTATAATTCGACATATCTCCATTGTCATCATAAACCTTAAGCCCCACTTTATAAGTACCTGAAGAATAATAACAAATGTTTTCAGGAGTCTTATCATTTGAAGAAGAAGGTACAGCTCCTTCGAAGGACCACTCCCACCTTGTAATGTTTCCTATTGAATTATTTAAAATGGATATTTTACTGTTTTGACAAATTTTATTTTCCTTAACAATAAAAGATGCATTAAGTGCCTGATATTGAGCATGCAAAAAGCAAAAGCAGATAATAAAAGCAGATGTTAAAATCAATCTCATACTCGAGTGTTGTACGAGTTAGACTTTACGAGTTTAAAAAAGTTAAATGGTAAAATAAAATTATATGTAAAAAATTATATGTAATTGTATTTTAATTTTCTATTACTACTATTTCTACTTTTCTGCAAAATCGTCTTTTGGCATCATTAGCTTTAAAAAATTCACAACTATTTCCAATAGGTTTTAATTCTATTCGGTGTTTATCTATTTTATTGCCTGTTAAAAACACATATACTGCTTTAGCCCGTTTTTCGGCAAGTTTTAACTCCATACCGTCAAGTTCACCGGGCGACGCATAAGCATCTACTCTGATTGTTGAACCTGGGTTTTCAAAAAGATATTCTATAATAACACCTAGCTTTCTGTATCCCTGTCCGTCAAGTTTTGCACTATTCTCTTCAAAATAAATATTAGTAACGGTGCTATCCAATAAAGAAAACGTAGAAGCTATAAAATCTACAGAATCAGTGTCGAGCGTATCCTGTAAAGTAAGTGCAAAAGTTAAAGAATCCAATATTGGCAATCCCTTATCGTCTAACTCATAAACTGTAATATCATCAATATAGTAATATGCTTCACGCTTTTTTAGTGATAATTTTTTTCTTCTAAATTTTTCTTGTGGTGCAGAAGAAAAATTACCAATTGTCATAATCTTTTCGCCCCCTTTTGCAACAAATACTCCGTTAACTCTAATCCATTCTGCCGTATCTCTGATTCCAAAAGGCCTATATGATTCCACTTGAGGAGGGAAATCTTCCTTGCCTTGTCTTGTGGTATATGGAGGTCTGTTAGGATAAAAACTGGCTCCAATCTTTTTAAGATAGCAGTTTGAATATCGTGAAGGCGTAACATACATTTCAAAAGAATACGCACGCCCTTCAATCAGGGTGCGTCTAAGTTGAATCTGTAAAAACTCATTGTATTTTGGCCATACGCGAACGCCCACATATGCGTGCCCTGAACGAGGTTTACGTAAAATATAATTACGGTCACGTTTTGCCGCATTTACTTCCTTATATCTTCGGTCTTCTGCATTAACAAAAAAATCTACGGTATTAATTTTTTTCCATGGTTTCATTGTTGGCTTGGAGCCTTTCAAATCATCAAAAGACCCATTAGGTACCAGATTTTGCGAAAACAGCATGGCAGAATTCGCTAAAAAAGACAAATAAATAAAACATGATATAACTAATATATATCTCATAAAAATTTTAAATATTTTTTCTTTTTGAAATTATATTAAAGAAATATTTCCAATGCCAAATAATATGTATTATTGAAATTACCGTCATTGCAATACCAAATTGAACATGCCAATATAAATAATCTCTAACAAATATACTATTTATTGAATAATTAATTAAAACTACCAAAATAATTCCAATAATGGCTGAAATTAAAAATGTTAAAAGCAATAAAATATTCCATATTTTCCTGTGGGTATATTTTCTTATAACTTTAAACCTGAACATTAGCCATGTAAAAAAATACAAAATTATGCATAACGAGCTAATGAGCAACAAATTGTAGGAACGTGCCTTAACCGGCTTAATTTTGTTTTTTTCAGGCTTATTTAAATCATTTTTATCAATATTATTAGCGTTTTCTCTTCTCTCTGTTTCCTGCACAGATGGTTTGTTAATTGAATTTGTGTTTTTATCACTTATTGTTGTGTTTTTAACAATAGAATCATTTTCTAACACGCTGTCTTTTTTCAAGGCACTAGAAAGTTGCCCATAATCGCAAAATCCATCACCACGTGAATCAGTAAAACGACCACACTTACCCTGGCAGTCAATTTCATTCCAAGGGCAATGGTAATTCTGAGACTGGGCAAAAATTGAATTTGCCAATAAAAAACTGAAAATAATATTAACTATAACAGTTCTCATTAAAATTTTATTTGATGTAACTCCACACTTTCAAAATTCACCTTCCATTTTCCACAAAACAATGAACGATTATATTTTATATTTATTTTTTGATTTTCTTTAGTAATGATAGAAAATCCATCGCCCGTTCTCATTTTACTAAAAATATCATTAACAGAATTAGAACAAAATATTTTATCGGGAATATTGTTTTTGTAGCTTAAAGAAACACTAAACATCTGTTTGGAATTGTCATAATTCACAATTATACCAACCTCAAATGAATCATCAAAAAACATTTTAGTCTGCATATTTTATTTTTTGATTTTTTCATTTAAATAATCAAGTGATTCGATAATTCCATCATAAAACTTATTATTTCTAAAAGCTCCGTAAAGAATATCATTAACCACATAATTAAAATCATCGTCTGTAATTCGGCTTTCGGTAACAGAACAAGAAATAAGTCTAACCTCGCCCAAACTATTGGAAATTACAAACAATAAACCCTGATTTTCTTCACATCCATTCCATTTAGTTGAAACGGCATCGGCATATTCAGTAAAATTATTAAAATCACCGATATTGCCGCTGGTAAATATTGCAACCGGTGTGGCATTTGTATTTTTAAAGCCATTGCATTTTTCAGTCAAACCTTTAATCTCCCCCTCAGTAAATAATTCTTCGTAATCGGAAACAACCCCTTTTATTTTGGGAACAACTTTTACAGACAAGGTGTCTGCAACAACTTCAAATTCATTATCTGAATTACTTTTATAATTATAACTGCATGAATTTAATATTAAAGCTGCAGACAGTATTGCAAAAATTAAATAAAACAATTTTTTCATACAATAATTTAAATTCAAAAATACAAATTAGATCGTTTGAAATTTTTATTGCATAATTTTTTTCAATACTTTAATGTTGTGCTCATCTGCAAGTTTTTTGCCTTCGCGACTATACATCATTTCAAAAAAATCTTTAAAAGCTATTTCAATTTTTGGCCTAACTATTTTCATAGTGCTGTTTAGCAAATGATTTTTTTCATTAAATCCTTCTTCCAGTAAACAAAAAACACTTGGCAGCCATCTGGTTGGGTATTGTTTATTCAATACGTTATCTGTGCGCAAACGATTAACATCCTGAGAAATTATTTCTAAAATATCATTGTGCTGCTCATGGTTATCTATGCTAAGTCCCATGCTCTTAATCTTTGTTTTTAGCTTATCGTAATTAAGATAAACCAATGCCGATGTAAATGGATTTTGATTATTATGCAAATAAATTTGGTTTATGAATTCCGAATGAAAAGTCATGGCTTCCTCAAGAGATTCAGGACTGTATTTTTCACCATCATTGCTAATCAATAAACTTTTCGAACGACCCTTAACAAACAAATATCCATCATTGTCGATATATCCTAAATCACCCGTATGCAACCATCCGTCAACAATAGTTTCTTTTGTGGCCTGTTCGTTTTTCCAATAACCCTTCATTACATTTCCGCCGCGAATAATAATTTCGCCTGATTGCCCAATGGGCAATTCTTTCCCATCTTCATCGATTATTTTAATTTCCATCATTGGGACAGGCTTTCCCGAAGACCCGAATTTATACCCGCCCGGAGAATTGGACGAAATAACAGGTGATGCCTCGGTTAAACCATATCCCTGATACATGGGCAAACCAATTGCATTGAAAAAGCGCTGTATATCAGCATCAAGTAATGCACCTCCTCCAACAAAATAAAGCAGTCTGCCACCAAAAGCCATTCTTACTTTACTAAATAAAATTTTATCTCCAAGCCAAACAAAAGGCTTTAATAAAAAGCGTAAACCGCTGCCTCTATTATGTCCATCAGCATAATAATTAATGCTTGTTTTAAGAAAAAATTTAAATAATGCCGTCGCATACTTTCCTTTTTCAACAATCGCTTTTTCAATATTGGATTTGAAATTTTTAGCCAAAGCCGGAACACTTAATAAAAAATATGGGCGTATTTCCTTGATATTTACAGGGGCATTTCTTAAAGCATCGATAGATGACTTCCCACCATCCACAGCAGCCATAGAGGCTCCTTTTAAAATCAAAGTATATAGTCCGACAGTATGACCGAATGAGTGATCCCATGGCAACATTAGCAAAGTAATAAAGTCGGGTGTGACCTCAAACATTGATTGCGACTGATTAACATTGGTTAAATAATTGCCATGAGTCAGCATTATTCCTTTTGGATCTGCAGTTGTACCTGAAGTATAACAAATATTTACAACATCATCTGCTGTAACATTTTTAGATATGGAGCCAAGTTTCTCAGTGGTTTCACTTTCTGTTGACTCCCCAATCTTTAACAATTCGCTTAATAAAAATTCGTTTTCCTGCAACTCGTTATCAACGGGGGCCGGTAAATCGATAATTATAATTTTAAAATCTAATGAACTTTGCTTTTTTATTGTTCTGACAAAATCGAGAAAACGAGGCGAAATAATAATATATTTACTTTCACTGTGCTTAATGCGAAAAACCATATCATCAATCTCTTCTATACGAATAGATATAGGAACACTAACTGCACCACAAAATATAACTGCCAGCTCTGAAAGAAGCCACCAAGTTCTGCCCTCGCTATACAAAACAACTTTATCATCGGGCTTAAGACCAATACTCATTAATCCACCGGAAAAATGATTAATTAAAACAGAAGCCCCTGAATAGGATGTAGAAACATATTTGCTATCAACTTTTTCCCAAATCAAAGGATTATTGCCAAACTGCCTAACAGATGATAAAAATAATTCAGATATGGTATTCATGTTAAATATTTAACACAAATATATAAATATATGCTATGTTAATTTATAGAATGCTGAATTCAAGTTACAAATGCAACTTTTTTGTTTTTTAAAATTAATAATAATTTTTGATATGGAGTCAAATAGCCGAAACGCTTTCTGGGTCGGTGATTTATCTTGTATGCAATCCAGAAAAG
>Ga0255341_1000930_pt1 | contig 45021 bp, 39 predicted proteins | sample wastewater_treat_8_FD_192418 | JGI IMG/M metagenome (GOLD analysis project Ga0255341, IMG submission 192418) | Wastewater microbial communities from Lulu Island WWTP, Vancouver, Canada - plant12 | ecosystem: Engineered > WWTP > Wastewater > Unclassified | place: Canada: Vancouver, British... | reverse complement strand
ATGCCTGCCCGTCTTCGTGAACGATGGTGTCTGTCTCCGGGGAGACGGGGTGGGTCAGGTCTTCTATGCCCGATATCCGGGCTGCGTGGCTCAAGCCTCCCGTCAGTAGTATCAGCAGAAGGATGATCAATAACATCCAGCCTCTGTCCATTCCGTTTGTTTTCTTCATTGGTTTTCCTAATCTTTGTATTAAATCCGGACCTTCCCGATATCTGTTTTTAATGAACCGCCTCTTTAACTCATAATATCGAGTTGGTCAAGAAATTCCGTCGGGGATTGCGGGCGAAAAACCATACCCACGGGCATCGCCTTCTGGAACCCGGTGAGGTAATTCCTAACGTAGAACGTTTTCAGGCAGGCTGGCCGTTTGGTCGGCCTGCCTTTTTTTATTCCCTTTTATCTGCTGGTTTCCTTTGCTGGTTCAAGCTGCAAGCTTGAACCAGAACATCAATCGCCGGTTCAATCGTCTTTCGACTGACCCCCGCCACAGATCAATCATTGACATCATTCGCTGAAGGGTTTAATGAAATGCCGACATTAAAAGCTAATATTCAGGAGGGAAAACAATGAAGAGAAAATTGGTCTGGCTTATATTTATACTCATGGCATTATTGGTGGCTGGCTGCCGGGGAAGCGATAATGACAGCTCTTCCGCCAAGAATGACAACGGCTACGATAACCAATACGACTATACGTATGGTATTCCGGATTTTCCTGCTCTGCATAACTTTGGAGTCGTTGCTTTGAACAATACCGGATCCATCTGCATCCTTGACGGAAGTGACCTGAAAATAAGTGCACCCCTGCTCACCGGTAAATTCGGAAATTATGTCGGGGGCTTGTATGATGTCGTCATTTCACCTGACGGCAAAACAACCGTTGTATCCAACTTCGGTGACTCTATGGTTTACTTCATCGACACAAGCAATCCCTCATCACCCCGTGTCCGGGGAAGCGCCGAAATAGGCTTCTTCGCGGAAGACATGGACGTGACACCCGATGGACGCTACCTGCTGGTGACGAACGGCGGTTTTGCTTCACGCATTGCTGTTCTTGATCTGGACAGTCAAAAAGTGGTTGAAAACGATGCTCCCGTGGCTACGCTTTACCACAATGCCGTTTCCGCATCTCCGGATGGCCGGACCGTGATCACGGCTGATTATTATGCTAATTATGTGCATGTCTTTACCCTGAGCAGAAGCGGAATCCTGCAGTATAAGGATTCGATTGAGGCTGACCGTCCGGTTAACCTGACCATCTCTCCTGATGGCAAGACGGTCATTGTTGCGTCTGCTCCAAACACAGGTGAATTAAACTATCCCGTGCTGGAAATCAAGGCGCCCGGCAATGTCAGGCTTTCCCAGATTGTGACGCAAAATGCGGGTTTAAGTGGCGCACAATCGGTCGCTTTCAATCAGGCCGGAAACAGGGCTTACATACATTGCACGGGTCACGAGAACGTCATTGTAGAGCTCCAAAAGAATTTTATGGGGAAATGGGAAACGGGCAAAATGATACCGGTCGAGATCTATGGAACAAGCCATTTGTTTGGCGTCGATACCATGGCCATGAACTACAGGAATGGTTATCTTTACGTGTCCAATCCGACAGTGTGGGATGGCACCCCTTATGTTGTGGTGGTGGACGTAAACGAAGGCAGAGTCGTTAAAATGCTCGATACGAGGTATCCTCCAGAGTCTGGCGTGATTCCAAAAATATCAATACCCACGGGCATCGCCTTCTGGAACCCGGTGAGGTAATTCCTAACGTAGAACGTTTTCAGGCAGGCTGGCCGTTTGGTCGGCCTGCTTTTTTTTATGTCGAGGACAGGTCAGGGGCCATGGGTATGGGGTGCGTCGCCTGAATCAGAATATTTTAGAAAACATTGCGAAGCGGGCGACATGCCCGCTCCAGCTCAGGGGGTCAGATTGGGAAGGTCGGGATACTGAAGGGCATAGTAGCGGTGCATCATCTCATCCCAGTTGAATTCATTGATAAAGGCAATCCGGCTTCCCTTTTGGCTGGCCTCATCGAAATTGCGGTAGGTCGGGTCATACACCAGTTCATACGCGGGGATTGAGCGGTCGAAAAAAACAATGGACAGGCCGTGGGCGCCTGCCTGGGCAGTGCCGTGGTATTCAGCCAGCAGAATTTTGTTATACGTCTGCTCCACGGAAGAGGTTCGGCCTTCCAGCAGAAAACAGAAATCGATCAGATCCACATAAATATATTCGAATCCCCGGACATGGGCCCGGGCAGCGGTCAGCAAATCCAGCGTGGCGGCCCGGCTGGAGGGATCGTCCATCAAAGCGGTCAGGCGCAGGGCGAGGTCGTTTACCGCTTCGGCCAGCGAAGTCATATCGGTTTGGCCGTCGCTGGAATACTTTTGGTCCAGGGCAATGGCCGCAATCGTCTGGTTGTGATAAGGGGAGCGGGAGTAATAGCCCTGAAAGCTTGCCACCATGGCCCTGGCCAGCCCGGCCGGCGTCATCTCCGGAAAAAAATAAAGGCGCATGAAAAGATCCTCATAGTCCCAGCCGAAGGCCGATACCAGTTCCTGCGAGGCGACCATAATGCCGGCAACGTCCCTGAACTCATAGGCCGCTTCCATCACCGACATGCTGCAGGCATCGATGGCCAGAATATCCAGCTTCACGCCCGTTGCCTCCTGCGCTTCGGCCAGCGAGCGGGCGAGTTCATCATTAGAGGTATAAAACAAAAACTGGCCGTTGTCATAATCATTGAACATCGACTTGACCATGGGTGTGCCTTTCCAGCCCTGTCCGTGGTTCCACGCGATTAAGGCGTAGTGTTCGGCCGGATACTGCCGGACGGTACTGACGACAAAGTCCCTGAGGGTGTCTCCTTGGGCCATGTTCAATTCGCCCGGCTCTTCCAGCAGCGTGAGGGAATCCCTTTCCACCTTGTAGCGTCTGGTGGGGACATTGCGCAGGTCGAGCTGGAGAATATAGGTTACGTTTTCAGTCGAGCCGACATTCATCATTTCCTGGACATCCTTCATGGCCCACGAACTCAAGTCATTGTCCGCGTCCAGATAAATCATGATGGTCCACCGGTTGCCGGTGACGGGCGGCTTGGGCGGACTGCTGTCGTCGTCACTGCCGCAGGAGAGCAGCAGGAAAAGCGGCAGCAGAAGAAGAAACAGAGAGATTTTTTTCATCGGAGGCTCCTTGTCTCCTGAAGATCCGTTGCGGGTCGGAGACGGGTCATTGATTATCATGGTGCCGGTTAAAAATCAATGGAGAAGAGGATACCTGCGGCGACAACCAGTGCTCCCACAAATCATTTCCCTCCCGTAATCCAAACCGATCAATTGAATGCGTGACGCTGATCAGCAGATTCCTATAGTCATACTTTACCGGGTTTCTGACAATCTGGACGCATGAAAACAAAAATAAAATGGCAATGAGTATGGATATTTTTTTACCGTAATCTTTTCTCCTTGGTTAGCGAATCATTCATATCGAAACAGCTTGTTCGTTTATACTTTAACAATTCTTTTGGATCATAAAAAACTATATTTCCAGCTTAGAGCCATCGTCGTATCAGGCCCTTATTCGTCATTTCACGATAAATAAACTCGCCGACCAGCCGATGGCCTTTTTCATTCAGATGCACGTTATCACTTTTGAGATAGAAATTCAGATAATCCTCTCTGTTGAGTATCTCGTATGGATCAATCACGTCGATACCGTTTGCTTTCGCAAGAGCGGTAATCTTTTCCTGCGGCAGCCTTCCCATGTTTTCTGCATACGTAAATTGTTGCGTATATGGAAATAAAACAAGAACCACTCTCGCCTTCTTTAATTGGGCATGATGCTTCAACTTCCTGAGTTTTTTTGCGTAATGATGCAATGGTTCCCCGTTCCATAGATGATATATAAGATAAAAGTATGCCGCATTGTACTGATCTCTTTCGGCCTTTATTTCCCGGTAATGAGTCAATCGGTGCAAAGTCATTTTTAAAAATTTATAGGTGCTGAAATCATCTAAGAAACTTTTTCCATCGATTTTTTCAGTGTTCAAGTTTTCTTTTTGATCATGATTTATATTTCTTGCGACAGATTGTTTTATTTCTTTCAATGAATTCGAATCATTCATGATTGCGTCATTCAGACATACCCCGATCAGTACAATATTGGCGTTGTATTGATAACCCTCTTCAAAATAATAGGTGTATTCCTGATCAAAACTGTATCCGTTCACGCCGGCTTTGATCACATCGGATTTGGCGTCGATTTGTGTTTGGATCAGGCTTTCCAGAACAGAAAGACGCATTTTCTATTTTCACGCCTGTGCCGAATGTGATGGAATCGCCTAAGCCCAAAATACGGTACTTTCCCTTTTTTGAGTATTGATGTTCGACATCCCGCAGGCCTTGGGAATTTATCCGTATTTCGATTTGTTTGTAAAGCGTTCCCGGAAAGACACCGTGAAAATGGGGCTGGTATTTATAACCTCGGGTTTCATCCGGTATATGAAGGCCGGCAGGATACCCATAATAGGTATCAACAGGTTCTTGCCAGGAAAATCTTAGAAAGATCTCTGTTAAAATTGAACAGAGGAATATTGTAAAGAATAATAAAACAAAATTCATTGAAAGACTTTTTTTATTCATCATCAAAGCCGCGTCCCATTTGACCTGCTCAGGTTCGTTCGTAATCTTTCTTTAAATAGATTCATCCATTTCATGATTCAAAGAGTATGGCAATTGATTATTGCCTTCCCTTGCGGGAATTGGAGGATTCCTCTCGGATCAATTGCAAAGGCCTTCGTCGCTTACGTATTGATAAAGTTTGCACATTCCCGGCGCACAGGATTCTTGCGCGTCACGGCAGCCCTGTTCCCTCTCTCCCAGCAGCAGATAAGCAAAACCCCTGTTGTTGTATACGTCTGCATAGTCCGGTTTCAGTCGAATGGCTTCATTGAATTGATCAATGGCCTCTTTTATGTTGCCTTCTTTGGAGAGGGCAGCACCCAGCAAATGATGCACAATGAAATTATTCTGGGTTACCCGGATGGTATGCCTGAAAAGATCGACACTGCTCCATACCAGGGGTATGTAATCGCTGAAATGAATAGGGTTCGCCATACGACCTGCCACCGCTTTCGCATTACCTGTAACGTCATCGTTCATGAGTTTTTTGATTATTGTTCAGAAGGGGTTTCCTGCGTTCCCTCCGCAAGGTTCTCACGATGTCAACTGTCCACGTAGGAATGTAATTGTAATCGCGTTGATCAAGATAACAGAGTGTTCTTTTCAGGAGAATGCCGTAATAAATCAGTTTTGTTGTTATTTTTGGCATTTTGCAGGACATCAGTTGTTTTTTGTCCAGTAAGAAAGAAAGAAGTCCTGATGGGATTTTGATCAGACACATAAGACCAATGATGTTGTTGATGACTGTAGGATTCACAATGACATAAGAATCACCGGGAGTGTAATTGTTCATATACTGCTCTATCCTGGTTCCGGGATAAGATTTTAATGACATCAGGGTCAATATGAAAGGTCTTTTCATTTGCGAAATCAGCCTTGCTGTTTGGATCGTATCTTCGGCCGTTTCCTGATAACCATCCAGAATCAGATCGACGCACATGGGGACAATACGTCCCTTATGTCTGGCAAACATTTCCGATACATGAATCACTTCCTCATTGGTTTGTTTGCGATTATAAAAATCCAGCATCTTCCGACTGCCCGTCTGGACGCCTATTCGTCCGCGAACCATGCCTGCGGCAACCAGTTTGTCAACATGGTTCTGTCGGGTAAAACTCGGAATGAAACCCATGACAATGAACGGCAATCCAATTTCTTTTGGGTATCTTTCAACAAATTCTTCAAAAGCGTCTGCATCCGTGAGCAGGAAACAATCATCCATGAAATGAACATTATAAAAAGTGTAATGTTCAGCAGCGTCCTTTATTTCACGAATGATGTAATCCACTGAATGATTGCGGATGTGGCCATAGACCTTGTTGATCTTTTTCAATGCGTAATTGCAGCAATAAGAACAATGATTGGGACACCCCTGTGACATCATGGTGTAATAAACATAATCATGGTATTTTTTATAACCTTCGCGATCGAGATGGATAATTTTATTATTATTTGCGCGCACAAAATTTCCTGTTTGATTATAGACAGGAAATGGAAGGGTATCCATATCCATGCACATATCGCTCGATCCATTCTCCCGAATGGTTCCATCCGGTCTCCTTGTCCAAATACCGGAAGGTAATCCGTTGTCGTCCGGCATCCTATCCTTCGACAACTGTTTTAAGAAACCGACCAGAGAGTAATACCCTTCTCCAACGCAAACAAAATCAGCATACTGAAGGCATTCATGGGGTCTGAGTGTGGGATGAATGCTCCCCCAAATCACTTTTTTATCGGGGTAAGATCTTTTCAATGCCTGTGTCAGTGCGATACTTTCGTTAAATCCATCTGAAAAAAGAGAAATTCCAATGACATCATATTGCTCCATAAAGGGGATCATTTCAGCCAGCAACTCCCTGGAAATGATTCCGCCCGGCTTTTGATCGATACGACTTTTTCGGGTATCCGAAAGACGCAGGCAAAGAATATCGGCCTGAAAGCCCTGTTGTCGCGCATAGGATGCAACACAGCGAACTCCATAAGAAGCAACATCGGCAAAGGTAACAAGTAATATAGATGGTGGTTTTCGCATTTCTACAAGAAAATCCCTGCAATGATAAAGACATGAAATCATTCATTCTGAAGAATAACTGTCTCTATATCATGTTGAAGTCAAGTTTTTTCTTCATGCCTGGTGTGGACCCAAAAAGGACAAGGCTATGCCGCTCGCCGGAGAAGAAGCTTTCTGGGCAGAACTTTCACCAGAAACCTGATCACCGCACGTGGAAAGGCAGATGGTTGCGGATGATGAAGGACATACTTTATGATTCTTCCCGGATTCAGATAAAAGCGTATGTGGGCTTTTCGGAAGATTCCTTGCAGTTCACGATCCGACATGGCTGAAATATTCTGTGTGGTGTTGTAATAGTGCGCTTCATGGAAGTTGATCTCATCGTTTGTTCTTTTTTGCATAGAGGAAACCATTCTGGCCAGTTCCGTTCCGGCAAATGGTATGGGGACAAAGAAACTGGCTTTATGCAAGGACGAGCGGAGTGCAAATTCTGCAGTAGCAGCGGCTTCTTTGTAAGTTTCCGTCGGGAATCCAATCATAAAGTAGCCGGATGTAAAAATTCCCGCCTTGACAGCCGCCTGAATCGCATCATTCGCTTTTTCGATGTCCAGGTTCTTATGAATCATCTTCTGCAATCGCGGACTGGACGTCTCTATGGAGAAAGCCGCCGAAACCGTTCCCGCCTGTTTTAAAAGATGGACGTCTTCCTGCGTGAGCAAGTCGGATCTGAGGGCATTTGGAAAATGAAGTTTGACATCTCCCAATCGCTTCTGAATGCCGATGAGAATGGCGTACATTCTTTCACGATCCAGATTGAAACAGTCATCAATGATTTCAAATTCTTTAAATCCATGCCGGAAGCGAAGCTCTTCCATTTCTCTCAGGACAGAGTCTGCCGACCTTTTTCTGAATACCTTGCCCATGGTTTGATGGCAATATGCGCATTTGAAAGGACATCCGCGGGAGGTGACGATAGCCATATAGAATCGCCGGCCGATTCCGGCCATTGAAGTTGTCCGGGCATACAGTTTGTGATCAATCAATTCCCAGGCGGGAAAAGGCAGTGCGTCGAGTTCCTCCGCCGATAAAAATTGATTCGGGTGAATGATCATATTACCATTCATCATGGATGCGATGCCGGGAATCGAATCCACAGGGAGTGCGCTGTTGATCGCCCGGATCAGTTCAGGAAAAACCTGCTCGCCTTCACCACAGACCACAAAATTGGCGCCCACGTTTCTTATGGAGGCTTCGGGATTCGCCGAAGGCCAGGGACCCCCGAAAATAACGGGAACATCCGGCAAGACTCCCCGGACGATGGCCATGATTCTCTTCGTCTGCTCAACCTCGGTGACAATGATACTGATACCGATCATGTCCGGTTGCCAGTCTTGAAGCGTACGCCGCAGAATGTTCAGGTCGTTATAGTCGAGGGCGCAGTCGTGAATCTTGATGTCATGACCCTCTTTTTTCAAAACAGCGCCTATAGACATGAGTCCTATAGGTTGCGTGATGGTCGGGAATTCCAGACTAAAATATCTTGGTTTGATGAGCAGGATCTTGGACATCTTTGTCATCCCCTTTCGCAGTTAACGGCATATTCTTTTCGCTTTAGCGAATTCCATCAACTTGCAATTTCCCAATGCGCAGGCCCTCTGAACATCTCTGCAGCCTGATGCTTTGTCGCCCTGCAATAAATACGCAAATCCCCTGTCAGAGTAGGCATCGGCATTGCTCGGTTGCAGACGGATCGCATGGTTAAAATTATCGATGGCCTGTTGATATTGCCTGAGCTTGCCATAAGCGAGTCCCCTGTTTAAATAGGCTTCGAAATGATCGGGTTGAAGGCGAAGGGCTTCATTGTAATCCTGAATGGCTTCCATAAAATGATTCAGTTTATAGCAGGAGGCGCCTCTGTTTGAATAGGCATCGGCTTTTTGGGGTTGCAGACGGATGACCTGCGTATAGTCTTCAATGGCGCGTTGATATTGCCCCAGCCTGTCGTAAGCGCCTCCCCTGTTGAAGTAGGCGTCATCATAATTCGGCTGCAGGCGAAGAGCCGCACTGAAATGGTCGATGGCCTCCGTCGTTCGATCTTCTTTCAGCAAAGTAACCGCAAGACTGTAACGCGTAAAGTAGTTGTCCTCGGTAACCTGCAGGGCGCGAGTCCAGACCGAGATGCTGTTTTCCCAGTAGCCGCATTGCTGCCAGGTTAAAACCGCCATGACTGTGAGCATGGAAACACATGACATCCCCAAAATCTTTTGACGCATACTTTCGCGCCGGAAGAACAAAGGCATGCCCCATGCCGCCATGATGAAAATGCCGATGGAAGGCAGATAAGTATAGTTGTCGGAAACAATTCGCTCACTGCTTTGAAGGATGCCGATGACCGGCATAATGGTGATCGCATACCATAACCATCCGACAAAAAGTGATGGAAACCGCTGTCTGGCCATAATGGCGAAAACGCTGACGGCAAGAATCAGCATTGCACAACCCGTGGCCAGCCAGAGAGAAACATGATGAGCAAAGGGGTAGAAAACAGCCAGATCACAGGGCCAGAATATTTTTTTCACATAAGTCATGAAAGATATTGGAATGTTGGCCAGTCGAGAAATCAGCGGGAAACCGAATAGAAACACATTGTAGGGCTTATACTCGAAGTGCGACTTGCCGATCCAAACAACCAGTAAAGAAAAAAAAGCGGACAAAACAAAAAAAGGCGTTTTTTCCTTCAACTGCCAGAAAAAGTTTTTTCCCTTCAGTTTAAAACGTTTAAGCGGCCAATAATCCAGAAGAATCATCATCAATGGCAGAGTGACCACCATCTGTTTGCTCATCAGGGCCAACACAAAGGAAAAAAGAACAGGAAGATATCTTTTTACAACCGGTTTTTCCACGTAGTAAACATAAAGGCACAAAGTGAGCATCCAGAAGAAAGCGCTCAAAACATCCTTGCGCTTGGTAATCCAGGCAACGGTTTCCACATGCAGCGGATGGAGAGCGAACAGGGCTGCGACAAAGGCGCTTCTCCAGAGAGATCCTGTCATGCGGTTCAGGAGCCAGAAAAGCAGTAATGTGCTCAGAATGTGTAAAACAAGATTGGTGATGTGATAACCGCCGGCGTTCAATCCGTAAAGCTGGTGATCCAGCATTAAAGACAGCCATGTCAGCGGATACCATACTCCGGCATATTTTGTACTGAACGCCCAATAAACATTTTCCAGAGAGATTTCCGACCGGATATGATGATTTTCGTGGATATAGATCGGGTCATCCAGATTGATGAAGTCATGTTGATTCACCTGCCAGAAAAGCGCCAGGGTGACAACAGCTAAAACCAGACACATCATCCATTTTTGTTTTTGCGGGGCAATATCTCTCTTGTCGGGCATAGCCGCACCTTTACCATACACTCGATGAGAATTCAGCAGTTTTTTAATGATCATCCAAAGGATCCAAAATATAAATTGACAAAGCAAATCGCCCCTTCTATATTCCATTCGCAAAAAGGAAGTTCCTGCTCAATGGTCGTGATCCTGGAAGCCCTGCCTATGATGAGGTGGAATAACGGGCATGACGCGTCATCATAAAGGTTGTCCGCTTTGCGGCAGCCCACAGATCAAAAAAAAATATTCAGATGATCGATTCCCCATCTGGCAATGCTCTTGTGGCGCGGTATTTCTGTGCCCCTTTCCTTCCCAAGATGAATTGGACGTGATATATGGCAAAACGTATTATGAAAACGGGGGAGCGGAAGAAGGCAAAGAAGATCAATGGCGTCAGATGAAGCATCTGACCTTTAAGGCGCGGATGAAAGAGATTCATCCATTCGTCCGTAAAGGAAAAGTTCTTGATGTCGGTTGTGCGACCGGTTCTTTTCTGGAAGTTGCCGATGCTGAAGGATGGGAGGTTTACGGTCTCGAACGGTCTCCATACGCTTCCCGGGTGGCACGACGGAAATTCGGAGACAGAATCTATGAAGGCATTCTGGAGGATGCCCATTATGCCGATGAAACATTTGATTTCATTACCCTCTCCGATCTGTTGGAACACATCAGGGACCTTCAATCCTTCATGCGTGAGGTTTTCAGGATTTTAAAGTCTTCCGGCTTTTTAATGATAGAAACCCCGAATGTGGCCAGTCTTTCCTGTCGTCTGATGGGCGGCAGGTGGGTTCATTACAAGGCCGAACACCTGTATTATTTCTCTCCTGACACTCTCAGAGAGCTTCTGGTCCGGCATGACTTTACCCCTCTCCGGATAGGGGTTTCCTCAAAATATGTCAACCCCGCCTACATCATTGATCGTTTCAGGAGATACCATCATCCCGTTTTTTCCCCTCTGATGACCGGGATTTCCCGATATCTGCCGCAAGGCATAAAACAGATCACCTTTCCGATGCTTTGCGGAAAGATGACGGCGCTGGCCAAAAAAAATTCTTGATTCTCCACGCATTTTTTTCATTTGGCCAGATTTCTTCCCTCATCAAAAATGAAGCTGAAACATTCAATAAAAAAATAGAGCAATGTGTTGCGTTTGCCGCTTTTTGATCTTCTTCCGGTAACATTGGGTTGGAAGCCATTTGCGCGAAAAGAAAAAATATCGAGAATCACTTGTTCAATAATCTATTAAATGTTAATTGAAAAGAGAGTATGGAGGAAACGTGAAACTGGCCTGCATTTTCAATCCTTTTAAATATAAACTGCACGAGGAAAATCTGAGGATTGTTCAGCGGTATTTCGGTCTTTTCCCTCCTCTCTCCCTGGCCTGGGTATGCGCGATTGCCGAAAGGGCCGGACACGATACGCTGCTCATTGACGCCCGTACCCTGCGCCTGACCAAAGAAGATGTCCTGGATCGTCTGAAAGCATGGAAGCCGGATATGATAGGCTTTATGATGACCACCTACATGTTTCGTGAAACACTCGAATGGGTGAGCTTTTTGAAAAAGCATCTCCGGGTGCCCGTAATCATCGGCGGCTACAATCTGAGAGTTTATCCGCAGGAATCCTTATCGGTCGATGGGCCGGATTTCGGCTGCCTGAACAGCGCCTATCATACTTTACCGCGCCTTTTGGAGGAACTGGCCGGACAGCGTCGTTTTGAGGATGTTCCCGGCCTCATTTATAAGGAAAACGGCCTGGTCAGGATGACCCCTCCCGGGACGGAGCCGCATTTTAACGACTATCCAAATCCGGCCCGGCATCTTCTGCCCAACGATCTTTATGCGGAATTTACCACGGTAAGAAAGAACTTTACCGTCATGGTGACCAGCAAGGGATGCCCGAACGGATGTCTTTTTTGCGAGGCCGGCCATACCGCTTATAACCCGCGCAGTCCAGAGACGGTCATGAACGAGGTTCGGGAATGTTACGCCCGTTACAATATTCGCGAAATTGATTTCTTTGACTACGATTTCTGCGTTGACCGCCGGAGAGTTGAAGCCATTTGCGACGGATTGATCCGAAGCAATCTGGATGTGACCTGGGCTTGCCGCACCCGTGTTGATTATGTCGATGAAGCGCTCTTGCGGAAGATGAAGGCCGCCGGCTGTTCGCGAATCTACTTTGGCATTGAATCGGGGGTGCAGGAGATCCTGGATCGTCTCAACAAGGGCATCCGTCTTCAACAGATCCGTGATGCCATTGAAACGACCAGAAGCCTGGGCATCATGGCGCTTGGCTTTTTCCTGGTCGGATCTCCCGGTGAAACGCGGGAAACTTTCCGGCAAACGGTCCGGTTCGCCAAATCGCTGAAGCTCGATTACGTTCAGTTTTCCAAACTGACCGCCAAACCCCTCACGCCTTACTGGAGGCAGATGGTCAGCAATACGGGCATGGACTACTGGCGGGAGTACATTCTCGGTGGCACAGAGGATAAACCCCTGCCTCGTCCCTGGACATCGCTGACCAATGAAGAGATCGATGCCCTGACGAAGAAGGCCTACCTGATGTATCATTGCCGACCGATGTTTTTAATGCACCACATTCTTCAGGTAAGAAGCTGGAGCGAATTTAAGCGAAAGTTCTTCGCTTTTCTTGAAATGGTCTTCCGGCAGGAGCGGGTCAGCACAATTGACGAAAATTTCGTGGCTTACGCGGAAAATGCAAGCAGGGTGTTGCTCTATAAGAAAGACTACAAACGAAACGATGCGTTCTGAGTTTGAAAATTCCCGGACGAAAATATTGGATGGATGCACCTTTCAGGGTGAATCCAGTCCTTAAAAAAAATGGTGGGTCATTTTTACGTGATCACGGTGGGTCATCACCGCAATTTTCCCACCCCCACGTCATCCCCGCAATCTTTTGGCGGGGATCCAGTACAACAACGTGGATGCCCGACAGGACCACTCGGGCATGACAAAGGAGGGGTCATTCCCGAGATTTTCTGTCGCGCCATGGCACCTTTCAGGGTGAATCCAGTCCTTAAAAAAAATGGTGGGTCATTTTTACGTGATCACGGTGGGTCATCACCGCAATTTTCCCACCCCCACGTCATCCCCGCAATCTTTTGGCGGGGATCCAGTACAACAACGTGGATGCCCGATAGGACCACTCGGGCATGACAGTTTTTTCACACTCGGGCATGACAAAGGAGGGGTCATTCCTCGATTTTCTGTCGCGCCATGGCACCCTTCAGGGTGAATCCAGTCCTTAAAAAAAATGGTCATCACCGCAATTTTCCCACCCCCACGTCATCCCCGATTTTTTCTGTCGGGGATCCAGTACAACAACGTGGATGCCCGATAGGACCACTCGGGCATGACAGAGGAGGGGTCATTCCCGAGATTTTCTGTCGCGCCATGGCACCTTTCAGGGTGAATCCAGTCCTTAAAAAAAATGGTGGGTCATTTTTACGTGATCACGGTGGGTCATCACCGCAATTTTCCCACCCCCACGTCATCCCCGATTTTTTCTGTCGGGGATCCAGTACAACAACGTGGATGCCCGATAGGACCACTCGGGCATGACAGTTTTTTCACACTCGGGCATGACAAAGGAGGGGTCATTCCTCGATTTTCTGTCGCGCCATGGCACCTTTCAGGGTGAATCCAGTCCTTAAAAAAAATGGTGGGTCATTTTTACGTGATCACGGTGGGTCATCCCCGCAATTTTCCCACCCCCACGTCATCCCCGATTTTTTCTGTCGGGGATACAGTACAACAACGTGGATGCCCGATAGGACCACTCGGGCATGACAGAGGAGGGGTCATTCCCGAGATTTTCTGTCGCGCCATGGCACCTTTCAGGGTGAATCCATTCCTTAAAAAAATGGTCATCCCCGCAATCTTTTGGCGGGGATACAGTACAACAACGTGGATGCCCGATAGGACCACTCGGGCATGACAGTTTTTTCACACTCGGGCATGACAAAGGAGGGGTCATTCCTCGATTTTCTGTCGCGCCATGGCACCCTTCAGGGTGAATCCAGTCCTTAAAAAAAATGGTCATCACCGCAATTTTCCCACCCCCACGTCATCCCCGATTTTTTCTGTCGGGGATCCAGTCCTTAAAAAAAATGGTCATCACCGCAATCTTTTGGCGGGGATACAGTACAACAACGTGGATGCCCGATAGGACCACTCGGGCATGACAAAGGGGGTGGATGCCCGATAGGACCACTCGGGCATGACTGTTTTTTGGGCCCCCGACAGGAACATTCAGGGGTGACAGTTTTTTTCCCACGCGGGCATGAGAAAGGAAGCGTGTATGAAAAGATTTTCGGGCTACTTTTTGGCCCGGTAGTACTGGTATTTGCCGGGAATATCGACCAGCAGTTTATGCTCCTGCTCGGCGGCGGCAAGTTTGGGATTTGTATCGTCATAGAGGACGATCTGACGGGCGGTATCCTCGTGGATAAAAACAAGGTCTTCCGGTTTCAATTTCAGGACGTTGAGCGTGGGCGTTCCCTCGGGCGGAGAAACCACAAACATGACCTTTTTGTACCAGATGTCGTTAAAATCATTGAGCGTGAAGCTGAGGTTGCCTCTCCAGGGATCCGCCAGGAAAACGTGGCCCTCATAAATTCCCCGGAAAACCACAAAGTGTCGATAGTTCAATATTTTGATGGGAACAATGCAGGGCGTGGTGAGTTCCTCCAGATCCTGTATTTCGCCGCGGTACCCCTCGCCTTCATAGCCGAGGACATTGACGAATTTTTTCATGTCCAGAAGCGAAAAGGCCTGGCGCTTGGCGATCTGGATTTCGTCGCCGTAGTGCATCAGCCCCGCAATCACCTGCCGTTCAGTAAATTTTTCCCCCAGATAGAAGTTGAGGATAATCGCGAGGGCTGCGGAACCGCAGGAAAAGTCGTAACCCTGTTTGATCAGATGTCCCTTATTGAGTTCAGCGGCGGGGTTGACATACACACGGAGCTGGCCCGGCCCGGGAACTGCCAGGTTGATTTCCGATTTCGGCTGATCCTGCAGAGGGTAAAAACTGGAGGTAAACGATACAATGACCGCGAAAAAAGCGGCGACAACCAGTGCTCCCACAAATAATTTCCCTCCCGTAATCCAAACCGATGAATTGAATGCGTGACGTTGATCAGCCAATCATCAAAAAAACAAAAACGGCCAAAAACCCACCGTTTCAACCCACGCGCCTTTCCCTGAATCTTTTGGGCAAATAAATGGGCGCTGTCCCTAATAAGTCTAATAAGTCCTAATAAGTCAAGTCTATTAAGTATCTAATAAGTATTTTTGAGCGTCGCCCTCAATGTCCACAGGGAAGCGTTCAGCGTCAGCGACGGGCCTGTCTCCAGGTTTTTGCCACCACGCTCGTCTATCTTCAAATTCTTCCAGCGCATGGAAAACGCCATCGGCAGATTGACCTGTAAAAGCGTATCACTGCCGCTGCTGCCGATATCGATCGAAGCGACGGTACTGATCGTCCCGTTTTTCGTGGATTGCATTGAAGAGTTGTAACTGTAATAGGGAAGCTCTCCGCCGATTCTGGCATTCCCGGACATGTGGGGCCATGATTCAGGAGCGGCGATCGCATTAAATGTGACTACAGCACCATCTGCAAGGCTGAAGTCGGTGTTCTCGGCCATCAGAATTCCGTCCACCCAAAAACGATGGGTATCGGCGTTATTGGGCCGGATCATCACGTAACGGGCCAGCATTGCCTGCTCGGCGATCAGCTCGAGGCCGCCCCCCTCTCTATTGGAAATTCTCATAAACGTATCGCCGGGCCTCAACTGCCGGTAGTTTGACCCGCTGGTCCAGAGATTGACATCCCGTCCGATATACATGCCGTAGAGGTGAACATTATAGGCCAGGGTATAGGTCGCGTCTGCCCCCTGCCGGTCCTGCGCCCGCAGATTGCTGAAGTACAGGCTTACCGCATTCGGCGCACCATACGGGTCTGCTGTGCTGGAGACATTCCCCTGGTAATCAGGAAAACTCATGCCGCTCAAATTCAGCCAGGTTTTTGTGCCGCTGGAGCCGACATCCAGTATCATGTCCGTCTTCACTCTGAAGGCTTCATTGGCGCCGTAGGCAATGTCATTGAGCTTTTTCACCATATACAAGTCCGAAAGAAGAATCCCGTCCACATTGGTGCCGGAATTCTGGTAGAGACTGAGGCTGGTCGCCGTCGAATAGGCGGTCACGTCCATGCCCATCGTAATGCCCTCTTCGGCGGTTACCCGGTCGAGGTCCTCTTCGCTAATCACCCGCATCGCCTGCACCGGCCCTGCCAGAAACAGAGAAATGACCGATATGAAAATGATGATGCCTGTAATTTTATGCTTTTCCATCAACAAATCTCCCGCGCCGTGTCTCCGGAATTACGGATTAGTGCGCGAAAACCTGAATCGTGCCTGTGGTTACGGTGGAAAACCCTCTCATGTCGAGAACCCCCAGCACATTGCTGCTGGCGGTGAGGTCTCCGGTTGTGCCCGCCTTCACCATTGCGGTGATATTCATCGTCCCCATGGTCATGGTGGGCAGAACAATCTGCATTCTGGTGCTGGTTCCGCTGGTGCCGATGTCAATATTCATGGTGCCGTCCATGACGGTTACATTTCCGGCGGTGGTCACGTTGCTGATTCCGCCCCACCCGGCAGCCGTGTAGCCTGTAAATCCGTTGGGGTCGCCGATGGCCAGCGATGTCAGGGTTGTGGCGTTATTGCCCATGGTTACCTTGTCAAAAACAATGCTGACTCCCGCTTCGGCTGTGACGTCCGCAAGATCCTGGTCGGCCACGACCGTTTTGGCGGATGACACCCGGGGCATCATCATGAGCATGGCCACAAACAGGATCATGATTCCCGGAACAAATATTCGTTTCATAAGATTCCCCCTCACGTAATCAGGCCTGACGACCTTCTATGCTTATTTTCAAAAACATTCTATTACAATGCAGCAGGTGACTTTGGTTTGCTTTTCCCTGAAAAAAACGGGATGGTGTTTTCCGGAAGGAAGACCCGGACCTTCCGGCCCGTATCCCTTCCTTATTCTATCCGGCTGATACAAACGCCATAGAATCCTCATTCATTAGTGGGCATGAATAATCAGCGCACCCTGGGGGGTCACTTGCAGACCGGCCACATAAGAGGTTCCCAGAATCATCGCGTTGGAACCACTCAGGTCGGCATTGCCAGCCAGCTTGACAATCTGGGTCTGTGAACCCACCAGGTTCAGGGTGGGAAGACCAATGGCCAGCGCGGTCACGGATCCGGATGTACCGACATCGATGGTCAGATTGCCCGTAATGGTGAGAAAGTCCGAAGACAGCTCAATGGAAGCGCCTACCCAGCCTTCACCGGTGTAACCTTTATCCGCGGCACAACCGGTACAACCATCGCCGTCACCCCAGGACTGTACATTGATGGTAATCGCGCCGACGGTGAAGCAATCAAAGTTGATCGTCACACCTTCCTGAGCGGTCAATGAAGCCAGGTCGCCTTCGGAGATGGCGGTCTTGGCAAATGACATGGGAACCATTAAAAACATGGCGATTACTGCGAACAATAAAACTTTCTTCATCTTTTTCTCCTCCTAAAGATTTGTTGGTTTCGCTTTGGAAAAACCCTCAGCCACTGCTTAAACGGGCTTTAAAGCTGACTTCTTCCGTTTAAGCCCGTCTTTTGGTTTTTCCTCAAGCCTGGTTCAATACTTCTGCTTCTACTTCAATCCTCCAAAATCACCTGCTGCTTTTGCGGCCGCGCGGTTTCCCCGCAGCCGTTTATTTATGGACATGCCGTGCCGTCCGGCCTCAGACAATCCGCCGAATTCCGGTAAGAGGGAAGCTTTTGAAAGATCCCCGATACGGTCGTTTTATCCCCTTGGTGATCGGAATAGGTGTACTTCGATGCAAAGACGAAGGCCAGCAGATGATGGTCGAACTTGACCACCCGGGTGCCTGCCGCCGTTTGCCTGAGCATCACCCCGTTATTCTGTCCCGTTCCCTCATCCATGACCAGCCCGTTAATCGTGTTAATGGCTTGTGTAATATTGCCGAAAACGTCCATACTGCCCACTTCAATGTAATTGAGCGTGCGCGTTGCGTCATTGGCCAGGTTGTCAAAGCCGAAATCCATATAAAGCCCGTACATCCTCAGCGGCTGATCGCCTTCACCCGTGTTACCGTACCCGGAGACTGGACGATCCCCCAGCCACTGATAGTTTTGTTCGAGGTCCCAGCCACCGCCATAATATCCAAGCTTCCCCGAGTCAATCTGGCCATGGACTTCCAGGTCAACGGCAAGGGAGAGGCGGATCGTATTCTGGCTGCCGGGATTGTAGGGGTAGTATCTATCATAGTAAGTCCACGGCGCTGTCGAGGATGGCCTTGTACTTGTAGGCACACCCACGGGTGGCGTCCAAAAATTTTCCGAGCCGAAATGCTCGATCTTGAAAAAAGCCTGGGCATCAACATCGGAAAGCTCGGCATCGGACATTTTCGCCCGCGTGCCATCGATTTGGGTGGGCGCGTAACTGGATGAAGACCAGCAAACCAATAAAACCATAACGAGGAAAGCGACAACGACAACCTGTCTGCCGGAAAAGAATTGCGCCCTTACCTGCCTAACGTCAGTTTTCATCCCGAAAAGGACTCCTCAATATCAATTATATCATTTTGGTGAAGAGTTTGTGTGCGATAACCTATATACAGTCGGAAAATAAAAGTCAAGCTTAAATTTTTATGTCACCCGGATATCCCGGCAACGACGGCAAAACAGGCGGCCCGATGGGTTTTTTCCGTTTCAGCGGCCATCCCCGGACAGGCTCTCCTGCACCCCCTTTTCCATTGCGGGGCGGGAATATCCCGTTGACAGGAAGCTTGCTTTTCAAAAATATCTATATTAGCCTGCCCGCTACGGATTGCATAACGGATTGCATAGATGACATGAACCATCAGATTTTTCAGAAAAAGGCCGGCATCGTCTACCTGATCTTAGCCGTTTGTGTTGTGGCGGTTTACTGCCGGGTCGGACATTTTGACTTTGTCAATTTTGACGATGCGGTCTATGTGACGAAAAACAGCCACGTTCAGGCGGGTCTCACGGTCGATGGCTTCCGGTGGGCCTTCAGCACAACGCATGCCCAGTTCTGGCATCCCCTCACCTGGCTGTCGCTGATGTTCGACGGCCGGCTCTACGGCCTGACGGCCGGAGGGTACCATTTCACCAGTCTCATTCTGCACACGCTCAGCACGCTTTTGCTGTTTCTCCTCTTTTGCCGCATGACCGGAGAGATCTGGAAAAGCGGCTTTGTGGCGGCGCTTTTCGCTCTGCATCCCCTGCAGGTGGAGTCGGTCGTCTGGGTGTCGCAGAGAAAAGATGTGTTGAGCGGGTTTTTCTGGATGCTCACGCTTTGCCTGTATGTCTATTACACGGAAAAGCCCGTTTTGCGGCGTTACTGGCCGGTCCTGCTTTGCTTTCTGTGCGGTTTGATGAGTAAGCCGATGGTGGTCACGCTGCCGGTGATGATGATCCTGCTGGATTACTGGCCGCTGAAGCGTTTTGCGTCCCGGAAATCAAACGGGTGGTTGTGGCAGGTCAGGGAAAAGGCGCCTTTTTTTGTTTTATCGGCTGTGTTTTCCATCATTACCATTTATGCCCAGACACTGGGATATTCCCCTGCGGGTTTTCGCCTGAAGACTTCTTTAATGGCTTTTTTCGTCTATCTCCAAAAGATTGTCTGGCCGGACAGTCTGGCGGTTTTTTACCCGCTTCCCGATATCTTCCCGGTTTTGCAGTTGTGGGGTCTTGCCGTGCTTGGGGTTTTGATTACCGCGGGCGCTCTGGTTCTGGTCAGGCGGTTTCCCCCGCTGCTGGTGGGGTGGCTGTGGTTTGTGATTGCTTTGCTGCCGGTGATCGGTCTTGTCCGGTCCGGTTTCTTTTTTGTGGCCGATCACTATGTTTATCTGCCCATGATCGGCCTGGCCGTGATTGCGGGCTGGGGGGTTCCGTCTTTGTTGCCGCGCACGGCCCGCTGGAAAAATATAGCCCCGGCCGCCGCGCTGGTGATGATGGCCGTCCTCACGATGATGACGTCGAAACAAACCGGCTACTGGAAAAACAGCTTCAGTATCGCCGGCTACTCTTTAAAGGTAACCAAAAACAATTATAACGCCCATAATGTTTACGGCTCTGCCCTGGTCAAAGAAGGGAAGGCCCTGGAAGGGCTGAATTATCTCAACGAATCCCTCCGCCTGGAGCCTGACTGCGCCGATACGTATCTGCACAGGGGAAACGCTTACGCGGAGCTGGAGAATTACCAGCAGGCCATCGTTGATTACAGTCAGGCCATCAGGCTCCATCCCGGCGGTTTCTGGGCTTTTTTAAGCAGAGGCATGGCTTATGAAAAAACCGGACGCCATTCACAGGCCATCCGCGACTACGATCAGACGATCAAAATAAACCCGGATTCCTCCAATGCCTATATCTACAGGGGGGAACTCCAGATGAAACTGGGGCACTATGAGCAGGCCCTCCGTGACTTCGATCAGGCCATACGGCTGGATCCCTTTCAGGCTGACCTTTTCAACAACAGGGGAACGGTTTCCCATCATCTCGGCCTCTACGGGCAGGCGATTGCCGATTACCACCGGGCCATCCGGCTGAAACCGGACCATGCCGAGGCCTACAACAACCGGGGTCTGGCCTACGGGAAACTGGGCCAGTTGAAACAGGCGATCGATGATTTCAGTGAAGCCATCGCTTTGAAACCGGATTTTGCCGATGCCTACAACAACCGGGGATTTGTATATTTTCTGACGGGGAAAATCAAGCCCGGCTGCGCGGATGCGAAGAAGGCGTGCGAATGGAAAATGTGCAAAATGTATGAAGCTGCAAAAACGAAAGGTTTCTGCCAGTGATCCGATGATCTTCAAAAGGATAAACATGACGACCGCGCAACAGAAGTTCATCGTCTTTTTGATTTTGGCCGTTTGTGTTGTGGCGGTTTACTGCCGGGTCGGACATTTTGACTTTGTCAATTTTGACGATGCGGTTTATGTGACGGAAAACAGCCACGTTCAGGCGGGTCTCACGGCGGAAGGCTTCCGGTGGGCCTTCAGCACAACGCATGCCCAGTTCTGGCATCCCCTCACCTGGCTGTCGCTGATGTTCGACGGCCGGCTCTACGGCCTGACGGCCGGAGGGTACCATTTCACCAGTCTCATTCTGCACACGCTCAGCACGCTTTTGCTGTTTCTCCTCTTTTGCCGCATGACCGGAGAGATCTGGAAAAGCGGCTTTGTGGCGGCGCTTTTCGCTCTGCATCCCCTGCAGGTGGAGTCGGTCGTCTGGGTGTCGCAGAGAAAAGATGTGTTGAGCGGGTTTTTCTGGATGCTCACGCTTTGCCTGTATGTCTATTACACGGAAAAGCCCGTTTTGCGGCGTTACTGGCCGGTCCTGCTTTGCTTTCTGTGCGGTTTGATGAGTAAGCCGATGGTGGTCACGCTGCCGGTGATGATGATCCTGCTGGATTACTGGCCGCTGAAGCGTTTTGCGTCCCGGAAATCAAACGGGTGGTTGTGGCAGGTCAGGGAAAAGGCGCCTTTTTTTGTTTTATCGGCTGTGTTTTCCATCATTACCATTTATGCCCAGACACTGGGATATTCCCCTGCGGGTTTTCGCCTGAAGACTTCTTTAATGGCTTTTTTCGTCTATCTCCAAAAGATTGTCTGGCCGGACAGTCTGGCGGTTTTTTACCCGCTTCCCGATATCTTCCCGGTTTTGCAGTTGTGGGGTCTTGCCGTGCTTGGGGTTTTGATTACCGCGGGCGCTCTGGTTCTGGTCAGGCGGTTTCCCCCGCTGCTGGTGGGGTGGCTGTGGTTTGTGATTGCTTTGCTGCCGGTGATCGGTCTTGTCCGGTCCGGTTTCTTTTTTGTGGCCGATCACTATGTTTATCTGCCCATGATCGGCCTGGCCGTGATTGCGGGCTGGGGGGTTCCGTCTTTGTTGCCGCGCACGGCCCGCTGGAAAAATATAGCCCCGGCCGCCGCGCTGGTGATGATGGCCGTCCTCACGATGATGACGTCGAAACAAACCGGCTACTGGAAAAACAGCTTCGAGCTGTTCAATCATGCCGTCCTGGTCACAAAAAATAATCGTCTGGCCTTCACCAACAGGGGCAACGCTCACAATATTCAGGGACGTTACGAGCTGGCCATCGATGACTGCAACGCGGCCCTCCGCCTGGACCCCGAATACCACTACGCCTTCTTTATCAGAGGATTCGCCTACGCCCGGCTGGAAAAATACGAACAGGCGCTGAAAGACCTCACCCGCGGCCTGGCGCTCAAACCCGACGATGCCAGCGGCTATTCCAACCGGGGAAATACCTACAGCGCGCTGGGTCAGTATGAAAACGCCCTGAAGGACTATCATCAAGCCATCCTGCTGAAACCGGATTACGCGGAGGCCTACCACAACCGGGGAAATACCTACATCCGGCTTCAGCGATATCAGGACGCCCTGGATGATTTCGACAGAGCGATTCGCCTGAGCCCTCATTTAGCCGAAATCTATTACAGGCGGGGCAATGCCTTAAGCGAGATGGGCCGGTATGACCGTGCGATCCATGACTACAACAGGGGCATCCGTCTGAAACCCGACAATGCCGATGCCTACTTCAACCGGGGGAATGCCTATTACAAGACGGGACAATATGAGCTTGCCCTTCAGGACTATCACGCGGGGATCCGGCTGAAGGAGGATCACGCGGAAGCCTACTATAACCGGGGCAATACCCATATGAAACTGAAGCAGCACGCCCGGGCCATTGAAGACTATACGAAGGCGATTGCGCTGGATCCCGCTTACGCCAAAGCGTGGAACAACCGGGGCGTCGCTTACGATCAAACCGGCCGGGCGGCGCTCGCCATCGATGACTACCGGCAGGCCATTCAACTGAAGCCCGATTACGCGGAGGCTTATTATAACCGGGGCAATGCCGTAAGCGCGCTGAAGCAATATGAGCAGGCCATCCGTGATTACAGTGACGCCATCCGTCTGAAGCCGGATTACACCCAGGCTTACAATAACCGGGCCCATGTTTGCCGGGAGACGGGAAACACCGCGGCCGGATGCCGGGACGCGAAAAAAGCGTGCGATCGGGGAAACAGCCGGAGGATGAAGGACGCGATCGATCATCAAGAGTGTCCGTGATGAAATCCCGCGCCATGCCCATGGGGCTTTGGGCGGGGATGCTCTCAAGGCATTACCTGGCCTGCAGATAACGGCCGATCGTCATGATTTCAGCCTCTTTGGTGCCCTCGTAAAGCTCCAGAATTTTCGCGTCACGGTACCATTTCTGCACGGGATATTCATCGATGTAGCCGTAGCCGCCGTGCAGTTCAACCGCATAATTGGCGCAGAACACCGCGGTCTGCCCGCCGTAGAATTTGGCCATCGCCGCAAGCGTGTAATCGGGTTTCCCCTGGTCAATCAGCCACGCGGCTTTGTAAACCAGCCCGCGCAGTGCTTCAATCCGTATCGCCATCTCGGTCAGTTTCATCTGGGTCATCTGGTAGGAGCCCAGCGGCGCGCCGAAAGCGGTTCTCTCCTTCACGTACTGGATGCTGGTTTCCAGGCATGCTTCCGACAGACCCAGTGCCTGGCCGGAAACCATCACGCGGGTAATGTCGAAAAAGTGCATCAGTTGACGGAAACCCTGCCCTTCCTTTCCGATCAGATTGGACTGCGGAACACGCACATCTTCAAAAGCGATTTCCGCGGTATCGCTGGCGCGGATCCCCATCTTTCCGTGAATCTTGTTGCGGGTAACGCCCGGGGCATCCGCCGGAACGATAATCAGGCTGAAGCTGTTGTGCTTCTTTTCCTCCGGATGGGTGATGCACTGCGCCACCATGAAGTCGCAGACGGTGCCGTTGGTGATGAACATTTTGTTGCCGTTGATGATATAATCGCTGCCATCTTTCACCGCCCGCGTTTTATAGCCGGCCACGTCCGTTCCGGCATTGGGCTCGGTATAGGCGCCCGCGCAGACCTTCTCTCCGGAACAGATCGGCGGAAGATACGTTTTTTTCTGCTCCTCCGTGCCGTAATTTAAAATGGACTCACATCCGAAACCGGACGCGGTAATGTTCAGGCCGATCCCCATGTCGATTTTGGACAATTCCTCGGTGATGATGGCATTGCCTAAAATTCCGGCGCCGGGCCCGCCGTACTGCTCCGGAATCCAGGAGCCGATGAGGCCGTTTTCAGCGGCCTTCTTTCTGATGTCGGACGGGTACTTTTCCTGCTCGTCACATTCCCGCGACAGAGGTTTGATTTCCGAAACGGCAAATTTGTAAGCCATCTCCTTCAACATTTTCATTTCTTCGGTAAGTTCAAAATTCATGCTGTTTTCTCCTTGCTCTGGATTTCTGCATCAGCCTGTCAGGATGTTTGCTTATTTTTTCCCGCAAATGTGATAGGGTGGAAACTAACAACATCCGTAAACGGAAGTCAAGAAAATTCCCCTGCCGGTATAGGCCGCGGGGTTCACGGGTGGCGGGGTGGATGTTCAACGGTTATTTTGTCGGAGAGGCAGACGATGAAAGCGTCGATTCTCAAAAAACTCGTTTGTCCGGTTTGCTTCGCGCGCGGCCCGTCCGGCCGCGGGCCGGCTTTAGCCAAAGCGGGAAAAGCCGGCCCGCCGGCGCTGGCCTGCCGTCAATGCGGAACGCGCTTTCCCTTCATCGGCGGCATCGTCAATCTGGCGGGCGAAATCACCAGGCCGGTGATTTTTTCCACCCAGTGGGCGATGGAGTTCGAGCCGCTGGTCGCGGCGTATGAAAATCTGTGGCGCCCTTCTCTGACCCATTGTATCAGCAATCTTCAGTGGGAGATGAAGATGTCACGTCAGTTGATGAATGTCGCTTCCGGCATGGACGTGCTCGACCTGGCCTGCGGCACCGGCAATTTTACCCGGCTGTTTTCCGCTGCGGCGCAACCGGGCGATGTCATCGGAATCGATCTTTCGCTGCCCATGCTGCAACGGGGACAACGCATCCTCCGGGAGGAAAAAATGACCGGCATCACCCTGATGCGGGCCGATGTCACAAGATGGCCTTTCGCGTCCGGCGTCTTTGACCGCATACACTGCGCCGGCGCGCTGCACCTTTTTCCGGATCTTGAAGATGTGCTGAAGGCCGTTTACCGGTCTCTCCGGCCGGGAGGGTGTTTCGTCGGTGCCACCTACTGCCGGGGAGGTGATTTTGTCACCCAGATGGTGCAGAAGATTGCCGCCGACGCGAGCTGGATTCGCTGGTTTGAGCCGCAGGAGCTGCAAAGCCTGACCCGATGGGCCGGCTTTACCGGCTGGGAAGAACGTACCTTCCGGCAGGGTATCGTTTTCCGGGTTCAAAAGCCGGCATTTCAGGGAGCCGAGGTCTGAACCGATGAAACCGAATCGTCTGATTCATGAAAAAAGTCCCTATCTTCTGCAACACGCGCAGAACCCCGTCGACTGGTACCCGTGGTGCCCGGAAGCTTTTGCAAGGGCGGCCGGCGAAGATAAACCGGTTTTTTTATCCATCGGCTATTCAACCTGCCACTGGTGCCATGTCATGGAGCGCGAGTCCTTCGAAGATGAGGATGTCGCCGCACTGCTCAATGACACGTTCATCAATATCAAGGTGGACCGCGAAGAGCGTCCGGACATCGACGCGGTCTATATGGAAGTCTGCCAGCTCATGACGCAGGGCGGCGGCTGGCCCCTGACGATCATGATGACGCCGGAACAGAAACCCTTTTTCGCCGCCACTTATATTCCCCGGGAGAACCGGTACGGCCGTACCGGGATGCTGGAGCTGATTCCCCGCGTCCGGTCGCTCTGGCGGGAAAAACGGGCCGCGCTTTTCGATGCCGCCGCGGAAATCACACACGCTCTGCGCCGGCCGCTTCCCGAAAAAGGCCGCGATCTGTCGGAAGACACGCTTCATCACGCCTTCCGGTCGCTTACGATGAGCTTTGATGCGGCGTTCGGCGGGTTCGGCCGGGCACCGAAGTTTCCCACGCCGCACCATCTCTTTTTCCTGCTGCGCTACTGGAGGCGGACCGGCAACGCGCAGGCGCTGCATATCGTGGAACACACGCTGCGGAATATGCGCCACGGGGGCATTTATGACCATATCGGTTTCGGATTTCACCGTTATTCGACCGACGCCCGCTGGAAGATACCGCATTTTGAAAAGATGCTTTACGATCAGGCCCTGATGGCAATCGCCTGCATCGAACTCTATCAGGCCACCGAAAAGAAAATATATGAACGCACAGCCCGTGAAATCTTCGGCTATGTCCTTAGCGAGATGACGGATGAACAGGGCGGATTCTATTGCGCGGAAGACGCGGACAGCGAAGGCGTGGAAGGGAAATTCTATCTGTGGAGTGAAGAGGAGATCCTCCGTGTCCTGAATCAAGAAGAGGCGGATTGGTTTTTATCGGCCTACCGGCACGATGTCGGGGATGCAACCACGGACACGCACGAAATCCCCGCCGGCCATTTCCTCCCCCGTCTGCAACCGCCCGATGAAAGCGGACAGGATGACATAAAACCCTGTTCCCGCAGGGAGGTCATCCGGTTGAAGCTTTTCGCCGCCCGGGAAAAACGGACTCATCCGCACCGGGATGATAAAATTCTGGCCGACTGGAACGGTCTGATGATCGCGGCGCTGGCCCGCGGCGCCCGGGTTTTGAATGAGCCGTCTTTCGCCGAAGCGGCCGGGCGCGCGATGAATTTTATCCTGACCCGCATGCAGACCGGGGAGGGGCGCCTGCTGCACCGTTACCGCAAGGGCGAAGCGGCGATTCCGGGAAACGTCGATGACTATTCTTTTGTGATCTGGGCTCTTCTGGAGCTCTACGAGGCGACATTCGCGACCCCCTATCTGCAAAGCGCACTTCAGTATCATGATGACCTGTTTCACAATTTCCTTGACGAGAAGAACGGCGGACTGTTTTTCACATCCTCCGACGCCGAAGAGCTTCTGACACGCCCGAAAATATTTTATGACGGCGCCATACCGTCCGGTAATTCCGTCGCCTACCTGAACACGCTCAAACTGGCACGCATAACCGGCAACGCTGATATGGAAAAAAGAGCTCATGAGATTTACAAGGCGTTTTGCGCGCAGGCAGGCGCGATGCCGACAGGCTTCACGCAATTTCTGTGCGGACTTGACTTTGCCATCGGACCTGCAAACGAGGTTGTGATTACCGGAAACAGGGGGGCTTCGGACACACAGGCGATGCTGGCGGCGTTAAGGAAGCACTTTATGCCGAATACGGTGGTTCTTTTCCGCCCGACCGAGCCCGACGAGCCGGATCTTGCGTCCCTCTCTCCTCGTATCCGGTCATATCCGGAAACGGACGGCAGGGCGACCGCTTATGTCTGCAGCCATTTCACCTGCGCCCCGCCGACTGCCGACCCCGAAACACTGGTTCGGCTGCTCCATCCAAAAACCGGTTGACACACCCGGGTTTGAGTTGTAGGGGACAGGGCGCCCGCCACGGATACCCCTGCGGGTTTCATTTTCATGAAAGCCCGAACTTCAGAAACAGACCGAGCTGACACCTGTTGAATGCATGACCTTTGAAGCGCAGCGGGGCAGGTTCGGGATGGAATTTTCGGAGGTCAACATCAAGAGACGTATATGAGCAGCGCGAAACAAAACCCGACGCCAGAAAAAGCAGGCATGACGTCCTCCGGCACGACAATCAATCAGGACAACACGGCAAAACGGGTGGCCGGCACCACGTTTATTGCAGTGGCGGCCGCCCACCTCCTGGCCGATTTTATGGGAACAAGCGTGTGGCCGGTTTACAAAACACTGGCGGGGCTGGATGTGGCCAAAGCGGGGTGGATCGCTACCGTGGTCGCCATGGGCGGGACGATCCTGCAGCCTCTTTTCGGAGCCATTGCCGACCGTTTCGGGCCCAGACGGGTGATCCTGACGGGCACCCTGCTCACCTTCCTCGCTTTAGGACTCGGCCCGCTGACCGATTATCAGGAAACGCTCGACCGGGTGTTTCCGGCGCTGTTCGGATTGAGCGGTTTTTATATGGTGATGTTCATCATCCTGGCCGCCGGACGGCTCGGGCAGGACATGTTCCATCCGGCGGGCGCGGGCGTTGCGGGAAGCTTCTCCTCGCGCCGCGGCTCGATGTTTCTGGCAATCTTCATTGCCTGCGGCAGTGTCGGTTTCGGTCTCAGTCAGATTGCCTTCGGCACGGTTTACACGCGCTTCGGTCATCATACCGAAATCCTGCTGATTCCGGCGGGCGCTCTCTGGTTCCTGATCTGGAAGTGGTGCCGTCCGGCGGAACCGCTTCACACAAAAAAAGTCTCCGTCCTGGCTTCGATCCGGTCCCTTCGTCCGGTGGCCTGGCCGATTCTGGCGCTGTTCTTTATCCTGGCGATTTCAGCCGGCGTCAACAGCGGACTGTTCTTCCTAATGCCGGAGTTTGCCCGTGAAAAAGGTTATCCGGACTGGATCGGTCATGGCGGTGCTTTCGGGCTGATCATTCTGGGGGCTACCCTGCTGATGGTCCCGATGGGACACCTGGCGGACCGTATCGGCCGGCGCCGGACGCTTGTCGCCATGACGATACTGTCGGCGATCAGTTACCACGCGATTGTCCGCCTGACGCTACCGCTGCCGGTGTTTATCCTGCTTTGTGTCGTGGGCGGAGCTTTTTTGGGAACGGTGAACCCTCTGGGTGTCGCGCTCGGTCAGCGGATTGCGCCGGTAGAAAATGTCAGTATCGTGTCGGCCATTCTGATGGGCTGGTCCTGGTGCCTGGGCAATACCGTCCCCAGCATCATCGGCGAACTCTATGTCCGGTTCGGCCATAACGCGACAAAATCGCTGATGTGGCTGGGCGTTGCCAATATCATCATGGTGTTGATCGCCTTTTTACTGCCGATCGCGGCGGATCGTCAGGGCAGGCGTTCATCGGCCGGCCCGGAGACCTGATGGCCTGCCTGCATCGTTTTCAGCCGGGGCGACCAGGGTATCCGCTGTTTCTTTTAACCCGATATTTTTTCTGGAAATTCATTGACACACAGGGGGAAATTCCCTATAGTTGCACCTGTTCACGCAACATCTTTTCAGCAATGGATTGAAGGCGGCAGGCGGTCTGGTTTCTGATGACGGATCCGGCGCGTTTCTACCGGAATCAAACGGTCAGGGGGGATGGGAAGAAATGGCGGGGATCAGTTTTATTGTGCATAAGGGAGTCAAAATACTTTACGAGGATGCTTCACAGAGCAAGGCCGATGAGATTCTCGCCTTTATGGAGAGCTGACCATGACCCGCAAAATATGTTTACTGATCACGGTGCTGTTTCTGTTTTCATGCGCGCAGATTGTCAGAAGCCCGGTAAAATATGATCAGCAGAGTTTTGACGCGATGTTCGATGCGGCCATCCGTAAAGGCACGCAGCTCTCCTATACGATCGACCAGCACAACAGGGAATACGGTTTCATCAAAATGAGCCGCAGGGTCATCAACAGCACTTACCTTATAAAAGTTAAATTCGGCCCGGACACCTTTACGGTTGAAGGAGGTATCGATACGGATATTTTGAATCCCATGATTCACAGGGATGTCAAAATCATTGAAGAAGCCATTACCAGGGCTTCCGGGCAATCCACAGACGACAGATTGATTCAAAATGAGTAATGCGATCATCGGCCCCATACGGCCGAATTTTTTAATTCTGGCTCCGGCGTGTGTTCTGCTGGGCATTGCCACCGCCTTCTGGTCCGGCGCCTCTCTGAACGCGCTGTATATTGTCCTGATCTTAACGGGAGCCCTGATGGCGCACGCCAGTGTCAACGCACTCAACGAATACCATGATTTTAAAAGCGGGCTGGATTTCATCACAGAAGCGACTCCGTTTTCCGGCGGGACAAAGACTCTGCCCAATCACCCGACCCAAGCGCACTGGGCCCTGATTACCGGTATCGTCAGCATTGTGCTGGTCGCGTGCATTGGTGTTTACTTTGTTCGGGAACGAGGCCCCTGGCTGTTACCGGTGGGCATACTCGGTCTGATCATCATTTATACCTATACGCCGCTGATTACGCGCAGTCCTTTTCTTTGCCTGATCGCCCCGGGGCTGGGCTTCGGACCCCTGATGGTGATGGGCACTGATTTTATCCTGACCGGCCGGTATTCCTGGACGGCGGCGGTCGCTTCACTGGTTCCTTTTTTTCTGGTGAACGATCTGCTGCTGCTGAATCAATTCCCCGATGTTGAGCCGGACCGGCAGGTCGGCCGCGACCACCTGTTGATACGGATCGGACGCCCCGCCGGCGCCAGAGTGTATGTCCTTTTTATGATCCTGAATTATGCCGTTATCTTGTTCGCCTGCCTTTTTGGAGTGCTTCCCCAGGGCGCCCTTCTGGGGCTTCTGACATTGATTCTGGCCGTTCCGGTGATGCGGGGGGTCATCCGTCACGCCGAGGATATTCCGGGCCTCATTCCCTATATGGCTAAAAACGTCATGATCAACATCGGCACGCCGGTGCTGGTTGCCCTGGGATTATTCATCAATCGCTGATCCGGTGAATATGCTCTTCCAAAGACCTGGCGGCGGGAGGGCGAAAGGGGAAGAGCATGGGCACACGCGCGCTGTATTCACGATACGGCTGGCCGAACCGGCGATGAAGGTCGCGATCCTCCAGAAATGTTCCGATCACAATCCAGACGCTCCACAGGACATTGAACAGCAGTCGGTCGGGCGTCAGCACGGGACAGAGCCAGATTAAGATGATCATCAAAAGGTAAATCGGATGCCGTGACCAGCGATAGGGCCCCCGTACCGTCACACGCAGCGGCTTGTCTTGTTGGCGGCCTGTCAGCGGATCAATGCCCAGGACATCCAGAGAGTCGAGGGACTGTACCGCCCGAAAAAATCCAATGAGACACAAAAAAAACAGCACGCGCAACAGCCCGTAAACAACGCCGTGAGCGCTGACGACAGGAACGGGAATGCTCTGCCAGAAGAACAGCAGGAGCAGTAAAACCGCAATGGAACACAGGGCGTAAAACGCATGATACGATGTTTCCGGAATCCATTTTTCCAGCCGCTTCTTGATCCCCCCGCGCACCATCATACTGTGTTGCAGAAAAAAAAGCAGTGACAGGGACGCGTCCAGTACCAGGGCCCCAAACGGATCCAATCCGGCATCCACCACGGTGTAGGATCCCTGAAATAGAAAAACCAGAAACATCAATCCCGATAATGGCCCCAGCAGGTAAAGAACCCCGACGAGGACCGCTGTGCCCGTCCGGCTTTTTATATCATGGGATTTGAATGTTTTCATCAACATCGTCCTGCGCTTTTCTCACCCCGGGTTCAGGACGCAGCATAGCGTAAAACCACGCGGATTGGTATAGGATCCTGATAGAATTTTTTATTGACTTGGATACGGTTTACGACTAATATGCGGGCCGGTGCAAGACAGGGTGAATGCGGTAAGACGTCTTAAAATTGCGCGGTGCAACGGATGAAGCCTGCTGATCGAGCACCCCATCGTCTGCGCCAATTGCCATGACCCGAAGACGATGAAGCTATGCGGAAACCCTGCCTCTTTCGGCCAGTTCCTGAAGTTGCCCCTGGTTCAGCAGCCTGATGCTGTTCCCTTTTTCCGCGATCAGTTGTTTCGTTTTCATATGACCCAGGGCGCGGGAAAGGGATTCCGGTCCGGTTCCCAGCAGATTGGCCAGTTGCGCCTTGGAAATATTCAGTTGGATTGAATCGCCGCTCCCCTGTTCACGCGCCAGATAAATCAGATAGGAGGCAAGGCGTCCGGGGATTTCCTTGAGCGACAGGTTTTCCACCTGGATGGTGAACTCCCGCAACCGTGCGGAAAGCAGCGCCAGAATATTCATGGTGAGATCGGGCTTGCCGGAAATAAGCTGAATGAATTTGTTCCGGGCAAAAAATAAAAGATGGCTCTTTGAAATGGCCTTCGCGTTGGCGGGAAATGATTTGCCGGAAAAGACGGGTACCGCGCCGATCGTATCGCCTCCCCTGACGATGTGAAGGGTCTGTTCTCTGCCCTCGGGAGAAAGCTTGTAAACGCTGACGCTGCCCGTGGCAACCAGATAAAAACCGGTGCCGTCGTCTCCATCGCAGAAGATGATCTCACCTTTGCCATAGTGTTTATCGACAGTAATTTTTTCGATTTCGGTGATATGTTCTTCGGGCAATCCGCCGAACAGCTGGCTTCGGATCAGAATTTCACGCGTCTTTTTCATCTTCACGCCCTCCGGCGGAAAATATACCGTTTTCTCGACATAAGTCAAGGAAACACGAAAACGTTTTCATTGTATGGACGACCAGCAACACGATTAAACTGCCATGCGGCGGCGTGGCAAAGGAGTGCGCATGTCTGGACCTGAAGGCGTCAACATAACGCGGCAAATATTCTGGAATGTTCACAGCGGGCCGGACTTCGCTATTCTCGGCGTTGAGGAAGGCTGTGACGGTGATTCGGCCAAAAAGATGGGCAACGAATATTGATACCAGACACTGGCACAGGCCAACATCCGCGTCATGAACGGCTACGGCGTTAAAAAGATTATCTGCATGGATCCCCATGCCTACAATCTGATCCAGCATGACTACCGGGACCTCGGCGGCCATTATGAAATCTTTCACTATTTTGAAATCCTCGACAGGCTCCTTCAGGCGGGCCGCCGATTTGGCGCAGCTGGTCGCCGAAGCCTGCGACCTGGGCTGATTTCCTTTCAGGGGGTTGTGACATGCCGGCACCTGTTTGTTGTAAAATATTTATCGTTTTCTTGATATAAGTCAAGGAAACGTAAATAAGGTTCTGCTATACGGGTAATCAAAAATACACATCATCACTTACAGGAGGTTTCACATGTTTTGTTTTCAATGTCAGGAAACAGTTAAAAATCAGGGGTGCACGGTCAAGGGCGTCTGCGGCAAGCCGGAGGAAACGGCGGCGCTTCAGGACCTGCTGGTTTACGTCTGCAAAGGAATTGCCGTCTATGCCGAACAGGCAAAGACCATAGATAAAAAGGCCCGCCGTTACGTTTGTGAAGCGCTTTTCACGACGATTACGAATGCCGCGTGGGAAGACAGCCGTATTATGGAAAAGATTGAGGAAGGTCTTAAAATCCGCGACGCTGTCAGGGCCGCGGCCGGCTCTGCCGTATCCGGAACCCTGCCGGACTGCGCGACATGGACGCCCAACAACAAAGACGAGATCATGGCCAAAGCGCTCTCCGATGAGGTCCGTATCAATGCCGCGTCCAACGAAGACGTAACCTCCCTGCGGTCTCTGCTGATTTTCGGTCTCAAGGGCATTGCCGCCTACGCGGAACATGCCGCCGTTTTAGGTTTCGAAAAAGACGACATCTATCGTTTCCTCATGGAAGCGCTGGCCTCCACTACCAGAGATCTCTCCGTGGAGGAGATGATCGCCATGGTGATGAAAGCGGGTGAAATATCCGTCAATACGATGGCTCTGCTGGACGAAGCGAACACAAAAACCTACGGTAATCCTGAAATTACCGAAGTCAATCTCGGTGTTCGCGGCAATCCGGGCATTCTGATCTCCGGTCATGACCTGAAAGATATGGAGGAGCTGCTCCAGCAGACCGAAGGCACCGGTGTGGATGTTTACACGCACGGTGAGATGCTGCCGGCCAACTACTATCCGGCATTTAAGAAGTGCAGCCATTTCGTGGGCAACTACGGTTCATCGTGGTGGCATCAGAATGAGGATTTCGAAACCTTCAACGGCCCGATCCTTCTGACAACCAACTGTCTGATTCCGCTCAAAAAAGATAACACGTATTTAAGCAGGCTATTCACCACCAGTGTCGTCAATTATCCGGGTGCCCGGCATATCGCGGACAGACCCGCGGGCGGTAAGAAGGATTTTTCAGCCATCATCGAGCTGGCCAAGACCTGCAAACCGCCGCAGGAAATTGAAACCGGCAAGATTGTCGGTGGCTTTGCGCATCATCAGGTGCTGGCCCTGGCGGACAAGGTTGTTGACGCCGTCAAAACCGGAGCAATCAAACGCTTCATCGTGATGGCCGGTTGCGACGGGCGGCAAAAAGCCCGTTCCTATTTCACCGAGGTTGCCGAAGCCCTGCCCAAAGACACCGTGATTTTGACCGCCGGATGCGCCAAATACCGTTACAATAAGCTGCCGCTGGGCGATATCGGCGGCATTCCCAGAGTGCTCGATGCAGGACAGTGCAATGATTCCTACTCGCTTGCGGTAATTGCCCTGAAACTCAAAGACGTCTTCGGATTGAAAGATATTAACGAACTGCCGCTTTCTTTTGATATCGCCTGGTATGAGCAGAAGGCTGTGGCCGTTCTCCTGGCCCTGCTGTACCTCAACGTCAAGGGAATCCGCCTGGGTCCGACTCTGCCTGCCTTTTTGTCACCTGCCGTGGCAAAAGTTCTGGTGGAAAAATTTGACATCAAACCGATCGGCGCTGTCGCGGATGATGTTGCCGCCATGATGGCCGGCAAATAACAGGAGGCCGATCATTAGATCCGTGGCGCTCCCGGGTGCACCTGGAGCGCCATCAGCGAAGAGAGGTGATTATGACAACCGATTTGATTTCCACAACGTCGTCAACAAAAAACGGGCTGAACAGCGTGATGGTGTCCCGGAGAAACGAAATCATTGAAACCATACCGCTGGGCGATCATATGATGATCGGACGAGATGCCTGCGCGGAGATTCAACTGGAAGACACCACCCTGTCACGCGTTCACGCCATGATTCGGACGGAAAATCACCGCTGGTTTCTGGTGGACCTGCACAGTCTCAACGGGACGCTGCTGAACGGACGGAAGATCACCCCCATGCAACCGACGACGGTTGTCTCCGGAGACACGGTTAAGCTGGGTGAATACACATTGAAATTTCAGCTCGAATCCCCGCCTGACGGCACAGCCGCAACGCCACCGCAAGCCGCAGCACCGGAAAAAGAGCTGCCGCCCGCGGCCGGCCCGCTTCTGGAAAATCTGGTCAACCGGCATCATGAAATTCCGCTGTGGACGAAAGGGGAAGTGCAGCTGAAGGTGGCCGACATGATCGATGAAACGGACGACGTCAAAACGTATCGCCTGGTGGGCCTGTCGCCGGTTCTGTTTTCCTTCAAGCCAGGTCAGTTCGTCACCCTCAAGGTGAATATCAACGGCACGGACGTGCGCCGCTCTTACACCATTTCGTCGAGTCCCTCACGCCCGCACTGCCTGGAAATAACGATCAAGCGGACGCCGCAGGGCCTGCTTTCCAATTGGATGCACGACCATGTCAAGCTTGGCGACCACCTGAGCGTGTACGGTCCGTCGGGGATGTTTTCGTGCTTCAACTATCCATCGCGGAAGATTCTGTTTATCGGCGCGGGCAGCGGTATCACGCCGGTGATGGCGATGCTGCGCTGGATTGCGGATACGGCTGCGGATGTGGACACCCGCCTGCTGGTATCCGCCAAGTCTCCGCGCGAGATCATCTTTAAAAATGAACTGAACTGGATATCCTCGCGTCACAGCGGCATCCGTGTGGGCATTACCTGCACCAGCCGCGTTACCGGAGCGGACGCGTGGACCGGCTTCACCGGCCGGTGTGACGAAAGAATGCTGAAACTGTTCGCTCCGGATATTCTGGAACGTCATATTTTTATGTGCGGGCCCCAGCCCTTCATGGAAGCGGTCAAGCAAACCCTGAAGGCAATGGATTTTCCGCTGGCCAATCTGCACACGGAAAGTTTTGGCGAAGGGCGGGTGGCCGGTGGAGAAAAGGTGGATGCGCGCGATGCGGTAAAACCATCTGCTGCAGCAGCTCCTTCGGCAGACCGCACTCCCGCTGAAGCACCGAAGACGGCAGCGTTCCAGGTAAACTTTACACGGTCGGGAAAGACTGTCACGACCACGGGAGACGCTTCCCTCCTTGAGCTTGCGGAGGCAAACGGCATAGAAATTGACTACGCGTGCCGCTCCGGTGTCTGCGGCACGTGCAAAACCAAACTCAACAGGGGCAAGGTGGACATGACGGAAAATGAATTGTCCGAGGAGGAAAAAGCGGACGGATTCATCTACCCCTGTGTGGCGCATCCGGTATCGGATATAGAAATCGAGGCATAAAAGATGAAAATATTACGTAAAATTATCGAAGTGAATGAAGACCTGTGTGACGGCTGCGGACAATGCGTAACCGGTTGTGACGAAGGCGCGCTGCAGATCATCGACGGCAAGGCCAAAGTGGTTTCGGAAATATTCTGCGACGGTCTGGGCGCCTGTATCGGCGAATGCCCCACCGGAGCACTGAAAATTGTCGAGCGGGAAGCGGCACCCTTTGATGAAGAAGCCGTGAAAAAACATCTGGCCGGAATGGAAAAGGAACCGGACACGCTGCCCTGCGGCTGCCCGTCAACACATATTCAGATTCTGGACAGACCCTCCGCGTGCGCGGAGGCCAATCAGCCGAAACATTTTGAAAGCCCGGAACAGGACTCCACCCTCTCCCACTGGCCGGTCCAGATTAAACTGATACCGGCCGGTGCCCCTTTTCTGAAAGGCGCCGACCTGCTGGTCCTGGCGGACTGCACGGCCGTCGCCTTTCCTTCCCTGCACCGCGACTGGATAAAAGGAAAAGTCGTGATGATGGGCTGCCCGAAATTCGATGACGTTCAGGAGTATGCTGAAAAGTTCGCCGATATTTTCAGGACAGCGGGAATCAAAAGCGTTACGGTAGCGGTCATGGAAGTCCCCTGCTGTTCGGGAATGCCCGCAATCGTGAAAAAAGGGATGGACATGGCAGGCAAGAAGGTTCCCATAAAAGAAATGTTACTGAGCCTGAGAGGAAAAGTACTCAAGCAGTCGTAAAAAAATATGGACCGGGAAATCAAAACCGTTGAACGCATGATTGATCTGTACTGCCGTCATCAACACGGCAGCACAGATCACCTTTGTCCTGAGTGCCTTGATCTTTTCGGATATGTCTCAAAGCGTCTTGAGAAGTGCCCCTTCAAGAACAATAAGCCCTCCTGTTCTAAATGCCCCGTGCATTGCTATAAACCGGATATGCGGGATAAAATCAAGGCAGTCATGAGATATTCCGGCCCGCGCATGCTCTATCGCCATCCCATTCTGACCATCCGGCACTGCCTGCCGAAAAACTGATGGGCGTGGCGTGATGAGTTTTCTTGACATCGAATAAAACGTCTTCTATACTGCCGCACATAAAATCAAATTAAGCCAAACAGCAACAACGGCCCGAAGAAGGATTCCGCTCATGGGTGGATGATTTCTGAAGCCGCTAAAAAATTCAGGAGGACTCGAATGTATAAAAAAATAGGTTGGTTGATGCTGGTTTCATTTTTTATTTTTTCCTTTTCCGTTGACGCAAAAACCGTCGGTGGCGTTGACATGGAAGAGACACTGAATGCGGGGGATTCCGTATTGGTGCTGAACGGCGCCGGTATCCGGGAGAAATTTTTTACCAATATCTATGTGGCCGGTCTGTATTTGACGGCCAAAAGCAGTGATTACAAGCAGATCATGGCTCAGGATGAAACCATGGCCATGAGAATCAAGATCACTTCCCGGCTGATTACGGCGGAACGGTTCAAGGAAGCCTGCGAAGAAGGTTTTGAAAGAACGACAAACGGAAACACCAAACCGCTCAGGTCGAAAATCAATCTCGCGTACACGGCCTTCGAGGGGAAATTCAATGTGGGGGACACTTTTGACATTATTTACATCAAAGGATCCGGAACCAGTTTTTACAAAAACGGGAAGTTGATCACCAAGGTTGACGGACTTGATTTTAAAGCCGCCCTCTTCGGTATCTGGATTATTGACAAACCGTCCCATAAAAATGAGAATCTGCGCAAAGGCATGCTGGGATTGAATTAAAACATGATATCATTCCTGATCTTCGGGGGTGCGGAAAAGGATTGCCTTTCCCGCGCCCTTTTTCTGTTTTGAGGATGAAGATTATTTCAAGTGCAGGAAAAACTCCGCGGGACGGACGCGCAGTTGTGCGGGAGGAATGCTCCGGATGATTTTTAAACGCTCTGAACCCTCCCGGCTGCTTTGATCGGCCAGATAGATCAGTTTATCGCGCTGCCAATCACCATGCTCGTCTTTGGCAAGACGTAACACCAGCGGCAACCGCCGTTCGGATTCATCAGGGTAGTCCATCACCAGACAATAACTGTCATCGTTCAACTGAACAACGGAACCGATGGGATAAGCGCCCATCATTTTAATAAAACGTTTCATCAGGATGACGTCAAAGCTCTTGCCGGTCTCTTCCCACATTTTTTTCAGCGCTTCATCGGGGGTGTAAGACATCGGCCGGTAATTTCTCTCCGCGGTCAGCGCCTCATAGACGTCCGCAATGTGCAGAATCTTTCCCATCAGACTCACGTGCGTCACAAACATGGTATTAGGATAACCGGTCATGTCCAGGTTCAGATGATGTTCAAACGGACCGAGTATAATTCTCGACCTCAAAGACGGCGCCGCATTCAGCATGAGAATTTTCCGAACGCCAATCAGGGGGTGCGCCTTCATCCTGTCCCATTCCCCGTCGGTCAACTTTCCTTTTTTCAGCAGGATATCCTTGGACACACCCACCTTTCCCAGATCGTGAAACAACGCGCAAATGGACAAATGCTCCAGCGCAATGTCCGACAATCCGATGTGCATCCCCAGACAGGTGGACAGCAAAGAAACGTTGACGGAATGGGCATAGGTGTAATCGTCAAATTCCTTGATGGTTGTCAAGCCGATCATCAGGGCCTCGTCCTCCTGAACCAGTTCCACGATGTTCTGCGCCAGACGTCGGCTCCGGCGCACCCCGACCATGCCCCTGGAGGCTTTATCGGCCACTTCTTTTACCGTTTCCACCGCGTGATAGTAGGTGTTGCGCGCTTTCTGATAACGTTTTTCCTCCTGGCTTTCACCATAATCCTGCGTGTCATCTTCCTGTCTTCTGAATACCTGCACCCAGAAACAATTTTCTTCGTCCAATTTCTGCTCCAGCCATGGTTGCGGATTCTCGTGCCTGGCCGCTTCGATGAACAGACGCGTGAAGATCAGGATGCTGTCCGGCGATGCGTTGCGCGACGATTCCAGAAAATTCAGGGCTTCGATTCCCCGTCGGGCAAAATATTCCATCATGCCATTGGCAATACCGGCTGCCTCCCTGCGGTAGGGAAGTTTTTCGCCCCCCAGATAGAAACGGCTCCGCCAGAGGCGCAGGCTGATCTCCCCTCCGGCAGTTAATTCATTGAGGATATAATGAAATTTACGGACACTGTTGCGGATCAGTTGATTATTGTCCTGGTAATTGCGCGCGGTATTGATCAGATGATGCAGGGCCTTTAAAAAATCATGCCCCATCTTTTCCGGAACCGATAGCCGGTCGGACATGGTTATCGACCTCCTTTGTACTGATAGTCGAGGCTCTCTTCGGCTTCGCGCACGATCTTGCGCACGCCGGGGCGTAAGCTTTTACCCGCCATCTCCAAGACCTGTTGGGCGTTGGGTATTTTCAAGTCCGCCAGGGCACGGGCGGCGCTTTGACGATACAGGGACGCCTTTGATCCGGACATCCATTGCATCAGTGTTTTACGGAGAAAGGGGATGGACGTCTCGGATCCGCATTTTCCGAGGGCTCTGAAACACGCCACGACAAAATCATCCTGCGCATCGCTGAGGCTTTTGCTTTGAAGATAATCCAAAAGAAATTTTTCCGCCCGTTCATCTCTGGATTTACCCATGTGAGAGAGAACCATACGGCGTATCGAAACATCCCGGTCATGAAGAAATTCAAAGATGGAGGATGAAGCGCTGTCGCCCTCTTCCAGCATTTGACTCAATGTTTTCCGTCTCACCTGAGTCGCCGGATGCCCGGCCAGTTTACGCAGGTGCTTCCAAAAGATTTCTTTCTCCAAACGGGAAAGAATGGGGATGAGCTTTACAATCGTTTTCTCATCAGAGCCTGCGATCAGTGATTCCAGGCAGCCTGTGTCTCTGGAAATCAACGAGAAAACCGCATGGTCTATAATCTGCTCGTGCGGTTGAGGCTGTTGAACGGTCAGAAGCGTCGCCAGAAAGTTGACAACCGGCGTATTCAAGAGCTGAAAAAGATGCTGGAGTGTTTCAGCCTGTTGGCCGTCCAGTATGCCCCAGATATCGGCCAGCGGTTTCAGACTCTCGGCATCGGAAGACATTTGATCATAAAAGGTTCCCAGCAAATCACGCGCCCAGGAGGCTTCCAGCCGGCCGGTGTTCATCACCTCGCGCACTCCGTAAAGAATCACAAAAGCTGATTCAAAATCATGACGCACAAAAGAGCCCCTGTATTCTTCATTCAAAACTTCCAGGACAAGGCTGAAATCCTTCTTGTCTTCATGCTGCAGAAGCATATCCAATAGCATATTCAGGTGCTCTGCGACGGAAGCCTGTTCTTCCCGATCAACCATTTCCTGCAATGCCAGCTCTTCCTGCAAAGACAATTCGAAGACAGCCGGGTCGATATCAACGATACTGGAAAATAAGGGTTTATCACTTATCCGTACCTCTTCAGTGGCGCCTGACGCAGAGGGCGTTGCTTCGGATGAAACGCTGCTGTCGTCCGGTTCCGGAACATTTTCAGAAAAATAGTCGTCGGCTTTGTACTGCATATGTTCAAAACGGGCTTCCCAGAAGTCGGTGACGATATCTCCCTGGGGCTCCGCCGTGGTGACGGAATACCTGCGAATGATAGAAAAAACCTGCCGGAGCTCTTCCACGCTAATTCCTTCCGTCAATTGCAACCACCCGACACCATCACGGAAAAGTGTGTGCGGCAGGGTCCCCTCTTCCAAAGGACCCGTTTTCACCTCAATCCCCTGGCAAATGACGCGAGTTCTTTCAATTTCAATGGTGACATCACCGTTCTGGCGAATGTAGGCTTCAAGCTTCCCATGTAATTGTCTGATGGACTCCTGACAAATACTGTGGTCTTCGGGATATAAATAGAGGTTTTTATGAGTCGTTGAAATATTGGCAAATAAATTTCTGGCTTCTTCCGCCTGTTGATTGGATAGGGCCCTGACGGCTTCTTTTAAAATACTACCCTGCATGCGCGCCACCGGACATATTTTTTTTTACGGTTTCCTGAAGGTTGAGAGAGTGATTTTCATTGAATCGATCAACACTTTCTTCTCTTGAAAAAAATATATTGAAAGTGACTCCCTGTGTCAAGGCAATTTTAGCCGGTCTCGTGTTGAGCTCCCCCCTTGCCAAACTGCGGTTTATATGCCGTAAAATCCTTATATCATTAAGAATGATGCGGCCCCATGCCTGTTTTGCAATCCATCTCCTCGGCCGGATACGGCTTTAGGATAGATCGGAGGCCTACAGCATTAAAGGCACTGCTTTCCAGCCAGGCCTTTTCCTGCCCGCCGGATAGAATCACCGGCATGCGGTCATGCACCGGCGCAATGAACTCGTTGGCGGCGGTGGTAATGATGGTGCAGGTGCTGATTTTCTTTTGGTCCGGCGACAGCCATGTTTCATAAAGCCCTGCAAACCCGAAAGGCCGTCCGGATTTCAGATAATAATACAACGGTATTTTTTTGTTGCCTTCCTTTTTCCATTCGTAAAACCCGTCCGCAACAATCAGGCAACGTCTTTTCTTAAAAGCCTCCCGAAAGCTCGGTTTTGTGTCCACGGTTTCGGCGCGGGCGTTGAACATTTTTTCAGCAATCGACGGGTCTTTCGACCAGGACGGAATCAGCCCCCACCGGAAGCAGACTAATCGATTTTTACCTTCATAATGGATGACGGCGGGTATGACCTGGCCGGGCGCGATGTTCCAACTGGGCTGGTATTGGCAGAGCACTTCCTGAATATTGAAATTCTTCTGAATATTTTTCAGGTCGGTTACCAGCACGAATCTTCCGCACATATGTTTATCCTTTCATCTCGTCATACCGGCCCCGCATGTGCGGGATCATACTCCAATCGGTAAAACAGGTACCTTCGCCATGCCGGCCAGGACCGTGCCAGGATAACGACCGTGGATATGGATTCCCGCTATGAGTACGCGAGGACTAATAAAATTTGATGAAATTATACCAGATTTCCCGAATAACTGTTGAATAAATCATCTATTTTCACAACAGGACATTTTTTCTTGACATATAGGACGACCGTCCTATATACTGTGTTTCATGAAAAAAAGAATGGACATCCATGCCGTGGAACAAAAATTTGCCTCTTTCTTTAAGGAACAGAGAAGAATGCCGACCTATTCGGAAATGCTGCCCCTTTTGGGTGTTAAAGCCAAAAGCGCCGCCGAATACTGGACCAAAAAGCTGCTGGCAAAAGGCGCTCTGGAAAAAGATGACAAAGGGTTTCTGAAACCGGCGCGTTTGTCTCTCAACCTTCCGTTGGTGGGTAACGTAGCGGCGGGATTTCCCTCGCCCGCGGAAGAAGAGCTGCGCGATACGATTTCCTTTGACGAATATCTGGTCAACAACCGGTCGTCGTCTTTTGTTCTGTCCGTTACCGGCGATTCCATGATCGGCGAAGGCATCAAGGAGAAAGACCTGGTCATTGTGGAACGCGGACGGGAACCGAAAAACGGAGACATCATTCTGGCGGAAGTGGACGGCCGCTGGACGATGAAGTATTTCCGCAAAAAAGGAAAAAAGATAACCCTGGAAGCGGCCAACCCGAAATATCCGCCGATTACCCCGCAGGAGGAACTGTGCATCGCCGGAGTGATTACGGCAGTGGTGAGGAAATATCATAAATAAAAATATTTTTTTATCATTACCGGCGGAGGAGATCGTGCCATCATAGTGGCTGTCATTGCGATTATATGCGGTAATCTAATGTCATCAGTGGCTTATGATATTGCTTTGTTCATGATATTCATCCGGTTTGGTTTTGTATTCATAATGATTGACGTAATTATATCGATTATGGTATCGTAATACCAATTATATATCGATGGAGGTTTTGTGTTATGCAATCAGTAACTGTGTCGCCCAAATACCAGGTCGTTATCCCGAAAAATGTGAGAAAATCTTTAAAACTTCAACCGGGTCAAAAAATACAGGTGATAGAATACGCCGGCAGGATTGAACTGATTCCTGAACGCGACATTAAAGAACTACGTGGATTCATTAAGGGTATCAATACCGAATTCAAACGGGAGAAAGACAGAGTATGAATATCGTAGATTCGTCCGGCTGGCTTGCTTATTTTGCTGATGAACCGAATGCCAAACATTTTCTGGTTCCGTTGAACAATCCGGGGTCCCTTGTGGTTCCCGCAATAACCCTATACGAAGTATTTAAGGTCATCTTGCGGGAATCCGGCGAGAATGAAGCATTGCAGGCTGTTGTGGCCATGCGAAAAGGAAAGGTCGTGGATGTAGATGCGTCTTTGGCACTCGTTGCCGCAAAGTTAAGCCTTGAATATCAACTTCCGATGGCAGACAGTATCATTCTCGCAACTGCCCATGAATTCAAGGCTACCATATGGACGCAGGACGTGGATTTTAAAAATATAGGCAAAGTTAAATATTTTCCAAAGAAATAGCGGCACAGCAAAATGAATCTATCCGATTACGCCGTAAGAAGAGTTACACATCGCCGGAGTGATTACGGCAGTGGTGAGGAAGTATCACAAGTGAGTGATGAGGTTGATTATTTTTTAAAATATGGCTAAACTTCAATAGGCTTGCTGAAAATTTTTATTTTCGATTTTAAAGTAATAAAAATTAAAGGAGGGATTTATGAAAAATACAACCCGTTCAGTCAATTTATTTGTGATTTTAATGCTTGCTTGCTCAGTATTTCTCCTCTCTTCCTGTTCAAAAGAGAATTTAAAAATTAACATATCTGATTCTTTGAAGCAGGTTGATACGGCCAAAATGATGAAGGATGATTATTTTGAAGAAGGAACCGTGCTTGCAGGCATTAGGGAACATTCATGGCAGGGAGATCTTTACAGAGTCCCGTTTAATAAATCAACGATTAAACAAGCTGCTTCAAAAGAAACTAAAAATGAAGCTTTGATTAATACTTTTGACGGTAAAGAATACTGGACCAAGTACATTGTTTATCAATCAAAACCTGCCCAAAAGGACGATTTAAAAGTGGGTATGCTCGTTATGGTTTGCGGCGATAATTACGGGAAAAGCTTTAAAGAACACGAAAAATCAAATACATGGGAATTGAGAAAAGTAAAGGATTTAAGTGAGCTATATAAGAACATCGTTAAACTTCAATATTATGATACATATTGGAATCAATGGAAAGATGATTCACGTCACCTAAACAATGTTCGTGTTATTGAAGGGGAGTTTAGCGCTTCTCTCTAAATGATTAAAACGAAATTTATTTAAAAGTTATTTTTTATTAGAGATAGCGTCCATTTAATCATAAAGGGCCAGCCGCCGTGAGAAGTCCGGCGGATAACCTTTAAAATCCAGTTGGGATATTATACGGATCGGCATAATATCCCAACTGGGAAAATATAATTTATGCCGATTCATGTTTAATATTAAGCTATTAGGGCTATAATTGCATTTTTTGTTGAGGGGGTTTATGCCGACAGTACTGTCGGCGTTTGCAACATTATAACCGATCCATATAAACAATGTTATGTGCGTAAAGGAGTATTGAAATGGACGTATCACCAGACAAACAAAACCTAGGTTCTGTCGACATTCATTTTAACCAAAGATATATTGCTGCAACAAATACAAAAGACAAGTATGACGATGCCAACTTGTCATAACGCGTCGCTATTCGTCTGAAATGTTTGAGCTTTCCATACA
>Ga0255341_1000925_pt1 | contig 45182 bp, 45 predicted proteins | sample wastewater_treat_8_FD_192418 | JGI IMG/M metagenome (GOLD analysis project Ga0255341, IMG submission 192418) | Wastewater microbial communities from Lulu Island WWTP, Vancouver, Canada - plant12 | ecosystem: Engineered > WWTP > Wastewater > Unclassified | place: Canada: Vancouver, British... | reverse complement strand
TAGGGGTAATTTAATTGAAATGGGTGATTAGCTTCCCGATAAATCGGGATTCCTAATGTCACAGTTGGCTAGTCCCGCAATACTGCGGGATTACAAGCAGGGGACATAGGGGTAATTTAATTGAAATGGGTGATTAGCTCAGTTGGCTAGAGCATCTGCCTTACAAGCAGGGGGCCATAGGTTCAAGTCCTATATCACCCACCATATTCAATAATGTTCTTGGGATATATAGCTTGATTTAGTTTGGGTCTGTAGCTCAGTTGGTCAGAGCAATCGGCTCATAACCGATCGGTCGCTGGTTCAAGTCCAGCCAGGCCCACCAAAACGAAGTTTTTGGTGTTTAATAATAATGCGGGTGTAACTCAATTGGCTAGAGTCCCTGCCTTCCAAGCAGGTTGTTGCGAGTTCGAGTCTCGTCGCCCGCTCCAGACGTTATATTACCATTATTAAGGTGGTCTAAAATACTGTACAGAGCTGAAATTTGAGGGGTTTGATATCCTTCATTTTTTTTATAGTAAAGTTTTCATCAAAATAAAACTCCCACAAGCAACATCTTTAATTCAACACTTCATAACTCCCAAATAGACAAAGGATCTTCTACAAGATTCTTTATTCTCTCATATAAAACAATAAACTCTCTTTCGTTAAGGACCTTGTCTTGTAATTCACCTTGTATGATCTCTTTTTCCTGTTCCAATTCTGCTCGTTTTCCCTCCACACTTTGAATAAGTTCTATTTTAGTAAGTTTTCACAATGCATTACGAAGTACTTCTACCTCTTTTTCTATATCTTTGATTCTTTTCTTTTTAGCCTCATTCATAATATGTTGTGTTTTATTCTTTGCATCAAAAACATCTTTAGCACTCAATCTAAAAGCCTTATTACCTCCTCCTTAGGCGTTAGTTTTTTTAATAAGTCCTTAAAATCTGAATGCATTTTATTTATATTAATACATTCCTTGTCTCTACAATCTTTTCTATTACATCAATAGTAATAATATATAGTTCCCATTTTTCCTTTTGAGGGTCGTGCTGTCATGGGATAATGACAATAAGGACAATAAACTAGTCATCTTAAAGGATATAATTCTGATGTATCTTTTCTCGGTCATCTTTTTGATCATCATTTATATTTTAATCTTTTTAAAATTTTATTTACTGTAGAAAGACTTATTAAGGGACTATGTACTGCCTCTACTGGTTTTGTGATACCATAATTTGGATTGGGATAAAGAATATACCCAGCATAAAAATATAGCTTTTCTACTTCAAATAACCTTTTTATGTACATTAGGTTTAATTTTCATGGATTAGGAGAATGATAGTTAGATTTTAGCTTTTTATCATTGAAGTATTTTAATAATTGAGTGTTATTTATAAGCACTCCATTGGCAAACATTTCTAATCCTTCTTTAATTATAGAAGCCTGAGGCTCTACCTTTTGTAAAAACTTTTCTGTTTTAGTTCAGTTTTTTATATAGATTCTTTCGTAACCTGCTGGAACATCAAAAATCCAATATCAGCTTAACAATTTAGCCTTAGCTCCGTTTAAACTTCTCTCCCTAATACGCAATCTTTCACTTTTAGCAATTGCAATATCTATATCTGTAATAAAAGAATCATTTACATTTAAACTTGAAATATTTCTTCCTGTATAAGTTGTTATTATATCTACTCCTGTGGATTCTATACGCTTCTTTAAATCTTCTGTTTGACTGGTGTCCTCACTTCTTGAAATCCTCGAAACTTCAGTGCATAAAAAATATTGTATTTTAAGATACTTTTTATTTTCTTTTTTCAAATACTCTATGGAGTCTAATAACCCCCTTCTATTCATATCTATCCCAGACTTTCAACCATCAAAAAAAACTTTTAATATTTTTATGTTTTTTGAATCTGCCCATCTTCTACAGGTAGCCTCTTGGCTTTCCAATCCATTTCATTCATCTACTTGTTTTTGATCTGAAACACGAGCATAAATAATAGCTGTAGGATTTTCTTTTGCTTCTTTATAAATATTCTTTTCCACATACTCCCCTTTTTCTATATCAAATTTTAGCATCTTACTAATATCATACTTTTGCTTTTTCTTAGCCATCTTAATGAAAAAAAATATATAAATTTACTCAAACTCTAAATTATTGAAATATAGATAAAGACAAACTGTAATATAATATTATAAATGTGAGTTTGATATTATCATAAATATTTTCTATAGAAAATCAAGATAATTAACCTCATACCTCATTCAAAAAAGATGGGCATAAATCCCATCCTTCTTGATTTACCTTGAATCTCTATCCTTCACATAACTTTCCACCACAATAGAGCAAACACTCTTTAACATATCTAAGATTTTTTGAATTATCTCATTAGGTATGTCATCATATTTACTTCAAAGCAATTGTCTCGCCTTATCAATGGTCATGAGCCACTATTTCTCTCTCTTCTTAGTATAGAAGTTGTGCGATACGACTCAATAAATATCCTTTTTGTATGAGGCATAAATGTGTATATAGATAATTTTTACTTTTTCAAGAAAATTATAAACTAACACAATATTAAAATACAGTTGTCTAAAAAATTATTATTAAACACATGCAGGTTAGGCTATAATGGTGCACTTAATATAATTGCCATTCTAAATCATGAACAGAAGATTCTAAGTAATCTAAGCGTTCTAAACACCTACTATCTATCGATGAAGATTCAATGTCATCAAGCCTTTCATTAATTAAATTAATTTTTGTAAAAACAACAACAAAAGCAATTAATAGAGCAATAACAAATGCAATAAAAAAACTAACATTAGACTCTTCTTTTTTATCAGTAAACTTATATATTTCATTTTTTACATAATTTTCTAAACACTTCTTAGGAACAAAAGAGTCCTCAGTTATTTTATCATATCAACAGTTAGATAAATTATTCTCATAATATGGATAATAACCCATCACTAAAAAATTAGTAAATAAAATATTACGAAAATCAACGCCTTGATAAAGCAATAAACGATAAAAAGACAATGATTCAAAAACATATTATAAGAACAATTCTCAATGTTCTATTTTTAATATAAAAGCTACATATAAACCAATATCAAAAGACAATAATAGGAGACAACTCATCCAACACTCCAGCTATTTTTTGAGGTCACCAAACTCACAGTAACATTAGCACTATTATTACTAACACACTACCTACAACCCGCATTCGAACGGAAATGGGAATCTTTTTAAGCATTTAATTAAATTAATATATAAAAGCAAATACTTAGTATCCTAAATCTTTTAACTCTTTATCACTACATAAATGATCTCATTTTACCTTATGTCATAACCTATGGGGGTCTCAGACTTCTTCATACCCATAGGGTTTATTGTTAGGATCATCCCAACAATAATAGTATCATTTATAACTAGATTTTCAAGCATCTTTATTGGTACATCATGACAACACAGATAGGGACAATACCAATAAAAAAACAACAAATACAACTTTTTTTACAAACATCTTATTAAAAACGTAAAATTAAAATAGCTATTTAATTCAAAAATAATCATACAAAAATTGATATTTCAAGCCAAGATCTAAACTCTTAGCGACAGACAGATCCCTATCTCTTTTATCATATTCTCACCTATTGCCAAATATAGCAGCCCTTGATATGTAAACAACAGGGTAATCTTTTCATCAAAGCTCAATGGCTTTATTAATGTATTTAAGACTATTATCCGATGATTTATCTACACTAACATATACATAAGCAGCATAAGCCGCCCAATCCTTAGGATTTTTAGAAACATATGACTCTATTAAACTCAACAAAGACTCGTTATCTAGAACGAGGTGCCTATTAGATTTCATGTACTTAACCAAATCAGAAGAGTTTGCGAGAATATCTAGAATCATTTGTTCATCCATTTTTTTGATTTGATCCAAAACCACACCCGAAGAACGACTACTTGTATAATTATCTAAATTATGCTCTGGGTTATCGTCTTTATAAATTTTATCACCATGCCTGTGCCCTCAGAACAAAGTCGAAACAAAATAAATAAATCATCCTATTAATAGAACCTTTATTAATATAGAATTTTTTAAATATGTTACAATATACTTCATTTATACTAATACACTAAATATCTAAAAATTAAAATATATATTATAATAAACCAAATAACGAGACCGATAATAAACTCTAAAAAACTAATTTTTATTGCCCCATTAGCAGCAATTCAAGCAATTAACAATGTCGCTCATATTGTAAGCAACAAAGACTTTATAGGAACCCAAAATCAATAAAAATAAATCAAAACTCCAAGAACGACTACTAATACTAATCCAAAAATCCAAAACATTAAATTTTTTTTCTTCATAAGATTAAATCAATAATTAAAAATAATTTATTTAATAGCTCTTTGTTTCTTTATTTGGTTGGCTACATTTAACATATTAACAATCTGATTATGTCATTTAGACCTTGCTACACTTAATGCTGTATTGCCATACAAATCCCTAATATTAATATCAGCTCAATATTGTATCAATAATCATAATATTTCTACAAATCACTCCATGGATGCAATCATTAATGCAGTTGTTCACAATAACGTTTGTTTATCAATATCTGCTCCATGCATTACTAAAAATGTTGCAATATCTATATCGTTTTCCATAACAGAATACATCAATGCAGAAAATCAATTATCACTTTGTATATTAACATCAGCTCCAGCACTTATTAACGCTTTAGTTATGTTGTCATGTCATTCAAGAATACTTCACATCAACGCTGTGTATCATCATGGATTCATCACAACATTCAAGTCAACATTATTTTTAATAAATAAATCTACCATTTCTTTATATCCATTAGACGCTGCATATATTAATGGCGAGGTATTATATATCCCGCCATCATCAATAACTCATCATTGTTTTATATACTTTTCTACAACATTTAAATCTCAATTTAACACTCAATTATAAAAATCTTCATGAGAAACTTTTCTCATACAACCTGTAACAACAAAAACAGAAAACAACGCTAACAAAAACAAAAAATTTTTCATAATATATATCATAACATTTAAAATTTATACAATCTTTTTAATTTTATAAATCCTACATACATTATTATCTCCTGAAACCTCAAACTCATCTCATACTTTCAACTCTAAACCTAACTCCAACCTATCTCAGTTTATTTCAACCACATTTCACAAGTCTTGTTTATTCACTTGTATCTCATGTATTTTTTTAAATTGTTCTTCAAAATCTTGAGTATTTATTCCACTATTCAATCTTTTATTTATAAAACGTGTACTTCGTGAATTTTTACATATATCACATTTATAAACCTTTCGAATAAGTCTACTAATAGCTATTAGTATTCATCCAAACGGTCGCATAAATACTAAAAACCATGTCCATCAAAGACTATTCCATCCTTTTAGTTTCAACTCTCATCCACAACTAGGACATATTATTTTTGGATTATCAACTCAATTCATTTGAATATTTTTAAAATACAATAAAAAAGACGACTACCTATTCGTGTCGCCAAACATGAACAATCTAATCTTCTCAGGGAGAAAGACAGATATAAGTAGCCGTCCTTTTGTTCCCTGAAAAAAATATTAAATTATTCTGTTTGGCACTTTCAGAATATATAAAAAAAATAATAAATCAACAGATTTTTACCTTTAAAAATCATATACAATAATAAATTACCTGTATTTAATATTTTTTTTTCTTAATTGCCTCAACTGAAGATTTAACTCATTTGTGATATTTTACAGAACACACTCAATAATCAGAAACATACTTTTCTACCTCTTTATAGTTATCTATCGTAGATAGTATTTTCTCTTCAGTATAGAAAGCATCTTTCTCTATCTTTATTTTTATTTCTTTTGTCCAGTCACTGGTTTTTAGAGTATATCATATATCATTAATCATAATATCTAATAAAGATTCAATCTCTGGAATATCATATATACCCATTTCTAATTCTAATGTCTGTTTTAATAATTTATTTTTAGATCTCTTGTTTGTAACCTTGACAGTGTCTATCCTTTTTCTTTTTCTAGACACAGAATTTTTAAGGTTTTTATTATACTTATGAACATCTTTTCAAAAACCTTCTACTGACACATTACGCAAATCTTCATCATGAATTGCTAAAATATCAGTAAAATCTAATATTAAAGAACTTACAGTACAAATTTTTGACCTCTCTATCAATTGTTTCTTGGGCAAGAATCTTAATTGTATACCATAATCTCTAAACCCTTTTCTCTCTATAGAACCTACTATAAAATCTACAACCACGAAAAAACCATGTCCGCAATACTTTGTTAAATATAATGCTTTCTCAAACTTAGAATAATTTAACCACCCAGAAACGTTACTAACCTGCTTTATCAGAGATTTTAAAGGTTTGTACCCTATTAGACTACAAATACACTCTACTAATATAAATTTAAAGAATGTAATCATATCTAAAATAAATCAAGTTTTAATATCTTTAACGGATGGAAAGTATTTTTTTAAAAACTCCACATCTAAATGTTTTATAAAACTAAACTCTGCTTTTGAAATCTTTTTCACTTCGGAATAGAACTCAAACAACTCTTTTTCTAGTGGGGAATATCACTTAATTTTAGCCCACATTTCGTTTCCTAATTCATAATCTTCTTTTATTTTTTTAATTCCTTTGTTATATTTATCAGGGTTTTCTATATCTGACAAAACCTCCTTATGTCTTTTATAGAGTTTTTCATAATAGTTAAGTAAGTCTTCCTTATCTTTTTTATTATCATTGCCTTGTACCATACTAATTAGTAATATATAAAATGAAAAAAATATATGATTATCAAATAATTTTACAAACAAAAAACAATATACTTTCTGGGGCACCTCCCCCATCCAACCCATAGATCTACTTAGTGGGGTATCCTATCTACCCATTATGTTATTTGTCGCATATATAGTTAATTTAAAAAATAGTCTTCATATATTTTAATTTAATATGAAAGCTATCCGACAATCTAATTATTAGTATATGTCAAAACATATATATCAAAACATTAAATCATTAATTATTTATTAATACAATCAAATAATTAACATAAATTGTTATATATATTTAAGTATCCTCTGGGATGTTCTTTTCAATCAACAACTCATCTCTTATTGTATTATTAAATTTAGCATTATAACTCAGCTGAGCCTTAAAAGAGTTTATAATATCCGATCTTTGTTTTAATTCTAAATATAAATTATCAAAGAGTTTGAAGTATATACCCTCATGAGCTCCATTTAAAAAACAACAGAAATGTTGGGTTTTTTATTCCCAAAATATTTTTCCTGCCTTCCAAGCAGATTGTTGTCCCGACAAGTCGGGATCGCCCGCTCCATTTAAAAAACAACAGAAATGTTGGGTTTTTTATTCCCAAAATATTTTTCCTGCCTTCCAAGCAGATTGTTGTCCCGACAAGTCGGGATCGCCCGCTCCATTTAAAAAACAACAGAAATGTTGGGTTTTTTATTCCCAAAATATTTTTCCTGCCTTCCAAGCAGATTGTTGTCCCGATATGTCGGGATCGCCCGCTCCATTTAAAAAAACAACAGAAATGTTGGTTTTTTTATTCCCAAAATATCTTTCCTGCCTTCCAAGCAGGTTGTTGTCCCGACAAGTCGGGATCGCCCGCTCCATTTAAAAAAACAACAGAAATGTTGGTTTTTTTTATTCCCAAAATATTTTTCCTGCCTTCCAAGCAGGTTGTTGTCCCGACAAGTCGGGATCGCCCGCTCCATTTAAAAAACAACAGAAATGTTGGTTTTTTTATTCCCAAAATACTGTTCTCCATCGTTTAAATAATTAATTATCCCGATGTTTTATTATTAAGAAATTTGTTTATATCGAAAAAATGATAGCACTCCATAAGGTTATAAATTTATAACTATGCTAAACTTGTAATATGTTCATAACTTCTTTCCAAATTAAATTATTTATTTCTTCTATTGAAAGTAAATTTCAGTTTGGAGCACTATCTATAATCATTCGATTATATTTTTTAGCAACATATTTGTAAGCTTCTGCTGCATCCTTTAGATGTTGTAAGTCTGACTCATGAATATCCCTTTTATTTCATCAAACATAGTTTCTATGTCATTTTTTGTCTACTAATTTTTGTCAAATTTCTGTTGGCATATAAAGAAGAATTTGCTTATCTGGTCTAGGAATATCAAAGATTCCATACTCCAGATCTTCTAACCAGTTCAAAAACTCATCTCTCTCTTTTGGATTTTTTATTTTACCAGCTTGATGTCACATGTTTGATGAAACATATCTGTTGGAAATGATAATTTTTCATTCCTCCAATCGCTTTTTAATTTCAAAAGATGCAGCATACCTATCTACAGCATACAAAATGGAAGCTCTATAAGGTCATACTTCTTGGGCAGTTCAAAACTCGCCATTTAAATAATCTTCGATCATCATGGCACTTTTTTTGCCATATTGTGGGAAATCTGCTATTTCTACATTGTATCACGAATCTCTTAGTCTTTGAACTAAAAGCTTTGTTTGAGTTCATTTTCAACTTCAGTCGGTACCATCAATGACGATGAATTTACCTTTTAGCATTTTTATGACGATAAAAAATAAAATAAATTATCTTTAAATCTGCTCAAACAAATTAAATAATTTAACTAAATTTAGCAATTCTTTTCGCATATATATACACATTTATACTTTATAATCAACAGTTAAATCTAAATTTTTAATAATTAACCCAAGGACATAGGTGAAATATTTTAAAAATAGTTAAACATTATATTTTTTTATTAATATTATAATAAACTTCATAAGTATTTTGTATCCTAACATTTTATCTTAATTTTTCAAGAATTATCCTATAGTGTTCTGCCGTTATTTACAACCTACAAAAAATACCATTGCTATTTGTTGGAAAAAGTATATAATAATGTTGGGTTAATTTAAAACAAAAATTTAATAATAATGATAAAAGAAACTAAAAACATATCCAATATAGCATCGCTAAATGAAAAACTTAAAGGCAATTCCAAATATTTTTTGCTACAATTAAAACCTTTTAAAGACAATGAACTTTGAGTAAATCACCGAGATACAGTTTTGAGAAACTGTGCTAGTTTAAAAAGAAAAAACATATCGTTTATATTGTATGGAAACAATCACAATATAAAAATCTTTGTCAGACTGCCTAGAGAGTTTGAGACTTTTTTCAAAAATACATTTTATGCTAGTTTTAGCACTTCAGATCTTGAAGATACAGAAATAAAGCCGTTTGTAAGTGACAAAGGTCGTATTTTGGAAAAAAAGTATATTATTTTTAAAAAAGATGCTGAATTAAATGATAAGACTTTTTTTACCAAAGATGGATCTTATATGGATCCTATGAGAGATATTTTAGCTCTTTTTGGAAACATTGCATCCACCGACAATTTAACTATAGAATTTCAGTATAAATTTAAAGAAGTTAAAAACTTCTTTTGATATATAAAAGATTTTGCTAAATTGGTTTGGTGAAACAATAAAAATAGTGAAGAAAATGGAAATCAAAAAGAATTATTTTTGTCTATAGCTTATGCTTTGGATAGCAAAGATAGTTTTTCTCATAAGAATATAGATACGAACATAAAGGCTGCACTAACTCAATTTGGTGCAAAAATAAAAATAAAAACTGCTCCAAAATTTCATGGCATGAAATTTGATCAAGCAATAAATTTTTTTCATGTACCTACAAAAGAAAGTTTTGTGAAATGATTGGAATATACTGTTTATAGAAAACTACCCTATCCGACGAATTTACCAACAGCAAAAAATACACCAGAAAGTGAATTAACAGTTTTAGGGAAAACGCATTATAGATGAGAGGCGATAGAGTTTGGAATGAAAAGAGAAGATAAGTTTAGACATGTTTATATCGTATGAAAAACTTGAACCTGAAAATCAACATTTATTTCCAATATGGTAAAATCTGATATAGAGGCTGGAAATGGGGTTTGTTTGTTGGATCCTCACGGAGATTTGGTAGATACAGTTCTAGAACATATTCCCAGCAGTAGAATAAATGATGTAATATTATTTGATGTATCGGATACAGATTACCCAATAGGATTCAATTTGCTACAAGCAGATAATGAAGATGAAAAAAATAGAATTGCTTCTGGGGTGGTTTCAACTTTCCAAAAGCTATTTGAACATAGTCGATGACCTAGATTGGAGTACATTCTGAGAAATGTTGTTTTGTCGGTTATTGATTATCCAAATGCTACTTTGATGCATATTACTAGAATACTTGTGGACAAGGATTTTAGAGATGAAGTGATGAGTAGTCTGACTGATCCTGTTTTAAAGAAATTCTGGGAAGGCGAGTTTAATAAATGGAACGACAGACAAAGAGACGAAGCTATTGCTCCTATTGTAAATAAAATCTGACAATTCCTTTCTTCTAAACTTGTAAGAAACATTTTTGGACAACCAAGAACTAGGTTGAATATGAGAAAAGCGATGGATGAATGAAAAATAATTTTGGTAAACTTGAGTAAATGAAAAATATGAGAAGATAACGCAACAATGATTGGTTCTCTTTTGGTTACAAAGATCCAAATTGATGCGATGTCTCGTGCTGATATAGCTAGAGAAGATAGAAGAGATTTTTATCTTTATATAGATGAGTTTCAAAACTTTGCTACAAAAGCTTTTGCTACTATTTTGTCAGAAGCTAGAAAATATAGATTATCTCTGATCATTGCAAATCAGTTTACAGCTCAATTACAAGAAGAGGTCAGAGATGCTATTTTTGGGAATGTGGGAACAATAATGGCTTTTACTCTTTGAAAAGATGATGCAGAAATCATTAGCGGACAATTCAAAGAAATAGTGAGTACAAACGATTTGATCTCTCTACCTATGTTTACGGCATACTTGAAATTGATGGCAAACTGAATTGCTTCTGATCCTTTTAGTATGAGAACCAATCCTCTACCAAGTCCAGAATGATCTTTGGAATTGATAGATAAAATTAGGAAACAATCTAGACAAAGATATGCAATGGAAAGATGAGAATTGGAAAGTTTAATGGATGCATGGAGTAACAAAACTTTTTCAAAACAAGAAAAAATTCAAGAAAAGGCTAGATTGGAGTGATTGGGAGTTAGTGAAAAGGAATATGAAAATTCTCAAGACCTGTCTGTTCAATCTAAAATATGACTGTTTAAAGAAAATAAAATGGATAATGTTGAACCTGATGCAATCGTTTTTGATATAAAAAACAATAGACATAAATTGTGTCGATATGAAAAAGTTAAGGCGTTTGATAAGGAGTTGGAGTTAAAATTCCAAAAATGACAAATTCTTAAAGCACCAAATGGAATGGAAGTAAAAATGCACATAGATATTTATGACAACAAAAATCCTGAAGCATTACAAGTTTGGATAGGTGAAAAAGAGGATATAAAAGAACAATTGGAAGAGGCTTATAAAAATAATCCAAATATGAAATTTGTCCCAAACATAGGAAAGTTAGAAAAAGAAAATCCATCTGTAGAACAAACAAAACCTACTTATGTACCAAGTGGAGTAGATAATGGAAACAATGGATCATTTAGCATCAAAGATATTAAATTAGGAAATTGGTATGAATGATATATCAAATTAAGCTATAACTATGGTATGTTTATCACCGTAAAATGAGTTGAAGGACTACTACATAAAAATTTTATAGTAGCTCCAGAATGAGTAGAGTGGAAAAAATATTATAATATTTGAGACAAAATAAAAGTAAAAGCAAAAGAATTCAAAATAATAAATGATGAAAAAAAGGTGGTTTGGAGCCAGAAGTAAACAAACATTAGACTTATCAAACTAGTAAAATATTTATCATCCTCACTTGTGGACAAACTCCCTTTTAGGGAGTTTTTTGTTTCTCCACTTGTAACCTCAATGGAATTACCTCCCAAAAAGCTAGTTGACAAAGATGGAGAGGAAGATATTCCTGAGAATAAATGTAAGGAAATAAAGCAATAATCAAAAGAATAAAACATACTATAATATATTACACGATCTAATTTGAAAAAACTCATTCTTCATCGTACTCATATTTATTTGTCGATCATTTTGGTATGTCTATAATTATATTTATAATACTTTTTTCTTTATCATGATAAGCTGGAATGTTTTTGTACAAATTCATGTTTTTATTTTAATAAAGATTAAAATTTAGATGGCACTTATTATAAGTTATAAGAAAAAAAAGTTTCTTTTGCAATTTTATTTTAATTTTATAGACTGAGTTTGATTTAATATGCTATTTATAAGCTTATGATAAATCATTTTCCTGTAATGCTGAACGAAGTATTGGAGTCTATACCGATTAATTGTAAAATAGTCGTAGATTGAACATTGGGACACTGATGACATTCAAGAGCGATTTTGGAAAAATTTCCTAGTATTAAAAAACTTTTTGGGTTTGATTTAGATCCAAATATTTTGGAGGAGACTAAAAATAGACTTAAAGATTTGGAAGATAAAATAGAATTTATTTGATCTTCTTATGTAGATATTCCTAAATTTTTGTGAGGGCAAAAGGCTGATTTCGTTTTGCTGGATTTGTGAGTAAATATGGAACATTTCAAAGACTGAGAGCGTGGTTTTTCTTTGAATTATAATTCAAAACTTGATATGAGATTTGATAATAAAAATGGAAAATCGGCTTACGATATTATCAATGATTATTCTGAACAGGAATTGATAAGGATTTTTGTAGATTATGCTGAATTCTCTATTCCTAAAGCACAAGAAATTGCTAGGATTATGGTTAGAGAGAGGAAAAACAAAAAGATAGAAACTACTTTTGAATTAAAAAACTTACTAAATCAAGTCGGTCTGGGACAAAAAGCTAGTACTGTGATTTTTCAAGCAATTAGGATTGAAACTAATAAAGAAATCGATAATCTAAAGTTGATGTTGGATCAACTTCCAAATGTTTTGTCTGATTGATGAAGATGTGGAATCATTACATTTCATAGTTTGGAAGACAGAATCGTAAAAAACTATTTTAAAGATTTATCCAAATCAGGTTTGTTTGAATTGGTTTACAAAAAAGCTATTCCAGCAAACTATCAAGAAGTTCTAAAAAATAGAGCTAGTAGAAGTGCAAAATACAGAGTAATAGAAAAAATATTTATAAAAGACTAATCTGACCCTATGAATAAATTTGTTTTTATATCTACAAATTCAATAAAAGAGTATTATAATTTTTTGTTAAACAAACAAAAATCACATAAATTTATCGTAGATACGGTTAAGTTATCTTGATTGTTTGTTTTTTTATCGCTATGTTGATTTATTTATCTGCGCTTTGTTTCTTTAGCATCTACTGAATGATACTTTTTGAGAAAAGCCAATAATGAGCTAGCAGCTATGCAATTTAAGCAAGAAATAGTAAAAACAGAAATTTTGGAGCAAACCCAAAGAAATCGAGAAAAAATGTATGGGAATAATCAGACAAAAAAAATTATAGAAATCCGTCCAGAAATAGTACAAATTCCTAACAAAACAGAACTAAGCTACAAATAGTATTTTTACATTAAATTTTGTCTAAAAATTCTTCTGTGAAGAAGGTTTTTTGTATTTGGGGAATTTCACTATATATTTTTAAATACATTTGAGATTGATAATTATAGCCTGTATCCAAAGATTGGTGTGCACTAGTATATGGCCAATTTTTTATATCTTCAACTAATCCTATTCTAAGAGGTTCAAAAGCTACACAACTTTCAATTTCCTTGAGTTCTTCTAACTCTATTTTGTAAGCCTTGAATCTTCCATCAAAAACAGGAAGTCATTTGGAAGATGATTTACTTTCGCTTTTTTTCTTGAAGTACATAGCGTAACTTACCTGTATTTTTCTCATGAAGTCGGATAATTTAAGCCCTTGCTCTTGATTTTTTATTACAAAATAAAAGCTATTTGGTAATATACTATAAGCAGAGATACTTATTCCACCGTGATCTAATATATTGGTGACAGTATATAAAATAAAAGTTTTGTAATCATCAGAATTTTCGAATAATATACTATTGTTGAATCCCTTATTTGAAATTAAATAATAAGTATTCTCCAAAAACTCATCACGATAGTTTCACATTTTTAATCTAATAATTAGATAAAAAACTTAAACTTTTAAATACTCTATGTTGGGAACAGTATATTAAAAAAAAGAATCTAATCAAGAATATTTATTTGACAAACTTAAATATTATTGAAAAATAACAATTAAATAATTTTTTATTTTTTTGGTTATGAAATATATTTCGTCTTGTTGATTTTCTTGCAAAAATATATATTTTTAATAGAGATACTTTATAAATTTATTTTATAATTATTTTTTTATGGAAAATGTAATTATTATATGATCTGGCCCTGCATGACATACCTCTGCGATATATGCAAGCAAAGCCTTATTAAATCCACTTATGTTTGAGTGATTTATGGCCTGAGGGATAGCGGCATGATGACAACTAACAACTACCACAATTGTTGAAAATTTTCCCTGATTTCCAGATGGGATAGACTGATCACAACTGATGCATAATATGAGAAAACAATCTATAAATTCTTGAGCAAGAATAGAAACCAAAACCGTTGACAAAGTAGATTTAAGTGCAAGCCCGTTCAAAATATATGTGTGATGAGAAATGTTTGAAGCTAAAACTGTGATTATAGCTACTGGAGCTACTGCAAAAAGGATGTGACTTTTGTGAGAAGCACGCTATCGAGGAAGAGGAGTTTCCGCGTGTGCTATTTGTGATTGAGGTTTACCAATATTTCGTGATCAACATATAATTGTTATTTGAGGAGGAGATACTGCTATGGAGGAAGCGATCCATTTAACTCATTTTGCATCCAAAGTTACTGTATTGGTGAGGAGAGATGAATTGAGGGCCTCCAAGATAATGCAAGAAAGGGCAAAATCAAATCCAAAAATAGAATTTTTGTGGAATACAGAAGCAAAAGAAATTCTAGGAGTGGAAGGCTGAAATATGACTTGATTGAGGATTGTGAATAACAAAACAAATGAGGAATCTGTATTGGAAGCAAAATGACTATTTTATGCTATATGACATACTCCAAATACTAGCTTTTTGGATGGTCAATTGGAATTAGACGAGGCTGGTTATATAATTACAAAACCTTGAAGCACTCAAACTTCTGTTCCATGAGTATTTGCGGCTGGAGATGTTCAAGACAAAAAATTCCGTCAAGCCGTTACCTCTGCTGGTACTGGTTGTATGGCTGCAATTGAAGCAGAAAAGTACTTAAATAGTCTATAGAGTTGCTAGTTATTAGTCGTTAGTCGCTAGTCGTTAGTCGTTAGCTATTGACTATTGGCTATCGACTATTGACTAAAGACTAGCGACTATTAGGCGACTAGCGACTATTAGGCGACTAGCGACTAATCTTTTAATTTATAACCTTTTAATATCATGTGAGTAATACATTTAGAGTGAGTAGAACAATTTAAAAAAGAAATTTTAGAATTTAAGTGAGTTGTGTTAGTTGATTTTTGGGCAGAACGATGCGGACCTTGTAGAATGCTTTGACCGATTTTGGAAGAACTAAATACAGAAAATGAATGAAAAAATGTAAAAATTGCAAAAATTAATGTAGAAAATCCCGAAAATTGACCATTAGCTAGAAGTTTTCAGGTAAGTTCTATTCCTGCTGTTTTTGTTTTAAAAAATGGAGAAGTGGTAAAACCGATAATTGGAGTTAACCCAAAAAATGTTTATCAAGAAGCTATCGACCAATATTTGACTTAGTTATTTGAATAATAAATTTATATTGGATAAATAAGTTTATAAAACAAAAAATTCTGAATAAATTTCAGTTTTTTTGTTTGATAATTTTTAAAAAGATTAGCATATAAAACCAATCTTTATCTATATTTTCTGTCTATTTTAACAACTCAAAATGTCTATTAAGAGTAATTTTTTAGAAAAAGTATTAAAATAAAGGTGTAATTGTATGGTGTTGAAAGGCATTTAGCTGTTTTTGATTTTTATAAATATTCTTGTCCTTGAAATTAATGATGGCATTTGTAACATACAAGGTATTTATGGAACGAAAATATTTATAAACAAAACTAATCTAATGGCTAAAAATCTAGTTATAGTGGAATCCCCCGCAAAATCAGAAACTATCAAAAAAATACTTGGTAGTGATTTTGAGGTAAAAGCATCATACTGACATGTGGTGGATTTACCTCAAAAAAGCTTATGAGTGGATGTAGAAAATAATTTTAAACCAATATACGAAGTTGGTCCCGATAAAAAAAGAACTATTGCTGATCTAAAAAAGTATGCAAAACAGGCTGAAAAAGTATGGATTGCAACTGATGAAGATCGCGAATGAGAAGCCATTGGACGACATGTTGCAAACGAATTGTGACTAGATATCAAAACAACTGCTAGGATAGTTTTTCACGAAATTACCAAAAAAGCTATAGAACATGCTATAGCAAACCCTAGAACCATAGATATGAATCTTGTAGATGCACAACAAGCTAGAAGGATTTTGGATCGTCTTGTTTGATTTGAGCTTTCTCCTGTACTTTGGAAAAAGATCTCTAGATGACTGTCAGCTGGTAGAGTACAGTCTGTAGCTGTCCGTTTGATTGTAGAAAGAGAAAGAGAAATCGAGAAATTTAAATCAGCTAATTTTTTCAAGACAGTTTGAACTTTTGTATGAGACTCAAAACAAAATTTTAATGCCACCCTAAACACTGATTTCAAAAAAATAGAAGATGTAAAGTCTTTTTTGGAATTGTGTAAAAGTTCTGAGTTCCAGATTTCTGATGTAGAAACTAAACCAGGAAAAAAAACTCCTTCGGCTCCGTTTACTACTTCTACGCTACAACAAGAAGCTAGTAGAAAACTATGATTTTCTGTTTCTCGTACAATGCAAATAGCTCAAAAATTATATGAAGCATGACATATCACATATATGAGAACAGATTCGGTAAACTTATCTCAAGACGCCATTTCTGCAGCACAAATAGAAATCACAAAGAATTATTGAAAAGAATATTCAAATCCAACAAACTATAAATCAAGCACAAAATGAGCTCAAGAAGCTCATGAATGTATTAGACCAACACATTTAGAAAACCCTATAGCATGAGCAGATGCTGCACAAAAAAAATTGTACGATTTAATACGAAAAAGAACTATAGCCTCTCAAATGGCTCCAGCTAAAATAGAAAAAACCAAAGCAACAATCAATATTTCAAACCATAAAAACAAATTTATAGCCGAGTGAGAGGTAGTGAAATTTGATGGATTTTTGAAAATCTATATAGAATCAAATGATGATGAGAACGAGGAAAATAATTCAATTTTGCCAAAACTAGAAAAATGAGAAAAATTGAACATGCTAGAAATTATTAGTACAGAAAAGTTCAAAAAACATCCACCAAGATACACAGAAGCTAGTTTAGTAAAAGAGTTAGAAAAAAAATGAATTGGGCGTCCATCTACTTATGCGCCAACTATTTCTACAATCCAAAAAAGGTGATATGTTATTTTAGATAGTAGGACATGAGAAAAAAGGGATTATTTCGAAGTGATTTTGAAAAACAATAACATTTCAACTAATACAAAATCTCAAAATACTTGAGTAGAAAAAAATAAATTATTCCCTACTGATATTGGAAGAACTGTGACTGATTTTTTGATGGAGAATTTCAACAATATTATGGATTACAATTTTACTGCATCAGTTGAAGAACAATTTGATCTGATAGCATCTGGAGATATGCAACGAGAAAAAATGTTACACAAATTTTATTGACCATTTCATGAGGATGTGATAAGTGCTGAATGAACAGAAAGATTTAGCTGAGAAAGAATTTTATGAGAAGATCCAAAAAGCTGAAAACCAGTGTTGGTGAGAATTGGTAGATTTTGACCTCTTGTTCAGATATGATCAGCAGAAGATGAAGACAAAAAATTTGCAAATATCCCCGTAGGAAAAACTATTGAAACTATTACTTTAGAAGAAGCACTAGACTGTTTCAAACTTCCTAGAGAGGTTTGAAAGTACGAATGAGAATTGGTTATTGCTGCTATTTGAAGATTTGGTCCTTATGTGAAATACAAGGATTTATTTGTTTCTATCCCAAAAAGTTTGGAAACAGATCCAATGTCTATTACCCTAGAGCAATCTATCGAGCTAATCAGAGCAAAACAAGAAGCGAATGCAAATAAATATATTCACGAATTTACGCATGACTGAAAGAAAGTAGAGGTATTAAATTGACCGTATTGACCGTATGTCAAGTATAATAAGAAAAATTATAAAATACCAAAATGATGAAAGGATGCTACAGATTTAACCTTGGAAGATTGTTTGGAAATAATTAACAAGAAATAAAATGTTGTTGAGAACAAGTTACTTATGGCTGTAAGAAACCATGTAGAACTACGAAGCGAAGTAGACAGGTTTGTAGAATATTTGTAATTAAAATTCCTCCCTAGGGGGAGGCTATTATTCCCGATTCATCGGGATAGGTGGGGGTTTTACCTCCAACTACAACCCCCATCTACCCCGCCCCGTAGCCCCGCAATACTGCGGGGCGGGGCGGGGAGCTACAACTTCCCCCAAGGGAAGAACTTTCAACTTGTGACTTTTAACTTTATAAACTTTAATGCTAAAACTACGATATGAATACTTTTCTGAATCTTATCCTAGATTTGGAGTATACAAGATACAAGAATGAGAAAAAATTCAGCATCATATTTTGCATGAAAAGTTTTCTAAAATAGTTGATACAGCATTTGAGGAAGAGCAATTCCAACATATATTTTTATTGGATGAAAGTAGATTCTCTTTTTTTAGATTTGATATTTTTTTGGAGATAGAAACCAATTTTTCTATACAGAAATTACAAGAAATTACAAAAGAAAAGATGGAAGAAATAGAGTTTAAACAAAGAATACCGTGAAAATTTCTTACAACTTATATAGATAGTATTTTTATAAATTGAGAAGAAAAAAAACATATAATATGAGAATCAGGACAAGTTTTTTTTAGACTATATATTATATACATTGACACTAAAACATTAAATACAATTGATTCATCTTTTGGGAAAGTCAGAGAAAACCCCAATATCAAAATTTTGCCACAATCTTTTCATACTACACTATTTTTGAGAAATTCTTTGAAAAGAGATAATTTTTTGCTTTTGTATATTACGGAATCTAGTGCAAAAGTGATAAAAATTACAAATAGCTTTTATGAATCTGTGAATGTAATTAATTTATGATTATGAGCATTAAAGCAAATGTATAAAGATAATTGAGTTTATCAGTATTGGTATAAAGATTACAATGAAATACAACAAAATGTATTAGCCGAAAACTTGGTTGTGGAAACACTTGAATTCTATTCTATGTTATTTTTTTCATGGCTGGAAGGACAAAACTGTATTTGAAATGATATTTTCGTAATATCTCCAATAGTTAAAAATTGACACTTTATGGAAGTTTTTAACAGAAAATATAGAGAATATACAAATAACTATATCGTACCTTTTCATTATTCTGACAGTTTAGAAACTTTCAATAAGGAACGAGAACCAGATGATATGGATACTTTAATTTATTTAAACCGTGAAAAAATAGATATATTATTCTGTAAAAAGATAGACAAAAACCGCGATGATAATGATATATAATTTGTTGATAAATTGATTTATTTTTACTATTGCAATAGTTAAAGAATTCTATATATTGTGGTTAGTATTTTTATATTTTTTGTATTTCCAATGAAAAATAAAAAATGATTCACTTTGATAGAAATGCTAATAGTGATTGTAATTATAGGAATCCTAGCAGCAGCTATCATACCTAGGCTAAATTCTGCAAGAAGTAGAGCAAATGATGTTGCTCGTAAGGCAGATCTAAATCAAGTGGCTAATGCGTTGATTACTTATCAGTTGGATGTATGAAGCTTCCCTGTGTCCGCGGGAACTACAATAGACACTATATCAGAAGAACTTACAAAATGATGACTAACTGCTATTCCAAAAGATCCGAATAACAACGGTCGATTTTCATGATCTAATGCGTTAACAAATCCAAGCCAACCATTTAATTGATATTATGTATACCAAACTGTAGAAAAGAACTGAATCCCTAATGGATGATTTATCCTTATGACTCAGATGGAGTCCGCGGGACAAGCAAATTACTTAATTTGTTGAGCAGAGGATATTATTTGAAATCCAAACTCGAATAGTTATTCCAATATAGAGCTTTGTTCTAAAATAACTTATAGTAAAAATGCTACAAGTTGTGACAAAAGTAACCTAAATAATTGTATTTCCAATAATCTTTTACAACTTAGGTATATCTATAAACATTAAAATCATATTATAGTAAACAAAAATCCCACAAATTGTGGGATTTTTTGTATAATCATTTTTTGAATCTAGCTATTATTTTACAAAAATCACCTCTGGCTCCAAAAGAACATTGAATCTATCTTGGACGCTTGTTTGTATTTCTTTTGCAAAATATTCAATATCTTGTCCTGTCGCGATTCATTCGTTTACTAAAATGAGAGCATGATTTTTGTATGTTCCAACTTTCCCATTACTCTTTCATTTGAAACCACATAGATCTATCAACTGTCATGCAGATAACTTTATATCGTTATCAGAATCAAATCATTTTATTTCTGGGAACCTTGACTGTAAAATTTTCCATTGTTCTTTTGTAATTACTGGATTTTTAAAAAAACTACCTGCTGTTCAAGTGGTTTCCCGGTCTGGTAGTTTATCTTTTCTAATTTGTGTGATTACTTCTACAAAATCAGAAATTGTCATGGCAGATAAATCCAATCATAATTCAGATATCTTTTCATTTATTCCAGCATAGTCACAATTGAATTTGTAGCTTGGTTGAAGTTTTTTTAATCTAAAAACTACATGAGTAACGATAAAATTATTTTTTAATTCATTTTTGAAGACACTATCACGATATCCAAAATTACATTCTTTATTTTCTAAGGTTTGAGATTTTTTTGTGTCTAAGTTTATTCCAAATACTGTCTGAACGACGCTTTTTACTTCTATTCAGTATGCTCAAACATTTTGAACAACAGTAGCTCAAACACTACTAGGAATATATGCTAAATTTTCTACTCATGCAAAATTGTTTTCTGCACATCGAAGTACAAAATTATGTCGATTTTCTCATGCTCAGACCTTGATCAAAATCTCTTCATCATTTTCTGATAAAATTTCTTTTCATAAAATATCTATTTTTATAATTAAACCATCAAAATCATTCACGAAAACGGTATTTGCACCTGAACCTAAAAAATATTTTTTATTTTGTAAGTAAATCGGCTCATCTAATAGGGCAATAATTTCTGATTCATTTTGTATCTGCACAAAATGTTTTGCTATAGATTTTACTTTGAAAGTATTGTAGCTGGTTAAATCAACATTATTTTGTATTTGCATGGTATAGTATTTGAGCATATAAAAATTAAATTTTATACTTTATTGTATAAGAAAAAAACTCTCCTATTCAATAGGAAAGTTTTGTATATTAGTTAATATTGGAATCTAAAAATTTCTAAAAATTCACTTTATTTTATTTTTCTGTTCTTTCTCTTTTTTTTGTTTTTCTACCTTTTTATATTCTTCTGTGATAAGAAATATAAATTTATTTAACTTCTCCAATGTTTGTAATTTTTTAGGTTGGTCGTTTACCAAATCTTCAACTTCATCGTATAACAACTCATCATTTATTAATATTTGTAAAGATTTATTTTCTAGAACAAATGCAAGTGTATTAACTTCCTCTTTTTCTTCGGTTTTAAATGTTTCTGTTTTATCGATACTTGCAAAGTTCTCTCCTGCAAAAACTTTATACATTGTTCTCTTTCTATCATCATTTCATCACAAAATATCAAATCACTCTGATAAGTCTTTATCTACTAACTTATGGGCTGATTTTATTTCATGAACTAATTCATAAAACTTTTTTTGTAAATCCGTAGCATCTTTATCTATTTCTATGCGAGTTTCTTTTGTGCGAGCTTCTTGTAATTCAACATCCTCTTCTTCTTCAATATCTTCTTCCTCTTCAACATCTACTTCCTCTTCAACTTCTTCTTCCTCTTCAACATCTCCTTCTTGAACATCTCCTTCCTCTTCAACTTCTTCTTCCTCTTCAACATCTTCTTCTTGAACTTCTTCTTCTTGAACATCTCCTTCTTCAACATCTCCTTCCTCTTCAACTTCTTCTTCCTCTTCAACATCTTCTTCCTCTTCAACATCTTCTTCCTCTTCAACATCTTCTTCCTCTTCAACATCTCCTTCTTGAACATCTCCTTCTTCAACATCTCCTTCCTCTTCAACTTCTTCTTCCTCTTCAACATCTTCTTCTTGAACTTCTTCAGAATCCTTTTCTTCTTGAACTTCTTCAGATTCAAATGGGTTTACTTCTGCATGCTCGAAATCTTCATTCACTATTTCTCATTCCTGTGTGTCCGTAAACGAAGTTTCATTTCATCCTGACATATCTACAAGATCAATATCATCTAAAACATCAATTTGTGGTGAATCTTCAATATCCGCTTGCTCTAACTCAACATTTTCATCGCTCTCCTGTGTCGACTCCAATGTAGTATCCTCAAAGTCTGAAATATCTTCTTTTTCGTCTTCGTTATTTCCCATATTTTTAAATGGATCTATTTCTTTATTCTCAATATTTTCTTTATTCTCAATATTTTCTTTATTCTCAATATTTTCTTTATTCTCAATATTTTCCTTATTCCAATTTTGATCTAAATCATAAAAATTATTATCTGTGTTAGAAAGTTCACTGGTTGGTTGCTCAATTACTGGTCCTTGTTCTACCTTTTCAGGGGCAAGTTCTTGATACTCATAAGTTTCATTTTTTGTTTCTGGCTCCTGAGTATCAATAAATAAGTCTTCGGTTTCAACCTTATTGTCTTCTTCTCAATCTAAAGCATCATTTATTGGTTCCAAAATCGTGCTATTTTCAAAAATATCGTCACTACCACCAAAAATATCAAAGCTTTCATCATTTGTGTTTGGGTCGATTGTAGCTGGGTTTGGATTTTGATCTGTCATTTTTATTGGAATAATTTATAAAAATCTGTAGTAATATTATATTTAGAAAATTTTTAAATGCAAATTTTAGCCTATAAAATTTTTTATGTCAGGATACGAAATAATTTATAGCAATAACAAACATGGATACGCTAGGATTAAAGAGGGAAAATTGATAATAAGTATTCCTAAATTTTTGAAATATAATAAAAAATTTAAACAGACTTTGATAGAAAATGGAGAAAAATTATTGAAAAAACATAAAAAAAATAAGTATATAAAATCTAAAGATGAGGAAAATGTTTTACTTTTTGGAGAATTTGTAGAAAAAAAGGAATTGAAATGAAATTTAGACAAAAATCTAAAAAATATTTTATTGGACTATGTTTCACCCATAGTTGATGAATATAGTAAAAAACTGTGAAATAATTTTACTAGCATTTCAATCAGAAAAGCTAGTAGCAAACGATGATCCTGTTCCCATGATCAAAAAATTATGTTTAGCCAAAATTTAGTACATTTACCAACAAAATACATCAAATATGTAGTGATACATGAAGTTTGTCATCTAAAGCACAAAAATCATTCCAAAGAATTTTGGAAGGAAGTAGAAAACTTTTTACCAAACTATAGAGAAATAAGGAAGGAGATGAGAAAAATGATAATAGAGTAACCCCTTGCCACCCGGGTGCAATTGTTAGCTCCGCGAACAGCACCGGGTGGTAAGGGGATTAAAACCTAATATCCTTTATTTTTCTGGTATAACCATAATTATTTTCCAAAACATCATTTATTTTGTCCAGAATTTCTTTTTTATGTCTAAATGCTTTTATCTTGATTTCTTGATTTTGAGTTTTGATATGTAAAGTACTAAACTTAATAAATCATTCTAAATTGGGATCATCAAAAAAATCTTGAGCTACTTTTAGCCCAATAACTCATATCATTCTATCTCCCATAAACTTTTTGGCAAAAGATTTTCTGGCTACTTCTTTGAAATTACCCATGTTTTTGTTTTATATAAATTGACTATAGTGTAAAAACTATAAATAAAATTTCAAGCAAAATAAATTTGAAATGTAAAACAAAATTGATATAAGCTAATTGTTTTATATTGAAATTTTTTCTGATGAAAAAAGTGGTTTTGTTGGTTTTTGTTTTTATATGATTTTTTGGGATATGATTTACTTCTCCCTACTATGCGCCCAACTGTGTAAATTGAAAAGTGGGGGAGAATAATCTTAGTTGCCAAGCCTGTGAAGATGAAGGACAGCTATACAATCCAGTAGAGAATATTTGATGAGTACAATTTTATGCTTGATGTTGTCCAAAATGAAGTATCTTACAAGATGATCCACAAAATCCAAACCAAAAAATTTGTATAAGCAATACTGTATGAAATATGTGAATAAATATGGATTCTGATTGTTTAATAAACTGACAATGCAGTCTCAATATTTATAAAACTTTATGAATCAGAAAATCTAATCAAGATCCAACAGTATCTACATTTTTCCAAGATATAGTCCTTTGAGCAACTATGTTTTTGGGAACAGTAATAACTATTATTTTGGTAGTTAGCTGAATACTTTATATATCTGCTGCAATCTCAGGGAAAAGCAATTCAGCAGATATGGCAAAAAAATGAATTTTTAATTCTATATTATGACTACTTTTTGTTGTATGATCTTATGCGATAATTAGACTCATACAGTTTATAGCTACAGCTGGTGGATGATAAAAATTTATAGTATTGTAAATAAAACAAAATAATGCAATTATTTTGGTGAATAATATGAATTATAGTAATTGTTTATGTACGGATATGGATAATAAACAATGCCTTTAAAAACAAAAACTTCAAACGACATTTGAGTTTTGATGTTTTTATATTATCAATATTTTTGGTTACTTTTCTCTATTTTTACAAAGATTTGTTGATCTTTTTTAATGTAGAGCATTTGTATTTTTTGGAAAATAATGGTTGGAAAAATGTTGCTTCTTTTGTTTTTTATTGCTTTGCTTTCATTATTTTATTAACATGATCTTTTTGAAATTTTAAAAAAAAATCTTCTTTTAAATTTATTTCAACTGCATTAATTTTGTTTTGTGGGCTCGGGTTATGATGAACTATAATGTGAATTAATGTATTATTTATGTATCATATTATATCTAGCTATGCAGAAGAGATTTTGAAATTTTCTGTATGACAAAATATATTTTTGGAAAAACAAGAAGTAAATAAACATACAAATATGTCAAAATGAAATAAAAAATTTGTCTTGGTAAAAACAGATTTGATGTTTTTTGCTATTATGGCTGGACTGTGATTTAGCGTGATAGAAAATATGTTTTATTTAATAATGTCGTATTTTTCTGGAGGAAGAAGTATCTTGATGGGTATGGGTAGGTCCGTTTTTGCTACATTATTACACATAGTTTCGACTGGATTGATAGCGTTTTTTGTAATAAAAAAATATGATAATAGAGGCAAAAATCTTTTAAAATATTTTGTGTGAATACTGGCTGGGTTTGGGTTGCACGGAATATATAATTTAAGTTTATCTTATAATATTAAGATTGTCACAATAGCTATTTTAATAGTTTGTTATTTTGTGCTAACTTATTTATTGTTCAATTCTGATCTAATCTATCAAAAGAAATAGAAATAGTTACGGGTTTGTAAAGTTAAAAGTTATAAAGTTACAGGTCTACAAACTTTACGAACTTTATAAACTTTTAACTAGTTTGTAACTTTTTTGTCACAAAATCATTTTTCATTCGTATATAGATGTAGAGTGGTATTTAAATTTTTTGTTTGAAATGAAATTAAAAGAATACTTTAAAATACAACAAGAATATAAAATAGATGAAAACAATAAGTTTTTTATTTATGAAAAAATTATTTCTCAAAAAAACAAAAAAAACTTACGAAACATCAAAATATTTGATTTTTTGAGCGTAAAATCATTTGCTTATGGATTTGTGATGATAATCTTATTGGTATGAATTTATTGAATTTATTTTTTCAATGGAGATTTTTCTTATGAATGATTTATGGTCAAAAATGGTTCAAATTTAGTTACTGCTGACTATATTGCTCAAGTCGTAGAATTTAATGGAGATTTTTATGTCAAACATGACAATAATTATTACAAAACCAATAGAATTTCAAACGGAGATAATGTTATCCTAAAAAGATGATCTGAAATAATTTTTAATACAAATTCTGGAACTAGTGCCAAGATTATTGGACCAGCTAGGTTTGCTTTACATAAAGAATTAACAAATTATAAGCTCATTATTTCTGAAGGGGATTTTATAAAGATGGAATCTCTTAATCCGTTTACTGATTCTATGGAGATAATTTTAAATGATATTACTATTTCTAGTGAAAAAAATATCAATCTATTAGTTACAAAACAAAATAATGAATACAAAATAAACAATCAGTGAAGTAAAATATTGGTTAAAAAAGATAATAAAACCCAAGAAGTGGAATCAAAACAACTACTAGCTATCAAAGAAAATGATATTACTTTGATCACAGATATCCAAGATTTTGGACAAGCTATAGTAAAACAAAATATTAGTCAGACATTTGTTATGACAGATAAAAACACAAAAGATTCAGAACAAATTACTGAAAGTTTTATAAATGAAATTTCTACAGGAGATAACGAACCTGCCAATTTAGAACTAGCAAAAGATTTAGGATTTTTGGACAAAAAGGAAATCCCTAATCAAGAACAAACAAAAGAACTTTATTCTATATTAAATATTGATTCCATTTTGTTTGATTTAGAATGATTGTACAAAAACCAATTACTATGAAATCAAGAACAATACGATGACTATAAGTGATCTTTGGAACGCAAAATACAAAAGTTATGTAAAATATTTAGACTAGATTATCAAGATGTTTCTTTGGATATTGGTATAATAGACATCAAAGAACAACTGGAAGTTTCATACCATATACCATCAAAACATCTATTAAATTTAGAGATTATGTCCAATTGGATTAAATATATACAATCAGTAGAAAATCAATTGGACATAGATATAGAAGAAGTAGATCAATTATGGAACAATCTCAAAACCAATCCGCCAAGTAATTTGGTGTTTAAATAAAATTGGTTTATTTAGTTTAAAACAAATTCCACAATCTTATTTTTAAACTAAAAAATCGTAGGTTAAAAAACTCGACAAACAACAATGTCGAGTTTTTTATATATAAATAAAGCTCTAATATTAATAAAGTTTTGGGGGAGATTAAAAACAAAATATTATTTTATTTCTTTAATAGTTATATCAAAAATTAAAGTTTGTCATGCTAACTCGTGATTTGCATCCAAAATAACTTCATCTTTTGTTACTTTGTGAACTTTTACAGCTTGTCAATTTGGAGCATACAAAACATCTCATTCTTTGTATTGATCTGAGGACTGAAGTTGGGACTTTTTTACAGTCATAAATAAAGACTCGTCTTTTTCTCCATAAGCATCTGAAGGTGCTATTTCTATAGTTTTGGTTTGTCAAATTTTCATTCATTCTACGCCCCTATCAAATCCTGCTATCATCTGACCAGCTCATACTATAAATCACAATCCCTGAGAGTAATCTCTAGCTTCATTATATTTGTCACATCATTTTGCAACTTGCTCAATACTGGTATCAAACACTGTCCCATCTTTTAGTCTTCAAATATAATCAACAACAATTTCATCTCATTTTTTTACTTGAATTCACTCTCATTTGAAATCAGCTACGGCTAAATACTCTTTTACAGAAGGACAAATCATTACACTTTTTTTACAAAATAAAGTACAAAATAATATAATGATAGCTATTCATACAGCAAATATAAGTATTTTTTTTAGCATACCATTATTTGTATTAATCTTTTTCATTTGAAAAAATAAATAAATAAAATCAAATTCCAGGATAAGAAAAAATATAAAAATTTCAATATTATTTTACAATTAAGAATTAATAATTGATAATGAATAATTGAGAATTTATTATTGTAAGTTTATCGAGTTTATAAAGTTTATAAAGTTTATAAAGCCTGCCCCGCCCCGCAGTACTGCGGGGCGGAGTGGCGGGTTTGTAAAGTTCTAGTATGAAATTCCTCCCTTGGGGGAGGTTGTTCTTCCCCGCCCCGCCCCGCAGTATTGCGGGGCTACGGGCGGGTAGGTGGGGGTTTTACCCCCAACTACACTAGAGCAACTTCCCCGCAGGGGAAGAATGTCTAGTCTGTGACCAAATCCCCCTTAATCCCCCTTGCTAAGGGGGATAATCATCAACTTTACAAACCTGCCTGCCGGCAGGCAGGCTTGCAACTTTTAACTTTCAACTTGTAACTTTTAACTTGCAACTTTATAATACATACAACATATTAGAAGAGTATTTGAAATAAAGTCAAATTGTAATGTAAAAACTACATCAAAAATTTGCAAAAAAATAACTTTATCAATATAATTGGGATACAGTAGAACTTTTAAAATATTTTTTAATATAAATGGAAACAAAATTTATCAAAAAACTATTATTATCCCTATCTTTTATTGGTATGTGATTTGTGTTTGCTGCTATACCAAGCGACTATGTCGCTAACTATGACATAGAAACTGATCGGAGCAGTATTTCCAATATTTTTATACAAATTCAAGCAAACAATAAAATTTGAGCAGAAACTCCTGTTTCTACTTTTTGAACATTACATCAAAGTTTTGTTAATATTTTCCCAAAATTTCCACAAGATTATAACTTTCAAGTAGTATACCAACAATGTATACAACTAAGTAATACCTTATCAAAGGTGTATAACACTAATACTTTTGCTTCTTTTATGGATAATTGTTATAAGCCATTATCTCAAATATTAACAAACATAAACACAAATTTTACAGTAAAAGCTAATGCTATTGCAAGACCAACTAGCTGACCAGCTCCTCTAACTGTGACATTTGATGCTAGATCAAGTGTAGATCCGTCAAATGAAACAATACCATCTGACAATTTTTTTCGGTATTATAGAGATGTAAACGGGCAAGATAAGGCGATATGAATTTGACCAGTAATAAATCATACTTTTGGAGAAGCATGAAATTATATCGTTCATTTAACGGTTAGAAGTTCAAACAAAACTGCTAAATGAGTTTTTGATTGAAAAAAGACATTGTCCATAGATGTAAAACCAAAGGCGGCAGTGATTAGTGTCTTTGCAAACGGAAAAAAATTAAAAACAAACGAAAAGATGAAATTTTGAACCCAAGAATGAGCTAAAGGGATGCTTTTGGATGGATCTGCTACTATGGCAATATGAGGAAGACAAGTTCTTTCGCATTCACGGGAAATAACATCTGCAAATTGATTTAGGTTTAGTAAACCATGAGATTGATTACCAAGCGCAATTAAGGTTATCTTACCTCATGAATGAGAGTACAAGGTTTTGTTGAAAACTACAGATAATGAATGAAACAATATATCGGAACAATATTCTGTGATTATTTCAGATCCTATCGCTGTAATAAAAAAATATCCTGAAACATGAACAGCAAGCAATTCTTTTAAATTTGATGCTGGCGCATCCTATTCTATAGTTTCAAGATTGAGATCCTTTACTTGGGAAATTTTTGATTGACAGTGAAATAAGATGCAAACTTTTCAATGAAAAAGTATTAATTATCAATTTAAACAACCTTGATCTTATATAGTAAAATTGACTGTAGAAGATGATTTATGACAAACTAATATTGAAACAATTCAAGTTTATGTTGATTCTTCTACTCCTATCGCTCAATTTAATATCAGGCCATCAGAAACTCGAAAATTTGCTTCAAAATTTATTTTTGATGCTAATCCCTCTTTTGATGTGGATGCAGAAAATTGATTTGATAGTTTAAATTATTCACGAAGTTTTTCTAATCCAAAAAGTACTAATGTAATTAGTACAAAAGAATGAGATAAGGTGATTGAGGTTAGCTTTGATAGTATATGAGAACATAAAATTAAATTAACAGTACAGGATAAGTTTGGGAAACTTGGTGAAATAGAAAAAACTATCAATATAGCTTCTACATTGAGACCAGAAATATTTGTGGTTCCACAAGCAACTACTTGGTGAAATCCGATTAATCTTGTAGCACAAAGTAATGAGAATATTTTAAGCTATCAATGGAACTTTGGGGACTGAGAAGTAATATCTACACAGACAAACAAAGTGTCCCATATATATAAAAAAGTGGGGCAATATAAAATTACCTTGACTGTGCATGATGAAGATGGTAATGAAAACACCATTACGGACAAGGTATTTATATGAAGCAAAAATCTACCTCTGGTAATATATAAGGTAATTTGAGAAAATCAGGATATACTTAGACAAAATGAAGAATGCCTTGAAATTATAAATGGGAATGAGATTGTGAATCCAGCATATAAGGTGGAAAGATATCAGACATTTACAATAGATCCAAAAGAGTCAGTAAACGCAAAATGAGATAAAACTAATTTAGCTTTCCATTTCCAAGCTAAAAATTCTGAAATTTATAGAAAGGATACTTTTAAAACTAAATTTGATGAGATTGGTTGTCAATTTGTAGATTTAACTGTGGAAGATCTATCTTTATGAATAAATCAAAAAAATAGGGTTTGGTTTAAAGTATACAACGCTCTACCAAGATTAAAAAATCTGGTTTTATTTTTCCCTCAGTATGGAAATGAAATGTGAATATGATTTAATGAAAATCAAGCAAGAGATATCACTAATGCGGGATTTGATCCCTTGATAGTAAAGGTTCAGGCATTGGATGCTGTAGATCCTGATTGATTTATATCTTATTTCAAACGATATTATTATGATAAAAATGATCCTACTAGACCGATAGAAACAAAAATAACACCAGGAAATATACCTTATGCTTATTTTTCTTTACCTAAAATACCTGGAGAATTTATGTTTGGAGTAACTTTATATGATAGTGATGATTGAAAAAATTCTAGTGAACAAATAATATGAAACTGACCTATTGTGTTTTTCCCTCCAGATACAAAAAGACCAGATATCCCGTTGGTTACTTTGAAAGCAGATAAAACAACAGTAGATGTGTGAGATGAGGTTGTGTTTGATGTGATATCAAAAATAATTTCGGATAGAAGCGATTTTGTTCAGGAAAGGACAATATATTATGATTTTAATTGAGATTTGGAACGAGATTTAATTACAAAAAATGATCGTGTAAGCTATATATATACAGAGCCTAATGATAATTGATATATCCCTAGAGCGGCTGTAACTTACAGATGATACAAATGAATGTGAGAATGAGGAAGTATTGTTGTAAAAAAATGACTAAAACCTAGGATGTTAACAGAGACTGCTGGGAAGTTTGTATTATTTAGAGATATTAGTTTGTGAGAAATAGAAAAAAGCACCATTTGTTTGAACCTTTTGGACTGTAAGAAAAAAGAAGACGGATATTTGATGAATACTAAAAAAACTCCTGTTTTTTCTTTTGAATATCCAGAATATAAAAAATATGTAGCATCAATAGATATTGAAGATAAATATGCTAATCAAGCAAATGCTAGACAAATTATAGATTTAACTTGAGTTAGAAATTCCGATGGAGAAGTGGTAAATTATACTTGAAACTTTAAACTTTTGTCTATACCTCAAAGTTCAGAAAATGAAGATGGGGACTTGGAGATATTAGTAGGAAATAGTTTGGATAATAGTGTTGCTTTTTATTTGCTTTTTGATGATCAAGATGGTAAAAAGGAGTGTTATGTTGATTTGGATATAAGCGATTGAGAAGATAAAGATTTTTATTGTAATCATGTGTTTTTTCAAAAATTTGATCCAAGATATGAAAGCATAATTTGAAAAATATATTACCAAGAAGGAGAAGAAATGTTGTCCAAGAATTTGAAAGTATCTTTTATAGATTTTTCTATAAAATTAGATGAAAAAACTCAAGTAATATATGATAGAATCACAAAATTGATAAATAATAGTACGAATGAATGATTTAAGGCGTTACTAATAAATCTTCAAAAGTGAATAATAGATCCTGTTGAAACACAAGCTAATTTGGTCGCAGTACAAAATTATTTATTGGATGAGAGTGTAAGCTCATTGACTGATGAAGAAAGGAAAGAGATTCAACGAATAATAAATGAATTGTCAGATTCTACGAGCATATCAGCAATGTGAGGGACAGAGTATGATATAGCTAAAAAAGAAATATTGCAAATATTGCCTAGTAATTTGAGAATTGAGATAGAAAGATTATTTGTGGAGTTTGAAAATGTGGAGTGAGATGATGAACAACAGCTTTCTCAAAATGATAAAAGAAAAAGAGTACTGAATGAGATGCTGTCTTTGATATCTGAAAAAATAACAAAAAATGTTGAAAATCAAAAGCCAGATGAAATTATTAAAGAAGATATGGATTCTATAATCATGCCAAATATTTGTAAAATAATGAATTATTATGAAATAGCCAGTGAAAAGTGTGCTTCTGATGATGTTAAAATTATTGATGATACTGCAGTAAAGGTTGAAAGATGAGCTAGATCTGGACTAAAAATTTTATTGATAGTGTTGTTGTCTTCAGTTTGATTGCTTGTGGCCGTAATTGCGTTCTTTGCTATAAAAGCGAAAATGAATAAACAAGAATATAGTGAAGATGAAAACGCTTAAAAATATATAAAAGCATTTGACTTTTGTATGAAAATATATAAGCTCAAAAGAGCTATATATTTATATTGTACAATACTGCAAGAATGAATACGGTCAATAAAGTATCAAATTTTTTTGAGAAAGGTTCTTCTAATTTTGGAAAGAAGTTTTTGATTCCTTTATCTATTGTTTTGGCGATAAGTGTTGTCGCAAAAACAGTTGATGATAGTAAAACTAGATTAAGTAATGTTTTATTGGAACAAATTGATAGGGAATGAGTGGCTGAAGAATATTTGAAAAATAATCTGTTTATCAAAGATAGGCCTATTACAAATGAGGAGTTTGGTCATAGTATTACAAAAATAGATAAAGATGTATATCAAATAAAATATTCTCATCAATTTGAGTGAATCCCTGATTTTTCTGAAGCATCTAGGAAAGAAGTTATACTCAATGTAAGATTTTCTTATAAAAATAATAATATATATATTGAGTTTGAAGAAGTAAAAATTTGAAAACATAAATTGAAAGACAATGGAGCCTTGATAATGAACAATACGGTCTATGATTATGATATTAGCCAGGGGTTTAATAAGTCTATTGAAATTAATTCTAAAGTAAATCAAGATAAAACTTTGGTAGCAATAAGAAACAAAATTAAAGAGTATGAGTTTTCTTTTTTGTGACTAATGGAAATTATAGAGGAATTTGAAAATACTCAATTAACGAAGTTGAATGATCTTTCATTATGAAAAGAGGTGATGAAAGAATGAGAATTTTATTACAGGGAAATGTTTTTAAGAGAAAATGGAAAATATCGTCCCATAGCCAAAGTATATTTCGACAAATATGGGAATTGGGAGCAAAAAAAGACTAAAGAAGAATTTGAAAACAAGAAAAGTACTGTACTATGAACTACAATAAGTTTTGATGTTCAAAATCATGCGGATACCGTAATTCCAGCTACTGCTAATAAAAATTGGGATGACCCTAGCACAAGTTATGTTCAAGAAAAGGATATAGCAGTTTCTATTTCAGATAATTCCAAAGAACAGTTGAAAAAAAAGGTAAAAGATCATAGGCAACAGATAATAAATATAATAGATAAGGCGAAGGTCGGCCCCAATAGAGAATTCAAATGATTTAATAAAATAAATTCAGAAAGAGTTTGGTCTGATAAAAAAGAGTGGTTATTTGATACAAAACTTATATCTTTGGAACTGATAGATGATACTTATGTATTTCAGCGATGAGATAAAACTCAAGCTATTTATTTTGGGATAGAAAATAAAGGTTGAGAAAAAGATAATATATTTTTGAAAAATACCAACAATCAAAAGGTGGAAAATTTTTTTGTGACCATAAATAATAATTATTATCAAGTAAGTTTGAAAAATGATGAATTGATAATATATAAAATTAAAAAGGAGGGAATGAATGTAAGCAATAATTTGCCGGTGTTTGCTTGAAATCAAAAATTGGCGAATATATTGAATGCAAAAAATATAAATATATACTATAATGTTGATGGTAGGAATTTGGAGTATCGGACTAAGGATTGAAGTTTGGTAACATATATTCCTTGTGAAAAAACAGAACAATGAGAATATAAGTTGGGAAGGCAGTCTATAAATATAGATATTCCGGATCTATACAATTATCCTGAGTTTAAAAAAATCGTCAATGATATACAAAAAATTCAAAAAGAACTTAATGTGTTGGATGTAGATATATTAAACAGTTTTTGGACCTTATTAAATAGAAAATGAGTAAAATTAGATCATCAAGAATTAGTTAGAATTGTAGACCAAGGATGAACAACTCATTATTGTACAATCAAACAAACCAAAGATTGAATGAGGGTAGACTTGGATGCGAAATTATACAAAGATGTAGAAAAAACTTTGGATAAATTAAAATTAAGGTTGGAAATAGTAAAAAAATTGAATAATACAAAAATACGATGGGTTAACAAATGAAAACAAGAAGATTTCACAAAATTTGTATGATGAGGATGGTGAATATGAACTAGATTTATATCTCAAAACAATATTATAGACTTTATTTCCCAAGCTAGCAACGAAGTAGAATTGGAGTTGTTGCGATGAGAGGGACAACAAACAAAAATTATCTATGATATATCCGCTAAATCATGGAAGATGAAATTAAGATGAAAATCGGTAGTATATATTTCATGACAGGATTATAAAATTAAAATAAATGAAAACTGAGAGGTGTTTTTGGATCCTGTAGAAAAAAAAGTAAGATAGTTTGATTGGAAGAGAATATACAAAAAAACACAATAATATTGTGTTTTTTTGTTTAAGTTTTGCTAGTAAATAATTATATTGCTCCGTGTTTTTTTAGTTGTTCCAAAAGATTTTTGTATATAGAATCAATAGGTTGGTCAGCATCAATGATAATTAGTTTGTCTATTTTTTGGAAATACTCTATTACTGGCAAAGTTTCTTGTGTGAAAAGGTCTAGTCTCCTAGTGATACTTTCTACCGTATCGTCTTTGCGTCATTGTTCTTGTGCCCTTTTTAATAGTCTTTCAATAGCCTTTTCTTTGGATAAATAAAAATGTACTCAGATGAAATCTCTCTGTTCTGCGTTTGCTTTACTCAAAAAATGATACATTTGTGTTAAAGATCTAGGAAATCAGTCTATTAACATATAATCTGTTTGGGACAATAAATGACCGCACATATCAAACAAATCAAAAGCTAAGCTATCATCCAACATTTTTCATTGAAACATACGATCCGCTATGTACTCTGATATAAGGTTTTTGTTGGAACTTAATGCTCTAAATATTTGTCATAGCTCTAAATGTTTGCAATTGGGAAAATCTTTTGAAAATAGATCGGCCTGTGTTCACTTACCTGATCACTGAATCCCAAAGAAAACTAAATCTTTTTTCATTTTTTATTTTGTTGAATATAAAATTATTATTTGGTAGTATAATTATTATTGTTTGAAAAACAAATTTTATTTTGTTTATTCCAAAACTATATTTATCTTGTTATAAATAAAGATAATTACTTTTTTTATAAGGAGCCTTGAGTGCTACTAGATTCCATACATTCTCAATTTCAAGTATTCAACGAAAATGATTTGGCATAATCAAATAATGATATAATATTATATTTTTCATTTTGTGAGGATTTTGTATTATTTAGGAAACAATATTTACAAAAAAACCTGTTGATTGCACAAAATTTTGGCTTGTTGTCTAGTTTGTTTGGACAATAGTAATTTTGTTGCAAAAAATTTGACAAATTTGATTTTATAGTTATAATATTAGTGGTTTTAATCATAAAAATTTTAAAAACATGAAAAAATTAGTACTCTGATTCCTTATTCTAATGGGGATAGCAACCATTAATTTGGCTTTTGCAAAAACAGCAATAGGAGATATTTTTGAAACTCAAAGTTTTGTAGAAAAAGAGATCAAGCTTGAAGAGCTTAGTATCAAAGACGATATTCCTTTTTGAATTATCACTAACATCCTTGAACAAGAGTGTTCTCCAACAATAATCAATGAATCAAAGATGATAGTAGAACATTTGGGTACGCTCCGATGAAAAAATATTCCAAAATGGAAAATTGAAACTGAGATGAGGAAAAGGTTCAATCTTCTCAAAAAGGTTATTCTTTCTATTGCAAAAAAAGATAAAGCTACTTTTTGTAAACAAAAATATATCACCTATGGTATACTAGAAATTACTCAAGAAATTTTTAACAGAGAAAAATACGGTTCTACAACTGGAAAGATAGAAGACTGAAAAAAAATAAAAAATCCAGAAACTCAGACAAAAACGGAAATGAATACTCAGTCTTCAATTACTTGAGAGCTAGAACATAGTAGCGCTGAGCAGAAAAAAGATTATGTACAACTCCAACATAACACTACAAATCTTACAGGGAAAGAAAAAATGCTTGCACAAATCACAGAAAGAAGTGTTCAAGCTGTCCTGGAAACTATGGTCGCCCAAAGACTTTTGGGACAGGAGGATATTAAAATACTTGATGGAGCAATTTATATCCAATATGCTAAAACTTGTGAAAAAACCATAGGTTCTTTTCATGCAGTGAGAAGTAAATCTACTCAACAAATGAGATTCAAAGAAATCAAACTTAATATCAATATTTGTTCGAGTGAAGGTTTTTATAATAACTTTGATAAATATATAAAGCAGATTCTTACCCACGAACTTTGACATTATGTCTATTTTTTCAAAGATAAGCAAACAGAAAAGTTTGATAAGATCTGCCGAAATGGAAAAGAAAAACTCTGTCAAAACAATGGATTCTTTAGTACTTATGCACAAAATAATAAAGAGGAAGATTATGCAGAAAGTTTTGCTTATTGGTATCTTGATACTTTCAATGGAAAAGAAAAAAAATTCTGATCTGCTCCAGCAAGTGAAATTCAAAACCAAAAAGAGAGATATTTCGATGAACTGATACAGAGTTTGAAATAAAAATTTTTACTAATATGTTGAATAGCTCTCCCCAAACCACTCTTTCTGTTCTAAATCAGTCCAAACCCCTCTTATATTTTTAATCATACCCAAGCTCTTCCTGTTCTAAATCACCCCGAACCCCCTTGCTTATCTTAAATCATCCCCTTAGTCCCCCTCTTTTAATTCTAAATCACCCCCTGACCCCCTCTTCGAAGAAGAGGGGGAAATGGTAGGTGAAAACTGAGAAAGCCCCTCTTTTTCAAAGAGGGGTTTGGGGTGATTTATGTTCAAAGAAAGGGTCAAGGAGTGATTTAAAAAGAAGATGAGGGGATTAAGGGGGTGATTTAGTATTAAAGAGGAACTTCCCCACTTGTCCCCTACTATTTCCCCCTCTTCTTCGAAGAGGGGGTCAGGGGGTGATTTAGAGAAAAAGAGGGAGATTAAGAGGTGATTTAAAAAGAAAATGAGGGAATTAAGGGGGTGATTTAGAGGAAGAAGAGGGTTTTTGGGGTGATTTGAAGTAGAGGATGAATTTGATGAGCCACACTTATCACGGAGCAAGCTTTATAAACATACAGATTACAAATGTCCAACATAGACTATACTCGTCTTTGTCTGTCAAATCTTTGTCAATCTGCTTATTTACTGTCTATGTTATTTATTTATCGCAGGATCTGCTAGCTTACAATTTAATATTAGTTAGTATTAGCTTCCAAAAAAATAAGGTATTTATGTGCAGATAACCAGCATTAGCACACCGATCTTGTGCCATCTTAGCCATATTTAGTCAAATAAATAGATAATTTATTATTTATATAAAGAATTGTTTAGATAGGGAAGAATTGCTTAGATAGGGAAGAATTGCTTAGATAGGGAAGAATTGTTTAGATAGGGAAGAATTGCTTAGATGAAGGTATTAAAATTTATTTTATTACAAAAAAAAACTCAAAATAAATTGAGTCTTTTTTTGGTATATCAATATCGTATTTTTTTATCTTTTTGACCAAGTTGGAGCTTTTCTCGCTTTTTTCAATCATGGCTTTTTTCTTTCTTTGATCCTAGAATCTCTTTTGAGTAAGCCATAAGGTTTTAGTTGGGTCCTAAAATCACTATTTCGGTCTACCAAAGACCTAGCAAATGCTAATTTGATAGCATCAGACTGTCCAGCCACACCTCATCATCTAATAACGATTTCTGCATCAAATTGCCTAATGTAATCTTTTCATAATATCAACAACGGCATAATAGCATTTTCGTATAAATGTGCGTTACCTCCAAAATATTCTTTTAGAGGAAGTGTCTTTCAACTAGATAATCTGATAATAAATTCTCATTTCCCTTTTGGAAATAATTTAATTACGGCTGAAGTCTCTTTTCTTCTACCTACAGCATAATTGTATTCGTTTGCAACCATTATTTATATAAATTTACAGGTTTAAAATTATCATATTTTGTAGTTGTGTCTACTACTAATTTAAGTCTTTTCATCCTAGAATCTCTAAGCTTGTTTTTGGGTAACATCCCCCTCACAGCATACCATAAAGCTTTTGTTGGATTTTTTTGGATTAGCTCATCCAAAGAAATACTTCTGAGATTTCATTTGTAACCACTATAAGTGTAATACTTTTTTTGTTTGAGCTTGTTGTTTCATTTTACTATAAATTTTCAAGCATTTTCCACTATTACATAAGATCATGCATCCCAAAAACCTGACAAATACGATTTGTCTTTGCCAGCAAGTTTGTTTGCTATATCTACGGCTAGTCTTCATAAAATTAGACCAGTAGCATCTACTTTGTATCGTTTTCTGTTTTTCTCCTGATTTTCTCTCTTTACCCAAAGAGTTTTATTCAGATCTTTTTTTGTAAATTCCATCTTTAAACCGATTTCTATATATAAAACACTAAAATACTATTTTGGTATTTAAACTATATTAAACCAATTTCAGCATTATTTTTTCAGCTGAATCTCATTTTCTAACTCCGAGCTTGTAAGACATCACATAAGAGGTCCTTTTATCTCCTCAAAGATATTTGGGCAACCATTCCAAAATAACTTTTTTGCCTTCAGCTTCCCCAAAAATAGTAGCCTTCACTATTTTTATGCACTCTCTTTTTGATTCAGCCTCAGTATTGTATCTGGAATATGTTTTTACAAGTTTAGAAAAAAATGCGTCAGTTTCCGCTTTTAGAACTTTCGCTCTTTTGGGAGTTGTTGTAATTCTACCAGTTTTTACAAAACTGGTCAGTAAGTTTCTTACAAAAACATTTTTTTTCTTAGCACCCGTATTGAGTTGCTTTAATTTATTGATTCTATGTCTCATTTTGATCAAACAAATAATTTAAATTTTTATCCAGCCAGTGATTTCCCAATATTTGCCAAAGACTGAGTTATTTCATCAATAGCTTTTCTTCCAACACCTTTCATAAGCAACAATTCTCATTTTTTCTTTTTTTCCAAATCTTCTACATACAAAACAGAATTTTTTATTAGGGCATTTCTTGTCCTCTCACTCAAAGGTAATGCATCAATTGGCATTGTTTTTATATTCATTTCTTCTGGTAACAGCTCCTTTTCAAAATTAAGTTCGTTGTATTCTAATAACACAGACCTATCTATATATACATCATCAAAGATAAATAATTTCGCATAAGAAGCTAGCACTTCTCCAGCAAACATTACTATTTCTTTTGCTGATACTCCAGCAAATAATGATCTGATCTCCAATTTCAAACTGTCTTTTGTTCATCCAGTAAAATCATCTATTACTTCATCTACATTATATTTTATGTAATCAACTAGTTTAAACTCGTTATCTATAAGCAAGGTATTTACATCCACATTTTCTTGTTCACTATCACGACTTCTTAGGAATTCAACACTATAATATTTATATCACTTTTCTATTCTGAGATCTATATTCAACTCCAAAGACGGATCTGTAATTTCAAACAAATACTCGTTTGTATTTAATAGTTCAATTCAAGTAGGTAATTTCAGGAAGTCAGAACTATATTGTCAGATACCCTTGAATCTTTGTGAAACCCATTGTATTGATTCCACGCTAGGATCAAACTTGAACCTAAGCTTTTTGAAATTTAACATAATCGCAATCACATCTTCTTTTACTCAGTCTATTACATGATATTCGTGTGGAACTCATTTGATTTTCAAACCAGTAATCGCTCATCAAATATTATAAGATAAAATAATTCTCCTCAGAGCGTTTCACAGAGTGTTTCCAAATCATCTAGGTAAATAATTTAACTCAAATTTTGTTACATTGTTTTCTTCTTCGGAAACAATGATTTTTGGCGTACCTATAAACTTTTGAATATCTAACATAGTGTATTAAAAAGAATATAAATTTTTATTTTAGAATATATTGTTTAGAATATATTGTAATAAAGGGGGGTTGGGGAATAACTATGCTCTCGCATAGAATTCAATTACTTTTAGTATATCAGCCAAAACTCACAACTCTCACAGTTTAGGCAAGGAGAGCATCTCCACTTCATACTTGTTTCTATCTACCTTGATCCATGAAGGGATTTTTTGAGTCTTACTGACTGTAATCCCAGTATATAACGGAGAATCTTTTAGTTTGGTCTTTAAGGTAATTTTATCTCCAATTTTTATAAAAGTAGAAGGTATATTATGTTTTCTACCGTTTAACAAAAAGTGTCCATGATTTACTGCCTGCCTAGCTTGAATAATTGTCTTTGCTAATCCAGATCTATAAATTATAGAATCTATTCTTGATTCCAAAAAAATATATAAAGCCAAATCGTGACTAACTCAGTTATTCTTGGAATATTTTGATGATTGCTTTTGAACTAAATTTCTAAATTGTTTTTCTGACAAAAGATAAGATCTTTTCAAAATCTGTTTGTTTCTCAAAAGCTTTCCATATTCTGAATGTCTTTTCATAGAGGAACCATGTTGTCATGGAAGTGATCTTCTTTTTTTGATATCATATTTATCACTTCAAAACAAATTTGCTTGTTCCCTTCTACATAATTTAAACTTTGGTCATGTATACTTCATTGATAATAATTAATTATAAATTTTTGAATATTTTGATTTTTTAGTTTCTTTTTGGTCTAACTCCTTTTACTCCACCAAACTGGATCGGTGTAGCTTCTTGTATATACAACAAATCTACCAAAGCTACTTCGTTGATAGCTTTGAAAACCCCATCCCTTGCCATACCTATTCACTTTATTACAAGTCATATCTCTTTTAATCAAAAACTCTGAGCTTCTTTCAAAATATTTTTTGTGAGTACTTCTGCCGCATAGGGAGTATCTTTTTTTGCTCATTTATATCACAAAAGTCATGTCCCTCCTCCTAGAATCTTGTTTCATTCATTATCTGTCAAAATGATAAGAGTATTGTTTGGGGTGGTTTTTACATGTAAAACTCAGCTCGTAATTTTTATATCTTTTTTCTTGTTTGTCTTTTTTATAGAAGCCATAATTAAAATAATTTAATTAACTAAATAAAACTATTTTTTCAAAATAGGTCTAACTTTTGATCTACCGAGAAGTTTTTTTGCTGTCCTAGCATTTTTTCTAGTAACTTGTCATCTAACGGGCAGACCAATACTGTGTCTCATCCCTCTGTAACACTTGATTTCTTTTAACCTTTTGATAGCAGAAGCTATCTCTCTTTTGAGATCGCTCTCCAAAACATAGTTTTGTAGCTCGTCACTAATTTTTTTTTGTTCTTCTTCAGAAATATCTTTTACTTTTTTCATAAAAGGGATTCCCAGTTTATCTAATATTTTTTTTGATCTACTTCTGCCAATACCGTATATGCTAGTCATAGCTATCCATATAGATTTGTCCTCAGGTAGAACATGTCACATCAATCTAAACATTCTTTCAAATTTTTAATTAAAATAAATTATTTATATAAAACAAAAAACTATCCTTGTCTAGTTTTGTGTCTTGGATTTTTTTTGCAAATTACATAAAGTTTTCCTTTTCTTTTTACTATCTGACAGAACATACATCTTTTTTGTATAGAACTCTTTACTTTCATTTCGATCAAATAAACAATATAAATTATAGCATATTATTCAGTCTCCACATCTCAAAGCTCTGTAGTTTCAACATCATTTTGAGTTGAATCGTAGCTATTGTACCTGTATACAATACGACCTTGCGTCATATCATATTGATTTACCTCCACTTTTACCCAATCACCTGGTATTACAGAAATATGCTTTTGCTTCATCTTACCAGATAGTTTGCAACGGATTTCCGCTCAAACATCTTTTAACTTAACCTTTAGGATTCATGCTGGAAGTTTTTCAAGCACTTCTCCATCTCGCTCTAAAGCAACTTCTTTAACCATCAATCTCTATTTTTTTAATTTCTAAAACCGTTTCACAGGGCCTAAATCAAATCCTTCTTTGGTATCTGTTTTTTCTTTTGAACTTCAAAACACCTATTTTTTTTCATTTTTTAGTTTCCAAAAGTTCTGCAGATACTTTTGCCTTTTGAATATAAGGAGATCAAACTATTACCTTTTCTCATTTGTCATCAAAAGCTAATAAAACTTCCTCGATATTTATTTTATCTCACTTATTTCATTCTATTTTATCTACAACTATAGTATCTCATTTTTTAACTATATATTGATGTCATTTTACTTCTATTACAGCATACATAATGTCGTTGGTTTATATATTTAAAATTTGAAGCTAAGCAATTTTTCATAATTGTGCCAAAGTATTATATTTTTTCTTATTAGTCCTATATGCGTTTGAAACGATAGCTTTCACTCTTTTGTATCTCCTAGAACTAGGAAAATCATAAACAACAAATTTTCTATATCGCTTTGTGCCATAGTGCTTTTGTTTTTTAGCTTTTTCCAAAATATGAGAAGATCGTAACTCCTTTTTATAAAAAGAAATCATTCTCTCATTTGTAGTTAAGTCTCAAGTTCTTCGAACAGTAAATCACATGATTTTATTATTTAATAATAAATAAATTTTTGATTTTAATTTGCCGAGAACCGGAATTGAACCGGTACTCCATATTACTGGAAATGGATTTTAAGTCCATCGCGTCTACCAATTCCGCCACCCCGGCTTGGTTTCAACACTTAATATTGTAAGTGTCTAAACGCTAATCTATTTAACAACTTCTTTGTATATCTTATCAAAAACCTCTGGAAAAGCTACTGCAATATTTGACAAAACTTTTCTATTCAAAAGGATGTTTTTCTTGGACATTTGTCCAATAAAAGCACTATACTTGGATCACTTTTCCCTTAAACTAGCCGACAACCTTCCTGTCCATAATCTCCTAAAATCTCTTTTTTTTAGTTTTCTAGAAACATAGGCATGTTGTCATTGTTTTACTAAAGCATCTTTTACTTGGGTATACAAGTTTTTTCTACCCAGTCTAAAACCTTTGGCAGCTTTAATATATTTTTTGTGAGATCTTTGTCTTTGTAACCCACTAGAAACCCTAACCATTTTTTATGTTATTTATAAGGAAGTAAAATTTTGACCATTCTGCTATTAGCTTTGGATAATTTTTTTCAATAAGGACTTTTTTTATTCGTCTTACCTTTGTTGGTAAGTAGGTGATTATTACAAGATTTTGAAGTTAAAACTTTTCAAGTTTTTGTAATTTTAAATCTTTTTGATGCACCACTATGTGATTTTGCTTTATTTGCCATCTTTTTAATTAAAATTTACTGAATAAAATAATACTATATCATTGTGCCTCTTTTTTTGGTGTAGAATATTGTGTTTTTCAAGCATCAGACAATTTTTCTACGATTTGGTTTAACATATCTACGGCTTTTGATTCATACATTCTTTCCCTTCACTTCAGTCTTATTGAGAATTTTACATTATTTCATTCTAACAAAAATTCTCTTCATTTTTTTATTTTTAATTCTAAGTCGTTATTTCATATAGAGTAGTTGATTTTCAATTCTTTCAAAACTTTCTGTTTTTGAGTTTTCTTTTTTTCTCTCTCATCTTTTTGTTTTCTATACATATATTTACCATAATCCGTCAATAATGCGGTACAAACCTGTTTTACGGGGTCATAATGTATTTGAACTAAATCAAGACCTTTTTGTTCTGCCATTTCCAAAGCTACCCTTCTTGGGAAAGATCACAAGTTATTTTTTTTTTCATCCACAATAACTATTGTTCAAGCTTTTATAGAACTGTTTACATATACTATTCTTTCTCATTTATGCTCAAAAGGTCTTTCTTGCATACAATATTTTATAAACTAAATAGCCAAGGTCTAATTCGCTCCCGGCGGGACTCGAACCCGCGATCTTCGCCGTGAGAGGGCGATGTCCTAAAACCGCTAGACTACGAGAGCCCACAAAGTTTTATTAAATTTATCCCCAGGTGGATCCCGCAATGTGCGGGACAAGCCCGAACCACCAACTTACCCCGCTGTATAGCGGGATTGCTCTATCCAACCTATCTTTCTTCAACTTGTTGGTATGTTATTTTATCCCCAGGTGGACTCGAACCACCAACTTATCCCGCTGTATAGCGGGATTGCTCTATCCAATCTATCTTTCTTCAACTTGTTGGTATGTTATTTTATCCCCAGGTGGATCCCGCAATGTGCGGGACAAGCTCGAACCACCAACTTATCCCGCTGTATAGCGGGATTGCTCTATCCAACCTATCTTTCTTCAACTTGTTGGTATGTTATTTTATCCCCAGGTGGATCCCGCAATGTGCGGGACAAGCTCGAACCACCAACTTATCCCGCTGTATAGCGGGATTGCTCTATCCAATCTATCTTTCTTCAATTTGTTG